>Ga0316205_10001490_pt1 | contig 29104 bp, 36 predicted proteins | sample 3monthpyrite_MG_FD_204941 | JGI IMG/M metagenome (GOLD analysis project Ga0316205, IMG submission 204941) | Microbial mat bacterial communities from mineral coupon in-situ incubated in ocean water Damariscotta River, Maine, United States -... | ecosystem: Environmental > Aquatic > Marine >...
AAGGCGAACATGACAGAAGTCCCTGTACCTTCGGTCGGTGAAATGTGCACCGCGTTGGACGCGACCCAATCTTCAGCCCGTCGTTTGAGATCTCGAGTTTCCGCGGATGATATACCGAGAGTTGTCGCTGTTAGTCGCGACGCGGACTTATTGAGATTGATCTGTGTGTTCAGGTCTAGCCCGTAGGGCAAGGAGAACTCGTAAAGCAACAGGTATTGCGCTGCGAGGTCGGGTTCTGCGGGAAGCACAAAAAAACTGGGATCGCCAGCGTTCATTGCTTGGTTTAGCCGTTTCATCACGTCTGGCAAGCTATACACATGAGATACGCCCGGTTGTGCACTCAGCCAATCGCTAAATGCCTCAACATCCTGAAGATATTTTGGATCCGTGACCGATTGCGTCTGGGACGATTGAAGGGAGAACTCAATCTGATAAGGGCCGGTGAGGTTTTCCGTCACGAAATCCGCGTCGATTCTTGGTTCCATACTTTCATCGAACCATTGTAGAAATCTGTCATCCAGAGTGTTTAGAGGAACACTCGCAACAGAACCGATTGCGAGCACTGCAGTGACGATGAGGATCAGCTTGCGGCGATTGACGACAAAGTCAGCAAATTGGAACAACCAATCCGACTCTCGGGATCTTCTGCCAGGTTTCCGAATTCCCCATAATACAAGCAATGCCGGTAACAACGTCATCGACAATACCCAGGCAATCAACACACCTGCAGCTGTAATATTGCCAAGATCGCGAAATGGTGGGGATTCTGAAAAATTGAGACTTAAAAATCCGACCATCGTGGTTAGGCTGGTTAGGAATATAGGTTCCGCATTGACCCGAATAGACTCCGAAATCGCTCCGCAGAGTTCTTTTCCATCGCGCCTTTCCTCAAGTAACGAACTGATCAAATGGATACTGTCTGCGACGGAAACCGTCAGGATGATAATTGGAGCGACGACAGAAACTGTTGTTACTTTGATGCCAATCAGGCCTGCAAACCCCATGGCACCTGCAGCAGACAAAGCCACAACAATAAGGGTGGCAGCGACTGCAGACAGACTTCGCAGGAGCAGAGCAAGGACAAGAGTGAGAACGAGCAGCATACCCGGCAGCAGGAGTGTCAACTCTCGTAAAGTGATTTCGTCCATAGCATAGGTCAGCGGGGCCATTCCGGTGACGGCAAACTGGACATTGGGATGCTGGGTTTTCAGTTCGGAAACCAAATCCCGAATGGCAGTGATGGCTTCAGGCAAATGGCGTGAATGATCTTCACCAGGGAACCTGAGCGTGAGGAGAACACCAGCCGTGGTTGCGTCTTCGGAGAGTAGCCTTTTGACAATAAGGGGCTGCGCGAGAGCGGTTTGTCGCATTCCGTCGAGTTCTTCAGCGTCTTCGGGTATGGGCTTGGAGACAAGATCGCCAATAATTATGTCGTCGCCATTTGCCTCAATTCTCTGAAAATTGATTGGTGAGTCGACGCGGACCACATGAGGTAGCTTCCAACCGCGGTCAGTCAATATGGACAAAAGCGACAGGACATCCTTTTGAAATACATCACCGGATTGGGGCTTAATGGCAATAATGGCTGTATCGTTGCTGGTATAGGTCCTCTCAAAACGATCAGAGGCAACAAGTTCGGGGTTTTCGCTCGAAAAAAATACCCGATAGTCGGACGTCATCTGTAACTGGGCCATGGGAAGGGACAGCGACAGCGCTACAAATGCCGACAGAATCACAACAAGGCGCGGACGAGTAACAATGAACTTTGTAAGCTGCTCAAGCATATACCTTTAACTCCGCAACCCATATCCATCAGGTCTTCGGGACGATTGAAATTAAAGCTAGACCTTCCAGCTGGCGGAAGGTCTAGCTTTAATTTCGATGAAAAAAAGTGATCCCTATACGGTGCGATATTGGATCGCATACGCCGCCTATCTGAGCCTTTCCAATCTGATCTGGGAGACTGCTCAGCTTCCTCTGTACACACTTTGGGATCAGGCATTTGATACGATTGTCTTTGCCGTCTTCCACTGTACGGGTGGCGATGTCCTGATAGGCCTGTTCTCATTAGCGATAGCTTATGGGCTCTTTCGATTGACCTCTCGTCTTCCGCTAAAGCTTACTGTGCGGCCAAAAGGCGTAGCGTTCTGCGCAGTATTGCTCGGCCTTGTCTACACAGTTTTCAGCGAATGGTTGAACGTCTACGTGCGGAAATCCTGGGCGTACTCGGACTTGATGCCGTTGATCAACATGGGTGATTTTGGCATTGGACTCTCCCCGATAGTGCAGTGGCTGGTCCTTCCAACTGCTTTCTTCATTTGGAAGGGGCGGGTTCGCTTCAATCGCTGATCGAGCAAAGTGTCCATCAGGTTGACCTTATGAATCAGCCAAACCAGCCTTCTTAATGAAAAAGTCCGCGAGAGGCCGCTTCCAACGAAGTGTTGGGTGTTCCACCAAGTGCCACGAAGCAATTGCTAAAGGAAGAGAGGCAGCGACCGCTGCACCAAACATTTGGATGGGCGTGATATCTGGCGCCAGACTAATGAGCGTCTGTTGTATGGGGTAGGCATATATGTAGATGCCGTATGAATAATCACCAGATTTATTGAAGAGTCGAATTTTTCCCTTCGGCACGTAAGCCACCCAGAACGTCGCATAGGCGGTCGTCACATACAGCAGAAACGGATAAATAGCCTGGTCAAACGCGAGACTGGTAATCGCAATCAGTGCGAGCACACCGATCCAGTGAACAGGAATATGAGCGCGGTACTGGTAGGCGACAACACCCAACCCAAAACACAGTCCAAACCTTACGAAATGCCCAAAGACCATCGTATTGTCATGGGCAAACGGAAAGAGAGATAAGACCAGCAGTCCTATGCCAACAGGAATGGCAATAACAGCGAAGACTCTAGGTCGGTTGAGGATGCCAACAATGCCGAACACAGCGAGGGTAACATAGCAGATCACTTCGTACCTCAACGTCCAGAGAGACCCATTGACCGTTATCGGGTCTGGTGTAGCTAGAAAGAGACCCGGCAGGCTCCCGCTTGGTTCTACTAGGCTTGCTGTGATTGTTAGGTACAGGTATGTTTCCGGCGAGGTTAGGTACTCTGTTGCAGCGAGTGCTGTCATTGCAGTGCCTAAGACCAACGTTACAAACAGCGTGCTGATGATGATGCCCGGGTAGATCCGCAATCCCCGCGCGGTTGCGAAGCTTATAATCGAACTGCTCCGCATCCATGATTGCGTGACCAAAAATCCGCTAATCACAAAAAAAACATTCACGGCATGATAGCCGAGGGTGAAACCCGTCTCGGCGATCAGCGGACGCGCTGACGGATCGCCGGATACGGTCAGGTAACTATGGGACAGAGCAACAGAAATCGCTGCTAGAAAGCGGATTAGGTTGAAATTGTTGTCATGACCCTGATTGAGTGCGTCTAACGACGGCGCAACCCAACCACCCCCATTTTTGACCATTCCTGTCTCCAAGTTATCGAAGCGACGGCGGAAGATTGCGAGCCGTTAGCTGATTCGAAGATGATGAGGGTTCCGCCTGGTGGAAGGTCAATGGGGAGATCAAAAGCTAGGGGAACTTGGCTTGTAGTCGGGTGCGGAGCTAATATTGGCTGATGAAAGATTGGTCTGGCAGATTGTTACTTGGACGTGGATGGGCAATTTACAACGGGCCGGTCGGCGATGGTGAATACCATCGGCATAGCGCCTTGCAGATTTGCATCTCCGGCAAATCAGACTTGGTGCTTGATCTGCGAGGTCAAGAAACGCCGGTGATTTGTGGAATTGTTGTTGTGGGCGCGGATCAATTGCACCGACTTCACGTTTCGTCGGAGCCCGCAACGCTTATCTATATTGATGGGAGCTCAGCTGTCGGGGCAGGTGTGCGAAGCCAATTGGGGGCTGACGCCTACTATTGTCCTGATCTGGCCCAGACAAAGCTCATTCGAATGATGATCGCTGAAAATTCAAATATTCCACGCAGCAGACTAGCCGCATTAGTCGCGTCTCGACTCTGGAGGGCGGCGGCGGATGTTGAACAAGATATCATCGATCCTCGCGTTCGCGAGATTTTGACGCGTCTCGACGAGCTTCAATATCTGCCACGAAGTATATCGCCATTTGCCCAGCTCGTCGGATTGTCGGGCAGCCGTTTGCGTCACCTGTTTAAAGAGCAAGTTGGCATGTCCCCAAGCAAATATTTGTTGTGGTTGAAGCTGCAAAGAGCTGTACGCTACCTCGACAAGGAGCGTTCATTGACCGGAGCTGCTTATGCAGGAGGGTTCTCAGACTCGGCGCATTTGGCTCGAACCTTTCGGGGTACGTTCGGGATTTCTCCTTCGGACCTGACGAAGCACGGCAGCGTTGAGTTGGAGATGGAGCTAGGCTAAGGACTGCATAATTTGTTGAGGGGTAACTTGTTAGGGCGGCTTAGGTTGTTTCTCTACTGCCTAAGACGAGCGACACACCCGACAATGTTAGAGCAATTCCGGCAGCCTGAATCATCCCAATTGTCTCTCCAAAGAAGATCGCTGCAATCGTCAAGCCAAACACGGGAACCAGGAAGCTGAACGCGTTGGCCCGACTGAGGGCTGTTTTTTTGAGTGCGGAGAACCACAACCAAAAAACAAGCGCAGTCCCGAAGAGGGACAGCGCCACCAACGAGCTTACGAACTCACCTGACCACTGAACGGAATATATGTCTTCGGTGAAGTATGCCAAGAAGGCAAGGGGAACGCTTCCGACAAGAAGCTGAAGGCCCATCCCCATCAATGCATCGACGTCGTCGGCGAGCGATTTCATTGCGACATTGCCAACGGTTACGCCTAGAGCTGCGAGGATGATGTATGCGATCCCCTGTACGTAAGTTTTGCTGCCCAACATTTCGGGCGATGCGACGGCGGCAATCCCAACAAACCCTAGTGCTAGACCAAAATAGCTCCAATGACCCAAGCGTTCCTTCAATACGATCCTTGCCAACAGTGCCGCGAGCAGGGGCTGGGTGCTGGCGATGACAGTTGCGATGCCGGGCGAGACAAACTCGGCTGCATGGAACATCCCAAAGAATCCGAGGCTCGTTGATCCAATGCCAACAGCAGAAATTTTACTCCACGTCGATAGCCTTCTGGGAAAATGTTGCCCCATAACTAACGCTAAAATTAGAAGAGCGACACCGGCGATTGTTGCCCTCATAGCAGCGAATGTAAGGTGAGGCGCATATTCAATGCCGATGGTAACGAGGGGGAAGCATGAAGCCCAAAGCAACATTACGACGACGATCTGAATACCCGTTGCAGTCTTCATAAGCGCACCACACAATCCTCATAGTTCTGTTCAAAATTTTAGGTCTAGATTTGATAACGCTGAAGGATCGCAAATGATAACCGCTTTAGTGCTCTCAATTTCGTTAGTATTCTCAACTTTCGTGGTTCACTTCATAGTGTTGCGCTGGTTGTCACAAGGGATGGCAGCGATCGCTATGACGCCGGGAGTTCGAATGCTTGTCATGATATTTGTCGCGCTGTCAGCTCACCTTGTAGAAGTCGGCCTATATGCATCCGCATTTGCAGCTGGAGACGGGATACTTGGATTGGGCTCTTTTGGTGGAGCGAGCGTCATTCATCCGCTCGACTATCTCTACTTCTCGCTCGTGAGTTACACATCTCTGGGGCTTGGAGACATATTTCCTACTGGACATTTGCGCTTCCTGACGGGGATTGAAGCACTAAACGGCCTACTGCTAATAGCCTGGTCAGGATCGTTTATCTATATCGCTATGGGCCGCCTATGGCAGTGGGAGGCTTGTGTAGAACCATCCACTCGGGATAAGAGTTAGTCAGCCCGCACCGCTAACAGATCATTCGTTTCCTCTGCGCTCATGGGACGCAATCCATGCGTCAGGGTTCAATAGCTCCACTGCTCAGCGCCTTTTTGTTGTAGGAAAAGACGACGTCCGCGTCCGGGATTGCCACGTGCTCATCCTTGTCGGGACATTCGACGTTCGACATGATGTGACGGATGATATTCAATCTGGCCGACCTCTTATTGTCCGCCTTCACGATGTGCCATGGTGTTATTTCATTGTGTGTTTGATGAAACATTGCGTTGCGCGCTTCGCTATACGCATTCCAATTTCTCTGCGCCGCCCGGTCAACGGGACTTGTCTTCCAGGTTTTGAGTGGGTTTGACCTTCGGTCCTTCAGTCTGGCTTGCTGTTCCTTCTTCGAAATGTCCAAATAGTATTTGAGAATCTGAATGCCAGAGGTCACTAGAAGATGTTCGAAGGGCAACACCGTCCTCATGAAAGTCTCATACTCCGGCTGGGTGCAATATCCCATGACTGTCTCCACGCCTGCGCGGTTGTACCAGCTGCGGTTCATAAAAACCATTTCCTGCTTGGATGGTAGGTGCTCGGCATATCGGCGAAAGTACCAGGATTTCCGGTCTCGTTCAGAGGGTTTTCCTAGTGCAACCACCCGTGTCTCTCGAGGACTCAGATGCTGAGTGATCCTCTTAATAACGCCATCTTTTCCCGCAGTGTCGCGCCCTTCGAGGAGAATGACGATCTGTAGATCATTCTTGATTAAATGCCGTTGCAGTTTCACGAGCTCTACCTGAAGCGTACGCAGAGTTTCCTTGTATCCAGGTATTGCAGTGTCCGAAGTCTTGCCGGATTTGGTGCTCATGGTTCTTCCTCCAGGCGCTGGAAAGCGGGTAAAACAAGACTCAAACATTCTTCACAATGATATTGCGGAGAACTCCTGCTGCTGTCGTCAAATGGCCGGACGCGTTGGACAAATGGAAATAGACCTCACGTCTCCTGAGTGTATCCGTAATGAATGAGTTACCTTCGCGACAACGAGCTGCTAAATTCAATCTTTGGCATGCCAGCTCTTCTAGTCAGCAACCAAACCAACGAAAGGCCTTTCCTGCTCGATCTCTCGATCGTTCGTACATCTGTCAGCAATCTCAAGAGATCGTCTCAGTTGGACAGCCTCGTCAGAATTCGACTTCCCCCTCGCTTTGAGTTTCTTCAGCCTCTCTCTGAAAATTGGAAGGTAGAGCGTGACGCTCAAGTTGTTCTGGTGGCGAAGCTTGGGGGTATTCATCTGATGTCCTCCTCTATGTGTCGGGGAATATGGAGCTATCGGCTGATCGAAAATGGTTGGTCATCAAGCTCCTGACATATGAGCGTCCTGTTGATACTAGAGACGCTCTGGAGGGAGAGTTGTTACAGTTGTGAATGACAAGGACCTTGCAACCAACGGACTTTGACAGAAGTCCTTTTGTCAGGCGTCAGGTATGGTTTCCATATCGTGGGCCATCGTTGCTGAAACTTTGTCAGCCAGGTATTCCCTCGTGAGGGGCACAGAATCTTGTTTTTTTGCCAATTGCACCTGGAAAACGACGTGATCATTGAGCTGGAATGCTAATTCGCTGGTGACTAAGTAGAAGCGCCACATGCGGCAAAACCGATCATCGTAGAGCTGACTGGCACGATCCAAATTTACTTCAAACCGCGACCGCCAATCACGAAGTGTCTTCGCATAGTGCAGCCGCCAGACCTCAATGTCTGTAACGCACAGTCCAGATTTCTCGATGGCCAGCATCATTTCAGATAGCGCGGGACTGTAGCCCCCTGGGAAAATGTGCTTAGCAATCCAGGGATTGGTTGCACCAGACCCGTCTGTTCGGCCGATCGTGTGTACAAGCGCCACGCCGTCAGGTTTTAGCAGGGAAGATAGCGTTTCAAAGTATTCCTGATGGTGTGGCACGCCCACATGCTCAAACATCCCCACGGAAACAATCCGATCAAACTGGCCGGTGACGTCTCGATAATCTTGCAGGAGAAACTGAACATCAGCTTCCAAATGCTGATTTGCAGCGCGTGCGCGGGAGATATTGAATTGCTCTTGCGACAGTGTAACGCCGGTTACTTTTGCGCCAAATGATTGCGCGAGAAAGAGGCTTAATCCACCCCAACCGCTTCCAATGTCCAGAACTTTGTGCTCGGGCGATAGTAGTAGTTTTTTAGCAATGAGTGACTTTTTGTTCTCCTGAGCGGTCTCAAGGGTATCTGTCAAACTCTCATAATATCCGCAGGAATACTGACGATCAGCATCAAGAAAGAGATCGTAGAGTTCACCGGAAAGATCGTAGTGGTGAGCGACATTCTTTCGTGACTTTTGGATGCGATTGAGTTGGGTAAACCACCTTATCGCGACACGGAAGATCGCCAACCAACGGTAGTGTAGAAGATTTGGTTGGTGTCTTTGATTCATAATGAGCAACTCAAGAAAGCCATACAAATCGTCATTCTCAATCGTCAGAGAGCCATCCATGTAGGCTTCGCCAAGTGCCAGCTCAGGATTGAGGAGAATTCGACGAGGCAGCGATGGCTCGCTCAGATGTATGTTGATTGGCTCAGCAGACGGTTCGCCATACCGCCTTTCTTTTCCATCTGGAAATGAGACGTTTAAGGAACCATGATGAACAAACTTTGATAAAAAACAGGATAGTGCCTTGATCCACATAGTGTTTTCTTTCGCAGCTAGTATATTTCGCTTGGTGGGGCGCCGCAGTTTATCGCGAGACGCGTGTACCTAAGAGACGCTGGTCGAGTCGGTGCGTTACAGTTTTCCGATAAGGAATTCGAGTTGACGGCAAAAGAGGAAAGCAGCGATAAGGGCTGGGCCTAGTTGCGACGCCGAAAAGTGGAGAAATATGTCAGAAGATAGCGAAGGTGGAACGCAGCGCGATGCAGTTCACATTGTTCTGGCGGAAATCCATCAGGATTTCCTTCGATTTTTGACGCGCCGACTCGGCAACAGAGAAGAAGCGAGGGATGTTCTGCAGGACTTTTATGTCAAGGTTCTGTCCCGGATCGATGATGTCCGAGACTCCGAGAAGCTACGACCATGGATGCGCCGCGTTTTGGAGACTACCCTGATTGACTATTACCGCGCTCAGGGAAAACGGCGTCGGTCTGAGACCGAATACCAGTATCTTGAGGCATTGGGCGGAGATATAGAGGGAAGTCAAGAGCTCGATCTCATAATTTGCAATTGCCTCTACAAACTCCTTCCCACGCTGAAGCGGGAATATGCGGAAGTTATATGGCGCGCGGATCTTGTTGGCGAAACTCGCGAAAATATTGCCAAGGATCTCAAGACTACTGAAGGAAATATTCGGGTTCGTCTGCATCGTGCGCGGCAAGCGCTGAAGGAGAGGTTCGATGAGACCTGCCGGACTTGTCCAGTGCATGGGTATCTTGACTGCGATTGCGATTATACGGTGAGTAGATCAAAACGTTTGTCGGCCGCCCCAGAAAATCAGTAGAAGGATGTGTTTGAGACGCAAACCTTCCCGTTGCTGGAGGGGCTGCTCAATTGTTGACGTTGATCAATTTGACCTAGTGTTTTCTAGTCTATAGTAAAAATGACGAAACACTTTGTGTCGAAAACAGGTGATGGTCATATGAGAATAATGAGCCTCAAGGTGTTGGTGTTGGTTCAAGTGCTGGCTTTGCTGGCGCTTCCGCAGACCGTCACTGCTGAGACTCCGCAGTCTTTTGACATCGCCTCACATCCACACTCTGATGAGAATGCCGACAATCATCATGGAGATCATTCGATTGATCTACAGGATGAGGCCGACAATGCCTCGTCAGAGCACCGGCAGCAGACACCGGTAGATACCGGTAACTGCCATCCCTGTTGTACGCCAGGTTTTGGTATGTGTGCTGCAATCATGCCTGAAGCATCGGCGTTACCCAAAAGCCGTGTGGGTTTGCTCGTTCGTATCGGACGGGTAACTGCATTGCATCCAGTTGATAGCCTTCCTTTACAACATCCTCCAGAATTTGCCGTTTCCTGACGCCGGAGCTCTTGCTTCCGATAGATGATCGACGCGGTGCTTTAAACCACTAGTCTTTGCCATCTTAATGGCGAGGACGTCGATGATCGTTTCCCGTGCGCAAAGTACAGGAGCGTCTCCTCACAGCTGAACCTCACCGCAATGACCAGGCATGAAGTCGGTCAATGCCAGAGATGTGATGTTCAGTTTATCCCGATAGAAATTAGCAAATTCGCTCTTCAGTACTCGCTTGAGTGCCGTTCCAGAGTTGGATTGGGAAGCCCTAAAAATGTTGGAGAACCACAACAATACCAACGCAGCTAACGACTGTGAGAGTGTGGCCTATTCCGTAGTGGAGGATGTAAAGGCAGGAAGACCGCTCGATCCATCAGTGTCCAAGGCTTTGGAGCTCCACCGGGATGAATTCCTGAGGTATCTGCAGACAAACATTGGCAACCGCGATGATGCAGAGGACGTATTGCAAGACTTCTGCGTGAGAGTGCTTTTGAAGTCCGCCCAAATACGAGATCCACGCGCACCGGTTGGTTGGCTGCGGATTGTTCTCAAGTCTGTTCTGGCCGATTACTTTCGCCAGAAGAACAGGGAGCGCAGTGTACTCCTCGACTTTGCCGCTGAGCAGGAAATTGAGAAGGTATCACCTTCGCCTGCATATGTTCCCATGAAGAAGCGTCGTGGAATGGAGTATGCCTGTTTTCAAAGCCAGTTTTCCGAGCTCAAACCTGAGTATGCACAGGCGGTATTTTGGGTCGATCTGCGGGGCGAACCGCAGACAGAGGTAGCATCCAAGCTGGGAATCTCTGACGGCAATCTCCGGATACGTCTCTACCGTGGACGTATGGCACTGAAGCAGATGCTGAAGCACACATGCGCTGTTTGTGAGCAATCTGATTGCGATGTCGAGCAGGTTTCGAACACACATTCTTGGGAGATTGACGCGGAACCTGCCGTTTAACTGTAACAAGAGTCGTTGCTAGACGTCTTTATTCATATCTCCTTCTTCGTGCCGGTAGCCGGAGATGGACTTTTGGAAATTTAAGCCGGAACGAAAATGGTGGTCGGACAAATGAGTACTAGGCCGGAATTGGACCCTATTGTGGAAGAAGCATCAGTTGTGCTGTCGATCGGAGGCATGACGTGTCGTAAGTGCCCTCCCGCAGTCGAAAAGGCTCTCCAGGGTTTAGTGGGAGTCGAAGCTGCCAGGGCCAATTTATCCAACCAGTTGGTAGAAATCCGCTACGACGCCGAACTGGCTTCAATTCTGGACTTCGCAAAAACAGTAAGATCGGCCGGGTTCAGTGTCGGGAGCGCCAAAACTAGGTTCTTGATTAAGAATATGCATTGCTCGTCCTGCGTGACGCGCATCGAAACCGCGTTAAAGGCGACGGCTGGGGTCATCGCGGCGGTTGCAAATGTCGGTTCCAACGCAGTGGACGTCGAATATGTGCCGGATTCGGTGGATTTCACTGCCATTCGTCAAGCGATCGAAGCGTCTGGTCACAAAATTCTAGAACCAGAGACCGTCAGGCGCGAGTCGCAGCCTGACGCGGGAGAAGATGCGCCTGACCTTGAGGAAGCGGCCCGCGAAAACGAATATCGATCGCTTATGCGCAAGTTCTGGTTCGCTGCAATTGTGTCGATCCCAGTAATGGGATTGAGTTATCCCGATCTTATACCTGGTCTGCGCGACTGGATGCCGATGGGAAGTGAAAACCGACGGATCGTTTGGGCGCTGCTCGGTATTTTAACTTTGCCTGTTTTGTTGTGGTCAGGCTCCCAGTTTTTCAGCGGAATGTGGGACGGTCTCAAGCACCGTTCCGCAAATATGCACACTCTTATTGCAATCGGCGTTACTGCAGCTTTCCTCTATTCGGTTGTCGCTGTTGCGTATCCTGACATGTTCCCCAAAGTCGAACTTGCAGAGGTGTTTTGGGATGTCACGTCGGTAGTCATCGCGCTCGTCGTGTTGGGACTAGCGCTTGAGCTTAAAGCAAAAGGACGGACGTCTGAGGCAATCAAAAAACTAATGGGCCTTCAGGCAAAAACTGCCAGGGTTGTCCGGGGCGGCGAAGAGCTCGATATCCCTGTCGAGGAGGTCTTGGTGAAAGACATTATCATCGTCCGCCCCGGTGAAAAAATACCGGTGGACGGTGAGCTCGTTGAGGGATCGAGCGCGGTTGATGAGTCAATGATTACGGGAGAGTCAATTCCGACTGAAAAGTTGGTCGGAGATGAAGTCATAGGGGGCACTCTCAACAAGACTGGCAGCTTTCAGTTTCAGGCCACGAAGGTGGGAAAGGACACTGCCTTGGCCAACATTATTTCAATGGTCAAAGATGCGCAGGGATCGAAAGCGCCCATTCAAAGGGTCGTCGATCTAGTATCAGGCTACTTCGTCCCCGCTGTTATGATACTCGCGATCATTTCCTTCGTAGTTTGGTATCTAGTCGGACCCGAACCCAGAGTGATCTACGCAACAATCGTTCTCGTAACGACCCTCATAATTGCTTGTCCGTGTGCCCTCGGTCTAGCGACACCTACATCTCTGACTGTTGGCATTGGAAAAGGGGCTGAAAACGGTGTCCTGATCAGGTCAGGGGATGCACTCCAAAGCGCCGAGAGGCTTGATGCACTGGTGGTTGACAAGACAGGCACTATCACTCGAGGTGAGCCGTCACTAACTGATATCGTTACCAGCGGGGAAATGACCGAAGACCAGGTTCTGCGATATGCGGCATCGCTTGAGCGTGGTTCGGAGCATCCGCTTGGCGAGGCGATCGTAAACGGGGCTGCCACGCGCGGTGTCGATCTCGTAAACACCGACGCATTTCGAGCGATACCTGGACATGGAGTTTCAGGCCAGGTTGACGGGAGATTGGTTTTTCTCGGAAATGCGAAACTCATGCATGATCAGAGTATCAATATTGAGAGCCTCACAATCGAATGGGACAGATTGGCGACAGAGGGAAAGACGCCCATGTACGTTGCGGTGGATGGCCGGTCTGTGGGCCTTGTCGCTGTCGCTGATACAGTAAAAGACGACTCCAAGCAGGCCATTGACCTTTTGAAGGGAATGGCGATTGAGGTGATCATGCTGACCGGGGACAATCAGCGGACGGCAGATGCGATTGCGCGATCTGTCGGCGTTGATCGTGTGTTGGCAGACGTTCTTCCTGACGATAAAGCTCACGAAGTTCGCAAGCTACAGCTGGAGGGTAAAAGAGTTGGAATGGTGGGGGACGGCATCAATGATGCCCCGGCCCTGGCGCAAGCCGACGTTGGGTTCGCTATAGGCACGGGGACAGATGTTGCGATTGAAGCAAGTGATGTGACACTCATCAAAGGTAGTTTAGTCGGCGTGGTGACGGCGATAGAGATAAGCCGCGCAACGATGAGAAACGTGCGCCAGAATCTAGTCGGAGCATTTGGGTACAATGCCCTTGGTATTCCCATCGCAATGGGCATCTTCTATCCGCTTTTTGGCCTTCTATTGTCGCCTTTGATTGCTGCTGCCGCGATGGCGTTTAGTTCAGTGACTGTCGTTTCCAACTCAAACCGGCTGCGACTTTTTGTTCCGAGGAGCAAGGCATGAGGGCGGTCGCTGCATACCCTGAAGCGCCCACACGATATCGTCGATCTCTAGTGCTTTGTCTGCTTGGGGCGGTGCTTATTGAGATCGGCATCTTCTTGGTATTTGGGCTGCTAATGTACCCGGGGGGCGATTGGATCGCCAAGTTCTTGTGGACCGTCGTGTTCTGTGGCGTGGGGATGGGAGCTGTTCTCGGCGCAGCAATTAATCTGTTTGTTCTGGACCGTCTTAGTGGTTGGAACGCAGTTTTGGCGACGACCGCATGGAGCGTAGCGCTACTAGGTATCGGTTGTAATCTGCTCTGCTACCGACTTGATGCAAACTACTTCCAGTACTTTGGTGGCCAAGACAACGCGGCGCTCTTCCTCGGAAACGGAGTGGCTGTGTCAGCCATTGGAGGTCTCTGTGCTGGCTGGCTTCTTTTTTCAGTCTCCGGGACACGTCTCCTAACACGATTGGGTTTGTGAGAATGAATTTCTTGAAGTTTTCATTGGAGGAAAATTCGTGACTGCAGACAAGTGGCTCGTTCTCATTGGCGGTATCCTTCTCATTGTGCTGATTGTTTGGTTTTTCTGGCTCAAACGGACAAAGGGTGTTCGCGCAAGTGAAACTTCCAAAGGGCATCAGGAAATAATGGTGCTCGTAAAAGGTGGCTACACACCCGACACGATCATTGTTCAACATGGGCGACCCGTGCGCTTGAATTTTCGTCGCGAGGAAACGGCATCGTGTTCGGAAAAGGTCATCTTTCCCGATTTCAACAAAAGCGCAGACTTGCCAACCGGAGAGACCGTGCCGGTCGAGTTTAGGCCCGACGAACCTGGTGAATACGAATTCGCGTGTGCGATGGGAATGTTCCGCGGTCGGCTGATCGTTGAATGAGGGAGACACGAAGGACATGGAAGATATGAATGACAGAGAAAACCAAAGTTCGGGCTTCTGGAGGTCGAAAACCGGTCTTGTCGCGATCGCATTTATCATCGTCGTCGGCTTTCTCTTAACCTATGAGCATCGAGTGCATCTGTTTACCGGAAATGCCCTTCTTCTCTTGCTCTTGTTTGCTTGTGTAGGCGTTCATCTATTTATGCATGGTGGTCATGGTGGTCATGGTGGTCATGGTGGTCATGGTGGTCATGGTGGTCATGGTGGTCATGGTGGTCATGATTCAGACAAGGAGCGCGACTAACGATGCATACGTCTTCTTATGGCCTTTGGTTTCTGGCTTTCATAAACTCCGCCATTTTCATTATATTTGCGTTTAGTTTTTTCAAACCGAAAACAGGAAGAGACTGGAAATCATTCGGCGCTTTCAGCGCGTTTCTCATCGCGCTGTTTACGGAGATGTACGGTTTTCCGCTCACCATATATTTTCTGTCGGGTTGGTTGCAGACCAGCTATCCGGACATTGATTGGTTTTCGCATGATTCAGGCCATTTACTCGAGATGCTTTTTGGATGGAAAACCAACCCGCACTTTGGGCCATTCCATTTGCTAAGTTTCGTATTCATCGGCTTGGGATTTCTTTTGCTGTCAGCAGCGTGGCGCGTTCTCTATCAAGCCCAGAGGGCTGGTACACTCGCAACGTCCGGACCGTATAGTCACATCCGCCATCCGCAATACGTTGGGTTTGTCCTCATCTTGGTGGGCTTTCTGCTCCAATGGCCGACCCTGCTGACCCTCGGCATGTTCCCTGTCTTGCTGGTGATGTACTGGCGTCTTGCCTTGAGCGAAGAAGCTGAGGTCGAGGCCGAGATGGGGGATATCTATCGTCAATATGCAGACCGGGTGCCGCGCTTCATCCCTGGGCTAGCTAGTTTTCAAAGCAACTCATCATCGCAAGTCCGGTGATGAGTGTGTGGGATCTGAAAATTACGAGCTGCAGTGGTCGGTTTTAATGTACCGGTGTTCTACGTCCATACCCGGGATGGCTCTTATGTTGAGGCCTGAGCCGGATGCAGGCGGCGAGATTGCTAATATTAGGCAGGAAGGATGTTGTTTGAGGTCGTCTATCGCGATCCTTTGGCGAACCAGCTAACTGAGGGATGGGTCTATCGCACTCTCGTCATCTATCTCCATGAAGGCGAGTCAATACGCCACGTCTCCGGAGCCACAGTCATGCTTGTTGGTCAACTTTTTCAGCTCTCCCAACTGACTTTCCAGGCATTTTGGCCGAGTCAATTTCAGGTAGTGTCTCAGTTTGAAATCCGACGCCCTTGACCTATCGAAACTCTCCCTGGTTTCCTATATGCTTACCGCAAAGCATAGGAGGAACCATGGCTTTGAAACTGAGTGACGCAGACCATGGCGCGATGGATGTATATATCAATACGATTCTTGACGCCTACCGAGACGGTGAAATTAGCCAACTGAAAGCTCGCTCGGATTTAGCCCATGCAATTACGGCAGCGGCGATCGATAACGAAGATTTCAAGCAGTATATTCGGCTGGATGCACTCGATAAGTGGAAGAGATAATGGCTAAAGGTCCTAAAGGCCAGAAGCGCCCCGCTGACGTTGTCAGCAACGCCGTCAAAGTCATGAAGATTGCGACGGGCGAAGAGGAAGAAATCTTCGAAGAAGAAGACGGTAAAGACCCCGCCGCCAGAGCGCTAGGTGCCAAGGGCGGGAAGGCTCGCGCTGAGAAGCTGACACCTAAGCAGCGGTCAGAGATTGCGTCTGTTGCTGGCCGAGTGCGCTGGAAGAAAAAGAACTAAGCAGCCGTTTCACTATCAAAAAGTAGGCGCTCTTCAACGTCATCAGTGAAATCGAACGGTATCTGAATTTCCTCCTGACTGGGGTTAAGACCATTGTAGACCTCAACATCGGTTGCCAATTGAACACAATCGCCGACGATTTGCTCCCGGCGTTGCACAAATGCTTTTCTCATGTGCTCTAAGGGAGCATTCCCCATGATTGCCCACATCGTGTGCTGGACGCCCGATTTGGTAACGCGGACCGCATGGTTCTTGCGATAGCGGCGACCATATCGGTCAGTTCCGTATTCCTCTCGCAATGCACGCGACATATCTTTTGCCAATTCGTCGAACGGATCGACGGTTGGCATCTCGATCATACGTCGTTCGACACCCCATCTCACCGCATCCCTCGACGTGGCGGGAAGGAAACCCATCTCCTTTTCATATTTGTGCCAAACGTTTTGTAGTTGTTCGTTGTAGGTTGCCATCTGGCTTCTCCTAAAGTGAGATGGACGCGGGTTCACCCCATCCATCCAAAACTGCACTTGCGGCGATAAACTTGCGGATCTTTACTTTGTGCTTTGTCAGCCAGTTGTACCGATCCATTCGGTATTGAAGCTGACCAACAACAATGCCTGGGTGCCGCCCAATGCGGCGCGCGAATCCAATCACATCGCGTTCGGAAATGAATGGTGCTTTTCGGGCATAAAATGAATTGATCTGATCAATAGGAACACAAGCGTTTGCAGCAGCCTTGTTTGCCTTCTTCTCGCATTCAGGCAGGCTGTCATCTAGCTCATATTTCAAGTCAACATCGATATTAACTTTTTCCTCGCCTCGGCCATCCTCATTCAAAACGTGCTCCAACTCATGGCGCAGCACGAACCAAAAATTATCGATACGGTCAAAGCGCGTGGTCATTCCGACCATGGGTTTGCTGCCATCCCAGAAGCACACGCCGTCAATATTGGCCTTCGGTAGTGTTTCCACGATAGCAAATCGAACTCCGCAATTTTCCAATATGCGCGGAACGTGGCGGACTTCTTCTGGGTCACTCATTAGCTGCGGCAACTCTTCGTCAACGGCCTTCTGGAGCGCCTTCTTCGAGTAGCGCGGAACAATCATTTCAGAACAAATCTGCCGCACACGATAAAGCCAAGCGAGTTGCTCTGGTGTTGTTTGCTCGTAATTGCTCTTCTTCGCAGCATGAGCGAGATACGGAATAGCCGCTACGTCATTGGTTTGAAAAAACCGCATGAGTTGCCCTTCCAGCATAGGAACATCAGTATCTTCCAGCCATCCGCGCTTAATCATCTCGCGAATAGGATAAACACTCTGAAATTTGGCACGGGTGGCAATGCCGGGGTCCGGCGCACTAGCGCGTGACATCTCATAAGCCTTTTGCAAATTTGAGAAAAATTCCGGGTTGACATTGAAAGCATCTCCAAACGCTTTCGCCATGTCAGGGCTAATACCGCGACGGCCATTGATGATCATCGTGATGCCCTGTTCCGGCATACCCAGAATATACGCAAGGTCGCGTTGCGACCACTTACGCGCCTCAAGTTCTTCGGCGATAAACTCGCCGGGATGAGGTACATCAAGAATTTGCGATGCGGTACTCATATCTTTCTTTCTCTAATGCGTATCATCAATCTCCAGTATCCTTATCGTCGGCGGATGTTCGTCATCGTGCAGAGTAAAAACAATCCGATATTGATCGTTGACTCTGATGGTTCGCTTTCCGCTTTTGTCGCCGCCAAGTTTTTTGAAATTCAATGACCTCCAGTTTCTCAATGTTCGCTCGTCGGGCGCCTGTTCCAGTTGAATGATCTTTCGTCTTGCGCTTTTTATGACCGCAATTGGCAAGCCCAGCTTATGAGCTTCGTCTGTGACAATCTTGGCGAGGCGCTTATCCGCGTATTCAACTTTCATGCGGAATCACTCTAAGCTAGGGACTTCAGATCGTCAATGCACTACTTAACGCACCTAGTTAAACTGATGTAAATAGCTTGACGGTAAGTATAAAAGTTCATATATATTACGGGTATGAACAAATTGCCGTTGAAAACCCGCGTCCAAATTCTCCACATGCTCTGTGAGGGAAATTCCATGCGGTCGATTTCCCACAGGGCGGACGTGTCGATAAACACTGTTTCCAAGCTGCTTGTTGATGCGGGCAAGGCGTGTGCGGCTTATCACGACGAGGCAGTTCGGGGTGTAAGAGCCTCCCGTGTCCAGTGTGATGAGATTTGGTCTTTCACCTATGCCAAGCAGAAGAGCGTCAATACTGCGAAGGCCGCACCGGGTGGGGCAGGAGACACATGGACATGGACGGCCATTGATGCGGATAGCAAGCTGATCGTGTCTTGGCTCGTTGGCGGACGGGACGCCGACTACGCGAACGAGGTCATGCAAGACGTAGCCTCACGCCTCGCAAACCCGGTCCAGCTTACAACAGACGGCCACGTGCCCTACCTGGAAGCCGTTGAGGGGGCTTTCGGAGCCGATGTAGACTTCGCTACTCTTATCAAGATTTACGGTACTGCCCCGGAAGGGCAACGCCGCTATAGTCCTGCCCTCTGCAAAGGCGCGCGCAAGGAACCCGTGACTGGAAACCCAGACCGGAAACACGTTTCTACGTCCTATGTGGAGCGCCAGAACTTCACGATGCACATGCGCCGCTTCACTCGCCTGACCAATGGCTTCTCAAAGAAGTTTGAGAGCCACATGCACGTGGCTGCGCTCTACACAGTGTTCTACAATTTCTGTAAGATACATAAGACGCTACGGGTTACTCCGGCAATGGAAGCCGGACTTTCTAACACGGTTCGGGACTTTGAGTGGATTTGCGGACTGATCGACGCTCGGGCACCCAAGCCCGGTCGGTCAAAGACTTACAAGAAGTGTTCTTAGGCCGCGTTATGCTCGTGAGTGGGTAATGTATAAATTTCAAGCAATCTAGCCGCCGCTTCAAAGCTAGGGCATTTTGCCAACACATTTATACACCCAGTAATAGAACGACCAGTGGATTCGTAGATGAAGTAGCCGAAATCATCACCCAGATCATCAACGCCGAGCGCATCAAGAACTTCTTGTGCAAGTGGCGACATACAAATGAAGTGATTGGGTGCAATTTCCATCTTGAAAAAGGAATCGTCCATGTTGGCCTCCGACGCAGAATACGACGTCTATAACACACCGCGAATCGGAGCGGTACAATTTGGTGACTTTGTTGCCGCTGACGGTAGCGAACGGGAAGGCCTTTTAAGGGGCGCCAAATTTGTTCGTCGAACCCATCGTGCGCGTGCATATTTTGCCAGAGGGCAGATCGGAAAATTTTTGCTTCAACCGGTTCATAACCTTGGACTCATCGATACTGCTATCGATAGCGCAAATGCCGATAGTACAAACCCAAAATTCACTGAACAAAAGCAGGCTGATGCACATGCAAGCCTAGATGCATTGCGAGGATTTTTGGCTTTGACCAACGTGATGGAGATTGGCTCAAAAGACCTGATCCCAGCCGATGATAAATTGCAGTCAATCGAAGTCGGCGGTACGGCAGTCTCAATGGAACTGACTTGTCTGATCAAGAGTTTTGACAAGAATAAGAACGAGCGGATAGGTGCCATCTTTCTGAACTCGCAAAAAGGCCGAGGCTTAGGCAAGAAATCCGAAACACAAGCGAAGAGAAGGAAGGCGGGGGAGACCGTATCACTACTCGTGCTGCAGCGGCTGATGGATGAGTATTCAGACTACGGTGAACCTTACTATCAGGATGCATTGCACTTGTATCTACGTGCCAAACACATTTGGCAGGCGCCGAAATACTACACGCAGCGTCTATCCAATATCGAAGCAGAAGGCCGTGCAATTGCTGCTTTGTGGGAGGGAGTAAGTCCGCCGAGCGACTTCAATCCAGATAAGGCGACGTTTAAGTCGTGAATTTCAAACTGAGACACTACCCAATTTCAGCGGCTCTTGACGACAGACTAAGGCGGCTGAACTAAAGTTCGAAAGCTTCAGACGCAGAGCTCTCTTTGTAGATCAGGAGGTTGGTGGTTCAACTCCTCCCAACAGTACCATTACCCTCAATGCTCAGCGCCAAGTTCCAACACTCTGAAAATCGTTGAGATAGGTCTAGGTACGACATAGGTACCACCGAAAATTTATGGATGTCTCCACCCAGTCTGCTCTTCATGAATACCTCTACTGGAATTCAAGCTCTAAGCAGATTTAGACACATCAGGTCTTTTTCTGTTTTTTCGAAATTATCAAGCCAATTTCCAAGAGCATATCAATTTGCTCGGCTGACATTGCCGTCGCGAGCGAAGTTAACTTGGATTGCGCCGCGCCGGTGCCCGAATGGCTCGGAAGGTCTTCTTTGTTCCATCCCAATAATTGGTTTGGCGACACGTCCAGGACTTCGCAAATAGCCATCAAGGTGTCCAGGTTGGGTTCGCGATATCCAGTCGCATAGTGACCGTATCTGCGCGTTGGGAGGCCTGTGCGGCGTGCGATTTCCGCATCGCTCAACCCTAGTTCTTTGGCTCGTTTCTTAAGGTTCTTAGCGAGATTTCTCATGTGCCATTTTTGGCGCACTAAAGAGAAACTGGCCATGTCCGAAACGGCGGTGTAATATAGTACATAAAGTTCTTTTTTGGAGGTAATTTTGAAACTCTGGATTTGGTCGTTTTCGTCGTTGTTGTTCCTATGCCTGATGGCGGTCGCGCCTAAGAGCGTATCGCCATTCGGTGTCACCCAGGCTTGGGCCCAAGCCGGAGAGTGTTGGCAGAACGAAGACTGTTGGGTCGAGCGACACTGGTCTGACGCAGAAGATGCCTGTGCTAGGGCAATTGAGGAAAGGTCGCGCTCAAGTTTTGGTGAAGTAGAGTGGTTGACCTCGTGGTGGGGGTCGATATTTAGGTTCGGGAAACTTGATGACAATATCCACCCGAGTGAACGTGGATCGCCATCTGTCTATTACACCGGCGACAAGGTCCGGTTCCCAAATGGACGCGGTGGTTCTGCGCAAATGATATATCGTTGCAAGTATTCCCCCAATTATGGCGTTACCTCACTCACCGTGCGCAAAGGACATTTTCCGAGATGAGAGCATTCGCGTTGGTAGCGATGTTTCAGGCAATCAGCGACGTCACAGATGTTTGCCTGAGCATCATCGTTAGAAATAGGAGAGGAACGCAGTTCTTTCGCGCGGGCCAGCAACTCATCCCAGAGCTTTGAGTTAAAGCTCTCGCGATATCCATTCTCCTAGGGTAGTGCAGGTGTGACGTAGAGTGTTTTTACGCCGATGCGGCCAAGCCAGTCCTTTAGGGCGGTTGCGATAAACTCCGGCCCATTGTCTGATCGTATATGCTCCAGCGGCCCCTGGTGCAGGAACAGTTCGAACAGGACTTCCTCCATGATTTGCGAGTTCAGCCTGCGTTGCACACATATGGCGAGACAGTCACGCACGTACTCATCAATCAAGCAAAACCTTTCCATCATGGGTGCGGTCTTGAACGAAGTCTTACGACCAGACATGGCCTTGATGCTGAGGTCTGAGCGGGATGCGGGCGAAGAGATTGCTATCATCAAGAAGGAAGGACGTTGGTTTCAGGTCGTCTATCGCGATCCTTTGGCCAACCAGCTACCTCAGGGATGTGTCTATGGCACTCTCGTCCTCCATCTCAATGAAGGCGAGTCAAAACGCAACGCCTCCGGAGCCACAGTGATGCTCGGTGATCCGTTTTTATCCGCATAAGCTAAAAAGGGAAGGGCCCATCAAGGATGGGGTCTGTGGCGCCCATACTGGCCCTGTGAGGCGATCTTTGCCAATACATTCATACCCTATTGCATTTCACCAAGGGTCACCAGTGGGGCTTAAAATCGCTTGTGCGTGGTAAGATGGTTTCGGTGCTGACAAAACCGACAACACACAAACTCTTTAGAGGAGGCATTTTTCGAAATTTGGGAAGACGACGGGGCTCCGACCCACTGGCTCGGGTTTTGTCCAGCCCTCAGATCTCGTTACTCAGGTAGTTTGGCTTCTCACATTGACGCGTGAACTGCACGGGCCTTGGGACCGAGGTTCTGTGATGTGCCTGCACGCTTGCCTTTGATCGGTGTGCTCTTGGACGAGCGCTTCTTAGTGTGGCACTGCCGGATGTTGAGGGCCTCATAATGTTTTGGATTGACGTCCTTTAGGATGTATCCAATGCACCTGCTATTGCAGTGACGAATATCAATCGTTTTCGGGTCTAGCGCGTTGCCTACCCACCGTTCAAGTTGGGCCTCAAAGGCCTCTTGATGTTGGTCTGGAATATGGATCAATGCGTGAGTGTGAAGGCTCTTGGAAAGGCCTTGTTCGTGCACCCAGACAATCAGGAATGTTTCGTCGCGATAGTGAAACCATTTACGCATGAGCTCCTGCATACGGGCCATACGCTTTTGAGGGCTGGTGTCAGTAGATGCCAAACCCCAATGGATCGAAACGAACTGATTTAGGGGCTGACCAAGTTTTGATGCATGGCTGTGAGCTTCCTTCAGATTGAAGGCAAGGCTTTTGGGAAGTTCTACTGATTGTCTCAATTTCTAAATCTACCAAATATGGTTGTCCAAATGATGGTCTTAAAACTACTGATATGACCACGAGGTATTTGATATAGGACAGTCTGAGACGACTTAAACCAATATCACTTGTATTTATTCAATATAAAATCAAAAAATACTGTCCACATGGAAATCTATACTGTATAGAGTAGGAGCTCCTCAACGGGGAGGCTTTTCGGACCCTGGAAAAAGTGCAAAAACCCCTTATGGGTCAATAGCTAAAGGTCCCTTTCGCGTTGATGGTTTGTTACCGCTGCTCTTTCCAAGTTTTTGATTCCAAATTGTCATAGGGAATCGGTCGAACGTGAGGATGTGCAACTCATGGTTTATGGGCTGAGTTCGCCTCGATAAGCATGCCTAACGGATATCCCTTAAGATCGGGACGGGGCTCTTTGGGAACAAGAACCTCTCAACGACCAGTCGGTATGCTCACATCTTCGATGAATAAATCAGAGTGATTTATGCACGTGTTTGGCTTTGAAAAACCCGACGTGCCCGCGACTGATTTCTTTCTCAAATGCACATCAAAAAAGCCAATCACAATCAGCCTAGTTTGAGTTCATTGCTTCCAACCTGGAAGCTGGTATTCACCGAGCGAAATTATCATCGTCAAAATTTCTCATTAAACATTTCGAGACACAGGCCTATCTCAATAATGGGAAATCGAACGACGCATTGACCGAAACATTGATCAGCGATTGGAATACTTGAATGACTAAACGAAGAACCTTGAGGCCCACCCAAACTCTCAAAAATGGATGCTCGAAATCTAGGAGAAGATCCAAGGCAAAGCTCAATCCGGAAAGATATTATGGAACCGCTTTTCGGTGGTTTCCTGATGCCTATATTGCAGCACTTAAGGAGCCAAGTTTTATAAGCAATTTGGTCGAGGAGTTAACTGAAGAGCCAGAACCACGCGCATCGAAAGACAAGGTGAGTCAAACCCCCAAAAAGAAAAATAAGCGACGCAAACTAGCAGAGAAGAAAAGAAGAGCGGAACGTAATAAGCGTAGAAGAAATCAGTTTCTAAAACAGGCCTTGGTCAATGCTGAACGGCACTTCAAGAAGGTGAGCAAGTGATGTGCATCAACGCCTGTGCGTCATCGATACAGAATGAAACGGCCTATGTTTTTGGACGCTTTTGCGTCTCACGAAAATCAAAGTTCATTTCGTCAGATCGCACTTTCTTTTGAAAATGTGTATCCGGTCGGCGAATGGGCCTAATTACTTTATAGGGGCAACGTTTGCCGCCAATGCGAACAGTTCACGGAGTAGTGTGTGACTAAACCTCTTCCATCAAAGCCGACCACGCTCGACGATGGCTATTTGACTACCACAAAGCAGGAGTCTTGTGAGGTTTTATGCGCAAGACATACGTGAGTTTATGAGGGTGCGTGTGAGATCATCCCTGTTAAACGTATGCATCCCAGAAGCCGCGCGCGAAGGGCTCCTCATGAGCCATGCTTACAACCAGACGCTTAGAGATCACGGCTTGAAAAGCAAATGCCTCCAATGACTCCAAGAGAAAACTGGTTGCACTTGCGATAGTTGATAAAGTCCAATCCAATCCAATCCAATCCAATCCAATCCAATCCAATCCAATCCAATCCAATCCACATTGGCATTTTCCTGCTCGTTATCAGTTCAACCGCTCAGATAAAAATCTCGCGCAAGTTGCGGAGGAAGTCTGTGGTAACTTCATCTAGGACCCTGGAGATTGCAAAAAATTTTGGTGGGATAATGGCTTGGCCCAACAAACACTTACCTTGGTGGGGCCTCATCAAATTTCATGGCAATGAACGGTCTTGGTGTCTGACAAATGGTCAAAGATAAATGCTAAATCTTGATCTGGGTTGAGTGGAATAAGTGAACAGAAGTTTCCTCAATTGTGGATTTTTATTGGTCAAATACTGGACCGCGATGCGGCTGGTTTGTGAGAGATTACAGCGATCAAAGTGAAGCAGTTTTTGCCAACAGTTATGGCATCAATTCAACGAAATAGATTGGGCTTTTCGACTTGGTTCGGAGGCTCTCGAGTCGGTGTATTTTGGACATAAAAGTTTCCTTCATTTCTGACCAAAGTGTGGTCTCATTGGCACGTTGAAAATCCATACCAAGATGATCAAAATCGACCTGAAAAACTGGTTAATAAGTGCGCATTCTGGACGACCTAGTCTTCACGGCTTACAGGGCGTCGCTGTGCAGTGGAGGATCTCTATGCGGCGAAAAGTTGGGCGCAATAGGAAAACACTCTCGGGGGCCTCTGTGGAAAGTTTAGAGGGTGTTTTCAATCATCTTCTGGGGTCAAAGAATGCGGGAGATGTGAAACATGTTTTGGGCAAGGTTGAACGCCTAGGTTCGATTGGGCAGGTTTGCTTTAGGCCGGAGTTAATCGACATAAAAACATTTACCACCCGATTGTTTCAGTCTTCTTGCTTCCAAATTTGCCCAGCAGGGCGGCTGCAAATCTAAGGAAACATCACTTTCTAATACTGAGACGTATGAGAGTGTTTATTTGCCTCGAGATGAGCTGTTACATCATCAATGTGATAAAGCACTTTGTGTCCGCATTTGCAGAACCGAGGTCCTCGTCCTTCAGTGCGCCAACGCTCCAAGGTTCTCGGCGAGGTGTGTACAAATTTAGCAAGTTGCGCGGTTGTTAGATAAATGTCTCTAGTCATTTTCCGTCCATTACTATGTCGATAAAATCATTCTATACTTCATATATATGTTTCTGTTCTTATAAATAAACGTTTTTTTTGTAAAACCTAAGAATAGAAGTGACTTATAGGCCTCCCCACCTCCGGTTTTCTCCAATCGCCGCTTCTGTATTTTCTTTCCGGGATGACTAGATGGAGAATTTGCTACCCAGCTACTTACACAACTTTGATCCACTGCTTAGTCAGAAATGGCAATAAACAAAGAATTTTGATGCCGTTTTTGAAGAGAAACAAAGTCTCTTTGTTGGTGTTCGTGGGGGGGGCTATTTTCTGTTCTTCTCACAACGACCAGCGGATGCGCCCTGAATCTATATTAGGGTTTTACTTGGAGTCTGCGGACTGTCGTTAATCGTGGAATTTGGTCGAAAAAGGATCAATCCAGAAAGTATTTCTCCAAAAATGCAGGTATGGAGGTGTAAAAGGGTGCGATGAGCCGGTTGTCTCAGCTAGGTCTCAAATTTGAATTCCGCTTGAGCTGATTTGCCGAGTCAAGTTTCCAGGTGCGGGTGAAGCGACATTTATTGCCAAAACTTGATTGTGATGAATTTCGTGTTCTCAGGCCGCCAAATCACACTTTCTTTTTCACAAACGCCTGTTTTGTTGCAGTTTGGTTTATCTCTCTGAGCATGGCTTCGGTCACTCGCGCATTTCCGATGTGGAGGGGCGCGTCTTGAAGGTGCAGGTACTTTTGAGTTGTAGCGGGCTGCGCGTGACCGAGCAGCTTCATTAGCAATGGTTGGCTTAAGTCGTTCATTGCGCCATAGCTGGCGTAGGTATGTCTTAAATCGTGAAGCCTCACATCTTCGATTTCTGCCGCTTCCAAAATTCGTTGCCAAGGCTTTTGAAGATTGACCAGGTGTGCGCCTTCCTTTCGACCGACGATGACGTATGGGTTGCCATCAATTTTGGGTAGGCGTCGCAAGATTTTCTGCGCCGCTTCAGAAAAGTAAATTGTTTTGGTGCCAGTTTTGGAATCTGGTAATCGCGCTGAATTGAGTTCGTCGTTTAGAAACTTCCATTCCATAGTGAGAATTTCGTTGAGCCTTGCGCCGGTAAGCAGCAATAGCCAAATCGCGGCGATGCAGAAGGGGGAGGCAAGGGGACGAATGTCGTCTTTTTGACTGTTGTTTTCTTCTGGCCACGAGCTCTCTAGGGCGGATGCCAGTTTTCGCAGCTCGTCGCCGCTCAAGAAGCGTTCTCTTGATTTCTCGGCGTATCGATCAACATGACGGCAGGGATTGCTGCCATGATCACGTTCTCCCCATTTTTCTGCCTGACTGAACAGCTTGGAGAGGATCGCAAGCATTCTATTGGCTTGGTAGGGGGTGTCTTCATATGCGGCGTGTAGTCTCTCAATGTCATTCAGTGTTACCTCCTTGAGCTTTTTCTTTCCCAATTTGGGTGCAACGATGGACTTGAGTATGCGGTTGTATTGCTTCCGGGTCTCAGGTTTACTTTTCTTCTCGGTGTGAATGGAGAGAAATTTTTCGATTGCTTCGGTTAGGGTAAGGCCTTCCTTCTGCCTCCGCTTTTCTTCTCTGGGGTCAACGCCGTTTTGGATGCCGACTAGGAGCTCGCGCGCTTTTCGTCTGGCCTGATCAGGTGCCAAGACTCCATGCGCGCCGATGGCGAAAGTCCCTTGTCTGCCTTTGATCCGGAATTTGATGCCATAGCTAGGCCTTTTGATCTGTCTACGGACAAAAAATCCTGGTACCTCTGTGTCGAAAATCGTTTCGCCTTTGGCGAGGTTCTCAACTGCTCTCTTGGTTATCTTCTGCTGGGCCATGCGAAGACAATAGCAGAATAGCTACCAAATAGATACCGATAGGTCGTGTATTTGCGCGGTTTGCTGTCGGTGGAGTTTTCAGGAAACGGCTAAAAACCAGGATAAAGCGTAGAGGTAGGAGCTATATGGAATATAGAGTTAGTGACTCTTAATCACTAGGTCGTAGGTTCGAATCCTACACGGCCCACCAAGTCTAAAAATTCCTATGCCCGCGCCAACCGATCCAAAGTGAATTGGGTCTTTGCACTCATCTGTTTCGACGATTAGGTTGGGCGCACTTTTTCACCCTGTTTCCATTTGAGTCCTGATCCCCCATGAGTACGCTTGATGCCGACATAGAAAAGCGAGTCCAATCTCGCCGGGTTCTCTATGTGACCTTGATCGGCATGTTGGCGACTGGCTTTCCCTTTACCATCCTCACGGTCGCACTTGGACAGATCGCCGAAGAGTTTGATGTCACAGAAGCGTTGGCGACCTGGTCCGTCTCTGCGCCAATGCTCATCAGTGCTGTGTGTCTGCCGCTGCTAGGGAAGCTGGGAGATATGTATGGGCACCGGAGGCTCTTTATCTTCGGAATTGCCGGGTCTACGGTTTTCGCGGCGCTTTGCTTTTTTGCCTGGGACATCTGGTCACTGATTGCATTTCGCGTGATTTCCATGTTGCTGGCGGGCGCTACGACACCCTCAGCCATGGCGCTGCTCTTTCATGTGTTTACAGATGACGAGCGAACGCGCGTTATCGGCTGGTGGTCCATGGGTGGGCCAGGATCAGCTGCGCTGGGGTTGATCTTGGGCGGGCCCTTGGTTGATTTCTTCGGCTGGCGGTCTGTTTTCATGTTTCAGATTGTCTCCGGCGTTATCGCCTGGGTCATTGCTATTAGAGCCTTGCCGGAGACAGAAGCACGGCCAGCAGCATTCGATCATCTGGGGAACTTTGCTCTCATCGTCTCTCTGCTGTTTTTTCTCTTCTCGGTCGGTTCAATCTCGGAAGAGGGGGTTGCAGCCTGGATAAAGTGGAGCGCACTTGTTCTCGGTGCTGTTGGACTTATCGCTTTTTTCAGGTTCGAACGGCAGGTGGCTCATCCGATTGTCCCGCCGATGCTTCTTAAAGCGCGGAATTTTAATGCGCCGGTTGCGACATCGTTTCTTCTGCAGGGGTCGTATCTCGGCGGTCTTGTGGCCACACCTTTGGTGTTGATCGGACATTTTGGATATAGCGTGTCTGTCGCAGCGGCCATGATGTTGGTCCGCACAGCGAGCCTCACAATCGCGACGCCCATGGGGGGTGCTCTCTCGGCGCGCTACGGCGAACGCTTTGGTGCCCTTGTCGGCACTGCCTTGCAGTCAATCGGCCTGTTATTGGTAGGGCTTGGCGTCTATCTATTTAGCGTGCCTGTCCTGGTGGCGGGGCTAATTCTGCAAGGGGTGGGACATGGTTTTGCGCAGCCACCACTCACATCCGTGATCGCGACGGCAGTCCCACCTTCTATGTTTGGAACGGCATCCGGGGTCAGCCGACTAGCCAGCCAGATCGGTTCGTCTTTAGGGCTCAGCCTTTTCGGCGCGCTGCTCTCCGTGCCCGCAGAAGATCTGGGGCTGCCAATGATTTTTGTCATCGGCATGGCGATCTCATTTTTGGGTCTGGTGCCGGCCTTCTTTATCCAATCAAGCAAAAAGAGGCATAGCTGACTATGTCTCTTTTTGGTGCTCGGGTATTAGGCGGCAACCGGAGAGGGTTCCAGTTCGTATTCTGAGAAGATTTCCAGCGCGCGTTTGTAAAGGATTGGTTCTTTGATCCCTAAGCGCGCG
>Ga0316205_10001493_pt1 | contig 29070 bp, 23 predicted proteins | sample 3monthpyrite_MG_FD_204941 | JGI IMG/M metagenome (GOLD analysis project Ga0316205, IMG submission 204941) | Microbial mat bacterial communities from mineral coupon in-situ incubated in ocean water Damariscotta River, Maine, United States -... | ecosystem: Environmental > Aquatic > Marine >...
ATATAAGGCAGTAACAAAACTATAATTATTTGTGATTTTTTCTGAAAGGAGTTAAGTGTTTGATCATGCTTTACTGCTATGTAGGCTATAAAATTTAGCCATAACAACAACATGAATGCTATAGATGCTAATATAATAAATATTTCCATATGTTTTCTTTGTTGCTCTAATGCTTACATAATTATTAGTCTTGCCAGGGCGCGCCAGTTAGCTCGTATATTATCGTTAACTTGTTTTTTCGTTTTTCGCGAGTTTAATCCAGTTTTCATATAAAGAATTATAGTGTTTACCTGAATAACTAGCTTCATGTAAAATTTTATTAATTAAATCAGATGCTTTATCTGAGTTACCATTGTTTTTTAATAACATGGCATACCTGTAGGTTGCTTCAGGGCCAGGATAGTAATTATCAAGAGCTTCATATTCCTGTAAGGCCTGGTCTGTGTCTTTGAGAGCTTCTAATGATTTTGCGTAGAGTAAATGGGCATCGGAATTTTTATAGTCAGGATTTTTATCTATAAGTTCATCTAGTATGAGTTTTACTTCATTGAAGTTGTTTAAGCCAAACTCCGCTGTTGCAAGGCCCTGCATTATTTCAGGATCTTGCTCATGAACACCTTTTAGGCATTTTTTGTATAAATCTTTTGCTTCTGAAAACATGTTTTTACTGATGTATTCTTCTGCTAGCTTCATAGAGTTTTCAACTGTATCTGTAATTGAAAAGTTCTGAGCAGCTTCTTTGAAATTTTTGTTCGGATTTATTATTTTTCCAAGTTTTGAGCTTGCCTTTCTTCCACTACGACTACCAGTTAACTCAGGCAATACTTCAATTATAAAGTATGCTATTGAGCCGGCCATAGGTAACATGACAACAATCCATATCCACGTAGTATTACGACCTGTTTTAACTATATGAATAACTAATGCTACTTGTATAAATATAGAAATAATAAATATTGGCATTCTTTTCCTTTGTTAAATATAAAAGCGAATCTAATTTCTCGTTATTGGAGTTTTAGGCCACAACAAATATGAGGTGATTATTTACTCACTCTCTAATAGAAATAAAAAAGGCGACTAAAAAGTCGCCTTTTAAATGTAATTATTTTTTAACTTTTATGCTTTTTTACGTCTTGCAAATCCAGCTAAACCAATTAAGCCTGAACCGAACAACCAGACGGCAGCGGGAACGGGGATTACTGTGGTAGCAATTGAAACACCGAAAGAACCAGCTACTGCATTGCTATTTATCCATGAATAATTACCTGCCGAACTGCTAGCAGTAAAAGTATTGTCCAGAGTTAGTCCAAGATGATTTACATCATTCCATAAGGTCGTTGTTAGATCAAAACCACCTGATGCAGTCCACTCATGATTTATGCCATCATTTAATGTGAAATCATTAGTTGAGATTAGATTAGTTGTGTCTTCAGTGCCTGTTATGGGTGCAGCATTATTCCAGTCAAAAACACGTAAACTTGCATCGATGTCAACGATGCCTGGGCCACCATTAGATATATTGTAGTTTCCTCGCTCAGAAACATTAATGCCATCAAAAGAATAACCGTCATGAACTACAATCTGGATTGTTCCAATTGCCTGTACGAAATCAATTGAAGAGCCGGTAGTGTTTACGGCAACTCCATCTGTAGAAGCTGCTCCAAGGTTGGTAGGAAGGGCAAATATTGTGTCTCCAACTACCTGAAGGCTGCCGTAGAGTGGATTTATAGTATCTGTATCATAAATAAAATCTACCGTATCACCTGCTACCTGGACTAAAGCAGCATTTACGCTAGTGGACAGAACTAGAGGTAAAATCCCAAGTGATAATTTCAAAGAATTCATTTGTCGGTTCCCTTTGCACATTTCGCATTTATTTTAGCTATTCATACGATTTATGCAGAAATCACGCCAATTCTCTAAGTGTATGTTCTGTATGGATTTAATATAAATTAATAGAATTTTTAATAACTTAGCGTAAAGAACTACGACAGTTTAAGTGCGGTTAATAAAGGCTGAACTTTAGGTCGTTAATCGATAAATGGGTGAAATATCTATTGCGTCTGATTTGCTGTATTCAAAGTGCATTCTAATTGTTCTTTTGAGGCATTAAATGTAAAAAAGACGACTAAAAAGCCGCTGCAACATAAGTAACTACATAAAAGCCCAGCCCGCGAAAGGTTCTATCTCATCTCTATTGCTAACAATTAATTGGTAAGCATTCGGGTTTAGTGAAAAATTAGAAGTAGTATCTACTTTCATTTGTTGTAATAAGTAGCCAACTAACGAGCGCCTGACTTGTAGCTCTATAATGCCATCTAGCATATTGTAGTCATAACTTAGTGCGAGGCGTTGTTTGTCAGACAGTGCCGGGTGGGCTTCCAGTTTCAAAGTGATTAACTCCATCCAGTCGTCATCATAGTTCTGGCTAGACTCTGCCTCTAATTCGAGTTTTTCAGCTTCAGTAAAGCGAGATAAAACAAAGTCTCTAAAGTCGTAATGCTCATGATCATATGCGCGCACATGCCAGCGTAAACCATTATTCACTAATGCGTGTGGTTCTATAATTCTACTTTGATGGGGGGTATCTCGTTGGCTTAACGAATGATAGTTAACTTTTAACTGGCGTTTATTTTTCATTGCCCGAATGAGCTGTGCTAAAACGGTTTTTCGGGGTAGGCGTACTGGAAAGGGGATTTCCTCTACGCTTATTCCATATATAGGCTCATCACCAGAAGGGTTGTCTATTGATAACAGGTTCTGGGCAAACATTTTGAGTACGCTTTGCGGGCTTAAGTCGGCAAATACTTCATCAAATTTATCGCTGGGTACAAAACTAAACAGGCTAGGGTTATATTCAAGGTTATTCGGTGCGAGATCATTGTATAACTTAAGATCTTTGGTAGCTGCCGGGTCTGAAATGCCGTAGGCCTTAGCTAGCATACTGCGGCTTATGTGGCCGTTATAGTAAGCCATTATTTCTATGAATTGTAATCGCTGTCGAGTTGCAAATTTTATCTCGTGCAGCATTTTTATATTATCAGCCATGACTCTCTCTTGATTTTACAGTGCTTCTGGTGAGTGCTGTAAAAGTAAACCCTCATTGATGATAAATATAATATACCTAATACTTTTTATCAACATGATAAAAAGTATTGACATAATAAAATGTATCCACTAATCTACAACTATACCGCAGCGCAATAATCGCGTTATGCAAAGAATAGTGATAACTAAATTAACGATTAGGGGAATACAAATGGATGACAACAAGAAAAAAGCACTGAGTGCGGCATTAAGTCAGATTGAAAAGCAGTTTGGTAAGGGGTCTGTTATGCGCATGGGTGACGGCGTGAATGCAAATATAGAGGCTATATCAACAGGTTCTATTGCGCTGGATGTTGCGCTGGGTATAGGTGGTTTGCCTAAAGGGCGTGTTGTTGAAATCTATGGGCCTGAGTCATCGGGTAAGACAACTCTGACTTTACAGGTTATTGCTGAGGCACAGAAGCTGGGTGGTACCTGTGCGTTTGTAGATGCGGAGCATGCGCTTGATCCGAGTTATGCTGAAAAACTGGGTGTTAATGTTGATGAGTTGCTGGTTTCTCAGCCTGATACGGGTGAGCAGGCGCTGGAAATTACGGATATGCTGGTTCGTTCTGGTGCGGTGAGCGTGCTGGTTATTGACTCAGTTGCTGCATTAACACCTAAAGCTGAAATTGAAGGTGATATGGGTGACTCTCATATGGGGCTTCAGGCTCGTTTATTGAGTCAGGCGTTACGTAAGTTAACAGCTAATATCAAACGTTCTAATACGCTGGTTATTTTTATCAACCAGTTACGTATGAAGATTGGTGTTATGTTTGGTAATCCAGAGACCACTACCGGTGGTAATGCGCTGAAATTTTACTCATCTGTGCGTCTTGATATTCGTCGAATTGGTGCAATCAAACGTGGGGAGGAGATTATTGGTAACGAGACCAAGGTGAAGGTGGTGAAGAATAAAGTGGCGCCTCCATTTAAAACCATAAACTTCGAGATACTTTATGGTGAAGGTATATCCCATGAAGGTGAGATTATTGATATGGGAGTTAATTGTAAGATTATAGATAAGGCGGGTGCCTGGTATTCATATAATGGCGATCGCATAGGCCAGGGTAAGGATAAGGTTCGTAAGTTTATGAAAGATAATCCGGCAGTAGCGGATGAGATCGAGGCTAAAATCCGTGCGGAATTAATGCCAAGTAAAGAAGAGGTGGCAGCGGCGGCTGAGGCAGCAGAGGCTGCAGAGAAAAATCAGGCAGTAGAAGTGCCCGAGCTTACTGAAGAGTAATAAGGTTTTGGTGTAGGAGCGCAGAAGCGCAGAGTATTTATTGTATGGCTTCGAGCTCAACAGTATTTCTCTGTGCTTCTGCGTCTCTGTATCAAAATATGGTGTATAAATATGTCTCGCTCAATTAATGAAGTGGCAATTGCTGCGTTATCGCGAAGGGAACATTCGGTTCTTGAGATGCGTCGTAAATTAAAGTTAAAAAGCTTTGAAGAAGATGAAATTGTAATCTGTATTGAAAAGTTAATTAATAATAATTTGCTCTCGGAAGAGCGTTTTACTGAAAGTTATATTAATATGCGCAAGCGGCGCGGTTATGGTCCCGGGCGAATTGCTCAGGAGTTACGTGAAAGGGGGGTTGATGAATCCCTGTTCAGTGATTATCTGGATCGAAATAATCCAGACTGGTATCAGGTGATGCTTCAGCAATACTGTAAAAAGTATGGAAATAATCATGCAGATGATTATGCTGAAAAGGTAAAACGCGCCAAACATTTGCAGTCTAGAGGTTTTCCTTTAGATTGGGTATTTAAACTAGATTCTATGGATTTAGATGAATATTAAATTCATTTAAATCAAGTATTTAATAATTAAAGTTAATGTAATTTAATATGATGACGACAGCAGAAATTAGACAACAGTTCCTTGAATATTTCAGTAATAAAGGTCATGAAGTAATCGCTTCTAGCTCTCTTGTGCCGGGTAATGATCCAACGCTGTTATTTACAAATGCAGGTATGGTGCAATTTAAGGATGTGTTTCTAGGGCAGGATAAGCGTAGTTATGTAACTGCAACCAGTAGTCAGCGTTGCGTGCGTGCAGGTGGCAAACATAACGATCTGGAAAATGTTGGTTATACCGCACGTCATCATACGTTTTTTGAAATGCTGGGTAATTTCAGTTTTGGTGATTACTTTAAGCGTGATGCTATTACATATGCGTGGGAGTTTCTAACAGAGGTTTGTGGTTTACCTAAAGAAAAACTTTGGGTGACGGTTTATGAAGATGATGATGAAGCGGCCAAAATCTGGTTAGAAGAAATCGGCATCGACAAAAATAGTTTCTCTCGTATTGGTGATAAACCGGGTGGTAAGAAAAACGAAAGTGATAACTTCTGGTCGATGGGAGATACCGGGCCTTGTGGGCCTTGCACTGAAATATTTTATGATCACGGTGAAGAAATTGCTGGTGGACCACCAGGCACACCTGAAGAGGATGGTGACCGATATATAGAAATCTGGAATCTGGTCTTTATGCAGTTCAACAGGGATAAGTCTGGCAAGATGAATCCTTTGCCCAAGCCTTCAGTTGATACGGGGATGGGGCTTGAGCGTTTGGCAGCAATACTGCAAAACGGGCATAGTAATTATGATATCGACTTATTTCAGGTGTTAATAAAAGAAGCGGCTAAGGAAACAGGTTTTAAAGACCTGACTCATAGCTCGCTTAAAGTAATTGCAGATCATATACGCTCCTGTTCGTTTCTGGTTGTTGATGGTGTGTTGCCCTCAAATGAAGGTAGAGGTTATGTGTTGCGACGAATTATTCGTCGTGCATTAAGGCATGGTCATAATCTGGGGCAGAATGATTTGTTTTTCCATAAGCTCGTTCAGCCTCTGGTTGATCAGATGGGAGAAGCTTATCCAGAATTAGTTAAGGCTCAGAAAGATGTTGAGAGTGCTTTAAAGAAAGAAGAGCAGCGCTTTGCAGAGACGCTTGATCGAGGAATGAAAATTCTGGAAGAGACGATTACTGGAATCAAGGGTAAGCAAATTCCCGGCGAAACAGTCTTTAAACTTTATGATACATATGGGTTTCCTGTTGACTTAACCGCTGATATAGCGCGGGAGAGAGGCTTGACTCTGGACATGCCGGGTTATGAAAAGGCGATGGAAACTCAGCGTAAACTTGGTCAGGAAAACAGTAAATTCGGCCTTGATTACAATGACAGTATCAATACAAACGCGGTTACTGATTTTACAGGTTATGATCATCTTGAAGATCAGTCTGAAGTTGAGGCCCTGTTTAAGGATGGTGCAGAAGTAGATTCAATTTCTGCTGGTGATGAAGCGGTTGTGATTCTGAAAAATACACCTTTCTATGCAGAGTCTGGTGGTCAGGTAGGTGATAGCGGATTATTGAGAAATGAATCGGCTAGTTTTGAAGTAATGGATACTCAGAAACAGGCAAAAGCATTTATTCATATTGGCTCTCTTTCTAAGGGTAAATTATCTGTAGGTGATTCAGTAACAGCAGAAATTGATGCTGAGCGTAGAGATGCGACTATTAGAAATCACTCTGCAACTCATTTAATGCATGCTGCCTTACGTGAAGTTTTAGGTGAGCACGTTCAGCAAAAAGGCTCATTGGTTAATGATCAGCGTTTGAGATTTGATTTTTCTCATAATGAAGCGGTTAAACCAGAGCAGCTTTTTGAGATTGAGCGCCTGGTTAATCTGCAGATTCGAAATAATCTGTCGACTGATGCCGAAGAAATGGCTATTGCTGATGCTAAAGAAAAAGGTGCAATGGCATTGTTTGGTGAAAAATACGGCGATGAAGTTCGTGTTGTTTCAATGGGTGGTTTTTCAGTTGAATTGTGTGGCGGTGTACATGTAAATCGCAGTGGTGATATTGGTTCGTTTAAGATTATCGCAGAGATGGGTATAGCGTCGGGTGTAAGGCGTATTGAAGCGGTTACAGGTGTTGCAGCTGTTGAATATTTAAATAATCAATCAATTAAAATCAATAACTTATCATCACTACTTAAAGCAAGTAATGATGAGGTTGAAGATAAGCTCTCTCAGGTTTTAAGTAAACTTAAAGCTCAGGAAAAAGAGATCGCACAATTAAAATCCAAAATGGCAACGCAAACCGGGAAAGATCTAACGGCTGATGCTGTTGAGATTGATGGTGTCAAAGTGCTTGCAGTAAATCTTGAGGGTGTTGATAGTAAATCACTGCGTGACACGATGGATCAGCTGAAAAACAAGTTAGGTTCTGCGGTAATTATTTTAGCGACCAGTGATGGTAAAAAAGTGAGCCTGTGCGCAGGTGTAACTAAAGACCAGGTTAAACGCATCAAGGCGGGTGACCTGGTTAATATGGTCGCGGCACAGGTAGGTGGTAAAGGTGGTGGTCGACCCGATATGGCAATGGCTGGCGGTAGTCAGCCGGAAAACGTTGAATCTGCACTGGCCTCTGTTAATACGTGGGTTGAACAGCAGCTAACATAATTTTCTGTAGGTTGTTTTTTAGCGCAGGCCCATTTGTATCAGGGTTTGCGCATTCGCATTCTGTTTTCGCATATGCCATAATTCGCCACCAAATTTAGATGGCTTTTAATAGATTAATATCCATGTCAATAATCGTACAAAAATATGGCGGTACATCCGTCGGCTCTATTGAGCGTATACAGGCTGTAGCCGATCGTGTTATTGCAACTCGTGATAAAGGTAACCAGGTTGTAGTTGTTGTTTCTGCTATGAGCGGCGAAACGAACAGGCTTATTGGCCTTGCAAATCAAATAGATACAAAACTTTCTTCACGTGAAATGGATGTACTGGTTTCTACTGGTGAGCAGGTTACTATTGCCTTGTTAACGATGGCATTGCAGCAGAAAGGTGCAGATGCCAAGTCATATACCGGTTCACAAATTAAGATGTTAACGGATAACGTGCATAGTAAAGCACGTATAAAAGACATTCAGTGCGAGAATATGAAATCTGATCTCGATGCGGGCAACATTATTGTTGTTGCTGGTTTTCAGGGTGTTGATGAGATGGGAAATATCACTACGCTAGGCAGAGGCGGATCTGATACCACTGCCGTAGCTATGGCTGCAGCACTAAAAGCCAAAGAATGTCAGATCTATACAGACGTCGATGGGGTTTATACAACTGATCCCAGAGTAGAGCCGAAAGCAAGAAAGCTGGATCAAATTACATTCGAAGAAATGTTAGAGATGGCCAGTCTGGGCTCAAAGGTGTTACAGATTCGTTCAGTTGAATTTGCAGGTAAATATAATGTTCCTTTACGTGTTTTATCTTCATTCGAAGAAGGCGAAGGGGCAGGTACATTAATAACAACAGAGGATGATGAAATGGAACAGGCCGTAATTTCCGGTATCGCTTTTAATCGGGACGAAGCACAGTTAACCATTTCAGGTGTTCCTGATCAGCCAGGTGTTGCTTCTGAAATACTGGGTTCTATTACTGAAGCGAATATTGAAATTGATATGATCGTACAGAACGTAGGTGAAGATGGTACAACTGACTTTACCTTTACAGTGCATCGAAATGATTATGCAGCAGCTATAGAATTGCTTGAAGCGACGGGTAAAAAACTGGGTGCTAAAAAAGTAAAAGGCAATGATAGGATTGTGAAAATTTCGTTAGTAGGTGTCGGTATGCGTTCTCATGCAGGTATAGCATCGAGCATGTTTGCAGCTTTAGCTAAAGAAGCAATCAACATATTGATGATATCTACATCAGAGATAAAGATATCAGTAGTGGTAGATGAAAAATATCTGGAATTAGGTGTAAGAACATTACATAGCGAATTTGGGCTAGAGCAAAAAACTACATAAAAAGTGAACACAGTCACATAATAGCTGTGTTAATATTACATTATGGTGACAGAGAACGAGGATATAGGACTCTGGTTGCCTTTGGTGATTGAACTTAGGAGTAGTAAAAATGTTGATTTTAACTCGCCGCGTTGGCGAAACATTGATGATTGGTGATGATGTGTCAGTAACTGTACTGGGTGTAAAAGGTAATCAGGTACGTATTGGTATTAATGCACCAAAAGAAGTTTCTGTACACCGTGAAGAAATTTACGAACGTATTCAGAGAGAACAGGAAGGCCAAAGTGCTGGAAATTCCTCAAGCTAAATAAATTAGCAATATGGGCTTTACCTGAGACAAGATCAAAGGTATTCTACGCCCCATCAAAACCGCCGCTAATTGCGGCGGTTTTGTTTGAGTAGTATTAAAATTGGAGAGCTGGCCGAGTGGCTGACTAAATTGTCTGGAACAATTTAGAACATGATAATCGCCTTTTATTATCATGGCCCCGAAGGGGTGGAGGACAGGAGTCCGGAATAAGGCGCACATATAAGTTTCAGTATTTAATACTGATAACGAAGAATTGGAGAGCTGGCCGAGTGGCTGAAGGCGCACCCCTGCTAAGGGTGTATATTGGAAACAGTATCGAGGGTTCGAATCCCTCGCTCTCCGCCAAACATAAAAAAAGCCCCCCCTGTTTTCCAGGGGGGGCTTTTTTTATGTTTGATGGAAAGCGAGCATTTGATAAGAACCACTTTCGAAAAAATCGCCTGGAGCGATTTTTAACAGGGTGAACGCTTTTGTCACCCTGGCCACGAAGTGAATGAATTTTGCGTTAGAAACTTTCCGGCATGTTTTGCTGTATTCAGGTTATTGGGCAGGGAAAGCCCGAATAATCCGCGGTTCAGACCTTCAAGAAGTTATTTAATATAAAACTCACCCCTGTTTTCTGGAAGATATTAAATATACATCTTAAAAATTTCAGCCATGCGATAAGGTATTTTTAATGAGATGTTTGATTGATTCTGAATTGTTAAGTCAATAAATCAGTAATATAAAGAGATGTTCATAAAAAGATAAACTATATGCAAATAAGTGACTAATTTACCTGAAAAAACCATTGACGTAGATAGAGAAATTCCCCATAATTCACGCCCTCAGCAGATACGCGCCTGTAGCTCAGCTGGATAGAGTACTCGGCTACGAACCGAGCGGTCGGAGGTTCGAATCCTTCCAGGCGCGCCATATATAAAAAAAGCCCCCCCTGTTTTTCAGGGGGGGCTTTTTTTATATATGACGCCCCTGAAATACTTGATAAGAACCCGTTTCGAAAAATCGCCTGGAGCGATTTTTAACAGGGTGAATGCTTTTCTCACCCTGGCCACGAAGTGAATGAATTTTGCGTTAGAAACTTTCCGGCATGTTTTGCTGTATTCAGGTTATTGGGCAGGGAAAGCCCGAATAATCCCCGGTTCAGATCGTCAAGAAGTTATTAAATGTAAAAATTGCCCCTGTTTTTCAGGGGGGGCTTTTTTTATATATGACGCCCCTGAAATACTTGATAAGAACCCGTTTCGAAAAAATCGCCTGGAGCGATTTTTAAATAGAATAAATTCAACTCTGTATACCTGGTAATTACAATCGCCCATCTACATCATTAGACTTAAGTAAATACTTAACATCATATATAACGCAATTTTCCTTACACATGGCTCTTATTCCATTAGCGCCTAATTCTTTAAACTGGTCGTGCGCGACAGCAATGATGACAGCGTCGTAAGTGTTTTTATCAGGTGAATCAGTTAATGTTATCTGGTGTTCTCTTAAGGCTTCATCTTCATTAACCCATGGGTCAATTACATCTATTTGAGCGTTGTATGGAGCAAACTCACTAATAATATCAACAACTTTAGTATTACGCAGATCAGGGCAGTTTTCCTTGAAGGCAAGGCCCATGATTAAAACTCGTGAATCAACAACGTTAATTCGTTTCTCTGACATTAGTCGAACAACCTGTAAAACGACATGGGTGGCCATATATTCGTTGGTTTGACGACTAGCAGGTATGATTATAGGTTCAAAGCCGCTTTGTTGTGCCTTGTGTACTAAATAATAGGGGTCAACACCGATGCAGTGTCCACCGACCAGTCCGGGGCGAAAATTTAGAAAATTCCATTTAGTGCCTGCAGCCTCTAATACTTCTAATGTATCAATATCTAGCTTTGAGAAGATCAGTGAAAGCTCATTTATCAGGGCAATATTGACATCACGTTGAACGTTTTCGATGACCTTAGCCGCTTCGGCTACTTTAATTGAGCTAGCTTTATAAGTGCCTGCTGTGATGATGCTGCGGTAAAGTTTATCAATAAATTCACAAGCGAAATCTGTAGATCCAGATGTTATTTTCTGGATTCGGGTAACATGGTGGTTTCTGTCACCCGGATTTATGCGTTCAGGGCTGTATCCGATAAAAAAATCTTGATTGTATTTCAATGAAGATGTTTTCTCTAAAGCGGGGACGCAAACTTCTTCTGTAGCACCTGGATAAACCGTGGATTCATAGATGACAATATTTCCTGATGTTAATATTGTACCCAGGGAGGAGCTTGAGTTAATCAGTAGTGATAAGTCCGGGTTTTTATTGTTATCTACAGGAGTCGGGACAGTAACAATATAAACGTCACAGTTGCTGATATCCTCTAACCTGGAGGAGAAACTTAAGTGACTGGAAGCCTGCAAATCGGCTTTAGAGACTTCACGAGTAGAGTCCACTCCAGTATTTAATTCTTCAATCCTAAGGCAATTAATATCATATCCTGTCGTTTTGTATTGCTTGCCAAACTCCACTGCAAGCGGTAAACCTACGTAACCAAGACCCACAATGCCTATGGTCACAGACGATAGATCTAACATGATTTAATAACCCTTAAATGCATTTCTTCATAATATAAATTACACAGTTAATGTAAACTCTTGTTTAGTCTGAAGTATTAATTGGTTATAATATCCAGATTCTCAGAGTTGATGTTATCAACACATTCTGAAAAAATATACGTTTTAAAAGTACTAAAGGATTTATAACAAGCCTCATGTTAAGGATTTTTGGTCATTACATCCCCACCACAATAGTTTTACTAATGTTCATCGAACTGGTTGTGCTGTTCGCATCCGTTTATGCCGGCGCCTATGCTAGATTTTTTGACTCTAAAAATTTGGCTGTAGATATTTATCTGTTACAACCCCTTGATTTAAAAGCAGGTTTTTTTGCAATAACCATGTGGTTAAGCATGACAGCTGTTGGTTTACATGCGCGAAATAATGTAGACGATTTTGCCGGAACAATGATCCGGATTTTTCTTAGTTTTATGCTAGGTCTAGGTGTTATTTTAGCTAGTTTCTATATTTATCCGGATGTCTTCCTAGGTCGTGGTGTATTTGCTTTTGCATTAATAATCGCTTTCTTTGGCGTGTTAATTACTCGAACCATATTTCAAAAACTCGATAATCATAACGCATTTAAACGTCGCTTACTTGTGTTGGGCGCGGGTAATAAAGCAAAGCTGGTTGAGGGTACTATCGAATATGCGGCTAAACGTGGTTATGAAATTGTTGGTTTTGTCGATATAGATCAGAATGATATATTGGTTGATCCTGAAAAAGTACTGGAAATAGAGTCAACTCTGCTAGATTTGTGTATGGATAACCATATTGACGAGCTAGTTTTAGCAATGGATGACCGTCGAGTTGGATTCCCGCTTTCTGGGTTACTTGAATGTAAAATGAAGGGCATTGTGGTTCGAGATATTCTTGATTCACTTGAGCGTATAACAGGTCATATTGAGTTAAGTGCTTTACATCCAAGCGCGGTTATTTTCTCTGATGGCTTCACTAATGCAGTTTCTATTAGTTATGCAAAACGCACTTTTGACATATTGGCTAGTCTATTAATTCTGATTATTGCCAGTCCAATTATTATATTGGCGATTATTGCTTTATGGTTGAGTAGTTTCGGACGTGACCCCATATTTTACAGGCAAATACGACTTGGTTTATGTGATGCTCCGTTTGGGGTGCTTAAATTTCGTAGTATGAAAACAGATGCTGAAAAAGACGGTGCTCAATTTGCGAAGAAAAACGACTCACGAGTTACCAGGCTGGGTGCGTTTATGCGTAAAACTCGAATTGATGAGTTGCCACAGTTAATAAATGTTTTTAAAGGTGATATGAGTTTTATTGGCCCCAGGCCAGAGCGTCCTCAGTTTGTGCTTGGTTTTGAACAGTCCATTCCTCATTACTCTTTGAGACATACTGTAAAACCGGGGATCACTGGATGGGCTCAAATATGTTACCCATATGGTGAAACTGAAGAAGATACAAAGAACAAACTTCAATATGACCTGTACTATATAAAAAATTACAGTCTGTTTTTAGATATGACTATTTTGTTTCAAACTGTACAGGTAGTGTTATTTGGGCAGGGCGCAAGATAATTGAGAGGGCCTGTTTTAAAAGTTGTGTTTAAACCGTTATATCTATTTTGAATCAGGCTTATCGAAAACCATTCGTGCCTTAAGTGGTGTGTTTTCACCTCTGACCCAATGAACCACTTCCCCATCATTAAAATGTACTTCAGATTTTCCGTAATACCAGATATCACCGTCAGTTTTTGTAGGTGCTCCTTGAACACCTATTACATCAGATATAGTTGAGCCGTTAGTAAAAAATTCTTCTTCTAATTTAGGTGTCTCATTTATTTCGTCTGTGTCTACTATTTTGTTTTCATTTGTAGTTTTGAATGCCAGATTGTCTTTAAGATAGTTTTTTTGTTCCGGCGCACCTTCAGAATCTTTGTTTTCAGATGACTTAGAATACTTGGGTTTAGAATTGGCGATAAGAGAGTTGATATGACTGGTCTCAGCATCTTCAAGATAAAAGTCTTCTGCAAAGAAATAATACGATGAGCCTAAAGTGGAGAGAATGATAATTCCAGCTACCAGTGAGCGCTTTGATTTTTTATCGGCTTGTTTTCTGTTTTTACTGCTGCTTGGGGTTGATTCTTTATTTGACTCCTGTTTTTTATCGGGAGTTACCGCCTGACTTTGAGTTTTTTTGCTCTCTTGCCTGGTTTCTGGGTTTTTTTCTAGAGGAGGTAGTGCCTTGTTGGCCTGATAATATTTTTGTATCTGGTTATAGGCAATATTAATTGCTTTAATTTTGTATTCAGCAGCAAGTTTTTCTTTTGAGTCGTCATCAAAACGGTCTGGATGCCACTTTTGTATTAATTTTTTGTATCTTTTGCGTAGATCGCTCCAGCTAGTCTCAGGGTTGAGTCCTAAAATCTGATAACAGTCTTTATAAGAATAGGTCTTTTTCATATTTTACTTATATTTTGCGACTGAAAAGCGCTTTAAAATAAACATGATATTAACATTTTACAGGCATATTAATATCACTAACGTTTAATTTTAATAGCTAAAAAGGCAATTCTTGAAAAAAAAACTAATAATATTAACGTTATTTGCATGTAACCATTCGAAGTAATTGATTTAACGTAACTTATAGATGGATTTGTGGCGCAAGAATTCGTAAAATAAGCGCTGTTTGATCGAATGCATGCGCTAGATCAAGAAGGTTGCGGTACACTGGATAGTGTAGAGCCGTAACATTCTAATAAATAATGGATATTTGCTGGAGAGTACCAATGATTAGAGCCTTTCAGGCCACCGTGTTTGCCCTGATTTTACCTTTACTGTTTACTGGATGTGCATCAGATGCTTATATACCAGCTAACTCAAATTTATTAAAAGATAATAATAGTGCTGAAACTATACATGAATACCATATAGGTGTTGATGATACGGTAAATATCAATGTTTGGCGTAACCCTGAGTTAACAGTGACGGTTCCCGTTCGCCCTGACGGCAAAATTTCAATGCCACTTATAGGTGATGTTCATGCGGCAGGGCAGACACCTGAGTTTGTTGCCAAGAGTATACAGGATAAGCTTAAAAACTTTGTTCGTGATCCAAATGTGACTTTAATGGTTACCGGATTACAAAGTAATGAATATCTTACCCGCCTAAGAATCACAGGCGCTGTGACTACCCCAACTTCTTTAAATTATCGCCAGGGAATGACTGTTCTCGATGCTATTTTAGCTGCAGGCAGTGTAAATGACTTTGCAGCACCAAATAGTACTAAGCTATATCGTAAGATTGAAGGTAAGGCCCGAGTAATTAGTATTAATTTAGGGGATATTTTATATAAAGGTAGATTAGAAACAAATATTGAGCTCAGACCCGGCGACATACTTACTGTTCCTGAACGTTTATTTTAATCCTGACGGAGAAGCAGCAAGATGCGTTTGCCATTTGAAGAATTATTAAAAGCATTATTCGGTGAAATATTTAATCGCCGAAATACTATATTTGTCGGTTTTGTTGTTATTAGTTTATCCCTTTTAGCTATAGGTACAATATGGCCTAAAAAATATACATCTACCAGTATAATATTAGCTGATGAAAGTAATATTCTTCAGCCTTTGATGCAGGGAACAGCTGAAGCCACACGTGTAACAAATCACGTTGGAAATGCCAGAGAAATCATATTTGGCGAAAGAATTATGAATCAGGTGCTTAAAGAAGCCGGTTGGTTAAAAACTAACCCGTCTGAGGTAGAGCAGGCACAAATTAAAAAAACACTTAAACGTCAAATTACAGTTGAAGGTAGTAATAGCTTAATTAAAATTGGTTACCGTGACAGCAAACCAATGCGCGCATATATAACAGCAAAACGAATGGCTGAGTTATTTATTGAAGAGGGAGAAAAATATAAAATAAATGAAAGTCAGGCAGCATATGACTTCATTGAAAAACAGGTTAATGAGTATTTAGTTAAACTAACCAAAGCAGAAGAGCAATTAAGAGAATTTAGAGTTAATAACCCAGATGCTAGACCAGGCACAGATGCCGAGGTCTCTGGACGTATTACTCGATTAACCTCCGATATAGAAAGAACGCGACTTGAATTACGTGAAACCAAGATTCGTGCTGATTCACTTCAGAAGCAGCTTTCTGGTGAAGCGGCTATTACAATTAGTCAATCAAAAGAAGGTCAATATAGAGCAAAAATAGCAGAATTACAGACATCTCTTGAAACCTTAAGATTAGATTATAAAGAAACATATCCTGATATTGTTCGATTAAAGCATCAAATCACTGATCTAAAGTTATCAATGAATAATGAAATTAAGAATCGTGAAGTGGCTAAAATTAAAGCTGCCTCAAGCGGCACTAAATTTGTCGATGAATCAATAAGTTTAAATCCTCTCTATCAAGAATTACGTAGTGATGCATCTTCTACAGAAACTCAAATTGCTACATTACATGCTCGTTTGAATGAAATGAATAAAATGCTTGAGAATGAATATGCTCGAGCAAGACGTATTTATGGTGGCGAAGCTGCATTAGCTAAATTGACCAGAGACTATCAGGTTAATCAGGAAATTTATCAGGACTTATTGCGTCGTATGGAAAGGGCGCGAGTATCAAAAAATCTAGATAAAGAAAACCAGGGTTTAACATTTAAGATTCAGGAGCCTGCAAAAATACCTTTATTACCAACGGGTATTCGATTTATTCACTTTGCTATAGCTGGAATTATTTTAGGTTTAGCCATTCCCTTAGGCTTAATTTATATAATGCTGCAAATTGACCCTAGAGTCAGGTTTTCTAAAATTATTAGTGAAGAGCTAAATGTACCGGTTTTGGCTGAAATTCATCAAATTAGCAGTCTCAGTGAAAATAGAAAAACTAAGATTAATCTGATTGTTCTTGCTGTTGGTTTTTTAATGGTAATAATTATATATGGTTATGTTGGCTGGCTTAAGTATACGGGGCAATTGTAATGAGTAAAATTGAAGATGCACTAAATAAAGCCAAAGAGAGCCGTGGACAAAAGCAGACCGGGATAAGGGCGATTAATGATCAGCAGTCAAACACAACAGGTTTAAATAGAGGTTTGATTCCTTCCGCGGATAATGGCGAACATATTCAGCGTGAGTCTTCAACAAAAGAAATTGCCTTAATGGAAAATGGCGATATGTATGATAATGACAAACTATCAGAATTGAAAATTATATATTCTGAAATGTCAGATAACAAAATAGCAAATACATATCGCGATCTAAGAACCAAATTAATACAAAAAAGTCAGGGTAACAACTTTATAGTAATGGTAACTTCGTGTGTACCAGGTAATGATAGCGGATTAACATCACTAAATATTGCAACGGCTTTCTCATTTGACGAAAGTAAAACATCTCTACTAATCGATTGTAATTTAAATAATCCAAAACTAGATGATTTATTACATATGGAGTCTGACAAGGGGTTAACGGATTACCTTGAAAATGAAAGTATCCAGATTGATAACATAATGCACAAAACAGGCATTAAACGTTTAAAGGTGATTCCTGCTGGTACTTCCAGAGAAACTGCGACTGAGTATTTTACGTCTTTGAGAATGCGTCAGTTGATGAGCAGTTTATTAACGCGCTATTCAGATAGATATATATTTCTCGACACGGCTCCCATAAATGAATCTGCAGATACACGTATTCTCGTTGAGTTGTGTGATTTTGTAATTCTAGTTGTGCCATATGGCTCTTCTAATAAAGCAAAAATAACAGAAGCAGCAGAGGCAATAGGTAAGGATAAATTATTAGGTGTTGTGTTTAATGATATTCCTAAATTACCCAAAATATCATTGCCGAAAATATTTAAAGCCTAATCATAGTCAGGGAGTTTAAAGCTATGTTTAGGATCAAACGAAAACACTTACTAATACCTTATTTAACCTGTTTGCTCTCAGAGACGGTGCTGGCAGCTGATGTGAATTATTATATGGGTTTTTCAGTTGCCAATTTCAGTAACTTTAATTTAGTAGAAGATTCTCTTGCAGAAGATGAAAATGCTTTTAGTTTAAACGCAGGTATAAGAGTATTAGAAGATACGGCCAATCTATATGTTAATGTTGACGCCTCTGTTCAAAGCATAAAATATAGTAATGAGCTTGCGCCAGATGAGAATGTTCTAAACCTGTTGGCTGATGCCGTCTGGAGAATTCAGCCTGCACAGTTTGAATGGGTACTTACAGATAATTTTGCACAAACAGCTATTGATACAACAGCAAGTGATTCAGTGTTAAATAGACAAAATGTTAACGCTTTATCTACCGGCCCGAATTATATAATTAGATTGAATCCGAGAAATAATATTCAATTAGAGGCTCGTGCTGAGAATTATAGTTTTGAAGAGAATTTAGATAATAACAGGCTTAGCCTTGCAGGTAGATTAATTCATAATGTAAATTCATCTCTAACCGTTACATTTAATGATCAGGCTGAAATTACTAATTTTGAAGACAATATAAATACTGATTTTCATCGGAACGATATTTTTCTAAGTGTAAATTATGCGCGAGGCTTAAATACACTTGATGCAGAATATGGTGTTACCAAAATAACCAATGATGATGCAGCGGACCTTGATGAAGATAGGTATGCATTATCATTTACGAGTGCAAGAACTCGCTCATCGAATATTCGTTTATCCTATGAGCATTTATTATCGGATACGGGTAGTGAAATACTTGATTTAGTGATTGGTGATTCTTCTAATGATGCTACTAACGGTACAGCAGCAAATGATATATTTGTAACGGAGGCATTTCGTTTTCAACATATATCGAACTTATCAAGCGGAAGTGTGACTTTTGAGTTGAGCTCAACAACAACTGAATACAGGGTGAACCCTGTGTTTGATGAAAAAATAAATGCAGCAATTATTTCAGGGGTCTGGAATTTACGTGGCTCTGATAATGTTTTATATAACTTTAGTTTTAGTCAAAACGAATTTCTTGATCCATCAACTGATAGAGAAGATGAAGATAAGCTAGTCTCATTTACTTATTTTCATGCAATTCAAAGAAATTTAAATATAACTTTTGAAGCAACAAAGGTAGACCGTCTAAGTACAATCGACAGTGAATCATATGAAGATCTGAGATTTATAATGACGTTAACTTATAACTCACTATAGGATACAAACTTATGTATATGGAATATTTTGGATTAGATGACTATCCATTCCGTATAACACCAGATACAGATTACTTGTATATGAGCTCGGCTCACTCCCGCGCCAAAGCCTATATGGAATATGCCATATTTAATCGGGAAGGTTTTGTCGTAATTACTGGTGAAATTGGTTCAGGTAAGACTACGTTAATAAAAAAACTATTAACCGAATTAGATGAAAATGTAATAGTAGCTAAGATATTTCAAACTCAATTAGATGAAGTTGAGTTGCTCCAGGCAATACTTGTAGAATTTGGATTAAATCCATTTACAGCTAAAAAAGTTGAGCTGTTGAGTATGCTTAATCAATTTTTAGTTAATAGTTATCTTGATGGTAAGCAAATATTACTTATTATTGATGATGCACAAAACTTAAGCAAACGAGTTTTAGAAGAAATTACAATGCTTTCTAGTGTAGAGACTCAGAAAGAGAAAATATTACATGTTATTTTAGTCGGTCAACCTGAGCTAAATTATAAGCTAGAAGCTGCCGATATGGAGCAGCTCTTACAAAGGGTAAGTCTTAGGTATCATGTAAGGGCTTTAACGCCGGATGAAACCAGTGAGTATGTGACTCATCGACTTAAAGTTGGTGGTCTAACCGATAAAGTTTTCGATGATGATGTAATGTCAGGTATTTATGAGTACACAGGTGGTATCCCAAGATTAATAAATACTTTATGTGATACGTCACTAACCTGCGCTTTTGCGGATGATAACAAAACGGTTGATAAACAGCAGTTTGAAAGCGCGGTTGGTGAGTTGCAATGGAAAAAACATAATAAAAGTAATGATGATGTTTCTACAGGCTCTGAAAAAGAAAGCCTTTATGATCTAGGAGATATAGCTTCAGATGGATCTGCTAAATCAGGTATCCATGATGTAGTTAACGATGCCTATATTCCTATCGCATCCAGAGCTTTAGTTGAAATATCCAGACAGCTTAAACGTATTGCTGATCATTTAGATGATAAAAAAGACAAATAATTGCCATACGCTGGTTAAGTAGATTATAAAATGAATAAAAATATATCCAACGCCTTTACAGTTGATGTAGAAGATTTCTTTCAGGTAGAAGCATTTAGTCAGGTTATAGATCGTGATAAGTGGGAGGGTTTTTCCTGCCGAGTTGAAGCTAATACTGATCATATTCTTGCGTTACTTGATGATAAAGGTGTAAAAGGGACTTTCTTTGTGCTTGGATGGATTGCTAAAAGATATCCGCAAGTTGTTAAAAAAATTGCCGAACAGGGGCATGAAATTGCATCACATGGAATGACGCATAAGCTTATTTATAATCAACAACCAGATGTTTTTAAAAAAGAAACGTTTGATTCAAAATCATTATTAGAAGACTTATCTCAACAACCCGTAAATGGTTATAGAGCTGCGACTTATTCAATTACTAATAAGTCTTTATGGGCATTAGATACCCTTGTTGAAGCTGGTTTTACCTACGACTCAAGTATTTTTCCAATGACTCATGATCGTTATGGTATAGCTGATGCTTGCCCGATTCCTAATAAATTAACAACACCAAATGGATCAAAAATTGTTGAATTCCCAATTTCTACTGTAAAGAGTAAGTATTTTACATTACCTATTGCAGGTGGTGGTTATTTTCGATTATTCCCATATATGATAACCCGCTGGGGTCTGTCGCAAATTAATAAAAAGAACGAATCTTTTGTTTTTTACATTCATCCATGGGAAGTTGACCCCGATCAGCCAAGAATAGAAAATATAAGTAAGTTTACTAAATTTAGACATTACAATAATTTAAGTCGTTGTAGTAATCGTTTGTCGATGCTTCTAAATGATTTTAAATTCACAACTATGCATAATGTATTAGAGGATAAAGGCCTGCTCTAAGGTCGTTAGCATATGTCTGATATCAAGCGTTTCTTTAAACATTCTTCTATATATGCTATTGGTAATATAATTAATCGTATCGGCGCTTTTTTACTTTTACCCGTCTATACAAACTATTTAACAGTCGAAGAGTATGGTTCATTAGAACTGTTCTATGCAGTAAGTTCGGTTATATTCGGCTTTTTATCAATTGGTATTGCACACGCTACACTTCGATTCTATTTTGAATATAAAGACACTGTAGACCGACACGCCGTTGTTAGTACCAACTATATAGCATCTTTTTTGCTTAGTATTGTGGGTTGTTCTATTGTCGCTATATGGCAAGATGAATTATCAGTACTGGTTTTTGGTTCAACTGACTACAGCATGGGTGTGCTTATAATTTTAGGCACAATCATTTTTGAACTATCCTCACAAATATGTCTTGCGTATGTCCGAGCGATCGAAAGATCATTGTTTTTTGTGTATATAGCTATAGCAAAATTAATTATTCAGGTATCAATTAATGTTTATCTCGTAATATATGCCAATGAAGGGGTTGTAGGTGTTTTATTTGGTAATTTCATGGCTGTATTCATAGGTTGGTTAGTCTTATCTGTTTTTACATTAAAACATTGTTCTATCAGGTTTCATCTTCATAAATTAATTCCCATTCTACAGTACAGCTTCCCGTTTCTTTTGGGTACCTTCACAGAAATGTTCTCTTCAAATATCGATAAGTTTGGTCTTAATTATATGGAGTCCATAGGAGCAGTTGGTATTTATATGTTGGCAATAAAATTCAGCATGTTGATAGAGCAGTTAGTCGGGGAGCCATTTAGTCGCTCTTACGGCTCATTTAGATTCTCAATAATGGAGCAGGATAATGCTTCAGAAATACAGGCTAAAATTGTTAAATATTTATTATATGCAACAATTTTCTGTGCTCTAGGTTTAAGCCTGTTTATTAGAGATTTATTGGTTATTATGTCAGATGAAAGTTTTTGGGCAGCGGCTAATATTGTGCCTTTAGTCGTTTTGGCATCAGTTATTAAAATTATGAATTACCCATTACAAACAGGTATTTTATATGCTAAAAAGACAAGATACTTCTTCTATATAGGAGTTATAGCGGCGGTATCCAGTGCAGTCTTTAATCTTTCTTTAATACCATTGATGGGTATATACGGTGCGGGTATAGCGCTATTGCTTACGAATTTAATTGGTACTTATCTAATACATAGAAAATCTCAGGAGTTTTTTGAGGTAATATATGATTACAAAACAATGTTCCTGGCATTGTTATTGGCCAGTGCTTTATATCTTGTTTCTATTGTTTCTATAGGGCAGCCTCTTTATATATCTATCCCATTTAAAGCATTGTTATTATTGGCTTTCGTTTATAGTATTTTAAAAGGTAAGATTTTTCTTAGTAATGATGAAAAATCATATGTTAATGAATTTGTTAATGAAAAAGTTATAAGTCGATTTAAATGATCTTTATTTACCTCATAACTTTAATTATTGCACCCCAACTATGGCTAGAACCATTTATTGGTATTAGAACAGATATCGTTATTTACCCATTGTGGTTTCTTGTGTTGGTTATGCAGGGAAAAATGAATGATATATTTAATTTTAAAGTCATGGATAAGTTCATTCTGGCTTTCATTATCTGGGTCGCTTTGTCAGCTGCTCTTAATGATGGAAATTTTGGCACCACTAAATTAATAACCGATTATTTTAAATGGTTTGTTTTATATCGTCTAATTGTTGTTTCATTAGATAGTTTTGATGATATAAAAAGCGCAATACATAAATTGGTGTTTCTTATATATGTAATCGTTCTCGAGGGTATACAGCATAAACAGAGTGCTGATGGTATTGGCTGGGCAGGGCAAACTCTTGGCTGGGTTGATGGTAGTGTTCTAGCAGCAGGTGGTACGGGTAGGACACAATGGATAAATATTTTTGATGGCCCAGGGGTGTTTTGTGTAATGTATACACTGGCACTTCCTTTTATTATTCAGTTCTTTGATAAACACTACGCATTTAAAACAAAACTCGTTGCTCTAGTAGCGCTAGCTCCACTATTAATTGCTATCTGGTATACCGGGTCTCGTGGTGGGTTTTTAGCAACATTGGGTATTATGGGTTTATATGTAGTTTTCAGATTAGCTAAAAAATACGGTATTTCTATAACCCATATGTTGTTTGCTGGTGGGCTTATGGCATCGGCACTAATGCTTGCGCCGAGTCATTTAACTCAGGTAAAAGATGAAAATAACTCTGCTCAACATCGTGTAGATATGTGGATGCAGGGTATAGAAATGGTTCAGAATAATCCATTATTTGGTATAGGTAGAGGAAATTACTCTGTTTATACAGGTACCTTAATTGCGCATAACTCAGCTATTGAGATTATGGGTGAGGTAGGGCTGGTTGGTTTATTTCTATGGATATTTATGTTCTATTTGTCATTCAAACATTTGTTTGTACTGGCAACGACCTCAACAAATGAAGTCGAAGTATCCTATGCTAAAGCTATTGCACTGTGTTTTTGTGGTTATTTGATAAGTTCAATGTTCGTAACTCTGGAATACGAAACAATGTATTTATTATTTGCTTTTGCAGCGGCTTCAGGGAACTTACATAAACAGGAACTAGAGTTACGTGGTAATGATTATATGATTGTTGGTGGTGTAACATTAGGTTGGGTGTTCATAGTGAAGGTATTTACGTCACTTTATTATTAAAGGTGTATTACTTATGTCAAAAAAGGAATATCTAGCCAATATAATATGTACTATATTGCCTGATACTCTGGTTGATTTTTTGTCTAATTTTTCAGGAAGAAAGAATGATTTGACAATACTTGCTTATCATAGAGTTTTAGATTTTGATGACTCTTTTCCATTTGATATTGAGCTTATAAGTGCGCGACCAGATCAGTTTGAAGAACAACTAAAGTATATTAAAAAATACTACAATCCTTTAACTATGGAGCAGTTGTGTGAGCTCCATAAAAACAAATCAGCTCTTCCAGATAAGTCTATTGTCATTACATTTGATGATGGTTTTATTGATAATTACAATATTGCTTTTCCATTATTAAAAAAATATGAAATACCTGCAACAATATTTGTTAGTACTGGTTATATAGGTAGTGAGTCTACGTTCTGGTTTGATAAACTTGCTTGTCTTGTTTTAAATAATGAAATTATTGTTTCTGAAAACAATTTATTATTTGAAATAATAAATAATAATACTTCGTCATCTAAAAGATTAATACTCGAACAGTGCCTTGAAAAAATTAAATCTGTTAGTGATAGTGACCGCTTGAGTATTTTAAATGATTTGTTTGATTCAAATAAAAATATATTAGATAACAGTGAGTGTGCAAAATATAGTTCAATACTGAGCTGGGATAATGTAAAGGAAATGAATAAATCATTAATGAGTTTCGGCTCGCATACGGTTTCTCATCCTGTTCTATCTCAATTGAGCGAGTCTGAGAAGTATCACGAAATGACGGATTCTAAAAGAATGCTCGAGGATCAGCTAAAAATACCTATTGAGACTATTGCATATCCTGTAGGGACAGAAAGTGCTTTTGATAAAAGTGTGATTGAAAGTGCTAAAAAATCAGGCTATGAACTGGGTATAACTTATGTTCACGGAACAAATAAATGGCCGTTATTAGACCCTTTTACCATTAGGAGACTACATGTGGAACATTACACAAGTATCCGGTTTTTCAAGTGTATGTTGAGTTTGCCAAATATATTTAAGTATTAAATAAATATATCAGGATGTTTTAACGATAGAAATTTATTTTTACTTGACTGTATTTAAAAAGAAGAAAATTTATATAAAATGAACCGTATAATTAAAAACACTGATGATACAATTGTAATTTCCGTCTATGCATGGTGGTTCTTTGCGCTTGATAGTATCAAAGGCCCAGTTCTAATGGTTGGGAATTTCGGAAAACAAACGATTGATTATATTTCTGATTTCACAGATCAGTTGCATATACTGGATTTAGGTGATCATGAATACCTGCAATCGGAAAATTATAATCTAGTAAAACTTCCTGAACTGTCTAATATGAAATTTAATGCGATACTGGTTAATGCTCTAAATCCTGATGTGAAAATTGACAATAATGTTATTAATGTATTAATTAATGATTGCATGGATGATGAGCACGGGAAGTTTTGTTTTATTGAAAAAAATACATCTTATTTAAAAGATCATAGAGCAGGCTATTTTTATAAATTTATTTCAATATTTAATGATTTTAGATTAAAAGAGTTATCTTTGTTATGCGAAAACAAGAGTCTAATTAAGCTACCTAGTATTTCTTACGATAAATTTAATCCGTATGAGTCATTTTCTGAATGTCTTTACTCATCAAATAAAAATACGTTTAATTTAAAGGAGCGAGTTAGAAACTGGATATTAAAGTCAAGATTGTCACGTATATTTGTAAATAGTAATATGTGGTTGGTTTCTGGTTCCAAATCTAGCGGTTTTTTGCATGATAATTTATTGAAACTTGTTTGCGAAGAAAAGCAACTTGCTTGTAAAGATTACTTCTTTTCGCGTGTTTTGTTTAAAAATGGCAAGTTAATTCTAACCTTTAAGCATAGGCTTGATTTGTCTAAGTCGTTTGTTGCCATGTTATTGTATGACGATAAATCAGTTAGTCAGCGTAATAATGAATACGCTATCATAAAACACCTGTCTCAGTTTGAAGAATTAAATGAGTTGCTGCCGCAGAATTACTCAATATTAAAATATTTAGGTTTTAATGTGGTGGTTATGGATGAGTGTCAGGGTGTTACAGTAGATTTAAAGTCAAAAAATCTGAATGAAATGACTCTAGATGCTTTTGATAAGCTTATCCGCTTGTCAAATATGACCAGAGCTGAGTTTTCATTAAAATCATCGGTTCTTTCGTGGTTTGAAGTTGTTAAATCAAGAGCGCCTGATTGTAATGATGATTTTAAAGTGATAAGTAAAGTGCTTGATAAATTTAATACTAACCTGTCTGTATGTATGCATGGTGATTCAAAACTTGAGAACTTTGTTCTGGATAATAATTTTAAGGTTAAAAGTATTATTGATTGGGAACAGGCAATTGTTAATGGGGTGCCTTTAATAGATGTGTACTATCTTATAGCTTATAACTACCAAACTATTAATGGTTGTCAGTTTTCTCGAGCATATCAATATCTATCTCAAAATGAAATTAACCAGACTGAAAAGGGTATGGTTGACAGGTATTGCCAGGAAATTGGTTTATCTAATGATGATAAACAGATGTTGTTGATTGTATTCTTTATTCATCATTATTCATGTAGGTTTCATGCTGCTACCGATGATGCATATGAATATTCCGATTTTAAAAAATCTTTATCCAATGTGATTAAATTAATTGAAGGGGCTGAGTAGTGGAATCATTTATAGTTTTTATTATTTATCTAGCAGTCTCATTGTTTGTATATAATTATTTTATATACCCTCTGGCGATAATATTTTTATCAAAATTAAGAGTTGATCCTCATCTGGAAAATATATCTGAGTTTTCAGATTATCCAAAGGTTAGTTTTATTGTTGCAGCCTATAATGAAGAGCTTGTAATTAAACAGAAAATAAAAAATACACTTTCTCTTGATTATCCTAAAGATAAATTTGAGGTAATTATTGTATCTGATGGCTCTGATGACTCGACACCAGATATAGTTAGGGAATATTCATCTGATGGTATAATTGGGCTTCATCAAAGCGCAAGACAGGGGAAATCAGCAGCCTTAAACCGTGCTGTAGACTGTGCTTCAGGAGAAATAATTGTTTTCTCTGATGCTAATAATGATTTTAGTATTGATTCGATTAAAATGTTGGTTAAACATTTTTCAGACGAATCTATCGGAGCTGTTACTGGAGCTAAACATATTTATGAGAATAATGATCGTCAAGCTGCATCAGGTGATGGTCTATATTGGAAATATGAGTCTAGTATCAAGCAAGCGGAGAGTTCATTAGGTTCTATTACAGGTGCCGATGGCGAAATACTCGCATTACGTAAAGAGATGTTCAAACCTATTGATCAGTCAAAGATAAATGATGATGCGGCCATTACATTTGATATTATAAAATCAGGTCACCGCATGATTTATGAAAAAGAAGCTAAAGCATATGAAGAGGCTTCTAAAGATCTTATAGAGGATTTTAATGTTAAAGTAAGAATGACAGCCGGTGGGTTTCAAACGCTTTCTTTTGAAAAAAAGTATTTATTTCCACCTACAAACTGGTTCTCTTTTACGTTTATTTCACATAAAGTTTTACGTTGGCTGGCCCCGCATTTTCTTATTATTATGTTATTTTTACCCCTGTTTGTATTGCATAGGCCAGAAATGCTATTTTTCTTTCTATTGCAGATATCATTCTATAGCTTATCGTTATATGGCTGGTTAAATCGCACTAGAAAATTACATTCTTTATTTTATATACCTATGTATTTTTCATCGATGAATTTGGCGCTTTTTTATGGTTTTTTACGTTATATAAATAAAAACACAGAGACAATATGGAAGAAGGCTGAAAGATGATTTTTGTATATATTATGATGTTAATTGTTTTTGCAGGTATTGCAATCTGGATTATTTTAAAATCTCGTAACATGCATATATGGATCGCTTCTTATATAAAACAATCTCTAATAACAAAAGTTTCAACAAAAGAGAAACATGTCTATGTTTGTTTGGCTGATCATTATGAGCCTTATTTTGAATCAGTCGATCAGGTAACTGCACGTGCAAGGGTTAGTCGGTGGATGAAAGGATATAATGAAGTCGCTGTTAAACATACAGATAGTGATGGGCGTCATCCTCAGCATAGCTACTTTTACCCTGAAGAAGAATATGATGAATGGGTTCTAGATGAAATTCAAAAAATTTGTGAGTCTGGATTAGGTGATGTTGATATACATTTACATCATGATAATGATACAGCTGATAATTTAACAAAAACTTTAAACGGTTTCAAAAAGTTACTTAAAGAAAAACATAATTTATTAAGAACAGACGCTAACGGTGAAATAATTTATGGTTTCATACATGGTAATTGGGCGTTAGATAATTCACGGCCTGATGGTCGTTGGTGTGGTATCGATAATGAGATAGATGTATTGATAAATACAGGTTGTGTTTATGATATGACATTACCGTCTGCGCCTAGTGATACTCAAACAACAACTATTAATAGTATTTATTTTGCTAAAGAAGATGGTCATTGTAAATCACATGATAAGGGGAGAGCTGCAACGACATATAGTAATAAAGCTGCAGCTGATGAGTTGTTGATGATTCAGGGACCTCTTATGCTCAACTGGAAAAGCCGTAAACTCGGCCTTATACCAAGAATAGAGGCTTCTGAGTTATCTTATGATGCACCTCCAACTGAATACAGGGCGAAATTATGGGGTAAGGCATCTATCAGTGTTGAAGGTGCAGAGGAGCATGTTTTTATCAAGTTGCATACTCATGGTTTGCAGGATTTAAATATGGATATGTTCTTTGACAATAATGGCCTTGAAGATTTATGGACTTCACTGGAAAAGCAGTATAAAGATAAGGAAGGTTATACATTGCATTATGTATCTGCCTGGGAAATGTATGAAAAAGTAAATTCTTTAATTGGTAAAGATAATAATGAAGCAATTAATTAAAAATTTCATTTTTTTTATAATATCCCCATTTGTTATAAAAAAACTTAACACCAATGCTGTGTATATTACTTTTGATGATGGTCCACATCCTGAGAATACATTTAAAGTAATTGATATACTAAAAGAATATGATGTTCATGCATCGTTTTTTGTTTCAGGTAAAGAGGTCGATAAATATCCTGAAGTGTTAAAAGCGCTTTATGAAGCAGGGCATTCCATTTGTTATCATGCTTATGAGCATAATCATGCAAGTGAAAAATCATTTGGAACTTTTATTGTTGAGTTAGACAAAGTTTCTGAATTTGAAGAGCAATATGGGGTTAAGTTTAAAAGACTGTACCGCCCTCCATATGGCGAGCTCACTATTATGACTTTGTATCAGTTAATTGTTAAAGGCTGGAAGGTTGTTCTCTGGTCAGTTGATAGCCGTGATTCGTTTGATGGA
>Ga0316205_10001494_pt1 | contig 29061 bp, 26 predicted proteins | sample 3monthpyrite_MG_FD_204941 | JGI IMG/M metagenome (GOLD analysis project Ga0316205, IMG submission 204941) | Microbial mat bacterial communities from mineral coupon in-situ incubated in ocean water Damariscotta River, Maine, United States -... | ecosystem: Environmental > Aquatic > Marine >...
AATCGGGAGGTTCAGCCCCAGGGCCGGGGCCAATGCGGTTGCGGGAACCAGGACCGCGCAGGCAATGAGCCCTGAAACGGCTTGCAGGCCGAGTGGGTCAACCTGTTTGGCGATCCTGCGCGTCACCAGCATGAAAACGGCAAAAGTAATCGCCACGCCAAAAGGCAAGAGCGCGGGCCATCCCACATTGACGAAATTGGGCTGCACCACCAACAAAGTGCCTGCAAACCCGACGGCGCAGGCCCAAAGGCGATGTGGGCCGATGATCTCGTTCAGGAATGTCTTGCCCAGAAGCAGCAAGATGAAAGGCATGACAAAGGCAATGGCCACGGCATCTGCCAACGGCAAATAGATGAGCGCCGAAAACATGAAGCCCACCCCGATGATATGCAGAAATGTGCGCCAGACAGCCAACCGCATCACACCCGGTGCCAGCCACGGCGTCTTGTCCGACATCAGGAAAACGGGCAGCAACAATGCGCCCTGAATCGCAAATCGGATCGTCAGGATGTGCAGCACCGGCATGCGGGCACCCATGATCTTGGCAAGCGCGTCCGCGAAGGGAACCATGACACAAAAGCCGAGCATCAGCGTTATTCCTAGCAAAGGGCGGTCTTGGGTCATGCCGGCAGGCTAGGGGCTTGTCAGGGGCATAACAATGGCAATCGAGGCCCTGTCAGATCGGTTCGGGCGGCTGGGCGGTTACCTGGGCGCGCGCGGTGATCCGTTCGCGGTGAATGACATATAGCCCAGCTAGCAAGATGACGGCGATGCCGGTCAGCGCCAGCGTATTGGGAAAATCACCGAAGACCAGATATCCGAAAATGCCGGCGCTGATGAGTTCAGTGTAATGCAGCGGGGCAAGCGTTGCCGATGGCGCAAACCGCAGCGCCATCGTGATCAGCATATGTGAGAGCGATGCAAATGCGCCGACCCCGAAAAGCCACAGCCAGTAAATGCCCTGGGGCATCGTTACCTGCAAGCTGGGCGCGTTGGATGGATAGCTTGCCGCCAAAATGACCACGGCCATCGCGCCGCCAAAAACCGCGGTCTGGTATTGCATGGCAACCGGGTCCATGCGGGCCGACAATTTGCGTGTCACCAGCATGTATGAGGCAAATGTGACGGCGGTTCCCAGCGGCAGCAATGCCACAGTGCCAAAGGCCTCAAAACTGGGCTGAATCACCATCAATACGCCGGCAAATCCGACGATCGCCGCGCCAATCCGACGCGCGCCGATGGTCTCGCCCAAGAAAAACTTGCCCATCAGCAGGATCAAAAAGGGTTCGACAAAGACGATGGCCAATGCATCTGCCAGCGGCATGACCCGGATCGCACTCACAAAAAAGAAAGTTGCGGCCAGCAACAAAAGGGCGCGCAGGGAAATCAGGCCGATATCCTGGCGCTCGGGGCGAAGACTTTGGCGCAAGACCAGGCAGACTGGCAGCATGATCGCGGCCTGAATGACAAATCGTGCAGCGGTGATCTGACCTACCGAAATCTGGGCAGAGGCCAATTTCGCTGCGACATCGAGCAATGGCGCGGTGATGCAAAAGCCGATCATCAGACCGACGCCAAGCATTGGGTGATCGGGCCGCGTCACGAGGCCACCGTGCCCGGTGCCAGAGGCACGCCCGGGTGTTCGTTTGGGCCAGGGGCGTTGCCGCGATTTGGGCGGCGCGGTGTCAGGCGACTGGCCATCAGCAGTTCGGAACATTGACGGCCAGTCCGCCAAGTGAGGTTTCCTTGTATTTGGCGCTCATATCCGCCCCTGTCTGGCGCATGGTTTCGATGCACGCATCCAGTGGCACCAGATGGGTGCCATCGCCGCGCAACGCCAATGAGGCGGCGCTGACGGCCTTGATGGCGCCCAGACCGTTGCGCTCGATACAAGGCACCTGCACCAGGCCCTTGACCGGGTCGCAGGTCATGCCCAGGTGATGCTCAAGCGCGATTTCGGCCGCGTTTTCAACTTGCTCCGGCGTGCCGCCCATCACCGCGCACAGGCCCGCGGCGGCCATGGCAGCGGCCGAGCCGACCTCGGCCTGACATCCGGCTTCGGCACCCGAGATCGAGGCGTTGAACTTGACCAATCCGCCGATCGCAGCCGCGGTCAGCATGAAATCCTCAATGCCGGCCTTCGAGGCGCCGGGCACATGGTCAAGCCAGTAGCGCACAACCGCGGGCATCACGCCGGCGGCGCCATTGGTTGGCGCGGTCACGACCTGGCCGCCGGCGGCGTTTTCCTCGTTTACCGCCATGGCATAGACGCCCATCCAATCGTTGATCGTATGCGGCGGCGTCAGGTTCATTCCATGTTCGGCCAGAAGCGCTTGATGGATGGCACGGGCGCGTCGCTTGACGTTCAACCCGCCTGGCAGGATGCCGTCGGTTTCCAGCCCACGATTGATGCAGTCATCCATGACCTGCCAAATGCGGGCGACACCGGTGCTCAGATTGTCGGCGCCGGCGCGGCTGTGCTCATTGGCGCGTTTCATCTGGGCAATGGATTTGCCCGACCGGGTGGCCATGTCCAGCATTTGCGCCGCGGTCTTGAACGGATAGGGCACTGGCGGGCCCTCATCCGTGGCCTTGCCTGCCGCCAGTTCGGCTTCGGTCAACACAAATCCGCCGCCAATCGAATAATAGGTTTCTTGCAAGATGACATCGCCCTGGGCGTCAGTGGCGGCCAGGATCATGCCGTTGGCATGGCCGGGCAGGTTGTCGCCATAGTCGAACACCAGATCTTTCTTGGGCGTAAAGGTCAGCGTATTCAGGCCCGGCGGTGTCACCTGGCCGCAAGACTGAATCTGGGCCAGGGCGGCCTCGGCTTTGGCATGGTCATAGGTTTCAGGCACGAAACCTGCCAGGCCCAGGATGGTGGCGCGGTCGGTGGCGTGGCCAATGCCTGTGAAAGCCAATGAACCATGCAACGAGCCGCGCAGCCCATGGGCCTGGAAAGGTGAGGCGCGCAGGGCGTCCAGAAAACGCGCGGCGGCGACCATTGGGCCCATCGTATGGGATGACGAAGGGCCAATGCCGATTTTGAACATATCGAAGACGGAGATGAACACGGCGGGCTGTCTTTCATTGGGTGCGTTGATCGGTTTTACTCTTAAGAACCACCTCTGGGCGAGTTGAAAACCGACATCTGGGGTCTGAAAACGTGCCTGTTGCACCGAGTTAGGCGCAAAACGGCCTCGCGCCGCTGCGATAAGCGGCCTATAAAGCCCCGACCAAACCGGAGTGAGGCCATGTCAGACACACTTTCACCCATGGAAACTGCGAAATTCGTCGCCGCCAAGCGCGCGTCGGTCTTTGTGGAATCGGGTATGAAAGTGGGCTTGGGCACAGGCTCGACCGCGCTGTGGCTGGTGCGCTGCCTGGGTGAGCGGGTTCGCGAAGAAGGGCTGAAATTTCAGGGTGTGCCGACCTCGCGGCGCACGGCCGAGCTGGCGCGCGCCGAAGGGATCGATGTGATCGGCCTGTCCGAGGCCCGCTGGCTGGACCTGACCATCGATGGTGCGGATGAATATGACGGCGAATTGAACCTGATCAAGGGCGGTGGTGGGGCGCTGCTGCATGAAAAGATCGTGGCCACCGCTTCTGATCAAATGGTCGTGATCGCGGATCTGTCGAAACGGGTCGAAACGCTGGGGGCTTTTCCGCTGCCGGTCGAGGTGATCGAGACGGGCTGGCAGACGACGCGCGCGCTGATCGAAGAGACGCTGGTTTCCCTCAATGTATTGGGCCGCGAGGTTACGATGCGGCGCAATGGAGATGCCGCCTTTCGCACCGATGAGGGCAATCTCATTCTTGATCTGCATCTGCGCGCGATCTCGGATGCGCGCCAATTGGCGATGATTCTCAATCAGATCCCCGGCGTGGTTGAAAACGGGCTGTTCGTGGATATCTGCGACACTGTCGTCACCGGGCATGGCAATGGCAAGGTTGAGGTCTTTGACCTGAATTCCGGCCAGCACGAACAAGACCAATACACGCTGGCCGACAGCGAAAACATATTCAGCGATCTGGGCGATTGATCCGGATGGCCAGGGAGCAAAAAATGTCTTTCGACTATGATCTGTTTGTGATCGGCGGCGGCTCTGGCGGGGTGCGCGCGGGGCGATTGGCGGCGGCTGGCGGGGCCAGGGTGGCTTTGGCCGAGGAATACCGGATGGGCGGCACTTGCGTGATCCGTGGCTGTGTGCCCAAAAAGCTGATGGTCTTTGCCTCTGGCTTTGCCGAAGCGGTCGAGGATGCGCAGCGCTATGGTTGGCAGGTGCGTGCGGGCGCATTCGACTGGCCGACCTTTCGAAAGCGGCTGCACGGCGAATTGGACCGGTTGGAAGCCATTTATGAGCGTAACCTGCAAGCGGCGGGCGCGGAACTGATCCATGAACGGGCCAGTGTTGCGGGCCCCAATACGGTTCGGCTGGCCAGCGGGCGCGAGGTGACGGCCAGGACGATCCTCGTGGCAACCGGCGGGGCGCCGTTCGTGCCCGAATTCGAAGGTTCGGAACTTGTCTGGACCTCCAACGACGTTTTCTTGATGAAGCAATTGCCCGAGCGTGTTCTGGTGGTTGGTGGCGGATATATCGCTTGTGAATTTGCGTGTATTTTCAATGGCCTAGGTGTCAAGACTTCACAATATTACCGGGGGGCGCAAATCTTGCGCGGCTTTGACGGTGAGGCCCAGGGCCATATGTCTGAATTGATCCGGGGTCGGGGGGTCGATTTGCATGTCGGCACCCATGTCCAGCGGATCGTCAAACAAGATGACGGGCTGCATGTCTATGGCAGCGATGGGCGTCATGACGTGTTCGACGCGGTGGTATACGCCACCGGGCGCAAGGCCAACACAGCCGGATTGGGGCTGGAGGCGCTTGGCGTCGAGATCGGCCGGCACGGGCAAGTTATCGTCGATGATTATTCGCAATCCAGCGTGGCTTCGATCTATGCGATCGGGGATGTGACTGACCGGGTGAACCTGACGCCGGTGGCCATCCGTGAGGGCGTGGCCTTTGTGGAAACGGTGTTCAACGGCAATCCGACCAAACCCGATCACGATCTGATCCCGTCGGCTGTATTCACCCAGCCGGAATATGGCGCGATCGGCTTGAGCGAGGAAGACGCCGCCGACGAGCGCCCCATAGAAGTGTATTGTGCCGCCTTCCGGCCGATGCAAAATGCCTTCATCGACAAGGATGAACGGGTCTTGTTCAAGCTGATCGTCTGCGCTGAGACGCGCAAGGTCATCGGTGCCCATGTCATAGCCCCGAATGCGGGTGAATTGATCCAGTTGATCGGGGTCGCGGTCAAGATGGGAGCCACCAAAGAAGATTTCGATCGCACGGTTGCAGTTCATCCCACAATGTCCGAGGAAATCGTGCTAATGAAAGAACCAACGCGCACAGCTTGATTTTCTGCGCAAAATACACAGGTTTACCACATGCCTTTGAAAAGAGAGGATGACATCCGAAATGGCCAGTAACAATGGCGGACCCTGGGGCGGGGGCGGCGGCAATAACAACGACGACGATCGCCGCAACGCAGGCGGGCAGCGCCCGAATGAGCCGCAGATACCCGAAATCGATGAAATTGTCCGCAAGGGCCAGGAACAGCTGCGCATATTGATGGGCGGCCGGGGCGGCGGCGGTGCCAATGGCGCGGGCGGCGCGCCCGGCGGACCGCGGTTCACCCGCGGCACCGTGCTTCTGGGCCTGCTGGTCTTGGCCGGTCTTTGGGTCATGGCGTCGTTTTACACGGTGCGCCCCGAAGAGCAGTCGGTCGAGCTATTTCTGGGCGAGTATTCGTCGACAGGTGGTCCCGGTCTGAACTTTGCGCCCTGGCCAGTTGTCACGGCAGAGGTGATCGCTGTCACCCGGGAACAAACAGAAGATATCGGCGTGGCCACAACCAGCCGGTCTGAATCGGGTTTGATGCTGACCACGGATGAAAACATCGTCGATATTGATTTCCAGGTGGTCTGGAACATCAATGATCCGGCGAAATTCCTGTTTAATCTGCGTGACCCGCAGTCTACGATCCGCGCCGCGTCTGAATCGGCCATGCGCGAAATCATCGCAGCGCGCGAATTGGCACCGATCCTGAACCTGGATCGTGCGGTCATTGCCACCCAGGCGCATGCTTTGATCCAGCAAGTGCTCGACAGCTACGACAGTGGCATGAACGTCGTGCGCGTCAACCTGGACAAAGCCGACCCGCCGCGTGAAGTGATTGACGCTTTCCGCGAAGTGCAGGCTGCCGAACAGGAACGTGAACGTCTTGTGCGCCAGGCTGATGCCTATGCAAACCGTGTTCTGGCCGGGGCGCGTGGTGAGGCGGCGCAGAAACTCGAAGAGGCCGAAGCCTACCGTGCTCAGGTTGTCAACGAGGCCGAAGGTGAAGCCAGCCGTTTCCTGGCGGTGCTGGAGGAATACCGACTGGCGCCCGAAGTGACGCGCAAACGCTTGTATCTTGAGACGATGGAGCAGGTTCTGGGCCGCGTCGACAAAATCATTCTGGATGAAAACACATCCGGTGGGCAGGGCGTCGTGCCTTATCTGCCCCTCAACGAATTGCGCAAAGGCGCCACCACAGGAGGCAATAACTGATGCGTCGAGCGAACATACTTATCCCGGTCGCCGCGGTGGTCCTGGCGACCATCTTGTCATCGGTTTTCATTGTGGATGAACGCGAAAAGGCGTTGGTGCTGCAATTCGGACAGATCAAGTCGATCAAGGAGGATCCGGGCCTTGCATTCAAGATACCTCTGATTCAGGAAGTCGTGCGCTATGACGACCGGATCCTGTCGCTGGATACCCAGGAGATCGAGGTCACACCTTCCGATGACCGGCGTTTGGTCGTCGACGCTTTCGCGCGTTACCGGATTGCCGACCTTCAACAGTTCCGCCAAGCGGTGGGTGTTGGCGGCGTGCGGGCCGCAGAAGACCGTCTGGAAAGCATTCTCAACGCGCAGGTGCGCGAGGTTCTGGGTGCGGATCAGGTGACGTCCGGCACGATCTTGTCATCCGGGCGCGCCGCGCTGATGAACAGAATTCGTGATCAGGCACGCATCTTTGCCGCCCCCTTGGGGCTGGAAGTTGTGGACGTGCGTCTGAAGCAGACCAATCTGCCCGACCAGAACCTGGAAGCCACCTTTGCGCGCATGCGTGCCGAGCGGGAACGTGAGGCTGCCGATCAGGTTGCACGTGGTGAAGAGGCCGCACAGCGCGTCCGCGCGCAGGCCGACAGAACCGTGGTGGAACTGGTGTCAGATGCCACACGGGCTGCGGAAATCACCCGTGGTGAAGCTGACGCACGGCGCAACAACATCTTTGCGCAGGCCTTCGGGCAGGATCAGGAATTCTTTGAATTCTATCGCTCTTTGACCGCCTATCAACGGGCGCTTCAGGGCAACAATTCAACCATGATCCTGTCGCCGGACAGCGAGTTCTTTGACTATCTGAAATCCGACACATTGACGGAGTGATCCTGACGATGGGCGTCATATTGATGGCCGTCGGGTTGGTCCTGGTTGTTGAGGGGCTGGTGTTCGCACTGGCCCCTTCGCGTGTCGAGGATGCGCTCAAGGCGCTCAGTGCGCTATCACCGGAGACCCGCCGCCTGTTTGGGCTGGGCGCCTTGGCGCTGGGCGTGGTGCTTGTCTGGATCGCGCGATCCCTGGGGGTCTGAGGCCACGGTTCGCGCCCCGCGGCCAACAAAGCCGTTCACAAGCGCATGAACTATTGACGCATCTGTTGCAGCGGTGAATTTTCACCTTAGTTAAGGATGTGTGAACACTCATCGAGTATTTTGATGAAATTTGGAGAGATCTTGTGAAGACACTTGCCCTAAGTCGCCCTCAATCCGCCCAATCCGGCACCGCCCTGGGCTTTGCGGTCCTCGCGGCGCTCCTGTTGATGGTCAGTATGGCCGGCAGGGTCGCGGCCGCGACACCTGAAAGTTTTGCCGATCTGGCCGAGCGGGTCAGCCCCGCGGTTGTCAACATCACCACATCGACAAATGTTGCCGCGCCGGCTGATAACAATCCGACCGTGCCCGACGGCTCGCCCTTCGAAGATTTCTTCCGCGATTTCATGGAGCGACAGGGGCCAGGCAACAACCAGCAGCGTCCACGGCGCAGTCAAGCGCTTGGATCCGGGTTCGTGATTTCCGAGGATGGCTTTATCGTCACCAATAATCACGTCATCGAGGGTGCCGATGAAATCCTGATCGAGTTCTTTTCCGGGCTGGAATTGCCTGCGGAAATCGTGGGCACAGATGTGAATACCGACCTTGCGTTGTTGAAGGTCACCAGTGATGAGCCATTGCCCTTTGTCAGTTTCGGCGACAGCGATCTGATGCGTGTCGGCGACTGGGTGCTGGCGGTCGGCAACCCGCTTGGCCAGGGCTTTTCTGTCTCTGCCGGCATCGTTTCGGCGCGCAACAGAACCTTGTCGGGCTCATATGATGACTTCATTCAAACCGATGCGGCGATCAACCGGGGAAATTCCGGCGGCCCGCTGTTCAATCTGGATGGCGATGTCGTTGGGGTCAACACGGCTATTCTGTCGCCCAATGGCGGCTCGATCGGCCTTGGCTTCTCGATGGCTTCCAACGTCGTGACCCGCGTCATTGATCAACTGCGTGAATTTGGTGAAACCCGGCGCGGATGGCTGGGTGTGCGCATTCAGGATGTCAGCGATGACGTGGCCGAAGCCATTGGCCTGGATCCCGCCTCAGGCGCGCTGGTGACCGATGTGATGGAGGGGCCGTCCAAAGAGGCCGGTATCGAAGCGGGGGATGTCATCATCACCTTTGATGGCCAGGACATCGTGAATACCCGTGAACTGGTCCGCGTCGTCGGCAATACCGATGTCGGCAAGGCAGTGCGTGTGGTGGTGTTCCGCGATGGAGAAACGCAAACCGTTCTGGTGACGCTTGGGCGCCGGGAAGACGCAGAAGCCGCGATGCCTACGGCCGTGGAGCCTCAGGCGCCCGCAGAGTTGAACATGTTCGGCATGGTGATGTCAGAGCTTGATGCCGACATGCGTGAGCAATTGGGGCTGGCGGACAGCGCCAATGGTCTGGTGGTCAAGGATGTCGAGGTGGACAGCACAGCCTATGCCAAAGGCATTCGCGCCGGTGACATCGTGGCCGAGGCCGGTCAGCAGGCCATTACCTCGGTTGACGATTTCACGGGCCAGGTCGAGGCTGCCAAAGAGGCGGGCCGCAAGTCGCTGTTGCTGCTCGTGCGCCGTGGCGGAGACCCACGCTTTGTGGCGCTGAGCCTCGAATAGCGGGTCTCACACAGGTTTCAGGGGCGCCTTCGGGCGCTCTTGTCTTATGGGGTGGCGTCTTGTGGGGTGGCGCCGATGTTCAGCAATTGATCCAGCATGGGCGACATATCCTCGATATGTTCGGCAATGATATGACATACACCGCTTTCCCGCTCCAACTTGCCGGTCACGCGTAGCAAACGTCCGGCGATAACAGCGCGGCGGTATTTTTCATACAGGTTGCGCCAGACGACAATATTGGACACCCCGGTTTCATCCTCTAGCGTGATGAAGATGACCCCTTTCGCGGTGCCGGGGCGCTGGCGCACCAGAACCAGACCGGCCACGGTAACCCGCGCGCCGCCGGGGACATGATCCAGCATGTCATGCGGCGTCGCCGACGGGGGGCGCGGAAAGCGGGCTGCGCGGGGATCAGGGGCAAGGGCACCGGTCATGAGAACAAAAGTAGAACATAACATTTCCGCCAGCAAGTGAAATCTATCTGGAAAATCCCGGTCGCTTGGCATATCTGCGATGAAGTTATTGAGAAATGAGGACGACAATGGCCAAGATCACCTATATCGAACACAATGGCACTGAGCACGTGGTAGAAGTTGCCAATGGCCTGACCGTGATGGAAGGCGCGCGCGACAACGGCATTCCCGGCATTGAGGCCGATTGCGGCGGCGCTTGTGCCTGTTCGACCTGCCATGTCTATGTGGCCGAAGATTGGGTTGGCAAAGTGCCCGGCAAGGAAGCCATGGAAGAGGACATGCTGGATTTCGCCTATGAGCCGGATCCGACACGTTCGCGCCTGACCTGCCAGATCAAGGTGACCGATGAGCTCGATGGCCTGGTCGTGCAGATGCCGGAAAAACAGATCTGATGTCCCAACCGGCGTGGCACGGCCTATGGCGCACTTGGGCACGCCGTGCGGCGGCCCTTTGGGGCCTGTGGGTTGGTGTGGCGATGCCGGGGGTGGCCCTGGCGCAGATCACCGCGGCCGAGTTCGGCGCTCCGACCGATCGCTATGCGCATGGTGTTCTGGGGGACGCGATTGAATGGGGCAGCTTGACCTTGTCAACCGCCGATGGCCGGCGATTGACCCTGACATTGCCGCAAACCCGCGTGTTCGAAGACCTCGCGCCGCGGGTGATCACGACGATGGAGGGCAGGACCCTGGCCATGGTGGTTGAAACCGACATGGATCTGGGCGCGCGGCTGTCGCTCTATGACGAAGAAGGGCTGTTTGCCGCCACCCCCTATATTGGCAGCTCAAACCGCTGGCTGGCGCCTATTGGGGCGGCGGATCTGGACGGCGATGGGCAATTGGAAATTGCCTATGTGGACCGGCCCCATCTGGCCAAGACGATCCGCATCTGGCGATTGCAGGGGCGCGAGTTGGTCAGCGTCGCGGCATTGCCGGGCTATACCAATCATCGCATTGGCGAGGACACGATCGCCGGGGGCATGCGCACCTGCGCGGGGGTGCCTGAAATGATCGTTGCGGATGCGGCGTGGCAGGATGTAGTCGCGCTTCGGTGGAATGGCCGGGACTTTTCCGTGCAGAGCGTGGAAAAACACCGCGGACGGTCCAGCTTTGCCCGCGCTCTGAGGTGCGAATGAAGGTTCCTCTTTGGTTGGCAAATACCTCGGGGTGCGGGGCCGCGCCCCGCGAAAACTTTTGCCCGCGCACTGGCGCCAACCGCGAACTAGAGCGCGCGCCAGCCGATATCTGATCTGTAGAACCCTTGCGGCCACTCAACCTGCGCGGCCATGGCATAGGCGGCGTCGCGTGCCTCTTGCAGGGTCGCCCCGCGCGCTGTCGCATTCAAAACGCGCCCGCCATTGGCCACCAACTTGCCATCCGCGCGCGCGGTGCCCGCGTGAAACATGGCGGTATGAGATGTGGGGTCCCGCTCTGCGCCGATGATCACACTGCCCTTGTCATAGGCGCCGGGATAGCCTTGGGCTGCCAGCACCACCGTCATGGCGTGGTCATCTGCCCAGTTCAACCGCATCTGAGCCAATTCGCCACGTGCGGTGGCCAGCATGGCATCCAGCGCCTGACCGCCCAGGCGCATCATCAGCACCTGACATTCCGGATCGCCAAATCGCACGTTGTATTCCACCAGGCGCGGTTGACCATCCTTGATCATGAACCCTGCATAAAGCACACCGGAATATGGCGTGCCACGCCGGGCCATTTCGGCGATTGTGGGGCGGACGATTTCATCCAAGGCCTTTTGGGTGACGGCATCCGTCATCACGGGCGCCGGCGAATAGGCCCCCATGCCACCAGTATTGGGGCCGGTATCTCCATCGCCGACGCGTTTGTGGTCCTGGGCGGTGCCGATGGGCAAGATATTGGTGCCATCGGACAGAATGAAAAACGACGCCTCTTCGCCGTCCATGAATTCCTCGATCACCACTTCGGCCCCGGCGGCACCAAATTCCCCCCCGAACATGTCGTCAATGGCCGCCAGTGCTTCGGCCTCGGTCATGGCCACGATGACACCCTTTCCCGCGGCCAGACCATCCGCCTTGATCACGATCGGCGCGCCGTTTTCTTGCACATGGGCGCGGGCCGGTTCGGCCTGGGTAAAGCGTGCATAGGCCGCGGTGGGCGCGTTGCAGGCATCACAGATCTCTTTGGTAAATGATTTTGAGGCCTCCAGCCGGGCCGCGGCTGCACAGGGGCCGAAAACCAGAATGTCAGCCTCGCGCAGCGCATCGGCAACACCGGCGGCCAGCGGCGCTTCGGGGCCGATGATGACAAAGTCAATCGCATGCTCTTCGCAGAAATTCAGCACCGCGCCGGCATCCTCGGCATCCAGCGGCGCGCATTCGGCGATGGCGGCAATGCCCGCATTGCCCGGAGCCACGATCAACCTGTCGCATTTGGGGTTTTGTTTGGTGGCCCAGGCCAACGCATGTTCGCGGCCGCCGCTGCCCAAGATCAAGATGTTCATTTGGGGGTCTCCTGCTTGGCCTTCCGTCACCGGCGTTCTAAGGTTGGCCCAACCAAGATACAAGAAGCAGATGACAGACCTTTTCGAAGACCCCACCCCAGACCCGAGCGCCGGGTCCAATGCCCATGAATTCAGCGTGTCCGAAATTTCGGGCGCGATCAAAAAGACGTTGGAGGGCCAGTTTGGCCGCGTGCGTGTGCGCGGCGAGGTCGGACGCACGCTTTTGGCGCGTTCGGGCCATTTGTATTTCGACCTGAAGGACGAGCGCGCGGTGATTGCCTCGGTTTCGTGGAAGGGGCAGGCGGCGCGGCTGTCGATCAAGCCCGAAGAAGGCATGGAGGTGATCGCCACAGGCCGTTTGACCACCTATCCCGGGCAGTCCAAATATCAGTTGATTGTCGATGAGGTCGAGCCTGCAGGCGCCGGTGCGCTGATGGCCATGCTGGAAAAGCGCAAAAAGGCATTGGAGGCGCAAGGTTTGTTCGCGCCCGAGCGCAAGAAACCCCTGCCGTATCTGCCAGAGGTGATTGGCGTGATCACGTCGCCTTCAGGGGCGGTCATCCGTGATATTCTGCACCGGCTGCGCGACCGTTTCCCGCGCAAGGTGCTGATCTGGCCGGTGGCAGTGCAGGGCCGCGATTGTGCCCCGCAGGTGGCCCGTGCCATCGAGGGGTTCAATGCGCTGCCGCCTGGCGGGGCAATTCCGCGTCCCGATTTGATCATTGTCGCGCGCGGTGGCGGCTCGGTCGAGGATCTTTGGGGCTTCAATGAGGAAATCGTGGCCTTGGCCGCGGCCGCCAGCGACATCGCGCTGATCTCGGCAGTGGGCCACGAGACCGACACAACCTTGATCGATTATGTGTCTGATCATCGTGCGCCCACACCCACCGCCGCAGCAGAGGTGGCCGTGCCGGTGCGTCTGGAGTTGCTGGCCTGGGTGAAAGAGGCCAATGCGCGGCTGTCACGATCGGCACAACAAGCCACCGGCCAGCGCCGCCAGAGGTTGGCCGATCTGGTGCGGGCCCTGCCCGGCATCGACAGCCTGGTTGAGGCACCGCGCCAAAGATTTGACCGCGCCGCCGAGCGTTTGCCCCAAGCCCTGCGTCAAGTCACACAAGTCAAGCGACAGGTATTTGGTGCGCGCGCCGCGCTGATCCGTTCCGATGGCTTGCGCCTGCGCGTCAGCCAGGAACGCGGGCGCTTGCAAGAGCGCGCGGATCGATTGGTGAGTGACACACTCTTGCGGCGGCACCAACGAGCAGCACGCGACTATGCGCAACTTGCACAGCGCCTGGTCCGCGTGGCCAAGGCGGGGCATCAAGAGCGGGTGCAGCGGGTGCAGGCGGCAGAACGCATGCGCCAGACATTGGGATATATGGCCACGCTGGAGCGCGGTTATGCGGTTGTGCGCACGGCGGATGCTCTGGTGTCGCGGGCGTCCCAGGCGCAGGCGGCCAGTGAATTGGAAATCCAGTTTGCGGATGGGCGGGTGATGGTGACACCGCGCGCGGGCGGGGGGTCCGCCGACGCCGCGCGGGCAAAATCCAAACCGAAGTCCAGGACGAAAGGTGGCCCGGATGCACCCGAACAGGGCGACTTGTTCTAATCGCCGTGCGCGCGTGCCTGTGCTCTGGCCAACGGGGCTTTCATCACCCGGCGAAACCAACGCGGGACAAAGGCCACAAACCCCATGACGGCCAGGCTGTAGGGCAGAACCATCGCCTGTTCGGCGCGGTCCAGTTGCCCGTATGGCGTTTGCGGGCGGATGTGGTGGGCGCCGTGGCGCGGCGCGTTGAATGTCATCCAGCCGGCCCAGAGGCCCGGCGCATCCCAGGCATGAGCTGGCCCGACCGGCTCTGGCTTGCCCTTTGGTCCCAGCTGTCGGCGCAACCCGTAGTGCTGCACGTAATCTGTGGTCAGCAACTGCAGCGTCGCATATAGGGCCAGGCCGATATGTGCGCCCACACCGGCCCAACCCGCCAGCCAGAATGACAGCGCCAGCGTCACCCCGGAGGCGGCAAAATAGCCCGGATAGGGTGTGCGCCAGAAACCCGCTTTCCGCAGGGATTTCTCACGTGCCAACCCGGCGCGAAAAGATCCCGCCCAGGCCTGTGGCAGGAACCGGTATAGGCTGGTGCCTTTTGCCGCTGAGTTTGGGTCCTGCGGCGTGGCCACATGCAGGTGATGCACCAACCTGTGGGCAGAGGCATGGTGTCCGAACAACAGGCTGGAATACAGGCAAGCCCCCAACCAGAACCGCGCCCGGTCGGGCGCATGGATCAATTCATGTGCCGCCGCGTTCGAGACCTGGCCCAGAAACAACCCGCTGGCCGCAGCGGCACTCAGATAGGGCCCCAAAGCCGCATCTGACCCCTTTGCAAGCGCATGAACGGCGGCAAACAGCACCGCAAAATGTGCCAGCCCGGTCAGCACCAGTATCAGGTCGTCTCTGGCAGTGGGGTCGGTTTGCGCCGGGGGCGGTTGCCGCCCTAAGCTGCCGGCCAGAACCGCCAGCAGCGCCGCATAGGCCAGTGGCCCGCCTGTCAGGGCCGCCGCGATTGCCAAACCGGCCAGTGCAAGCGGGACGAGGCGGCTCAAAGGGATCATCGCAAGTTCAGAAAAGGCAATTCCATGCCCTTTACTGGGGCTTGGCCAGGTGTTTGGTCAAGCGCCCCTTTGCATATGGCCAAAAGAAATAATAAGTCAGCGACAGCACAGGAGACCACATATGTCATTCTTCGGTAAATTGCGCGACCGCTTGTTCAAATCTTCCAAGAAACTGGAAGAGGGGCTGGATGCCATCGTCGATGACGGCGGTGTGGTCGAAACCGCAGAAGACGAGGCGGCGCAAGAACAGGCCGACGACAGCAAACAGGCTGCCGAAGCGGCGGCAGCCCAGGAGGCTGCGGAACAGCAAGCTCTGGAACAGGCCGCAGCGGCAGCCGAGGCGAGAGCCGCGTCAGAGGCGGCACAAGCCCGTGCAGAAGCCGAGGCCGCCGCCCAGCAGGCCGAACGTGAGCGTCTGGAACGTGAAGCCGCGGAACAGGCGCGCCGGGCGCAAGAAGCCCGCGATGCCCAGAATGCAGCAGAAGCAGCCCGCGAACGCGCGGCGGCCGAGGCGGCCCGTGCCGCCGAACGGGCGCAACAGCAAGCCGACCAGGACGCGTTGCGCGAACAGACCCGCCAGCAAGCGCTGCAAGAGGCCGAGGCGCAGGCCAAGGCCAAGGCCAGGGCAGAAGCACAAGCGCAGGCAGAAGCGGTGGCCGTCCAAGCCGCCGCCGCGGCTGAAACGGCGCGCCGACAGGCGGAACAAGAGGCGCAGGCGGCGCAAGACCGGGCGCGAAAGGCGGCCGCCGAAGCAGAAGCACAAAGGCAGGCCGAGGCCGCCCAGGATCTGGCCCGGCAAGAAGCCGAGCAGCGCGCGGATGAGGCCCGCCAAGCGGCTCAGGCGCAACAAAAGGCGGCCGAGTTGGCCGCTGCCGCAGAACAGGTCACCCCCGCAGAAGACAAACCGGGCCTGATTGGCCGCCTGCTGGGCCGCGGGCGCGCGCAACCGGTGATGCGGCGTGCGCTCGATGACGACATGCTGGAAAGCCTCGAAGAGCTGCTGATCACTTCGGATATGGGCGTGGATACGGCTTTGCGTGTCGTGGCCAATATCGCCGAAGGGCGCATGGGGCGCAAAATGTCCTCAGCCGAGTTGAAAACGCTCTTGGCCGATGAGGTAACGCGGATCATGGAAAATGTCGCCAAGCCGCTGCCGCTTTACGCCAAGACGCCTCAGATCGTTTTGGTCGTGGGCGTGAACGGATCTGGCAAGACCACCACAATCGGCAAGTTGGCCAGTCAGTTTCGTGCTGCCGGCAAAAGCGTGATGATCGCCGCCGGCGATACGTTTCGGGCCGCCGCGGTTGAGCAATTGCAGGTTTGGGGCGAACGCGCGGGCGTGCCGGTCATGACCGCGCCCGAGGGCTCAGATCCGGCCAGCCTGGCCTTTGACGCAATTGAAAAGGCGCAAGCAGAGGGCGTAGACCTGTTGATGATCGACACGGCGGGCCGTTTGCAAAATCGCGCCGACCTGATGGAAGAATTGGCCAAGATCGTGCGGGTCATCAAGCGCAAGGACGAAACCGCGCCGCACAACACGCTTTTGGTGCTGGATGCGACTACTGGCCAGAACGCCCTGAACCAGGTCGAGATATTCCGAGACCTTGCCGAGGTTTCGGGATTGGTCATGACCAAACTCGACGGCACGGCCAAGGGCGGTGTTCTGGTCGCTCTGGCCGATAAATTCGGCCTGCCCATTCATGCCATCGGCGTGGGCGAGAAAATCGACGATCTTGACGCCTTTGACGCCCGTGACTTTGCCCTGGCGCTGACCGGTGCCGAAGGGTGAGTGACTGGATCCTCTCAATCGAGGGAACCACGACTGGTCAGCAATTGGCCACGGTCCTGGCCCTGTTGGCCGCCTTTCTGCACGCCCTATTCGGCGCGTTGCAAAAGGGGCGGCATGATCCCTGGACAAGCCGGGGCATCATAGATCTGTGTTATGGGCTGATGGCGCTGCCCTTTGCGCTGTTTGTCGTGCCGTGGCCGGAGCCGCATATGTGGGTCATCTTTGCCGCCGCCTGGATCATACACATCTCCTACAAGACCGCGCAGGCCTGGACCTATACCAAGGGCGCCTACACCGTGGTCTATCCCGTCGTGCGCGGCACTGGTCCATTGTTTGCGGTCATTGGCGCAACCTTGTTCTTTGACGAAAGTTACGGGTTGGTGCAGTGGATCGGGCTCGCCACTCTGGTGGCGGGTATATTGGGGTTCTCACGCTATAATCTGGCCCATGTCACCCTGGACCGTGCGACCATGGGTCCGGCGCTGGCGGGCGCGGTCTTTACCGGGCTTCTGGTCGCGCTTTACACGACCTGGGATGCCTATGGTATCCGCGCCACGGCGAACCCGTTCACGTTTCTGGCCTGGTTTTTCATGATCGACGGGCTGGCGGGCATGTGGCCCTATGCGGCCTATCGGATGTATAGATCTGGCGCGCGCCCGCAGATCCGCCCCTTGCTGAGCCGGGGCATCGCCGGGGCCCTGATTGCCTTTGCCAGCTTTGGCGGGATCATGCTGGCCACACGCCTGGACAAGGTGGGTGAGGCCGCGGTGCTGCGCGAAACGTCCACGGTTTTTGCAGCACTGATCGGCTGGCTGGTGCTCAAAGAGGGTATCGGTCCGCGCAGGCTGGCGCTCATGGCGATTATTGCGGGCGGTGCGGTCTTGGTGGAATTGGGCGGCTGACGCCCTTGCGAAACCAGTGCGCCTTGGCTACGTGAGGACAAGCAGGAGAAAAGAAAATGGCAGAACAAGCCCCCAGGCCCGGTCTGAAATTCGCGCTGGAATTTGGCCCGATCGCGGCATTTTTTGCGCTGTATCTGTGGCTGCGCGATGAGACTTTCATGGTCGGTGGCGCGGAATATTCCGGCTTCATCGCGGTCACGGCAGTGTTTATTCCGCTGCTCGTGCTCAGCACCTATGCGCTGTATCGTTTGACCGGAAAATTGGCGCGTATGCAGATTGTGACCCTGGTTCTGGTCGTGGTTTTCGGCGGGCTGACCATCTGGTTCAATGACGAACGGTTTTTCAAGATGAAACCGACGATGATTTACCTCCTGTTCGGCGGCGTTTTGGGTTTCGGTCTGTTGCGCGGCCAATCCTATCTTAGGTTCGCCATGGAAGAGCTGATGCCTCTGCGGGCGGAAGGGTGGATGAAGCTCACCCGCCGGATCACGGTGTTCTTTTTCGGGCTGGCCTTGGCAAATGAGGCGGTATGGCGCTTGATGAGCACCGATGCCTGGGTCAATTTCAAGACCTTCGGCCTGCCCATCGCGATTTTTGTGTTTTTCATGGCCCAGAGCAGATTGTTCTCGGACTACGCTGTTGAGCCTTCAAACGAAAGCTAGTCTGCGCGCCGGACAAATGCGGACCACCTGGGGTCCAGTTTGCTGGGCAAAGCCCGCGAAAGACTGTCGAAGCTCAGCGCGCTGTGGCGGCCCAACAGGGCCTTGTACAATCGCAGCATGCCGGGCCGGGTGTAGCCCGACCAATGGCAGATCTGGCGCACCGGTGGCGCGAGCGGCACACCCAGCGCGCAGATGGCCGCGCGGGCGTGTGCGTTGTCGATCTGGATATCCAGCCAGTTTTCGGGCCGCGATGGCAGGCTTGCGCCCAGGGCGCGGCCAAACTGGCCTTTCAGCGCGAGGCTCATTTCGAACATCGTGTCGAAGGGATCGTTTTCGCGGCTGCAAATGTTGAAAAATTCGCCGCCGTCAGCGACCAGACCTGCGGCTGTTGCTTGGGCAATACGGCCATGTTCTGCACCGGCCATGAGGATCACGCGACCGATTTGTGGACGGCGCGCCGTGCGCGCAGCCGTCAGGGCGACGCGCGCGCCCAGCGAGTGGCACAGGAAATCGGTCTTGTTGGCGGTCACTTCCGCCAAAGCGTCCAATACCTGGGCCAGGCCAAGTCCGGCTTGGCCGGCGCGCGCATGTGCCGCCCAGATCGTGCCGTTCGCGGGCCAACCATAGGCGATGCACAGGCCCGATTTGTCGTTTTCATGCCCATAGCCCAGGTGCCGGGGCCAGGAAACGTGCCTTGGATCGGGCAAATCGGTGCGCGTCGAATAGATCAGATCATGCGGGTCCCGGCCGCGCGCGCCAGGCAAATAGCGAAAGCCGTGGACCAATATGCAAATCGGTTTTTCCGCGTCGGAGTGGCGCCACCCTTGCTCCAATGCGTGGCGCCATTGCGGCCCTTGCGGTGTGACAAGCCCGGTGTTGGTGAAATTGAGGCGCAATATGGCCATGGCCGTGCCTGGAGCAAGGGAGTTGAAGGGCAGTCAGGCTAGGCTTCAATGCTTAATTTGCGCCTGCACAACCGTTCGGTTGCTTGACGTCGTGGGGCCAAGGGCGTAGCAAAGAGCCATCGTGGCGATTTGTTCACCGGATTGCGGGCCACGTTAAATATTCTGCTAAAGAGGGCTAAAGACGTTTCTTGTTGAAACCCTGACGCTCTTGGCGGAGGGGTTTTTTTGTGGCTAAGGAGGCCAACATTTGATGTCGACGACTTGGAAGAAACGCACCAAACTTGTGCATTCAGGCACGCGGCGCAGCCAGTATGGCGAGGTCAGCGAGGCCATTTTCCTGACGCAGGGCTTTGTCTATGACAGCGCCGAAGCGGCCGAAGCTCGTTTTCTTGAGGCTGGCGCGGATGAATTCATCTATGCCCGCTATGGCAACCCGACAGTGCGAATGTTCGAAGACCGCATGGCCGATCTGGAGGGCGTGGAAGATGCCTTTGCGACGGCTTCGGGCATGGCGGCAGTCAATGGCGCGCTGACATCGATTCTGAAGGCGGGCGATCATGTTGTGTCCTCGCGCGCGTTGTTCGGATCATGTCTTTACGTATTGGAGGATGTTCTGGCGCGTTTCGGGGTCGAAGTCAGCTTTGTCGATGGGCGTGATCTGAACGCGTGGAAAGCCGCGATCCGGCCTGACACAGCCGCGGTGTTCTTGGAAAGTATCTCCAATCCCACATTGGAAGTAATTGATTTAAAAGGTGTTTGCGAGCTGGCTCATGCGGTGGGCGCCCTGGCCGTCGTGGATAATGTTTTTGCAACGCCTGTGCATTCCTACGCGGCCGAGGCGGGCGCCGATCTCATTGTTTATTCGACGACCAAACATGTTGACGGGCAGGGCCGTTGCCTGGGCGGGGTCATACTGGGCAGCCGCGATCTGATCCGCAAAAAGGTGGAACCTTACCTCAAGCATACTGGCGGCGCGATGAGCCCTTTCAACGCCTGGGTCATGCTTAAATCATTGGATACGTTAGATTTGCGGGTGCGCAGCCAAAGTCAGACCGCGCAGCATCTGACCCAGGCGCTTGAAGGCCACCCCAAATTGGCCCGGGTGCTCTATCCGCACGCCCCCAGCCATCCGCAATATGAACTGGCCAAACGTCAATCGCCCGACGGCGGCACCGTTTTTTCGCTGGATGTCGCGGCGGGCAAGGATGCCGCTTTCAGATTCCTGAATGCATTGGAAATATTTACGATTTCCAACAATTTCGCTGACAGCAAGTCCATTGTCACCCATCCGGCGACGACAACCCATCAACGGTTGAGCGACGACCAGAAAGACACGCTGGGCATTTCACCGGGTCTTGTTCGGGTGTCTTGCGGCTTGGAGGATCGGGATGACCTGCTGGAAGACCTGCTTTCGGCGCTTGCCGCGGTCTAGGTGATGCCCCAGCAAGGCGCGCACAATTTTGGTCATTTGTATTCGTGTCAAACTGCCCTATCTTAGCCCCAGAGCCAGCAGAAGAGGGGTCTCGATGAACATTCGGCCCAAGAACGTGTCACCATCCACCGCCCGCGCGCAGGCGCAAGAGGCGCTTGAAACCCTCAAATCCTGGGTGCAAGGCGTCTCGGGCGAGGAATTGCGCGATCTGGACCCCCGGCTTGAAAGCTTGCGGACCGGGTTTGACCCCCGCAATTACCCCGCTCTTGCCCGGGCCTATCCCGAAGACTTTACCGTCGATGAGAGCTATCGCGCCGGCCTGCCCGACCTGCAAAACGGACCTGAAAGCCTGATCAGGGGCGCGCGCACGGCCATTCAGCATGTCGGTATCTCAAACTTCCGGCTGCCGATCCGCTATCACACGCGCGACAATGGCGATCTGACCCTGCAAACTTCGGTCACGGGCACAGTCAGCCTCGAGGCCGACCGCAAAGGCATCAACATGTCGCGCATCATGCGGTCGTTTTACAAACATGCCGAACGCACTTTCAGCTTTGATGTGATTGAGGCCGCGCTTGACGATTATATCTCTGACCTCGACAGCTTTGACGCGCGCATTCAGATGCGGTTTTCCTTTCCCATGAAGATCAGTTCTTTGCGCTCGGGGCTGGAGGGCTATCAATATTATGACATTGCGCTGGAATTGGCCGAAACCAACGGTCTGCGCAAGAAAATCGTCCATCTTGACTACGTCTATTCCTCTACCTGCCCATGTTCGCTGGAATTGTCAGAACATGCGCGCGCCACGCGTGGTCAATTGGCCACGCCTCATTCGCAGCGCTCGGTCGCGCGCGTGTCCGTTGAACTGGACCCGCAGGAATGTTGTTTGTGGTTTGAGGATCTGATCGAACTGTGCCGCCGGGCGGTCCCCACGGAAACCCAGGTGATGGTGAAACGCGAAGATGAACAGGCCTTTGCCGAGTTGAACGCGGCCAATCCGATTTTCGTAGAAGATGCCGCCCGGTTGTTTTGCGAAGCCCTGCGCGGCGACAACCGGATCAAGGATTTTCGCATTGTGGCCAGCCATCAGGAAAGCCTGCATTCCCATGATGCAGTGTCAATCCTGACCGAGGGGCCTACTTTCGCGGCGGAAAGTGTTGATCCGGCCTTGTTTTCGACGCTGATCCACCAGGGCTAGGCGACCGCCAGATCTTGCTCGACCGGCGTGACGCCCAGGGCGGCCAACACTTCGCAGGTGCGCTCCGGACGGTTGAGCGTGAAGAAATGCAGGTGATCAACACCTTCCTCCAGCAACGCCGTGCACAGGGTTGTGCATTGTGTCAGGGCATATAGATCTTGATGGCCGTCGCGCAGGGCGCGGGCCCAACCTTCTTCGACATTGGCTGAAATGCGGGTTCCGCAGCGGCGGGCGAAATCGCGGATCTTGGACCAATTGGTAACAGGCAGAATACCGGGCAAAATGGGGATCGAGATGCCCGCGGCGGCGCATTGGTCGCGGAACCTCAGAAAGGTCTCGGCCTCGAAAAAGAACTGGGTGATCGCCGAAGTGGCGCCTGCATCGATCTTGGCCTTCAGCCAGTCTAGGTCGGCACTGGCGTTCGCAGCTTCGGGGTGGACATCGGGATAGGCTGCGACACGGATGTCGAATTCGCCCATATCCGCCAAGGCGCGGATCAAATCGACCGAGGATGAAAACCCGTCCTCATGGGCGACGAAATTCGCCGCACCACCAGCAGGATCGCCACGCAGAGCGACAATCTGGGTGACACCTGCCTGGGCATAATCTTGCGCGATCTGGAGTGTTTGCTCGCGTGTGGCGTCAACGCAGGTCAAATGTGCGGCAACATTCAAACCATAGGTCTTGCCGATGGCCTGCACGGCGTCATGGGTGTTTTGCCGTGTCGTGCCGCCCGCACCATAGGTGACGGAGGCGAAGTCCGGGGCATAAGGCGCCAGATGTGCCACGGCGCGGGACAGGCGAAATGCGCCGTCCATGTCGTGGGGCGGAAAGAATTCAAAGGATATGCGCGTCATGTTCGGGCCTCTTGGCTGCTGTTGCGCTACATTCCCACGTCGCGTATCATGAAACAAATGCAATATTTTCACCATTGTTATGAGAATTACATGAGTTTGCACATCGAGTTTCGGCACCTGCGCACCATCAAGGCGATCAAGGAAACCGGCGGGCTGGGGCGCGCGGCAGACCGGTTGAACATCACCCAATCGGCATTGTCGCATCAGGTCAAAGCACTGGAAGAACAAGTCGGCGTTGAATTGTTTGTAAGGCGGTCCAAGCCGTTGAAGCTGTCGGCGGCGGGCCATAGGTTGTTGCGTCTGGCCGAACGGGTATTGCCCGAACTGGAAGCCACAGAAGAAGAGTTCAATGCCCTCAAGCTGGGCAAGACCGGGCGCTTGCACATCGCTATTGAATGCCATGCCTGTTTTGAATGGCTGTTTCCGGTGCTGGAAAAATTCCGCCGTGCCTGGCCCGATGTCGATGTCGATATCCGCGCAGGGCTTGCATTTGACGCGTTGAACGCATTGCAAAACGAAGAGGTCGATCTGGTTATTTCTTCGGATCCGGAAAAGCTGCGCGACGTCGATTTTTCGCCGCTGTTCGACTATGAGCCGGTATTCGTGGCGGCCTCATCGCATGCGCTGGCGGCCAAGGAATTCGTCGAAGCCGAAGATTTCCGCAATGAAACGCTGATTTCCTATCCGGTTGATCGTTCACGGCTGGATGTCTTTTCGATGCTCCTGATGCCAGCGGGCGTCGAGCCGCGCGCGATCCGGCGGGTCGAATTGACGGCCGTGATCTTGTTGCTGGTGGCCTCAAACCGTGGTGTGACAGTGCTGCCCGATTGGGTCTTGCGCGAGGTCAATGTCAGCTCGGACTATATCACGCGGCCGATCACCAGAAACGGGATCTCGCGCCGGATGTACGCGGCCACCCGAACCGAGGATACAACCAAGCCCTATATCGGCCATTTGCTGCAACTGGCCCGCAGCGAGCCGGTCAAGCTGCAACGGCGCACCGGCGCATCCGTCTGAGCGCTGCGCACAGGGATTTTGTGGGCTTGGCAAGGGGCGCAGCGCGGCCTATACGCCTTCCCCTGAGACCAAGGAGCCTTAGCCGATGCAAGCCAGCGCCAATCTGAATGTCATGATCGAAACCGCCCGCAAGGCGGGGCGATCCCTGGCAAAGGACTTCCGCGAAATCGAAAACCTTCAGGTTTCGATGAAAGGGGCGGGCGATTTTGTCAGCCGGGCCGATATTCGGGCCGAACAGATCATCAAAGAGGCGCTCATGGCCGCGCGCCCGACCTACGGATGGTTGGGCGAAGAGGGCGGCGGCTCTGAGGGCAAGGACCCCACGCGCCGCTGGATCGTCGATCCGTTGGACGGCACCACGAATTACCTGCACGGGCTGCCGCATTGGGCGGTCTCGATCGCGCTGGAGCACAAAGGCCAGATCGTGGCGGGCGTTGTCTATGATCCGTCGTCGGATGAGGCGTTTTTCGCCGAAAAGGGCCAGGGTGCCTGGATGAATGAAAGCCGTTTGCGTGTATCCGGGCGGCACAAGATGATTGAGGCATTGTTCGCAACCGGCCTGCCGTTTGGTGGCCGCGCGGATCTGCCCGAGACCCTGCAAGACCTGGCCCGTATCATGCCCATGTGCTCGGGCGTGCGCCGATTTGGGGCAGCCGCCCTGGATTTGGCCTATGTGGCCGCGGGCCGTTTTGATGGCTATTGGGAGCGGAGCCTGAACATCTGGGATATTGCCGCGGGTTCGTTGATTGTCAAAGAAGCGGGCGGCCTGGTCGAGGGCATCACTGCGCATAGTGACCCATTGCAGACCGGCGCATTGATCTGCGCAAATGGTGAGATTTTCGATCAATTCGCCAAAGTGATCCGCGACTAGCGTCTGCGTTTGACCTGCGGCACGGTCGTGGCCGAAATTCTGTATTTGGCTTCGGGGTGGTTCGGGCGGCCAGCGCTGGCGCGCCAGATGTCGCGGCCGCCGCGTGCCAGCCAAAAGGGCAGGGCAAACACCAGACCTGCCGCAAACCCGCCTGCATGCGCCCAATAGGCCACGCCGCCGCTCTGCGCGTCGCCAAATGCGGCCGCGCCGTTGAACACTTGCAGGCCGAACCACAGCGCCAGGACAATCCAGGCGGGCACGGTGAAAACCCTGAAAATGATGATCAGAAACAAGAACACATCGACCCGCGCACGTGGAAAAAACAGCAAATAGGCGCCCATGACACCGGCCACCGCCCCTGACGCGCCGATGACGGGGACCTGGGAATAGGGATCCGAGGCGACCTGGAACAAACTGGCGGCAATGCCCGCGGCCAGATAGAACCCGGCAAAGCCCAAATGGCCCATCTGGTCTTCCATGTTGTCGCCAAATATCCACAAAAACAGCATGTTGCCCGCCAAATGCAAGATGCCGCCATGTAGGAAAGTCGAGCTGACAAGCGAGGCGTAATTTTGTCCCTGACTGATCTCAAAGGGCCACAGCGCCCAATTGCGATACAAGGTGAACAGCGCAAGATCGTTGCCCTGAGCGGTATAGGTGCCCAGAAAGACCAGAACATTGACGCCGATAAGGGCGAAAGTGACCCAAGGCACGCGCTCGGACGGGTTATGATCTCGGATCGGAAACATGGCTCACAGGTGCATATTCTGTGCGCAGGGGTCAAGCGGTCGGGGCCAAAACAATCGCGTGATCCGACCCGGCCGCGGTTGACGCACGCAAATTCTGTCGCTTTCATTGACGGATGAAATTCATGCTCCCGATTGTATTCATGCTCGCTGGTGCCCCGGCCTTGGCGCAGGAATGCCCCGATCCGCCCGATCACAGCGCGGCCATCGCGCGCGCGTTCGAGCAATTGCAAAATGCCAAAAATGACGCTGATGCACAGCAGTATTCAAACCTTTTGTGGGGTTATTGGACGGACGCGCCGGACGCAACAGCGCAGGCATATCTGGATGCGGGCATGGGCGCGCGCGAAGTGGCCGATTTTGCCCGCGCCCGAGAGGCGCTGGACGCCCTGGTCGCCTATTGCCCCGAATATGCCGAGGGCTATAACCAGCGCGCATTCGTGTCGTTTCTGAGCCTGGATTTCGAGGCAGCCCTGGTCGATCTGGATCGTGCCCTTGAGTTATCGCCCCAGCATGTCGGCGCGCTGTCGGGGCGTGGGTTGACCCTGTTGCAACTGGGGCGCGTCAAGGCGGGCTATACGGCGATACGCCAGGCGCTGGAACTCAACCCATGGATTCCCGAACGCGCCTATCTGCCACCTGAAACGGGGCAGGAATTGTAAGGCAGGCGTCTTGCCAATTCCGCCCGCCACGATATTGTCGCGCGACCTGATCCAGGCAGGCCCGCGTGGTGGAATGGTAGACACAGGGGACTTAAAATCCCCAGGCCGTAACTGGCCGTGCCGGTTCAAGTCCGGCCGCGGGTACCAAGCTTTCTAAAATTTTCGACGCCGCAAAATTGCCCTTTCTCGGTGCCATTGTTGCCCATGATTGCGACTAATCCGGTATTTGGGGGGCTGTGCACAGCATCAGCCCAAATAGAGTGAGTGAGCGAGATGGCGCCCCGGCGTCAGGGTTTGGGTGAATATGAACAGAAAAATTGCACTGGGCGCCGTTGCATCGGCCACGCTTTTGTCAGCCTGCCAGGATTCGGTGGTGCCGACAGGCTTCAACAGTTTCGTCAGCCAGTCGGCCTTGTCGCAAAGCTACCTGGGGTTGACCAACTTTTCCGCCTTTGAGACAGCCGCGACCACGATCCGAAACTCGGCCACATTTCAGGCACAGAATTTCGTCTGGCCCGGCACCAGCGTGCGCCATTTCTCACTTTCCAATGCAAATATCGAATATGCGCATGCCGTCGGTCTGACGGGCGCGGGCCAGATCATCTCTGTTGTCGATGGGGGCTTCAATCAGGCCCATGTCGAGTTGGCGGGCAAAACCAAATACACACCCAGCGGCTATACGCCCGGACTGGATGATCACGGCACGGCGGTGGCCGCAACAGCGGCCAGTGATGGCAGCTCTGGCAACATGATCGGTGTCGCCCCCGGCGCCGCGTTGGCGCTGGGTCATTTCAATTCTTTCGCATCCATGACCGCTGCGACCAATCAGGCGCGCAGCCTAGGCGCGATCGTGCAAAACAATTCCTGGGGCTATACGCTGGATGCCACACAATCCAATTTCAACGGCGTGTTCGGCAGCGGTGCCGGCGCCAGCTATGCCACGGCGCTGCGAAATTTTGCCAACAATGGCGTGATCGTCTTTGCCGCGTCAAATGACGACACTTTGACCCAGACCGATCTGGTGGCGGGTCTGCCAATGTTCATGACTGACATAGAAGACAGTTTCATCACGGCAGTAAACGCGGTTCCCAGCGTCAATGGCGCCGGCAACATCACATCGGCCCAATTGCTGTCATCGGCCTGTTTGCAAGCTGCGCGCTGGTGCATGGCGGCCGACGGATCGGTCTATTCGGCCTATTACAACGCCTCCGCGCCGTCGAATAACGACTATATGCTGTGGTCCGGCACCTCGTTCGCAGCGCCGCAAATTGCGGGTGCGGTGGCGCTTTTGGCCGAAGCTTTTCCAGGATTGAGCGCGCAGGAATTGCGGGCGCGGCTTTTGGCTTCGGCGGACAATTCATTCTTTCCACATACGAATTACGTGAATTTCGGCAACGGTATTCAGCATGGTTACAACGACCAGTTTGGCCATGGATTTCTGGATGTGGCCGCAGCGCTCTTGCCGATTGGCGGGTCATTTGTGGCGCGCTCTGGCGGTGGACAAATGTCGATATCGAGCCCGCTTCTGGTGTCACAAGGCGCGTCTGGCAACGCCATCTCGGCTCGTCTGGCCGAGCGCAGCATCGTGTTCAGCGATGGGCTGGGCAGTGAGTTTGACGCATCGGCGGATATTCTGAGCGCCTATGGCGTGGTGCAAACCGACCCGAATGCGTTCCTTGCCGATCAGATGAATGCCGCCCAATCATTTGGGACGGCAGCGCTGGGGTCGTCATTCGCGGACTATGTGATGGGTCAGGAGCTGGATCTGGAGATGGGCGGCGTCGAGTTGACCATGCTGCTGCCGGTCCAGGGGCAACCGGGCGCAAATCTTGGTGTCGAGATGCGCCGCGACCTGAGCGCGGGCATGACTTTGGGCTTTAGTGGTTTGCTGGAAAACGGCGGCATGTTGGGCGTCGCACCGGGTGGATCGGACGATTTCAGGAGCCTGCAATCCTCGGCCAGTCTGGATTGGCAAGTGGCTGCGCAGGGTGGCACGGTATTGTCGGTGGGCGCACGCGTGGGCTTGGCCGTGCCGCTGCAAAGGCCCGAAGCCTTTGGCCTGTCTGCGGCGAATTTCAATGAGGTGGGCCTGCGATTGAGCAGCTCAAATCTGGCGACAGCCGGTGACAGCTTTGCCCTTCACGTCAACCTGCCGCAGGCCGTTGTCGGGGGCACGGCAAACTTTGTGCTGCCGGTGGCCATGTCGGCAGGCGGCACGCCACAGTTTCAGTCGGTCGACGTTTCGCTTGCGCCCACTGCGCGCCAGATTGACCTTGGATTTGACTATACGCGGCCCGTTGGCTCTGATGCGCAACTGGTGATCTCGGCGTTGCATTCCGTCAACAATGGCAATGTAGAGGGATTGCGCGACACAAGTGCCGCGATCGGGTGGCGGGTCGATTTCTAGGACCGACCGGCTTTTGCAAGACATGACATGCGCCGCGCCGGGAAGTCCAGGCGGGGCGCATTGCCTTTAGGCCGTGCGCCTGGATCAGTCGCGTGTGCCGGCGAAGCGCTGGGCCCATTCAGCCACTTCGTCATCGGTGATCTTGCGAAACAGGTTGTCGGGCACCTGAAAGGGATGAGTTGCCGGCAATGCGCCCGCAATGGCGTCCAGGCTTTCCGGCCAATCCCGGTTCTCGGTGTTCATGGCGTCCAGCATGGCCTTGGCGGCATCCGGAATGAACGGGGCAGATAATATGCCATAGGCACGGATCAGGTTCAGGGCCACGCGCACGATGGCCGCGGCACGTTCCGGATCTTCCTTGAATACGGTCCAGGGAGCGGCATCTTGCAACCATTCGTTGCCCATGGCCCAAAGGGCGCGCAACGTTGCGGCGGCCTTGCGGATTTCCATGGCCTCCATATGGGTCGCATAGTCGCGCAGCCCCGCGTCGAACCCCTGGAGCTTGCGCAGCATTTCGGCGTCTATTTCGCCCCCTTCTGGCACCATCTCGCCGAATTTCGAGCGACAGAATTTGGTGACGCGGCTGACGAAATTGCCCAGCACATCGGCCAGATCCTTGTTCACACCGGCCTGAAAGTTTTCCCAGGTAAACTCGGAATCCGAGCTTTCGGGCACATGGCTGAGCAGCCACCACCGCCAGTAATCGGCCGGCAAAAGCGACAAGGCCTGATCCTGAAACACCCCGCGACC
>Ga0316205_10001495_pt1 | contig 29049 bp, 30 predicted proteins | sample 3monthpyrite_MG_FD_204941 | JGI IMG/M metagenome (GOLD analysis project Ga0316205, IMG submission 204941) | Microbial mat bacterial communities from mineral coupon in-situ incubated in ocean water Damariscotta River, Maine, United States -... | ecosystem: Environmental > Aquatic > Marine >...
CGGTTCTCCATGGTTGGTTTTGCAATTCCATGGAATACCAGATTGGATCGCCCTTGCCGGGGCATGCCCCGGCAAGGACACCAAGTGCAATCTCCAACAAAATTTCCAGACGACAGGTTACAGTACCGAATTGACCGAATTGCGAATTGTCCATTTCGCCGATTGCAGGCTCAATTACTCTAACAACTCCCCTACCCTCACCCCCAGTGTAACGGCTAATTTATCAACGACAGATATGAACAATGTCATACAACATTTTTCCGATTCAATAGATCGACGAATATTTTCCAAATAGAGAATATGGCTTTGGTTTTTTGTGGGTAGGCCGCAGTTGTGCTTTGAAATTAAATCATGCGCTGACACACAAGATTGTTCAAATTCCTGCAGCCGTTCAGAAAAACAGATGCAACAAAGACTTTCAGTCGAATCGTGCCTGTATTTGCGACAATTATTACTTTCATACTAAATTTTTTGCGAAACCTTCGATCTTGGCGCCCAAATACCCGTGGGGTTACTCTGGGTTACTGAATTACAGTGACACGAAATTATCATAAATGTCTGATACATATAGGTTTTATGGTGCTGCCGGAGAGAATCGAACTCTCGACCTCTCCCTTACCAAGGGAGTGCTCTACCTCTGAGCTACGGCAGCCAAATTTTTCAAAATCCCCCGTCGAATAAACCCGACGAGTAACCCCGACTTACTTCCGCAGCAACAATATTTAGTTATAACAATAACTTATATTGATACAGCTTCCCCTTACCAAGGGAGTGCTCTACCTCTGAGCTACGGCAGCGATGCGCGTCTTCTAGCCAAATTCGAACCGGTTTCACAAGCGCTTTTTTTAGCCGGGGTGCAATATTCGCGGGCGGGGCAATTATTCGAGGCTGTGGGCTGACTAACGGCAACAAAATTCAGGCCCTAAGTGCAACCAGAACCCCGGTAATAATCAACACCGCCGCGCCGGTAAATACCCATGTGAGCGCCTCGCCCAAAAATAAAATGCCGCCCAAAAGCGCGATTACCGGCACGGTAAGTTGCATAATCGCGGCCTGCGTGGGCCTGAGGGCGGGCAAAACCGAATACCAGAGTGCATAGCCAATGCCCGAGGCAAAGGCACCCGAGGCAACCGCCAGCGCCAGACCCTGCCCTGTTATCGCTGTTTCTTGCGGTGCGGCCCACCAGATCAGCATCGCCACCGGGGTTGCCAGCAGAAAATTGGCCGCCGTGGCCCCGGTTGGCGCGTTGCTGTGCCGCCCGCGCAGGGTATATATTCCCCAGCCCACGGCCGCCGCCGCCATTAAAAGCGCGCCAATGGCATCGGGTGCCTGCGCTGTGGGTCCAAACAAAAGCGCCAGCCCCAGCAGCGCCAGCCCCGCCCCGGCCCAGCGGGCCATGGTTGGCCGTTCTCCGCCAATCAGCGCACCGGCAAACATGGTGATTTGCACCCCCCCGAACAAAATGAGCGCACCGGTGCCGGTATCCAGCCAGACATAGGCAAAAGAGAACCCGGTAACATATACCAGCAGCGCCAGCGCAGAAGCCGCGCTGGATTGCGCCAAAATCTGCCCAAGCCCGCCCTGCACCGCCAATAGCACCGCCAGCATCATCACCCCCGAAAGCAGGCGAATCGCGCCAAAGGCCGCGGGGCCGATCTGGCCTTGCGCCAGCGCCCCGCGCACCAAAACCGAATTGGCCGCAAAGGCCACCAGCGCCAAAAGAGTAACAATCACAATTCGCATAGCGCATTAAGCACAGCTTTCCCGCCACATGCTGCACAAATTTTCCCACACAGATACACATCCGCGTGTGGGCCGGCTTTTTGATCGCTGGACCATGGCCGCAGAATTATTGTAGAAGCGCCTATGAGCAAGCAACCGGAAAACACCCAAGGCAAAAAGCCAACCGCCAAAGAAATGCGCGAAGCGCGGATGAAGGCGGCCCTGCGCGCCAATTTACAGCGGAGAAAAGGGCAGGCAAGGGTGCGGGCCGCGTCGGAATCAGAGCAAAATGGGCAGAGCAAGGATTAGCAGGCATGGATAGAATTATCGTCAACGGCGGCAATGCGCTGCAGGGCAGCATCGAGATCGCCGGGGCCAAAAACGCTTGCCTCACGCTGATGCCCGCCGCGCTATTATGTGAAGAGCCCCTAACGCTCACCAACGCGCCGCGGCTTTCCGACATCAAAACCATGACCGAGCTGCTCGAATCACTCGGGTGCGAGGTCGCCTCATTGCAAGAGGGCCGCGTTTTGGTGCTTGGCACCCAAAAAATCAGCAGCCATACCGCGCATTATGACATTGTGCGCAAAATGCGCGCCTCCATTCTGGTGCTGGGGCCAATGCTGGCGCGCGATGGCGAGGCGGTGGTTTCGCTGCCCGGCGGCTGTGCGATTGGCGCAAGGCCGGTCGATATTCACCTGAGCGGGCTGGAAGCAATGGGGGCCAAGCTTGACCTGCACGACGGCTATGTGCACGCCACCGCGCCGGGCGGGCTGAAAGGCACCGATTACACCCTGCCCTTTGCCAGCGTGGGCGCCACCGAAAACCTGTTGATGGCCGCCACTTTGGCCAAGGGCACCACGGTGCTTAAAAACGTGGCCCGCGAGCCCGAAATCGTTGACCTCGCCCATTGCCTGCGCGCCATGGGGGCGCAGATCGAGGGCGAGGGCTCCGAGGTGCTGACCATTTATGGTGTTAAACGCCTGCACGGCGCCACCCACCGCGTGGTAACAGACCGGATAGAACTTGGCACCTATATGCTGGCCCCGGTTATTGCCGGTGGCGAGGTCGAGCTGATCGGCGGCCGGCGTGACCTGCTGGAAGCCTTTTGCGAAAAGCTGGAAGCGGCGGGGGCGACCATTACCGAAACCGAAAACGGGTTATCGGTGCGCCGGGACGGGCCGATCAAGCCGGTGGATATTGTTACCGAGGTTCACCCCGGATTCCCGACCGATTTGCAGGCGCAAATGATGGCGCTGCTGGCCTTTTCCAACGGCACCTCGGTGCTGGAAGAGCGGATTTTTGAAAACCGCTTCATGCACGCACCCGAGCTTATTCGCATGGGCGCGCATATAGAGGTGCATGGCGGCCACGCCACGGTGCACGGGGTGGCGGCGCTGCGCGGCGCGCCGGTTATGGCCACCGACCTGCGCGCCTCGGTATCGCTGATTTTGGCGGGGCTGGCCGCTGAGGGCGAAACGATTGTGAGCCGGGTTTATCATCTTGATCGCGGCTATGAACAACTGGTGCGCAAGCTCAGCGCCTGTGGAGCCGATATTCGGCGGGAGAAAGAATGATGGACGCACGCTTTTCAGACGGGGCCGAAAACCCGATCCGCCTGCGGGCCGAAAATACCGATGATCTTGCGGTGATTTCGGCACTGGTGCAGGATGCCGTGGGCCAAAACAGCGAAACCAGCTGGCAGCCTAAAAAACACCGTTTTGCGCTGTTGCTCAACCGTTTCCGCTGGGAAGACGAAGCCGCCGCCAAGGCGCAAAAGCGGCCCTTTGAGCGTGTGCAGTCAACCTTGGTGGTTGATGGCGTGCTCAAAGCCGGTGGCGAAGGGCTGAACCCCAAAGACAGCGAACAAATTTTCAGCCTGCTTTCCCTGAGCTTTTCCCCGAAGGAAGAGGGTGCGGGCACGCTCTCGCTGCTGCTGTCGGGAGACGGGGCCATCCATCTCGAGGTCGAATGCCTTGATGTGAGCCTGCGCGATGTTTCCCGCCCCTATCTTGCGCGCGCCAAGCACGAGCCCGCCCACCCGATCACCGAAACCTAGGCGCGCGCAATTGTGGTTTTGCCGCCAATCCGGAGTAAAAAATGCCTGTTTTTCTCGAGTCGACCGCCGATGATTTTGAGCGCCGCTTTCAAGCGTTTTTGCTGACCAAGCGCGAGTCAGACAGCGATGTGCTGGATACTGTAAACGATATCATTGCCGATGTCCGCGCCCGCGGCGATGAAGCGCTGATCGAACTGACGGCGCGTTTTGACCGCCTCGCGCTCACCGCGTCCAGCCTTGCCTTTTCCGCCAAAGAAATAGACGCCGCCATTGCCACGGTGCCGGATGCCGAACGCGAGGCGCTGGCGCTGGCTGCCGCCCGCATTCGCGCCTATCATCAAAAGCAACTGCCCGAAAATGCCCGCTGGACCGATGAAAGCGGCGCTGATCTGGGCTGGCGCTGGTCAGCGGTTGCCAGCGCCGGGCTTTATGTGCCGGGCGGCTTGGCTTCATACCCCTCGTCGGTGTTGATGAACGCGATTCCGGCCGCCGTGGCCGGGGTTGAAAACCTGGTGATTTGTGCGCCAACCCCGGAAGGCAAGGTTAACCCGCTGGTGCTGCTGGCGGCGCGGCTTTCGGGGGTTGAAACGGTGTATCGTATTGGCGGTGCGCAGGCGATTGCGGCCATGGCCTACGGCACCGAAACCATCAAACCGGTAGATAAAATCACCGGCCCCGGCAATGCCTTTGTGGCGGTGGCCAAGCGGCAGGTTTTCGGGCAGGTCGGAATTGATATGATCGCCGGACCTTCAGAAATTTTGGTTATAGCCGACAAGGAAAACAACCCCGACTGGCTGGCGCTGGATCTGCTTTCACAAGCCGAGCATGACGAGAGCGCGCAATCCATCCTTGTCACCGATGATGCCGATTTTGGCAAGGCTGTGGCGCAAGCCGTTGATAAACGGCTGGAAACCCTGGAGCGCCGCGCCATTGCCGGCAAAAGCTGGGCGAATTACGGCGCGGTGATTGTGGTGCAAGATCTTGAGGAAGCCGCCGCGCTTTCCAACCGGATCGCCCCCGAGCATTTGGAGATATGCGTGGCCGACGCCGAAAGCTTGGCCGAAAAATGCATCCATGCAGGCGCGATTTTCATTGGGGCCTATACGCCCGAAGCCATAGGTGACTATGTGGGCGGGCCAAACCATGTGCTACCCACCGGCCGCAGCGCGCGCTTTAGCTCTGGTCTCAATGTGCTTGATTTCATGAAAAAAACCACCATTTCACGGATGACCCCGGCCAGCCTGCGCGCCATTGGCCCCGCCGCCGCGATATTGGCCGGATCAGAAAGCCTGGAGGCGCACGGGCTTTCGGTGCTGGCCCGGCTGGAGGCCCTGAACGATGACTGACCACAACCGCCTGATCGAGATTAACCTCGACGAATCCGGCCTGCCCGCGCCAACCCCCGAAATCGAGCAGGAACGTCGCGTGGCGATTTATGACCTGCTGGAAACCAACAGTTTTGCCCCGGTTGCGCGGGGCGACACCCCCATGCCAACCGGCCCTTACAAGCTCAACCTGTCGATCGTGGAGCGGCGGCTTGTTTTTGAAATATTGAATGAGACCGGCGATATAATCGGCGAGTTTCATCTCTCACTTTCACCATTTCGGCAGGTGATCAAAGATTACTTCCAGATTTGCGAAAGCTATTTTGACGCGGTAAAGCACCTGCCGCCTGCCCAGATCGAGGCGATAGATATGGGCCGGCGCGGCATCCATGACGAGGGCTCGCGGGTGCTGCTGGAGCGGCTTGAAGGCAAGGTGGAAACCGACCACGCCACCGCCCGCCGCCTGTTTACGCTCATTTGTGTTTTGCATTTCAAAGGCTAGCGCATGGTGAAACCCCGCCCCTCATCGGTGCTGTTTGCGTGCGACCACAACGCGGTGCGCTCGCCCATGGCCGAGGGGATAATGAAGCGCGATTACGGGATGTCGATTTTTGTGCAATCGGCCGGGGTGCACCATGATATGGAGATCGACGGGTTTTCGATCGCGGTATGCGCGGAAATAAACGTGACGCTACAGCGCCACAAGGCGCGCTCGTTCGAGGAAATGGAGGAATGGGGCGACCAGATCGACAGCTTTGATCTGATCATCGCCCTTTCCCCCGCCGCGCAGCGCACCGCGCTTGAATACACGCGCTACTACGCGCTGGATGTGGAATATTGGCCGATATTTGACCCAACCGGCCTTGGCCGCAGCCGCGCCGAAAAACTGGCGGTTTACCGGCAGGCGCGCGACCAGATAGCCAGCCGCATTCGCGCCCGTTTCGGCCCGCCCGTCGAGGCGGTGCCATGACCACGGAAGCGTTTGATTATTACATTCCGGTGCGCAAATCCGAGATCGTATCGGCGATTTTGCACCATGAAGCGCTGTCGGACACCGACCGGCCGCATATGGCCAGCCTGATCCGCTGGCTGGCGCTGCTGTTTCATATGGATTTTTTTGCCACTTCCGAGCACATAAAAGAGCTTTATGTCGGCCTGAACCCCGACCAGAAAGGCGATTATCCGCTGGAAACCAGCCCCGGCCAGCGCAAAGCGTTTCTGGACGAGCTCGACCGTGTGTTGATCGCCGCCAATTTTCGGCCGCTCAGCGATGAGGAAGTCGAGGAAGCCGACAGCAAGGAAGGCCGCTTGCGCTCTGAAATTAAAGTAAAAACCGGGGTTTTTGCCTCTATCCGCTTTTATGCGCGCGGGCTGAGGCTTCGGGAAACCGAAGTGGACAAGTGGTTTGGCCTGCGCCGCAAAAGGGTGATGATCCAAACCTTTGACCATGTGGTTTTTGTGGTCATTCCCGGCCTGCGCGCCAATAAAAAAGATATCAAACGCGCCGGTTTGCGGCAGGGTGCCGCCTATTTGCAGCTTTTCCGCAATATCCCGCTGGCTGACCTTAAATCGCTCTACCCCAATGCCCGCGCCTCGGTCAGCTGGCTGCGCAAGGGGCTGATTGCGGCCTCAACCGTGATTGCGGGCGTGCCATTGCTGATGAAAATCATCCCGGCGCTATCGGTTTTGCTGATTGTGCTTGCCGCCTATCTTGGCATATCGGGCAAGGTTGAAGAGGATTCGATGAAAAAGGGCATTGCCGCCGCCACGGTGCTGGCCGCCTTTATCGGCCTGGCCCTGCGACAGTGGACAAGCTATGACCGCCACTCGCTCCGGCACCAAAAAGTGCTGTCGGACCACGCTCATTCCAACAAGCTCAACACCAATGCCGGCTGCTTTGATTACCTGATCGCGGCCTCGGAAGATGCCGAAGTAAAGGAGGCGTTTATGGCCTATGCCCTGCTTTTGTTTCATGGCGCGCCGCTGGGCATGGAGGCGCTCGATAAAAGGGTGGAGGCCTGGTTCAAAAAACGCTTTGAACGGGTGATTGATTTTGAAATCGATGACGCGATTGCCAAGCTGGAGCGGCTGAGCCTTGTGACCCGCAGCGCAGGCAAGTTTAGCGCAGTGCCGCTGGAAAAAGCGGTAGAAGCCTGCGCCGAAAACTGGCGCTTGCTGTCAAACGAAATTGCCCATGTCGGAATAGCGGAAGACAAGCTCGATTTTTTCGAGAAATAGGCGGGTTTGGCATGAACGGGCCCTTATCAGGCACCCACAGCGGCGAAATGCGGCAAAATTTCCGCGCCATGCGGCTTTAGGCTTGAAATTCGCCCGGTTTAGCCGCATCTATGCCGCGCGGGGGGGATTTACCCCGCGTTTAACATGATTGGAGACCACATGGCCAAGGAAGAACTTCTCGAATTTCCCGGTGTCGTGATCGAGCTTTTGCCCAATGCGACTTTCCGCGTGGAGCTCGAGAACGGCCATGAAATTATCGCTCATACCGCAGGTAAATTGCGTAAAAACCGCATTCGCGTGCTGGCGGGAGACAAGGTGCAAGTTGAAATGACACCTTATGACCTCACCAAAGGGCGGATCAACTACCGCTTTAGATAATGCTTGTTCTGGCCTCTGCCAGCCCGCGCCGTGCCGAGCTGCTGGCGCAAATTGGCGTGGTGCCTGATACGATCATCCCCGCCGATATTGATGAAACCCCGCTAAAAGCCGAGCTACCGCGCCTGTATGCCGGGCGTTTGAGCGTGGAAAAGGCAAAGGCCGTGGCCGAAGATGGCCTGATACTGGCTGCCGATACCGTGGTGGCGGTTGGCCGCCGGATACTGGAAAAGCCGCGTGATGCTGGTGAAGCCGAGCGGTTTTTGAGGCTGCTTTCGGGGCGCCGGCACCGGGTCATTACCGGTGTGGCCCTGCGGCGGGGCACGCAAATCTGGGCGCGGCAGGTTGAAACCGCGGTCCGCTTCAAGCGCCTTTCCGGGCTGGAGTTAAGCACTTATCTTGCTTCGAACGAATGGCAGGGCAAGGCGGGTGGTTATGGTATTCAGGGGCTGGCGAGCGCGTTTATCCCGTGGATAAACGGCTCTTATTCCAACGTGGTGGGCCTGCCGCTGGCCGAAACCGCCAATATGCTGGCAGGTGCCGGCTACACATTATGGAGCACCCGATGAAGGGCCGCCAGATACTGATAGACACAATAAATACCCGCGAAGCCGCGGCGCTGATGGTCGATGGCCACTTGCAGGATTTTTTGCTTGAGCCCGCCGATGCCGCCCCTCGCCCCGGCGCGATTTACCGCGCCATTGCCGATCGCCCCTTAAAAGGCATGCACGGCATGATGCTCAAGCTCGGCAACGGCCAGACCGGCTTTTTGAAAGACGCCAAGGGCATTGCCGCGGGTCTGCCCCTTACGGTGCAGGTGGCCACATATGCCGAGGGTGCAAAAGCGCCGCCGGTTGCCACCCGCCTTTTGTTCAAAAGCCGTTTTGCCATTGTGACCCCGGATGCGCCGGGCATCAATGTGGCCCGTTCGATCAGGGATGAGGAGGAGCGGGTGCGCCTGCTGGAACTGGCGCACGAGGCTTTTGAGGGCGTGGCCCACGGGCTGATATTGCGCTCGGCCTGCGCGGGGCAGGATGGGGAAGATATTCTGGCCGATATCAGCCAGATGCTGGCCATTTGCGCCGACATTATGGCCGATACCAGCCCTGAACCGCAGCTTTTGCTTGAGGCCCCGGGCCCGGCGGCAACCGCGTGGAGCGAGTGGACCACCCCGCCGGTTGACGATATTATCGAGGGTGAGGGCTGCTTTGACAGCCACGATATCTGGCAGCATATCAACACCCTGAAATCGCCCGAAGTGGCGCTTGAAGGCGGTGCCTATATGTATGTAGAGCCCACGCGCGCGCTGGTGGCCGTCGATATCAACACCGGTGCCGATTTCAGCCCTGCGGCCGCGCTCAAAGCCAATATTTCGGCCTGTCGTGCCCTGCCCCGCGCCCTGTTGTTGCGCGGGCTCGGCGGCCAGATCACCGTTGATTTCGCGCCTTTGGCCAAAAAAGACCGGCGGCAGATCGAGCAGGTCATAAAAGCCGCCTTCAAAAAAGACAGTGTCGATACCATGATTTTGGGTTGGACCCCGCTTGGCCATCTCGAATTGCAGCGCAAACGCGCCCGCCAGCCCTTGGTGCTGCCATGACCTGCCCGATTTGCAAAAAAGAAACCTCCCAAAAATACCGCCCGTTTTGCTGCAAACGCTGCGCCGATATCGACCTTGGCAAATGGTTCAACGAAGAATACGCTTCCCCGGCCGAAGAAATAGAGCCAGAAGAAGCTGAAGAACTGGCGCAATTCCTCACGCAAAAACCGCTACAATAGCGGCATGGCCAAAAAACCCGATCCGGCGGCATAATCCTCTGGACAGCCCCCGCAATCTCCCCTAAAACGCCCTCACCCAAGGCCAATGGCCTGACCCGTGCCCGGGTAGCTCAGGGGTAGAGCAGTGGACTGAAAATCCTCGTGTCGGTGGTTCAAATCCGCCCCCGGGCACCATTTTATAAAAATCTGTAAAAGCAGGTAGCCGGGTTTGGGCTGTCATTCTGCGTGGCCCCATAGTGCCATTGCCGCTAGGCTCGGCTTGCAGCCGGCTGCCCTGCCTAGCGCCACTTTTGCCGGTTTCGGCCCCTCGGTATGACCCGCGCGAATCGCTGGTGCCGCGGCTTTTCAGCCGCAAAAGACGCTGGGTCAATATCTCAAACGGTTAACGCACCGGCGGTTGACTAATGAATTATTGCTATAATTAGTCCAAGCTGATACATATAATTACCACAAATGTATTAGCCATGAGCGGAATTTCATTAGCGCACCGACAATTTGTGAACAAGACTGGACCCACTATACCACTTTTTTGTGACATCTTTGGGAGGAATTGATGAAAACAATTCGCAACACCGCTTTGGGCCTTGCCCTTTGCTCAACCACCGCTTTGTCGGCGTTTGCCGGCGAAATAACGATCGCAACCGTAAACAACGGTCACATGATCGAAATGCAAAAACTGACTCCGGCATTCGAAGCCGCAAATCCCGGGATCACCCTTAACTGGGTTACGCTGGAAGAAGGCGTTTTGCGCCAGCGCGTAACCACCGATATCGCCACCAAGGGCGGCCAGTTCGACGTGATGACCATCGGCATGTATGAAGCGCCGATCTGGGGTGAGCGTGGCTGGCTAGAGCCGCTCGAATTTAGCGCCGAGTATGATGTTGAAGACATCCTGCCCGCCATGCGCGACGGCCTGAGCTATGATGGCAAGCTTTATGCCGCACCATTTTACGGCGAAAGCTCGATGATCATGTATCGCAAAGACCTGCTCGATGCTGCCGGCATGACCATGCCAGACAACCCGACCTGGGGTTATGTTCAGGATGCCGCCGCCGCCATGACCGATAAGGAAAACGGCGTTTACGGTATCTGCCTGCGCGGCAAACCCGGCTGGGGCGACAACATGGCGTTCCTGTCGACCATGGCCAACAGCTTTGGGGCCCAATGGTTCAACGAAGACTGGACCCCGGCACTGGATAGCCCCGCCTGGAACCAGGCTGTGAGCTTCTATGTTGATTTGCTCACCAATTATGGCCCTCCGGGCTCTGAAGGCAACTCGTTCAACGAGATACTTGCGCTCTTCAACCAAGGCAAATGCGGCATGTGGATTGACGCTACCATCGCAGCCTCGTTTGTGAGCGACCCCGAGCAATCAACAGTGGCTGACACAGTTGCCTTTGCCCAGTCGCCTGTGGCTGTCACCAACCGCGGCGCCAACTGGCTCTGGGCTTGGTCTTTGGCCATTCCTTCAGGTTCCGAGAAGGTGGATGATGCAAAAACCTTTATCGAGTGGGCAACATCCAGCGCGTATATCGAGCTTGTCGCCGAAACCAACGGCTGGGCCTCTGTGCCAACCGGCACCCGTGCCTCGACCTATGCCAACCCGAATTTTCAGGACGCAGCGGTATTTGCCGAAGCCGAGTTGAAAGCCATTATGTCGGCTGACCCCAACAACTCGACCCAGAATCCGTCGCCTTATGTTGGTGTTCAATTTGCCGCCATTCCTGAATTTCAGGCAATCGGTATTGCGGTTGGGCAGCAAATGACAGCGGCGCTGGCCGGCAGCATTTCGGTAGAAGAAGCGCTGGAAAATGCGCAAACCGCGGCTGACCGTGAAATGCGCAAAGCGGGTTACTACTAAGCCTCCCGATATGCGCCCGGGGCTTCCTCCGGGCGCATTTTTTTCAAGTTTTTCTCTAACATGCGGAGCAGAAGCGATGAACCCGACACTCGCCAGATGGCTACAGACCCCGAGCATTATCGTGCTGTTGCTATGGATGATCGTGCCGCTCAGCATGACGGTTTATTTTTCGACCATCCGCTACAATCTGCTCTATCCCGAGCGCAGCGGTTTTGTCGGCCTGTCAAATTACGAATTCTTCTATACCGACCCGAATTTCTGGCCCGCCATTTTGAACACACTGATCCTTGTCGGGTCTATTCTTGTGGTCACGGTTATTGCCGGCCTCGCCATTGCGGTGCTGATAGACCGGCCTTTCCGTGGCCGTGGCATTGTAAGGGTCATGCTGATCTCGCCATTTTTCATTATGCCAACAGTGAACGCGCTATTGTGGAAAAACATGATGATGGACCCGATTTACGGCCTGTTCGCGGTGATATCCAACTTTTTCGGCCTTGAACCGATAAGCTGGCTGGCGCAATTGCCGCTGTTTTCCATCATCACGATGATAAGCTGGCAGTGGATACCTTTCGCGGTGCTAATCTTCATGACCTCGCTGCAAAGCCAGGATCAGGAGCAAAAAGAAGCGGCCACGCTGGACGGTGCCGGTTTCTGGGCCCAGTTCTGGAACCTGACCCTGCCGCATCTGGCCCGCCCCATTGCCATTGTCATCATGATCCAGATGATCTTCCATCTGTCGATCTTCGCCGAAATATTCGTGACCACCGGTGGTGGCCCCGGCAACCAGTCGACCAACCTCGCCTTCCTGATCTACGCCCAAGCCCTGCCGGGCAATGATATTGGCGTTGGTTCTGCGGGCGGTGTGTTTGCCATTATCCTCGCCAATATCGTCGCCTTCTTTCTGGTGCGAATCGTTGGCAAGAACTTGACCGTGTGAGGGTGCCATGACCGATAGACAAAAACAACTCTGGCGTGACCGCGCTGCCGTATTCGGCGCATGGACGATCGCTCTCATTTTCTTCTTTCCGATTTTCTGGATGGTGCTGACCAGCTTTAAAACCGAGCTTCAGGCCATTGCGGTGCCGCCGAAGCTGTTTTTTGAGCCGAGCCTCGACAACTATGGCATTATTCAGGATCAGACAGACTACCTCAAATTCGCGATAAACTCGGTAATTACCAGCGTTGGCGGCACCATTCTCGCCATGCTCATCGCCATTCCCTCCGCCTATGCCATGGCGTTTAACCCGGGGCGCTGGACCAAAGACATTTTGCTCTGGATGCTGTCTACCAAGATGCTCCCTGCCGTAGGCGTGCTGATGCCAATTTACCTGATCAGCCAAAAACTTGGTATGCTCGATAGCCGCACCGCACTGGTTATTATCTATGCGCTGATCAACCTGCCGATCATCATGTTGATCCTGTTCAACTATTTCCGCGAAATTCCGAAGGAAATTCTGGAAGCCAGCCGCATGGACGGCACCTCGACCCTCAACGAGATCACCAAGATTGTGATGCCGCTGGCCTGGGGTGGAATCGCCTCTACCGGCCTGTTGTCTATCGTGCTGTTGTGGAACGAGGCCTTCTGGTCGCTCACGCTCACCGCATCAGACGCGGGCACACTTGTGTCGCTTGTGGCGCGTTTTTCCAGCCCGGAAGGGTTGTTCTGGGCCAAGCTCTCGGCCGTATCCACGCTGGCCAGCGCGCCGATTGTTGTATTTGGCTGGTTTACCCAGAAGCAGCTGGTGCAGGGGCTTACATTCGGGGCGGTAAAATGATCATGGCCATTCGCCCCGCGTTTCCTGCCCGCCCGCGCCAATTGGCCGGGCCTGCCCGGCCCGGTGCCAGAGGATAGAAGCGATGTCGATTATCACGCCGGAAATCGAATATGTAGACCGGGGGCTGGATAGTATCCGGTATCTGGAACACGGCTGGCCAAACGACCTGTGCCGCTGGCACAGCCACGAAGAATATGAGCTGCACCTGATCACCGAAACCCGCGGCCGCGCTTTTGTCGGCGATTATATCGGCGATTTCAAACCCGGCTCGCTGTTTTTGACAGGGCCGGAGCTGCCGCATAACTGGATAACCGACGAAGTGGTTTACCAAGAGCCGGTTGCCATTCGTGATATGCTGGTGCAGTTCAGTCAGGAAAGCATGGCGCACCTGTGCCACGCCTTTCACGAGTTCAAGGAAATGGCGCCGATGTTTGATCTGGCGCGCTCGGGCATCGAATTTGTAGATTTTGACGCCGGGATCGCGCGGCGGCATCTGGAAGCGATCCGCAGCGCCAAGGGGGCGGCACGCACCGCCGCTTTTTTGGCCTTTCTGGCGCGTATCAATGACCACGCCCACAAAAAACCGCTTTCGGTAGCGCATGTGCTGAAGCCGGAGGGTAACAGCAAGCAAACCCGGGTGGCCGAAGTGGTGGATTATATTACCCAGAATTTTGCCGAAGAAATCTCGCTGGAAATGGCCGCCGATATGGCGGGCATGAGCCCGACCTCTTTTTCGCGCAATTTTCAAAAAGGCACCGGCAAAAAGTTTATTGAATTCATCAATCAGGTCAGAATCGCGCAGGCCTGCGCCATGCTTTACGCCACCGACGAGCAGGTTTCGGCAATTTGCTTTGAAGTCGGCTTCCAGAATCTGGCGAATTTCAACCGGCATTTCCTGAAAATGAAGCAAATGACCCCGACCTCCTATCGGGATCTGGCCCGTGGCGAACTGGCCCAGGAAGAAAGGATCGCCCTATGACGCTGGCCACCCGACAAAAAATATATCATACCGGCTATGACCGCGCGGCCTGTCGCGTGGGGGTTGCCCATATCGGCTATGGTGCGTTTCACCGTGCGCATCAGGCGGTATTTTTTGATGACTACATGGAAAAAACCGGCGATCTCAACTGGGGTATTGCGGCCGTCAACCTGCGGCCTTCCGAATCCACCGCCTTCAAAGAGGCGCAAGAGGCCAAAGCCGGCTATCTGCTCAAAACCACCGCGCCCGATGGTGCCCGCCAATTGCGGCTGGTGCGGCCACATATCGAATTTATCGATTGGGCAACCGAAACCGGCGGGGCCGAAGCCCTGCTTTCGCGGCCCGGTGTAAATGTGGTCACGCTGACCGTTACCGAAAGCGGCTATTATCTTGATGATGGCGGCGCGCTCAATACCCTTGATCCGGTGATAAAAGCCGAGATCGAAACCACTGCCGCCACATCAATTTATGCCTATCTGGCCCGGGCGCTTGACCAGCGGGCCAAACGGCTCGATCAGCCGGTCTCCATCCTGTGTTGTGACAATATCCGCGCCAACGGCCACATGCTGGAACGCAATTTTTTAACCTATCTGGAGCTGACCAAACGCCACGACCTTGCGGCCTGGGTGCGCAAAAATGCCACCTTCCCCTGCTCGATGGTGGACCGGATAACCCCGCGCAGCACAGAGGCGCTCTCCCGTGAAATCGAGTCAGAATTTCCGGGGGAATATCTGGCACCGGTGCAGGCCGAGGCCTTTATCCAGTGGGTATTGGAAGACCGCTTTGCCGGGCCGGTGCCCGACCTTGCCAAAGCCGGTGTCGAGGTTGTAGCCGATGTCGACCCTTACGAGGAAGCCAAAATCCGCATATTGAATGGCGGCCATACCGGGCTTTGCTATATTGGCGCGCTGGCCGGGCTGAAAACCTTTGATGAAGCCATGCGCAACCCGCAAACCCGCCCGCATTTTGATGGCTGGGAAGCCAATGAGGTGTTGCCCGGCCTGACCATCGACCTGCCCTTTGACAAACACACCTATCGCGATGAAATCGCGGCACGTTTTTGCAATAGTGCCATTGCCGATACGCTGGAGCGCATTTGCATGGACGGCTGGTCAAAAATGCCGATCTATGTGCGCCCGACGCTGGCAAGCTGCCTCAAACAGGGGATCACCCCGCGTTTTGGCTTTGCTTGCATTGCCAGTTGGTATGTATATGCGCGGCGCTTTGCCGCCGGCACCATGCCGATTGCCTATCACGAGCCCTATTGGGACAGCCTGAAACCGCTTCTGGCCGATGGTCAGGAAGCAAATTTTGCCAGTAACCGCCAGCTTTGGGCGGCTCTTCCCGAAACCTATGACAACTTCGTCCCCGGCGTTGTTGCAGCGATCAACGAAATGGAAATAAAATGGCCAGCGTAACCATCCAGAATCTTTCAAAATCATACGGCGATGTGCAGGTCATGCACGATATTGACCTCGATATTGCTGATGGGGAATTTGTGGTTTTTGTCGGCCCGTCAGGCTGCGGTAAATCCACCCTTTTGCGGATGATCGCCGGGCTGGAAGAAATTTCGGCGGGTGATATTTCCATCGGCGGCAATGTGGTCAACGATGTCGCCCCGGCCAAGCGCGGCGTGGCAATGGTGTTTCAAACCTACGCGCTTTACCCGCATATGACCGTTTACAAAAACATGTCATTTGGCCTGCAACAGGCCAAAACCCCGGAAGACGAAATTGACCGCAGGGTGCGCAAGGCGGCAGATATTTTGCATATTACCGATTATCTGGAACGCTCGCCACGGGCGCTTTCGGGCGGGCAGCGCCAGCGCGTGGCCATTGGCCGGGCGATTGTGCGCGAGCCCGAGGTTTTTCTGTTTGACGAGCCGCTTTCCAACCTTGATGCCGCCCTGCGCGTGCAGACCCGCCTCGAAATTGCCCGCCTGCACGAACGCCTTGACGCTACCATGATCTATGTGACCCATGATCAGGTGGAAGCCATGACTCTGGCTGATAAAATCGTGGTGCTGCGCGATGGCAGAATCGAACAATTCGGCACCCCGATCGACCTTTACGAGCGCCCGCAAAACGCTTTTGTCGCCCAGTTCATCGGTAGCCCGAAAATGAACTTTTTTTCGACCGCGGATCTTTCCCCCGCCGCCCCCGAAGCACTCAAATCTCTGGGTGCCGATACCCATATCATTGGTATGCGCCCCGAGCATATGCGCACCTGTGGGCCGGATGAAAGCTTTCTAAAGGCAACGCTCGATCTGGTTGAGCAGCTTGGTGAATATGCGCTTGTGCACCTCCTATCCGAAACCGGCGTTGAATTCATTGTTAAAATGGAGCACCCGCCGCAGGTTGCCAAAGGCCAAGAAATGTATTTCAATGCTGATCCGGGCTTGGTGCACCAGTTTGACAAAGCCAGCGGGCTGCGGCTCTCCTGAGCCCGAACCACCCGCCGATTCGGGCGCATTTGATAGATGAACGAGGATGATATGCGGCGTTTGAGCGGCAAAAACGCGATGATCACCGGCAGTGCCCGCGGTATCGGCCTGGCTTTCGCCAAAGCCTATATTGCCGAGGGGGCCAAGGTGGCGATTTGCGATATCAACATCGCGCGCGCCCGTGAGGCGGCCAGCGCGCTTGGTGATGCCGCCATGGCAGTGGAGATGGATGTCACCTCTCGCGAGAGCATTCAATCGGCGGTGGCAAGCACGGCCTCGGCCTTTGGGCGGGTTGATATACTGGTCAACAATGCCGCGCTATTCACCGCGGCCCCGATTGTCGAGATTGCGCAAGCCGATTACCGCCGGGTGTTTGATGTCAATGTTTATGGCACATTATTTACACTCCAAGAAGTGGCTGCGCATATGATCGCAACCGGCGGCGGCGGTAAAATCATCAATATGGCCTCGCAGGCCGGGCGGCGCGGCGAGGCGCTGGTGGCGGTTTATTGCGCCAGTAAAGCGGCGGTGATCAGCCTCACCCAATCCGCCGGGCTAAACCTTATCAAACACGGTATCAACGTAAACGCCATTGCCCCCGGCGTGGTCGATGGCGAACACTGGGACGGGGTCGACGCCTTTTTTGCCAAATACGAAAACAAAGCCCCCGGCCAGAAAAAAAAGGAAGTGGGCGAAAGCGTGCCGCACGGGCGCATGGGCACCGCCGAAGACCTGACAGGCATGGCGGTTTTTCTGGCCTCGTCCGATGCCGATTACATTGTCTCGCAATGCTACGGGGTTGATGGCGGCCAGTGGATGGCCTAGCCTTCGCTGCCGTTTCAGCGCGCGGCGCATGCTGTGCTTTGGCAGGCGCCAGCCTTCCGCCGCGCCATTTTATGCTTGTAATTTTGCCGCGTTTCCCCAACCCTAGCGCTATCTGTCAGCAATTTTGAGCGCCCCATGCCCCAGGATTACCCCCGCGACCTTGCCGGCTATAAAGGCCAGCCCCCGCCTGCCGCCTGGCCGGATAAAGCCCGCATCGCGCTTCAGTTCGTGCTCAACATCGAGGAGGGTGGAGAAAATTGCGTTTTGCACGGCGACGGCGCCTCCGAAACCTTCCTCTCGGAGATCATCGGCGCGGCCGCCTTTGAAAATGCGCGCCACATGTCGATGGAAAGCATATATGAATACGGCGCGCGCGCCGGCGCGTGGCGCTTGCTGGATCTGTTTAAAGATCATGGCTACCCGATCACTGTTTTCGCGGTAGCCATGGCCGCCAAACGTACTCCCTGGCTTATTGACCGCGCCCTGGAAGACGGCCACGAAATCGCCTCGCACGGGCTGCGCTGGATCAATTATCACGGCGTGCCGGAAGATGTGGAGCGCAGCCATATGCAGGAAGCGATGGAGATTCTCACCGCGATCACCGGCACCCGCCCTATGGGCTGGTATACCGGCCGCACCTCCGAAAACACCCGCAAGCTGGTGGCCGAATATGGCGGCTTCCTTTATGATGCCGATGATTATTCCGATGATCTGCCTTTCTGGAGCCGGTTTGAGCGCAACCATCTTATTGTGCCGTATACGCTAGATACCAACGACATGCGCTTCGCCAGCCCGCAGGGCTTTAACTGCGGTGACCAGTTTTTCAGTTACCTGAAAGATGCGTTCGACACGCTCTATGCCGAGGGCGAAACCGCGCCAAAAATGCTCTCGATCGGGATGCACGCCCGCATTCTTGGCCGCCCCGGCCGCTTTCAGGCGATCAAAAAATTCCTTGATTATGTCGGCGGGCACGACCATGTCTGGGTTGCCCGCCGAGATGAAATCGCCCGCCATTGGCGCAATACCCACCCGGAAGGCAGCAAAGCATGAGCCAGTATTACACCCCCAGGGGCGGGTTGCTTCCGCAAACCGCTGTAATGACCGATCGCGCCGTTTTTAAAGAAGCCTATGCGGTTATCCCGCGCGGGGTGATGAGCGATATCGTCACCTCCAACCTGCCCCACTGGCAAGATACCCGCGCCTGGATACTGGCGCGCCCCCTGTCCGGCTTTGCAGAAACTTTCGCGCAATATATTGTCGAGGTCGCCCCCGGTGGCGGCAGCGAGGCCCCCGAGCCGGATGACGGCGCGGAGGCGGTGCTTTTTGTTACCGATGGCGAAATCCACCTCAAAATAGACGAACAGATCCATGTTTTAGGCGCTGGCGGATATGCCTATATCCCGCCATGGATCGGCTGGCAGGTTGAAAACACCAGCGCCGATACCGCGAGCTTCCACTGGATCCGCAAAGCCTATGAAGCGGTGGACGGCATCCCCGCCCCCGAGGCGTTTGTTACCTCCGACGCCGCCCACAAACCGGTTGAAATGCCTGATACAAATGGCGCTTGGGCCACCACCCGCTTCGTGGACCCCGACGATATGCGCCATGATATGCACGTTAATATCGTCACCTTCCAGCCCGGTGGCATTATCCCCTTTGCCGAAACCCACGTCATGGAACACGGGCTTTATGTGCTTGAAGGCAAAGCGGTTTACCGGCTCAATGATGACTGGGTGGAGGTCGAAGCCGGAGATTTCATGTGGCTGCGCGCCTTTTGCCCGCAAGGCTGCTATGCGGCGGGGCCCGCGCCGTTTCGCTATTTGCTTTATAAGGATGTGAACCGCCACCCCAAGCTGGGGCCGCCGGTAAAATGATTATTGCCCAGCCCCTGACCGCGGCCGCTTTTGCCCCGTTTGGCGATGTGATCGAAGCCGTGGGCGACCCGGGCTTTATGATCAATGCCGGTAAATGTGGCCGTTTCCATGATCTCGCCAATACCGATTTTGGCGGCGGCAAGGCCGGTATCAGCCTCGCGCATGGCACGCCTTATGCGCTGCCGCTGTCACTGACCATGATCGAGCGGCACCCGCTGGGCAGCCAGATGTTTATGCCGCTGAACGAAGCGCCGTTTCTGGTGGTGGTGTCTGAAGCCCCGCACGCCATTCCGCGCGCCTTTATCACCAATGGCCGACAAGGGGTAAATTACCATCGCGGCAGCTGGCACGGGGTATTGACCCCGCTAAATGCGCCGCAGCCATTTTTAGTGGTAGACCGTGTTTCCGACGGCCAAAACCTTGAAGAGCATTTTTTCGAAACACCCTATAAAATCGACTTGCCTCATGATTAGCCCCATCCTGTTTGGCGATAGCACCATAGATCGCGCCGCCCACCTGCGCAACGATGCGGATGCCCAAGCCACCCTGCAAGCGATGACGGAAGCGAAGGTGATGCCGCTGTGGCGCGGCAATGTTCTGGTGAATGAAACCCCCGAAATAGCCTGGCTAGGTTTTGCCGAGGTTGCTAAAGCCAACCCGCGCGGCGACCCGCTGTTTTTGGGGCTGGAAAATGGCGCGCCGCGTTATGCGATGGAAATTTCGGATTGGGGTGCAGAAACAGATTCTGGCGGCCTTTTTGCGCAAAACAGCATAGCGCATCCGGCCCTGCCCGAAAGCCTCCGGTTTCGTGATCTCAGGGGGCTGATGTTTGGCCTGCCTGACCATGAGCTGGGCGATGCCGCCACCGCGAAATCTTTGCTTCATTGGCACAATTCGCACCGCTATTGCGGCTTTTGCGGTGCCAAAACCGCGCTCACCCATAGTGGCTGGCACCGCAAATGCCCCGATTGCGGGCGTATGGGTTTTCCGCATATCGAACCGGTGGTGATCATGCTGGTAACCCGTGGCAACCAAACCCTGCTCGGGCGCTCGCATGGCTGGCCCGAGGGCATGTTTTCGCTGCTGGCCGGCTTTATGGAACCCGGCGAAACCATCGCCGATGCGGTGCGCCGCGAGGTGCTGGAAGAAACCGGCGTGAAAATCGGCAAGGTGCGGGTGCTGGATGACCAGCCATGGCCCTTCCCCGCCTCGTTGATGATCGGCTGCTATGCCGAGGCGCTTTCAGAGGTCATTAACCTTGATCCGCTAGAGCTGGAAGCGGCTCAATGGGCCAGCCGCGAGCGGGTGATGGAAAGCCTTGATGGCCACGACCCGGGCTTTCAGCCGGCGCGCAGGGGGGCAATTGCGCGAAATTTGTTGGATAGATGGCTGTCAGACTGTATATAAATGGCAAAAAAGAAGGGTTAGCAAAATATGGAAATGCAGTATTCGATCGATATCAATGTCCCGCAACAGTTTGCTTTTGAACGCGCGACCGATTTCGCGCTTTTCGAGGCCGAGGGATTCGGCAAACTGGACAGATTTGAGCCGCGTTCCGAGCTCAGAGCGCCCGAAATCGGGGCGCGCTGGCGCACCGCTGCCGAGTTTCAGGGCCGTCCGCGCCGGTTTTCGCTGCAATTGCTGGCCTTGGAGCCGGCCGAGTTGCTGGTGCTGGGCAATAAATCGGAGAAATACGACGTGGAAGCCCGCTTTCGCTTTACCCAGGTGAATGACACGCAAACCACTTTTGCTTTTCATCTGGTTGCCAAGGCGCAGTCGATCACCGCCAAACTGATTTTGCAAACCATCCAACTGGCGCGCGGCCGCATTGAAAAATCGATGCAGGCCGATTTCGGGGAGATGGCGCAAAAGATGGAAGCGGCATATCGGGAAACTGTCTGAGCAAAGCGGTTATGGGCTAGGTCAGGGTTTCCCTGAATTTTGCCGCCGGATAGGTGCCCAGAATGCGCATCGAACTGGTAAAGTAATCCAGTTCTTCGAGCGCCCGCTTCAAGCCTTCATCATCGGGGTGGCCCTCCACATCGGCATAAAACTGCGTGGCGTTGAAGCTGCCATTGAGCATATAGCTCTCGAGTTTGAGCATATTCACCCCGTTGGTGGCAAAGCCGCCCATGGCCTTGTAAAGCGCCGAAGGCAGATTGCGCACATCAAAAAGCAGGGTGGTTATCAGCTTGCGGCCATCGCGTCTGGCCGCTTGCGGCACCGGTGAGGTCACCAGAAAGCGGGTGGTATTATGGGCGTTATCCTCGATATGGCGGGCAAGCACATCCAGCCCGTAAAGCTCTCCCGCGAGTTCCGACGCCAGCGCGGCAAGGCCCGGGTCTGCCTGTTCGGCCACATGCTTGGCCGAGCCTGCCGTATCTGCGCCGGTTTCGGGCTTGATGCCGTGTTTGGCCAAAAACCCGCGGCTCTGGCCGAGCAGCACGGTATGGCTCATCGCGGTTTTTACATCCGGCAGTTTTGCGCCCTTAACCCCGAGCAGGTTTACATGCACCCGCACAAAATGCTCTCCCACGATATGCAGGCCTGATTCTGGCAATAGCGAGTGAATATCGGCAACCCGGCCATAGGTAGAATTTTCAACCGGCAGCATCGCCAGATCAGCGCGCCCTTCCTTTACGGCGGCAATGGCCCCCTCAAAGCTGTGGCAAGGCAGGGCTTTTTGCCCCGGAAACACTTCTGCACAGGCCTGATGGGAGTATGCGCCGGGCTCGCCCTGAAAGGAAATTGTCTTGTTCATCGCGTTTTTCATCCAAATTGGTCGTTGAGTCGCGCCTACTACACCTTGATTTCGCCATAAAGATACGGCTAAAACCCAATTGAGGAATTCACTGCGGGCACGACCCGGGCAAAAGTAAGGTATTTTATCCGATGAACACAATGGAAATCACAAAAGTTGTTGCTGGCGTCTCCGGCTCTCTGCTTATCCTGCTACTGCTCAAAATGGGCGCATCTTCTTATTATCTCAGCGAAGAGAGCGGCGAAGGAAAAGAAGCCGCCTACACAATCGCCACAGCGGAAGACGACATTGTTGATGATGTGGTAGAAGAAGTGCCGTTTATTGACCTGCTCGCCCTTGCCGATATTTCCAAAGGGGAGCGGGTATTTAAAAAATGCGCTTCCTGCCATTCGATTGCCCCCGGAGCAAACGGCACCGGCCCATCGCTATTCGGCATTGTGGGCCGTGAACGGGCGGGCACGGATTTTGGTGGATACTCCACAACCCTTGCAGGGCTGGGCGGCACATGGACCGTGGAAGACCTGAATGCCTTCATCACCAAACCAAGGGATTATGCCCCGGGAACCAGCATGAGCTTTGGTGGCCTGCCAAAACAGGAAGATCGGGTAAACCTGATCGGCTATCTCCAAACCGTGCAATAGACTGCCGCCAGTTAGCCAACCCGAATCAAGCCAAAAGCCGCGCCACGAAAAAGGGCGCGGCTTTTTGCTGCCCGGGCGGCTGCTCACGAAATCGCGCCTTGCACTGGCGGATATTCCCGCTACCATATTTTCCAGGTAATAACGGAGAATGAAACATGATCAGCCGCTCTCAAGGCAAAGCCCGCGCGATTGCGCGTCAGGATATTCCTGTGTGGAAGGTTTTTAGTGTTTTGGCCCTTGCGGCGGCGCTTACACTTATGGCCGGGCTCACCCATGCCGACGAAGATATTACCGTCAGCCACGGCCTCTCGCAGTTCGGCGATCTAAAATACGGCCCCGATTACCCCTATTTTGATTACGTAAATCCGAACGCCCCAAAGGGCGGCGAATATTCCACCTGGGCATTCGGCACTTTTGATTCGATGAACCCCTATATCACCAAAGGCAGCGCGGCGGGCAGCGCCTCGATTTTTGTGGAAAGCCTGATGGCCGGCAATGCCGACGAACCTGATTCTGTCTATGGTCTCATTGCCGAATCCATCGAATACCCCGCCGACCGCGCCTGGGCGATCTTCAATTTGCGCCCCGAGGCGCGGTTTTCTGATGGCACACCGGTCAAGGCTTCTGACGTGGTCTTTACCCATAAAGTGTTTCTTGAAAAGGGCATTCCCTCCTATCGCGCGATTGTGGAGGCAGAAATCGCCTCGGTCGAGGCGCTGGATGACTACCGCGTAAAATTCACCTTTACCGAACCATCTGATGATAACAGCACCCTTTTGCTGGCCGCCGGTTCTTCGGTGCTTTCCGAAGCGCAATTTGCCAATCGTGATTTTGCCGAATCCACCCTTGATCCGGTGTTGGGCACCGGGCCTTATGTGCTTGAATCGATGGATGTGGGCAAACAACTGATTTATAAATACAACCCGGATTACTGGGGGGCCAACCTGCCCATCAACATCGGCAGCAATAATTTTGAGCGCATCCGCTTTGAGTATTACGCCGATTCGACCGCCGCATTTGAGGGGTTCAAGGCCGGTGAATACCTGTTTCGCAGCGAAAACTCGTCGCAGGCCTGGGCCGAAAACTATACCTTTCCGGCAGTTGAGGCCGGCTGGGTAAAAAAGGAAGAGCTGCCCAACGGCAATATTGGCGCCGCGCAGGGGTTTTTCTTCAACCTCCAGCGCGACAAATTTGCCGACCCGCGGGTGCGGGAGGCTGTGGGCATGGCGTTTAATTTCGAGTGGTCCAACAAAACCTTGTTTTTCGGGCTCTATCGCCGCGTTGATTCCTTCTTTGAAAACTCGCCGCTCGAAGCACAGGGCGATATTCCCGCCGACGAGCTTGCCATTCTGGAACCCTACCGCGCTGATTTGCCCGAAGAAGTGTTTGCCGAGCCCGCCTATACCCCGCCGGTATCGGGCGAAAACCAGATCGACCGCTCGGTGATCCGCGCCGCGGGCAAATTGCTGGACGAAGCGGGCTGGACCGTTCAGGACGGGGTGCGCAAAAATGCGGCGGGCCAGCAACTCACCATCGAGTTTCTCAACTATTCGCCGCAGTTTGACCGTATCATCAACCCCTATCTTGAAAACCTCGAGCGCCTCGGGATTGTGGCCACCAATAACCGGGTTGACAGCGCCCAGTATACCGAGCGCACCCGCAACCGCGATTTCGATGTGATGATCAGCACCTATGGCAATTCGATCACGCCGGGGCTTGGCCTGCGCCAAACCTATGGTTCGGAAAACGCCAATGTGCCCTCACGCAACCGGGCCGGGCTGGAAAACCCGGCAATCGATGCCCTTGTCGAGCGGATCATTTCCTCAAAAACCCGTGACGTGCTCAATCTCAACACCCGCGCCCTTGATCGCGCGCTCCGCGCCTTGCATATCTGGGTGCCGCAATGGTTCAAGGATGTAGACACCGTGGCTTACTGGGATGTGTATAGCTACCCCGATCCGACGCTTTCTCCCTATGCGCTCGGCTCATCCAGTTTTTGGTGGTGGGATGCCGAAAAGGCAGCAAAACTGCAGGCGGAGGGCGCGCTCTAAACCATGGCCGCCTATATCTTCCGGCGTGTATTGCTCATCATCCCCACCCTGCTGGGCATTATGTTTCTCAATTTCGCCATCATTCAGTTCATTCCCGGCGGACCGGTAGAGCAGGCTCTGGCCAAGCTCGAAAACCTGACGGACGGTTTTGACCTGCTGGGCAGCTCGGCGGGCGATGCCGGTATCGGCGTCAGCGAAGGGGAAAGCGGCTATAAGGGCCGGGTCGGCCTGTCGGAAGATTTTATCAAAGACCTGGAGCAGCAATACGGCTTTGACAAACCGTTTTGGCAGCGCTTCTGGCTGATGATGAAAAACTATCTGGTTTTTGATTTCGGCGAGAGCTATTTCCGCTCCATTTCGGTGGTTGATCTGGTGCTCGAAAAAATGCCGGTCTCCATCACCATCGGCCTGTGGTCCACCCTCATCTCTTACATGATCTCGATCCCGCTTGGTATCCGCAAAGCCGTGAAAGACGGGTCGAAGTTTGACACATGGTCAACGGCGGTGCTCATCGCGGCCATGGCCATCCCCACATTCCTGATCGCAACCGTGCTGATCGTGCTGTTTGCCGGCGGCTCGTTTTGGCGCATTTTTCCGCTGCGCGGCCTCACCTCGCAAGGGTTTGAAGACATGACGCTGCTGGGCCAGATATGGGACTATCTCTGGCATATCACCCTGCCGGTATTTGCCATGGCCGTGGGCAGTTTTACCGTGTCTACCATCTTTGTAAAAAACCTGTTTTTGGACGAAATCAAAAAACAATATGTCATCACCGCGCGTGCCAAGGGTGCCTCGGAGCGACGGGTGCTTTACGGGCATGTGTTTCGCAATGCCATGCTGTTGGTTATTGCGGGCTTTCCCAGCATGTTTATCGGGGTGTTCTTTGGCGGCTCGCTGATCATCGAAACCATTTTTTCGCTGGATGGCCTTGGCCGCCTCGGCTTTGAAGCGGTTATCGCGCGCGATTACCCGGTTATGTTTGGCACCATGTATTTCTTTGGCCTGTTTGGCCTTTTGGTGAAAATACTCTCGGATATCACCTATGTCTGGATAGACCCGCGCATTGATTTCGAGAGGCGCAGCACATGAGGCTTTCGCCGCTCAACCAGCGCCGGTTGCACAATTTCCGCACCAACCGCCGCGCCTATTATAGCTGGTGGATAATGGTTGTATTGTTCGGGCTGTCGCTTTTTGCCGAGTTCATCGCCAATGACCGGCCGCTGATGGTCTCCTATCGCGGCGAGGTTTACATGCCTATTTTCAACACCTATACCGATGCGCAATTCGGCGGCGATTTCCAGACCGAAGCGCAATATCTCGACCCCGACATGCAATGCCTGATCGCCACCGGCGGGCTTGAGGCCTGCTTTGACGCCCCCGAAGCGGTGCTGGTCGATGCTGAAGACGGCGTGGTGGACGGTGCCAGCATCGAGGCTGGCTGGATATTATGGCCGCTGATCCCCTATAGCTTCAACACCGTTGACACCCAAAATGTAAAAACAGCCCCCGGCCCGCCCGATATTTACCATTGGCTCGGCACCGATGATCAGGCCCGCGATGTCGGCGCGCGCATTATTTACGGCTTTCGTATTTCCATCCTGTTTGCAATTGTGGTCACCATTCCCAGCGCCTTGCTCGGCATTCTGGCCGGTGCGGTGCAGGGCTATTTTGGCGGGATGACCGACCTAATATTCCAGCGCTTTACCGAGGTCTGGGGCTCGCTGCCCATGCTCTATATCATCATCATCCTTTCAGCGATTTTCACGATGAATTTCTGGATACTCACCGGTTTGCTGGTGCTGTTTGGCTGGAACGCGCTCGATGGCCTGGTGCGCGCCGAATTTCTGCGCGCCCGCAATTTTGAATATGTGCGCGCCGCCCGTGCCCTCGGGGTGCGTGACCGCACGATCATGCGCCGCCATGTGCTGCCCAATGCCATGGTTGCCACTGTCACCATTTTGCCGTTTATGTTTACCGGCAATATTTCGGCCCTGACCACGCTTGATTTTCTGGGCTTTGGCTTGCCGGGCTCCTACCCTTCGCTTGGCGAGCTTGGCTTGCAAGCCAAAGCCCATGTCAATTCGCCATGGCTGGCCGCCGCCGCCTTCTTCTCCATCGTTTCCATGCTTTCTTTGCTGGTTTTTGTGTTTGAAGGGGTGCGCGATGCCTATGACCCGCGCAAGGTGTTTGTATGAGCCCGCTGCTCAAGATCTCGGGCCTTAATGTGACCTTCGGCGAAAACCGGGCGGTGCGTGATGTGGGTATCGAGATCGCGGCGGGCGAAACCGTAGCGATTGTTGGCGAAAGCGGCTCGGGCAAATCGGTTACCGCGCTCGCATCTGTTTCGTTGCTGCCCGAAGGCACCCAGATTTCGGGCTCAGCGCGTTTTGACGGCGAAGAGCTCATTGGCGCACCGGCCAGCGCCCTGCGCAAAATTCGCGGAAACGAGATCAGCTTTATTTTTCAGGAACCGATGACCTCGCTCAACCCGCTACACACCATCGAAAAGCAAATGCGCGAGGCGATTTCGCTGCATCACCCGATGCGCAAAGCCGACGAGCGCACCCGCATACTGGAACTGCTGCACAAAGTCGGCATTCCCGATGCCGAAAGCCGCCTGCCCGCCTATCCGCACCAGCTTTCCGGTGGCCAGCGCCAGCGGGTCATGATCGCGATGGCGCTGGCCAACCGCCCCAAATTGCTGATAGCCGACGAACCCACAACCGCGCTGGATGTGACCATTCAGGCGCAAATCCTTGATCTGCTGGCCGATTTGCAGCGAAAGGAAGGGCTGGCCATTCTGTTTATCACCCATGATCTCGGCATTGTCCGCCATGTGGCCGACAAAACCTATGTGATGCAGGAAGGCGCGGTGGTGGAGCATGGTGCCACAGGCGCGATATTTAATACTCCGCGCCACGCCTATACCCGCAAATTGCTTGATGCGGTGCCAGCCGGCGCGCCGCCACCGGTGCCCGAAGGGGCGGCTGACATCATGTCGGTCAAGGCGCTCAAGGTCTGGTTCCCGATCCAGAAAGGCCTTCTCAAACGCACGGTCGGGCATATCAAGGCGGTCAATCGGGTTGATTTTTCGCTCCGCAAGGGCGAAACGCTGGGCATTGTCGGCGAGAGCGGCTCCGGCAAAACCACGGTTGCGCTGGCTATTTTGCGGCTTATCGCCTCAAAGGGTGAAATCTCGTTGCTGGGTGGCCGCATTGACACCCTGCACGGCAATCCGCTGCGGGCCAAACGCAAGGATTTCCAGATCGTCTTTCAAGACCCGTTCGGCTCGCTTTCGCCGCGGATGAGTGTAGAGGAAATTGTCTCCGAGGGGCTTGGCATTCATGGCTATGCCGGCGATATGAATGCGCTGGTAGACGCAACCCTGAAAGAAGTGGGCCTAGACCCGAAAATGAAGGCCCGCTACCCGCACGAATTTTCCGGCGGCCAGCGCCAGCGGATCTCCATTGCGCGGGCGCTGGTGCTAAAGCCAAAACTGCTGGTGCTGGACGAGCCGACCTCGGCGCTGGATATGACCGTGCAACTCCAGATCATTGATCTGTTGCGCAATCTGCAAGCCAAGCACGGGCTTTCCTATGTGTTTATCAGCCATGATTTGCGGGTTGTGCAGGCGCTCAGCCACAAAGTGCTGGTAATGAAAGACGGCGATATTGTCGAATCAGGCAGTGTTGACGAAATTTTCAGCGCCGCGCAATCCGGTTACACCAAAGCCCTGCTCAAGGCGGCGCTGCGCTAAAGCGGTGTAAGCACAGTGCCAGCCAGTTGCCGGTCTACCAATGGTTTCGGGCAAAGCTGGCTGCCTGGCAACATGACCGCAACCGAGGCGGCGGCGGTGGCCAGCTTGCCCGCTTCCTCAAAGCCAAGCCCGCGTGCCAGCCCCAGCGTGAGCCCGCCCACAAAGCTGTCGCCCGCGCCCACCTTGCTGATCACATCCACTTTCGGGGCAACACAATGAAAGCGGCTTTCGGCGGTGGCAAAAACAGAGCCATCCGCCCCCCGCGCCATGATCACCAGATCACCCAACCCCTGCCGTGAAAGGCTTTGCGCAAAATCAACCGCCTCGGCCCGGGTTGGCAGCGGGCGGCCGGCCAAAACTTCGGATTCGTTATGGTCCATCCGCAAAACATGGATCAACCCCTGGCCTTTGGCCACCAGCGCATTTTTTGCGGCACCCGAAGTGTCTGCTATCATAAACGCCCCGGCGCGCTTGATGTGCTGGCCTGCGCGCACGTAAAAATCAGCCTCGATGCCCGGCGGCAGGCTACCGCTGACCACCACCAGCATATCCGGCTCGAGGCAGGCAGTTATTTTCTCCAGCGCGGC
>Ga0316205_10001497_pt1 | contig 28954 bp, 25 predicted proteins | sample 3monthpyrite_MG_FD_204941 | JGI IMG/M metagenome (GOLD analysis project Ga0316205, IMG submission 204941) | Microbial mat bacterial communities from mineral coupon in-situ incubated in ocean water Damariscotta River, Maine, United States -... | ecosystem: Environmental > Aquatic > Marine >...
GCACATACGACCAGTCAGGCTTATTTGCAATGGGACATTAAAGGAGCAACAGCTGTCGGCAATATGGAATTCTCTCTCATTGATCTGGAGCATTCTGTCGGTATAGATGCTGACGGTGATGGTGCTATCAGCTGGAAAGATGTCAATGCGAGAAGGTCAGATATATTGGCTTATATCAATGCAGGTGTCACTGTTAAGCAAGACTCTAGAGGTTGTGCATTAAGTATGGGTGATTTGATGATGAGCGATACGCATGGGTCATTGATGCTTTATGTACCGGTGACTGCCAATTGCCCGTCTGACATCACGCATCTCGATTTGAACTACAGCCTATTCTTTAATGAGGATATTCGTCATCACGCGATTCATACCGTAGCAAACAATGGTATGACTATAAGCCGTGTTAGCACGCATGATAATAGAAACATCGAGCTTGATTTTTCCGGTCAAAGTATGATGGATGGATTTATTGAATTTTTAAAACAGGGAGTCTGGCACATCTGGATAGGTCTGGACCACATACTCTTTGTCGTTCTATTGATACTATCGGTTGAGAATTTCCTGGGGTCTATTCCAGCAGAGAAGAGGCGTAGTCAGCGGTGGCGGCAAGTCCTGAAAACGGTGACAGGGTTTTCAATCGCGCATTCAATAACATTAACAGCTGCTACATTAAATTGGGTATCCTTACCATCGACATGGGTGGAATCGATTATCGCTTTGTCAGTTATTCTTGCGGCGCTTAATGTTATCTTCAAATGGTTTAATGAAAAACTGTGGCTGTTCGCTTTCGGTTTTGGTTTGTTGCATGGTTTCGGGTTTGCTTCTGTTCTCAATGACCTGGGATTGACGCAATCAGATTTAGTGATCAGCCTATTGGCTTTTAACCTCGGCGTTGAATTTGGGCAGATTGTTATTGTCTTGTTAGCGCTTCCCGTAATCCTTTTCTTGAGTAACATGCGGACGGTTGGAGTGTATGCTCAGCGAGTAGTTGCCAGTGGCGTATTTATGTTGGCATCTGTCTGGTTTTTTGAACGGATTGCCTTGTAACGTTTATGCTCTACGGTTCAGTCATTTGCTTGTTTATTGTAGATGAAAAAAAATTTATCTTGGCTACTCTTTTCCGGGCCTGAACCCGGGATAGCCTGCCAAGACACGCAAAAACCTGCCATCCGTGGCGGCTCGACTGCCGCTTCCATGCGGCAGACGGTCTTGTCAGGCTATCCCGGATTCAGGCCCTTGACTGGAAGGAGTCTTGAATAGTTTTAGGTTATTGTGGAGTTTTGTATTGATTTGGATGTAGAAGGAATTGAGATTTGCATGGCTATGTTTAGTCCGGACATATACCCGGTTCATGTCACCACTTAGTTAGAGTGTTTAGACTAAATAAAATTACGTGTCATTGCGAGCCGTGCGAAGCAATCTTAGTCTAATGGAGTTCAAAGAAAAAAGTGTCTCATTGTCACTCGTAATGTCAATTTTTATCATGATTTGTTTTATTCAAGTGCTTAGCGGGCAGCAAATAAAAGTAGTTATATGCTAATATTGCTGCTCCTACGTAGCTAACAAATCAAGTACCACCCATGGCAATCCAGTTCACTGAATTTTTTCAAGCACTGAACCCACCTATACAAACGCTCAGTGATTCTGTGACGGAAACATATAATGTTCATGTTTCCATAAAAAGAGAGGATCTCAATCACCCCGAAATCGTTGGCAACAAACTAAGAAAACTAAAATACAATCTCATTGCTGCCAAGAATCAAGATGCTTCAAGTTTGCTCAGTTTTGGCGGGGCTTATTCTAATCATATTCTGGCGCTTTCTGCAGCAGGCAGACTATTCGATATTCCAACTATCGGTGTAATCAGAGGAGAGGAACTGGCAAATACTGAATTAAATCCGGTGCTTCAGAAGGCCAGAGAAAATGGTATGCATTTGCATTTTATTTTACGTGAACAATACAAAAATAAATATGATCATAGTGTGGAGCGTATTCTGCGTGAACGGTTTGGTCAGTACTATATGGTCCCTGAAGGTGGGAGTAATGAATTAGGTGTAAAAGGTGCGGCTGAAATAGTGAGTGATTTGGATAATCGTTACGATGTAATTACTTGTGCCTGTGGAACAGGTGGGACGTTGGCGGGTATCATCAAGGGAGTATTCGAGCATCCATCTTTAGCGTGTGATGTATTGGGTTTTTCTGTTTTAAAGGGAGGTGACTTTTTACATCATGATATCGAGCAAATGATCACTAGTGATATATCTTCACAGGTTAACTGGACTATCAGCACTGATTATCATTTTGGAGGCTATGCTAAAATGAAGTCTCCGTTGTTAGATTTTATGAAATGGTTTCAAGAAACCCATAATATAGACCTGGATACAATATACACCGGGAAAATGGTTTATGGCGTGTATCAATTAATTGAATCAGGATATTTTACTGCAGGCAGTCATATTCTTATGACACATACAGGCGGTACACAAACAGCCAAAATAGAAGACCGGATTTAAATTATTAATCGACTTTTGTAAGCATGCATCTAAATAGATTACAGTTCTGTGCAATTAAAGTTGAAAACTGGTTAATATAATTGAAAACTAAAACCTGGCCATGGGCAGGAACAACTAACGTAGAGAAAATGACGGAAGCTGACGGTTGTGTATGATTGTTGGGGCCATGGACAGCTGGCCGGCAACAGTCGACCCCAAGCTGCCTATTAGATAAATCTAATAAAGGTCCCAGTTTAGCCATTTGCGGTCATTGATATTAATCACCCGAAAGCAGACATCCGTCATCTCTCCCTCTAAATATATCGTTTTTCACTTGTCGCGCTTTAATGGAATGTATAACGAGACAGAAAATCACTATGTAATTGATTTTCTGATGAAATTAATGCTATAACAAGGTCAGGTCGTAAATGGATAACGAGACATGGGGTCTCGTTAATATAGCTGTTATATGCAAAAGAAAGAACTGTGGAAAATCTTATAAAACAATTAGTCGCCTCAAAGAAAGAGGAAGAATGGTGGGATTTTAAGAGAGAGCACCATAAATCCTCTTTAGATTTGCTGCACGACATAATATGCCTTTCAAATGCTCTTCATCCAGGAGACAGATATTTAATAATTGGTGTTTCCAACGATCATGAATTATTTGATGTTAAGTGCAATAACCCCCGAAGAACTCAGGCCGATATTATTGATTTATTAAAAAGGAAGAATTTCGCAGAAAATAACATCCCAGCAATATCTATGGAAAACGTTACTATCGAAGGAAATGAACTAGATGTAATCACTATTAGGAATAATAGGGTTAAGCCATATTATCTTGTAAGTGATGTAAAGAAGGATAAAAAAACATTAAGAAGCGGTGTGGTATATACCCGTGTAGAAGATACAAATACTCCTATCGATATGTGTGCAAATCCCAAAGACGTTGCAATGATGTGGCGAGAAAGATTTGGGTTAACTCTATCAGCTGAGGAACGGTTCATAGACCTGTTACTGGAGTTTGAAAACTGGCGATACGATGGTATTAGTAAAGCTCATTATTCTTTAGACCCAGACTACTCAATAGAAATAAAGGGCAGCGAGTCTAATCAGGGCCAGTATTGGTGGCAAATAGATAGTTTCGAAACGCCAGATAAATCTATCTACATACTGAAGTATCGAGACAAAGAATTATACAAAGTACCTGTTTTACGCTTTCATAGCGAAAACCTTTGCTTTCCGTTCCCAAATATAGAGTACATCGCTTACCCTGGTGATCAAGTAACAGATATCTCATGCTATTGTGATTTATTCCATTATGTAAAAGGAACAATAGAATACTCTATGTTAGTACACATTAGGGCAATGGAAATTGGGGGGAAACTAACAGAAAATTCTCTGGAAACTCCGTTAAGAACACAGATAAAACCACCAATAATATCCCTGCCATTTATATTGTTTGATAATCAGAATGAAAGGGACAAAGCCATAGAACAACTGAAGCAGAACATCAATGAATTTAAAAAATTAACTGAAGGGAATGACAAGTGCGAAAAGTTATTCTCAGAATGGGCATATGATCAAATTAGTGGGGCGTAATTGCATATAACAAGGCAAATAGACTCGGACGGCAAAAAGCGCCGCTCCTTCGTCGCTCTGCTTTTTGCCGCCGGTGATTTGCGGCGTTATCCATAATGAGTCTTAAAGACACATGTCAGAACAAAAATTGATCGTAGATCCAGGCTTTGTACACCACCGTAAGATACAAACAATATTGCAGGAACAAGGCACGGCGATCATTAACAACCTAATCGCGAATATATCGCCTTCTACTCCAGAATGGCAGAAGAATGTTGTAATAGACCAAATATATACGAGAACGTTATTAGATTTTTGCAAAGTTAATGGTATAAATACCTTAGAACAGATTTTACTCGAGCAAAGAGGCCGTTTGTTCTGTTCAATCGTCAAGCTCAAACCTTGTAAAGATCTTTACGATAAACCTCGTGTAGTCCTCGAAACTGAGCCATTCGAAGGAAGCAATTTAGTTGTCGAGCTCCATATTACAACGAGTCGCGTCACTGGGGACACATTACGGTCCCATTTGTACGACGGTGGTGAGTTTGCAATCGTAGCAGAACATTTTGCATTAAATGAAAACCGGCTTATTTTCCATCCGTTGATTATCGGTTTCCCGTATCTTGAAGACATCGAAACAGGCACCCTTTCTTGGCAAAAATACAGCGACTATTACAACCTTCATCTTGAAGACTTCGATGAATTTTCTAAGGTAAAAGAACATGAATTGCCTGATCAGTTCGATGTAATGAAGGAGGTAAAGGAGCATGCCTTTAAGGCAGCCTTGGGGAAAATTCTTCATGAATCAACACCCAAAGACTGGGGTGGTGAGGCTTCGGACTTCTTGACATCGCACCTCCATATCAATGGAAAGCGTATTCGTGCAGCTTTTTTGTTAAAGGGGCCAGCAAAGTTTTCGCCTATGACGGTAAAACACCTTGGTAAAAATGGAGATCAAATAGTTCGGCTAGCTCACGAACCTGCTGATGTCTTGATAGTTCAGCATTGTCACGACATCACATCAGCAGTAATCGAAACGTTGAAGATATTTGCCACACAACCGTCAAAACCCAGATATTATTGCTTGGTGGATGGAAGGGAGTCTCTGAGACTATTAAATGCCTATGGATTGACGGATTGGGCGGTGAATGAGTCAACAAATGGATAACAATGCGTTGCACCGGACAAGCCGGTGAACGCGGTGTTGAATGTCCGCTTTTAACTAAATAGAACATATCTGAACGTCAGCTGTAGGGCGCAATCAAGCTTTCGTTGTTAGCATACTAAAGGGCTGGTTTTGGCCGGTAGCTGCCTCCCAGGACGATCACTCCAAACGTCTGCAATAGTTAGGTAGCGGAAGTTTTAGACTATTTTAGCCAGGAACAACTACCCTGATCAAATAAATGATTATGGGCATTCCTTGAATATTTGCGAGGGACATTTAGTACAAATGTCCTTATCAAGTTTGCGATATAAGATACGTATCGCATCAGTTTTACTATCAAAGAAATTATTGGCACCTATATTACTAATAAAACAGGATTTGGCAGCAAATTCATAAACTGAAGGTTTGAGACCAACAAAGTACAATCCACCTCCCATTTTTGATAGACGGTTTCCTTCGGCAACTAAAGCTTCTGCACCGCTCAGGTCTATAAAATTGATCCCACTGCCGACGATGAGTATATGATTAATTCTTTCGTGATCGACGATCTGATTAATACGATTCTGAATATGATTGATCGAACCAAAATAAATCGACATATCGATTTGGATGATTTTTAACTGAGGACATTGCTTAACGGGTTTCTTTTGGATGTTGATCAATTTCCTGTTGTTGTCATCCGGTGGAATATCGAATGCCAGCGTCTCGATATTGGGCGTAGAAGTTTTGGCAAGAAAAAATATCAGTGAAAGTAATACGCCTAGATAAATAGCAAATTCAAGTTCCAGGAATAAAGTAGCGAAAAATGTAGTTAGCAGAATAGCCGATTCAGATTTACTGAATTTTAAAATGGATTTTATATGATGAATGTCAACAAGATTATAAGCGACTAGTAGAATGATGCCGCCCATTGCAGCAATGGGAAGGTAGGCTGTTAGAGGGGCAATTAATAATACGATCACCATTAATATCAAAGCTGCAAATATGGCTGACAACGGAGTTTTTGCCCCCGCTTCATAGTTGATGCCTGAACGTGTAAATGACCCTGATCCTGCATAGCTTGAAAAAAAGCTACCCACCATATTTGACATGCCCTGACCTACAAATTCCTGGTTTGCGTCGATCCGTTGGCTGGATTTAGTCGCAATAGATCGGCTGATAGAAACAGCTTCAATCAAGCCTAGCAAGGCTACAGCAAAGGCTTCTGGTGCCAGTGTTTTAACAGCCTCAAAAGTGAATAGAGGGCTGGAGAAGGGAGGGAGTTGCGCCGGAATTTCTCCAACCAGTTTGATACTGTCAGTTTGTCCTTTCAGGAAAAAAGCCAACACACTACCGACGACCATGCCTATTAATAAGTTTGGAAATTTAGGCAGTATTTTTTTAACAATTATTGCGCTCAGTAAAGTCAGCAGGGCAATGATAACTAAATAAAAATTGATATCGCCCAGCTCAGAGAATATGTCCATCCAGGTATGCAGGAAGGTTTCACCTTTGGGAACGTAGACTCCCAGAATATGCTTCATTTGACTGGTGGCAATCAAAATAGCTGCACCTGCCGTAAACCCGATTACCACGGTATGGGAAACGAAGTTAACCAGGGCTCCCAGTCGTGCCAATCCAAAAGCCAGCTGGTAAACGCCTGCTAGAAAAGTGAGAGTAAGGGCCATGGAAATAAATTCAGGAGTCCCCGGTTCAGCGTGATGACTGATGGCGGCAAAGACAACAATTGAGATTGCCGTTGTAGGCCCAGAGACAAGATGATACGAAGAACCAAACAAGGCAGCAATGATGGGTGTAACCATTGCAGTATATAAACCATATTCCGGAGGTAAACCCGCGATTGTGGCAAAAGCGACGCCTTGTGGTAAAACAATGACAGCTCCAGTTAAACCGGCAATAAGGTCTGCTTTGAGTGATTCCTTGCTGATAAATCGGAACCAATACAAAAAGGGAAATATAGCTTTTAAATTCATTCGAGACTCTTGAATACAATATTAGTAACTAGTGCGGTGGAGCTGTGTGGAGGGGTGCTCGTACTGAATATAAGTATATCATAACTCTCTGCTTTTGTCTTAACGCAGATGTTATTCTTATTTTTTATTGTCTATTCAAAAGGTTTGACTGCCATAGCAACCGTATATTGCTTGCCTTGCTTTATTTTAGTGTAATTACCAAAAATTTCCTTGAAGTTGCGTTCAATATAGCGTCGTAAGCCAGTAATGGTAACGACATAAATTTTTCCACCTGGATGCAATTGTTCAAAGGCATCATTGAGCATAATGGTCATCATCTCGCTGCCAACCTTGGCAGGGACATTGGATGCAATAAGGTGAAAACGTTTTTCGCGAATATGTTGCAGGCCATTGCTTAGCTTGATATCACAATTATTGATGTTATTCATCTCTGCATTCTTACGGCTGAATTCTATTGCCATAAAATCCTTATCGACCAGGGTTGATTGTCCTTGTGGTGCCAGCTTTGCCATGGTCAGGCCAATAGGGCCATAGCCACAACCCAGATCGAGACAATCGCAGTTTTTTTCTATCTCCAGGTAATCGAGCAACATGATGGAGCCTTTGTCGATACTCTTGGGAGAGAATATCCCCCAGGTACTATGAAAGGTCAGAGCTTGTCCACACAAGGTTTCGTTAAAAACGATATCTTCGCGAAGTTTGGACAGGTGAGTGTTTTTGCTCATTGGGTAAACCTAGCACATATCAGACAGGCGGGCGTTATGGTGAAGCAGGTGGCCGCCGTGTTGATCGTATTGGATGCGTGAGATGCCAGCATTGTAAACTTTGATGCGGTATAAACCCATTGGGGCCGTATGCAGGGTTTGCCCGATAATGGCACGCATAACGCCTGCATGAGCGACAATTAAAATATGTTGGCCGTTGTGTTGTTGTAGCTGTTTTTGATAAGCATCTGTGACTCGACTAATAAAGTCGTCGAGTGCTTCGGCTCCGGGAGGGCGACAGTTTACGGGGTCGCGATAGAAGTCTTCGTATTCTTGTAGTCGATCTGTTTTTAATTGCTGTCTTGTTTTTCCTTCCCAACTACCGAATCCTACTTCTCTGAAATCTTGTTCGATGGTGAGAGGGATTTTGTGTTGTTCGCTGACAGCTTTAGCGAAGTCCTGACAGCGTTGCATCGGCGACGAGATAATTTGCTTCCAAGGGGCTTCGTCAGCGATGGCATCACGCATTTGCTGCCAACCTTTATCACTGAGCGGGTCATCAATCTTGTGCCCCCTATACAGGTTGCCACCTTCAGGTTGCCCATGGCGGATAAGGTCGACCAGTGTGTATTGTTCCAGTTTCATTATCGATGAGTAATAATTTATAAGGTCTGTACTGTCTAGTGTTCGGCTTTACCATGTGCGTCGAGAATTGTCTTGGTCATAATGCGGTCAGTATAGGCCATGGCAATAGCAGACAGTAAGAATGTAATATGAATGACAACCTGCCATTTGATTGTGGCTTCTGTCATTTGATCGGCATTGATAAATGTTTTTAATAAATGGATTGATGATATGCCGATCAAGGCCATGGCCAGCTTGATTTTCATGGTGGCGGCATTAACATGGGAAAGCCATTCAGGCTGATCAGGGTGTTCTTTGATGTTTAAGCGAGAAACAAACGTTTCGTATCCGCCAATAATAACCATGATCAAAAGATTAGCGATCATGACGACATCAATCAATCCCAATACCAATAGCATGATACCGGTTTCGCCTAATTTGTTGACACCAACAACCAGGTGGCTGAGTTCGATCATGAAAAAATAAACGTATACACCTTGAGCGACAATCAGTCCTAAATACAGAGGGGCCTGTAGCCAGCGACTCCAGAAAATCAATTGGGACATAATGGAAAGGTCTACTTTGTTTTGTTTGTTAGTCGGTTCGTTCACAGTTAAATTACCTTGATTTATATGATGTCTAAATGATTAAGTATTGTATCTAAGCTTATGTAGCTTTGCTCAGCTTGGTTTGTATTTCACTGGCCAGCATCAGGGCTTCGTTAATGCTCTCAGCCACTACATTATAGTGAGCCATTTTACGGCCCGGTCGGGCTTCCTGCTTACCGTATAGATGTAATTTTACATTGGAGTGTTCAAGTAGTAACTGCCAGTCAGGATCGTTACCATTATGCCATAGCTCACCGAGCATATTGACCATGACCACGGGTGACAACAGACGTGCGTCCCCCAGGGTCAGGTTGCACACGGCGCGTACCTGTTGTTCGAATTGGTCGGTGACACAAGCATCGAGGGTATAGTGACCACTGTTATGTGGGCGTGGTGCAATTTCATTGACCAGTAATTGACCGTTGGAAATAAAGAATTCAACTGCCATGACGCCGACATATTCCAGTTCATTGGCAATGTGTGTCGCTATTTCAATGACCTGTTTTTTGGTTTGCTCATCAATGCGTGCGGGAACGATGCTGACATCTAAAATTCCTTGCTCGTGAATGTTTTCAGCAATCGGATAAGTGACTACCTGACCATCGACTGCACGGGCCAATACCATGGATACTTCAATATCCAATGGTAAACGTTGCTCCATTATGCAGGCTTCCTGCTTGAGCGCTTGCCAGCCAGCATGTGTCTCGTTGGCATGATGAATACTGAACTGTCCCTTACCGTCATAACCGAACCGGGATACTTTTAATATTGCCGGTGTGCCGACTTCCTTAATGGCAGCACTAAGGTCCTGTTCAGACTTGATCACTGCAAATTTGGCGGTAGGGATATTCTGTTCACGTAAAAAGGTTTTTTCATGAATGCGATCTTGAGTAATGGTCACGGCTTGTGAGCCTGGCCTTACCGGGCAGGTTGCTGCCAGGTGCTCCAGTGTAGATGCAGGAATGTTTTCAAATTCGGTGGTAATAACATCGCAATCTTGCGCCAATGTGGATAATGCGGTCAAGTCAGCGTAATCAGCACATATATGCCGACTGGCCAACATACCCGCTGGGCTGTTCATGTCAGGGTCGAGTACTATCACATCATAACCCATGGTTCGAGCGGCGATGGTGAACATCCGCCCGAGCTGGCCGCCTCCCAATATGCCGATTGTACTACCAGGCAATATACTCATACTTTAGGTAACTTCATGGCCCGTACTTTGGTGCGTTGTTTTTTCCTGAAAGTATTCAGTTTTTTCGCGTATTTTTCATCGTGATTGGCAAGCATGGAAACAGCAAACAGGCCTGCATTGGCCGCCCCAGGTTCGCCAATAGCAAAAGTGGCGACTGGAATACCTTTTGGCATTTGCGCAATGGACAGCAGTGAGTCCAGGCCTTTCAGGGCGCGAGATGTCACTGGTACACCTAATACTGGCACAATGGTTTTTGCGGCCAGCATGCCTGGCAGGTGAGCTGCACCACCAGCACCGGCGATAATAACCTCGATGCCACGATCAGCTGCGCTCTCAGCGTATTCAAATAACAGGTCAGGAGTACGATGCGCTGAAACCACTTTGGCTTCATGAGGAACTCCAAATTCCTTAAGTACTTCAACAGTCTGGCTCATCACTTTCCAGTCACTGTTACTACCCATGACGACGCCTACCAGCGGTTTTTTCATATTGTATTCTGCCCGTTTATTGAAAGGGTTGTATTGTTGAACGAAAAAGAACCCAGTATACACCAAGTATTTACAGCCTTTGCAGTGAGTAGGGTGCAAAGGAAGAGCCATTATGGCCATTCCAGCTTCATCAGTTATCGAGTAAAGCCAACGAATATTGTGGATCGAACATTATAATCAGGCGGGCAGTAAAGTAAACCATGAAAAGGCATACTTAAAAAGAAATTAAATCTATAGAAAACAATGATTTAATATGTTTTTAGTCATATATTGCTGTAGGAGCCTTAATCTTCGCTGATATTGGCTGGTGAGATGACCTTTTTGAGGGAGAAAAACGTGTGTTTTATGTCTCATGGTCTATTGATTCGACTTATATTATATAAGGATAACCTGTGATATATATTCTGTTGTATGGTTTCAGATCAATTTAATGGAACATTCTCTCTTAACTCAAGTCATATACATTGACAGTATTGACTCACAGCGCTATTTTATTAGTTAAATAATAACAGTATATAACTTCGATGGATTACTTCAGACAACATAAGCAAATGACAGGTTTTTTGCTGTTACCAGTATTACTACTGGTGTGGCTGTCGTTCAGTTGTCAAAATTGTTTTGCGGATACCCTAACTGATTCAATGCAACAGGTTCATGTTGCCATGGACTGCTGTCCTTCTGGAATGCACGCTGATGATGGTCATCAGCTTGATACATCCGGTTGTGATAACAATAATCTATTGAATCAACCCGCCATTACAGATGAAGTGACGCAACAACTATCTGATTTCCAGTTAGTGTTATTACCTCTCGATGAAATTGCTTTCGAATCGACTTATCCCATTCTGTTACAACCAACGGCGCTTAGTCGTGTGTCAGAGCCTTTCTCCGATCGATCTTTTTCTAGTTACCGCATCCTGTTGATCTAAACTACCCTGATAGACCCTGGTTTTTCCTTTAGTCTTTCAGGAGCAGTAGTATGTTTTTTCGCGAACGTTATTCTCTCGTTTTATTATTTATTTTTTTCTGTACGGGTGCCTATGCCGATACCGGTCAGACGCTGACTTTGCAGGAGGCAGAAACACTGGCTCTTGCAACCGACCCGGGTAGCAGGCGTTTTCAGTCGTTGGCCATGTCGATGCAGGAGAATTCAGTCGCTGTACGGCAGCTGCCTGATCCCAAACTTAATTTTGGCATGATGAATTTCCCGACTGATACCTTTAATCGTGATCAGGAACCGATGACTCAGATCCAGCTAGGTGTGCAGCAAATGTTCCCACGCGGCGATTCATTGAAGATCAAGTCAAAAAAATCTGTGATCATGGCTCAGGCGCATGGACATCGTGCGCAGAATCGCCAACGCATGATCCTGAAAAAGGTTCGTCAGAAATGGTTGGAGTTATATTACTGGAACCAGGCAGAAGACCTTGTACGCAAAAATAGAAAATCATTCGAGCAACTCGTTGAAGTAGCGCAACTTCATTATGCATCCGGTCGCCGTAACCAGCAGGACGTTATTCTTGCCCATGTCGAGCTAAGTCGCCTCGATGACCGTGTTCTGGATATTAAGACCCGTCAGGAAAAAGTGCGAGCAGAGTTGGCCGTGTTAATAGGTAAAAAATCAGACTCAATAAACCTGCCCGAGAGCTTGCCCATACTTAATACCAAATCCAATATTGATGAAATCGAATCTGATCTGGCCAACCACCCGAAAGTACTGATTGCAAAAGCACAGGTAGAGAGTGGCAAACAGGATGTTGCGCTTGCACGTGAGGGATACAAGCCTGGCTGGGGTCTTGGTGTTAAATACGGTGTTAGGGATGGACAGAATCCCAATGGCAGTGATCGGCCTGATTTTCTCTCGGTGGGGGTAACAATGGACTTACCTTTATTTAAAGAGAAGAGACAGGATAGAAAACTCAAGGCCAGTCAGCATAAGTTGGGGGCTAACAGAGAAGTGCTGGATCAGCAGTTTCTTGATCTGAGGCAGATACTCAGGAAAGACTTTGCTGATTGGCTACGCCTGGATGAAAGGGTTGATTTTTATAAAGACACACTGATTCCCCAGGTCAGACAAAACACAGAAGCTGCTTTGTTCGCGTATCAAAATGATCGTGCTGATTTCTCCACTGTTATGAAAGCAAGAATCACAGAGCTGAATACACAATTAAAATCCATTCGTATGCATGTTGATCGCTCCAAGGCGGAAGCACGTCTGCTTTATATTTCGGGAGAAGAGTAATGAATAAATATTTTTCAATGGCTGTTTTGTCGAGCGTGTTGTTTTTTTATGGTTGCACCCAGGGGGAAGATGATGCCGCTAGCATGGACAGTATGTCACAAGACACAAGTAGTGCGCCAAAAGAGAAAAAAGTCCAATACTGGGTTGCACCCATGGATGCTTCCTATCGACGTGAAGAGCCAGGTAAATCACCCATGGGTATGGATCTGGTGCCGGTGTATGAGGATGATGCAGGATCGGGTGTAAAAATTTCGCCAGCCGTTGAGAATAACCTTGGTGTACGCACCAGAACCATTGAAGAGGGTTTGTTATGGCGCAGGATTGATACGGTTGGTTATGTTGATTTTGATGAAAATAAAATATCCCATATACACCTGCGTACCAAAGGCTGGATTGAGAAATTATATGTCAAATCCGAAGGCGAACGGGTTAAAAAAGGCCAATTGTTGTTCAAGGTTTATTCCCCTGAACTGGTTAATGTACAGGAGGAATATGTACAGGCACTGGGTTCGGGTAATGCTCGTTTGATCAGTGCCTCTCGAGAACGTATGCAGGCACTGGGCGTACCGAACAGTTTGGTCGCAGCATTGAAGAAAACTCGCAAGGCAAGTCAGTATGTTCCTGTGTATGCCAAACAGAATGGTATTGTTTCAAAGCTGGGTGTGCGTGAAGGCATGTTTGTTATGCCATCGCGTGAGGTCATGAGTCTGGCTGACCTGAGTAGTATCTGGATATTGGCCGAAGTGTTTGAAAGTCAGGCCGACTGGGTTCAGATTGGCAAGTCAGCCGAGGTACGTCTGTCGTATCTGCCAGGCCGTTTATGGGAGGGTAAGGTTGAGTACATTTATCCCAGTCTGGATTCCAAAACACGTACTTTGAAAGCGCGTTTGCGTTTTGATAATCCGGATGAGTCTCTTAAACCCAATATGTTTGCGGATGTAACCATCTACGGTGGAGCTAAACGCAAGACACTGATTATTCCACGTGAAGCTTTGATCAGGGCAGGTGAGGAAGACCGCGTTATTATCAGTCTGGGTGAGGGTCGTTTCGAGGCACGCAAGGTCGTGGCAGGCATTGAATCAGGAGAATTGGTCGAAATACTCAGTGGAGCGAATGAGGGTGAAGCAGTTGTGACTTCGGGTCAGTTCTTACTGGATTCCGAGGCTAGCCTGAAAGCCAGCATGGCGCGCATGAGTGAGGCAGGTAGTCAGGATGAGAAAATGGATATGAGCAAGGAGTCTACCGCCATGGCTCATGGTAGTGGTGAAGTGCTTGCTGTTATAGCGGGTGAACACAAGATCAAACTGTCTCATGAACCGATTGAGGCATTGGGCTGGCCGTCTATGGATATGTTCTTCAAGGTTAAGCAGGATGTGGCGCTGGAAAATTTTGCACCACAAGATAAGGTGCGTTTCATGCTTAAACAGGATAAAGATGGCTACATCATTACCTCCATTGAAAAAGCAGAATAAGGGGCGACGACGATGATAAACCGTATTATAGACTGGTCGCTCGATAACCGTTTCCTGGTATTGTTATTGACCGCTATCCTGCTGGCAGGTGGTGTGTATTCTGTGAAGAATACGCCGCTCGATGCGATTCCGGACCTGTCGGATGTGCAGGTCATCATCAAGACCACTTTTCCGGGGCAGGCACCCAGGGTGGTAGAGGATCAGGTGACCTATCCTCTGACCACGGCAATGCTAGCCGTGCCCGGTGCTATTAATGTTCGTGGGTATTCGTTTTTTAACGACTCATACGTATATATTATATTTAAAGATGGCACCGACCCATACTGGGCACGTTCACGTGTATTGGAATATCTCAGTCAGGTTGCAGCCAAACTCCCTCCCGAAGCAAGACCGGCATTGGGGCCAGATGCGACCGGTGTCGGCTGGGTTTATGAATATGCACTGGTAGATAGAACAGGTAAACACGATCTGGCGCAATTGCGTTCGTTGCAGGACTGGTTCATAAAATATGAGTTACAGACGGTACCTGGCGTATCCGAGGTAGCGACGATTGGTGGCATGGTCAAACAGTACCAGGTGGTGCTGAACCCCGACCGGTTGCGCGCCTACAATATTCCCTTACACAAGGTTCGCATGGCGATCAAACGTGCCAACAAGGAAGTGGGTGGATCGGTTATAGAAATGGCCGAGGCAGAATACATGGTACGCGCAACTGGTTATATCGACGAACTGGATGATCTGCGGCAGATACCGTTAGCTGTTGGTAAGCAAGGTACGCCGATATTGCTAAAGGATGTTGCCGATATACGATTGGGGCCGCAAATGCGTCGCGGTATAGCCGAACTGGATGGCGAGGGTGAAGTAGTCGGTGGTGTGATCGTCATGCGCTTTGGTGAAAATGCCCTGACGACTATTCAGGGTGTTAAGGACAAACTCAATACCCTGAAGGCCGGTTTACCGGATGGAGTCGAGATTGTTGAAACCTATGACCGCTCCGCATTGATTAACCGCGCGGTGGATACGCTGAGTGCCAAGCTGGTTGAAGAGTTTATTGTCGTCGCGCTTGTTTGTGCGGTTTTTCTGTTCCATATGCGTTCGGCATTGGTAGCGATTCTCAGTTTGCCTATCGGCATCCTGGTGGCCTTTATGATCATGAAGTCACAGGGTATTAATGCCAATATCATGTCTTTGGGCGGTATTGCCATCGCCATTGGTGCCATGGTCGATGGTGCCATCGTCATGATTGAAAATGTCCACAAACATATTGAGAAAGAAGGTCTGACCGATGAAAATCGCTGGCGACTCATACGTGATGCCACACGCGAGGTTGGGCCGCCCCTGTTTTTCTCACTGTTGATTATCACCCTGAGTTTTCTGCCGGTGTTTACCCTGGAAGCTCAGGAAGGTCGTCTGTTTGCGCCGCTGGCATTCACTAAAACATTTGCTATGGCTGCATCGGCGGGGTTGGCGATAACACTGGTGCCGGTGTTGATGGGGTATTTTATTCGTGGGCATATCATACCCGAACATAAAAATCCGATTAACCGGATATTAGTGGCACTCTATCGACCGGTGATTAATGTGGTATTGAGGGCGCCTAAAACAGTTCTGTTTGTTTCAGTCCTGATCGTAGTAGTAGGTATGTGGCCAATTACCAAAATCGGTTCCGAATTCATGCCTGACCTGGATGAAGGCGATCTGATGTATATGCCAACCACCTTCCCCGGAATTTCTGTCGGCAAGGCACGGGAACTGTTGCAACAAACGGATAAACTTATAAAGACTGTGCCCGAGGTTAAAACGGTGTTCGGCAAGGTTGGTCGTGCTGATAGTGCAACCGATCCGGCACCACTGACCATGATCGAGACGACGATTCAGTTTAAACCGAAAAGTGAGTGGCGACCAGGTGTGACACTGGAAACGATCAAACAGGAACTGAACAGCCTGATCAAATTCCCAGGCCTGACCAACGCATGGGTAATGCCGATCAAAACACGTATCGATATGCTGGCAACCGGCATTAAAACCCCGGTGGGTATCAAGGTCGCCGGGCCTGATCTGAAGGTTATCCAGGATATCGGCAAGCAACTGGAAAAGGTAGTCATGACGGTAGAGGGAGTGTCTTCGGTTTACTCCGAACGTGTCGCGGGTGGTCGTTATGTGACAATTGATATAGACCGGGTTGCAGCCTCACGTTTTGGTCTGAATATTGCCGATGTACAGGATGTGGTGAAAACGGCTGTTGGCGGTATGGTTGTGGCGCAGAGTGTTGAAGGCCTTGAACGTTATCCGATTAATGTGCGCTACCCACGCGAGTTGCGTGATTCGGTTGAGAAGCTCAAAAACCTGCCCATTGTAACACCAGCTGGTGCGCGCATTCCGTTAGGCGAAGTGGCCGATATTCGAACCGAAATGGGACCGGCGATGATCAAGAGTGAAAATTCGAGACCGAATGGCTGGACCTTTGTGGATATAGCCGGGCGCGACCTGGGATCGTTTGTCGTCGAGGCCAAGCAAGTCGTTATGGATCAGGTCAAGTTACCCGCAGGTTATTCTATTGCGTGGTCAGGGCAATATGAGTACATGGTACGCGCCAAGGAAAAATTGAGTGTTGTGGTGCCATTCACGCTCGTGATTATTGTCCTGTTGTTGTACCTGAACTTCCGTAACTTTACCGAGGTGCTGATTATCATGGGCACTTTGCCCATGGCATTGGTTGGCGGAGTATGGTTGTTGTACTTGCTTGATTTTAATATGTCGGTCGCCGTGGGTGTTGGTTTTATTGCCCTGGCAGGTGTCGCAGTAGAAATAGGTGTGATCATGTTGGTGTATCTGAATCAGGCCTATAAAGCTCGCCACGAGCATTCTGGCCAGATACATACACTGACCCTTAGTGAGTTGCGCGAGGCTATTATCGAAGGGGCCGTACTACGTGTCAGGCCTATCATGATGACGGTATCTGCAATTATTGCAGGTCTGTTACCCATTATGTTGGGGAGCGGGACCGGTTCTGAAGTGATGCGTCGAATTGCTGCACCCATGGTAGGTGGCATGGTTAGCGCAACTATTCTGACCCTGGTGGTCATACCAGCCGTTTACATGGTTTGGAAAAGTAGGTCGGCAAAAAAGTAATAGGAGCGTGAAATGAAAATAATGCAAAAAACTATATTTACTTTGATGCTATGTTCGGGTGTTGTACAGGCCAGTAATTCAACGCCTTATGCCGGGCAAGAGCTGCGGTCTGTCAAGGCTTTATCAGTGACTGAAATAGAAGGTCTGCTTGCAGGTAAAGGTATGGGCATGGCGAAAGCGGCTGAGTTAAATCATTATCCCGGCCCTATACACGTACTTGAAGTGAAGAAAGACCTGGGGCTGAGCCAGGAACAACAGCAACAGACAGAGCAACTTTTCAATGCGATGAAAAAGGAAGCTGTTCGTGTCGGGCAATTAATTATTGATGAAGAACAACGCCTGGATCAACTGTTCTCATCAACAACAATAACGGATGAACAACTGAAGTCTGGCCTGGTTAAGCTGGCTAAATTGCGAGGTGAGTTGAGGTACATACATTTAAGAACACATTTAAAACAAAAGGCCGTGTTGTCCAAGGAGCAGATACAACATTATGATCGCCTGCGTGGATATAGGAGTCACAATGGTCATCATGGACATTAATATGCATTACTACGAGAAAAAACAAATGCGAATTCCCATCATGACGCTAACTCTGTTGTTACTCTTTATTGTGGGCTGCAGTGATGAATCGCAGCAAGCCGGGTCAGTGGAAACTTCGACAACCGTGACCGTTGAGCCTGTATTAAAGACTGATCCGGTTCGTTATACGCGTGGCTTAAAGTTGTATCAGCAAACCTGTGGGGCTTGCCATGGTAAACAGGGTGAGGGCGCGCCCGGTTGGCAGCAACGAGACAAGCAAGGAAAATTTTTGCCACCTCCGCTGAATGGAAGTGGCCATACCTGGCATCACCCGAAAGCTGTATTGCTGGATATTATTAACAACGGTACGCTCAGGTTAGGCGGCAACATGCCGGCATGGAAAGATAAATTGAGTGATGATCAGATTGAGGACATCCTGTTCTGGGTGCAGTCACAATGGGACAAGGAAATTTTTCAGGCCTGGTACAGCAATAATCAAGCAGTTGAAGATAATGTTAGTCAATAAAGTGTTGATGGGAGATTAATAATGCATGGTGATAGCTGGTTTCCATTTTTTGGCTTAGGTCACTGGGGTTTGGGTCTGCTTACGTGGGCTATTATTATTCTGGTTGCGATAGGTCTGCTAAAGACGATATTTCCCAATAGTAAAGACTAATCGCGTTCAATGCTTGTCATTCAATGACTTGCATGAATATGCATGCCATGCATAAAAAATGATAGAATAGGCAGCAATATTTGGTGGTGAAATTTAAGAGGAGAGGGCAATGTACGGCTTTACAGTCAATGTGAATAAGAGTTTTGATGATGCAGTTACACAAGTAACAGATGAGCTTCAGAAGGAAGGCTTCGGTGTGCTGACAGAGATTGATGTCAAGGCAGTGATGAAGAAAAAACTGGATCTTGATAAACGCCCTTACAAAATACTGGGCGCCTGTAATCCGGTTCTTGCTAATCAAGCGATGGATGCTGAGCCAGATATTGGTCTGTTGTTACCTTGTAATGTCATCGTACGTGAAAATGAAGACAGCACAGTAACAGTCGGGTTTATGGATCCATCAGCTGTGCTTGGGCTAGTGCAACGTGAAGAACTAAAAGCACTGGGTGATGAAGTTCTATCGCGTTTACATCGAGTAAAAGACGCTATTAGTTAATTTACTCAGGCTGGCAATTGGGTTTATACCCAACTGTCAGCCAATTAATATTATGCGGCTTTATTATGTTGCATAAGTAAATTATCAATTTCCGAGAATTGTTCAGAAACATTACTTAGTGTTTTACTTACCGTTTCAATATCCAGGCCACAAGTGTCCAGTGCATACTGACTAATCGGTTCGGGCATGCCGGGCATACAGCTTTCCTGATCAAAACAATTAGCATAATGGTTAGCAATGTGAACGATGGTGGTCTCCATTGGGAATTCGCGTGATTTTTCTGGAGCATGGTGGAAGGCAATGGCCTCAATGATGTTATTCGGTAGATTCCATTGAGCCGCTATACGACAACCAATATCAGTGTGGGTAAACCCAAGCAGTGATTGTTCTATCACTAATAAGTCTTGTCCTGTTTCTCTGGATTGATTGATGGCCTGGTGGGTGGCTTCAGGTAAACCCTGAAACAGAATCAGGCGTCCAATGTCGTGTAGTAAACCGGACACGAAAAAACGTTCAGTGTGTTGTTGCCTGGTGACTTCTGCTAACAGCCTGGCATTGACTGCACAATAAAGGCTATGTCGCCAGATTTGTTGAATATGTTTTTGTTTATGTTTTTTTCCAGAAAATAAATCTACAGTGGTTGTTGTCAGCATCAAGTCGCGCAAATCTTGTGTACCGATAATGGCTATAGCCCTTGAAATACTATCGATACTGGAAGGAAATCCATAATACGGACTGTTCACGATTTTTAACAACCTGGATGAAAGACCGATATCGGTTTCGGCAACTCGTGAGATATCGGCCAATGAACTATTGGGATCTTGTGTAAGTTGATTAATCTTAATAAATGCATCAGGCAAAGAGACCGGTGTACCTGATTGCTCAATGAGCATATCAATAGAAATATCCATATCGAGCACTCCTGACGAATAGGTTCATTTAGAATACGTCCATGTCGGGAAAAATGAGAGCGTTGATGTGGCTAAATCGTCCTTGATAACAATGCTATGTAAGTATCCATTTATTATAGATTTTCCGCTCACCTTGTAAAGGCCTACAGAAATAGTATGGTTTAACGCAGTCAAAATTAGTCAACATTTAGTGGATAGATTGCTGAATACATTATGTTATTTTTTCTGAGAATGTTTATTGGTTTTATTTCTAAACCCATAAGTAAATGATAATTTACTTCATACTCCGGCTTTGAGAGAATGCATGTCAATAAGCAATTGACCCAATTAACCATGCAAGAATTGTTGAAATTGATAGGTGGTTGTTCAGCAACGATTCAGCTTCAAAGGGATAAAATTTATTTACAAAATTTTTAAGATCACCCATTTTAGTTATGCTCAATTTAAGGAGAGTTTTATGAAAAAGTTATCTGCGATTATTATAGCCATGTTCATGGTTGCTGGTGTTGCTCAGGCAGCAGGGGACAAGGCAGCTGGTAAAGCCAAGTCTGCAACATGTGCAGGTTGTCATGGCGCTACAGGTATCAGTAATAACCCAGTTTGGCCTAACCTGGCAGGGCAAAAAGCAGCTTATATTATTAAGCAGTTAAAAGCGTTTAAAGCAGGTACTCGTAAAGATCCTATGATGGACAGTACTTCAAAAGGCTTGAGTGATGCTGATATTGATAATCTGGCAGCATACTACAGCAGCTTGAAGTAAGTTGTCATGCAGAAAAAAACCGCGCCTAAAGGCGCGGTTTTTTTTCGTCAGTAATAATTTAAATTAATACCAGAGAGAAATATAAAACTGCACAACGTCAGCATCCAGCGTATACAGTGGCTCAGTGCCTGGATCACCGCCAGCAAGTACATTGCGGAAATCATCGTACTCAAAGGTAATATGGTTTAGTGAAAAATTCACGCTACCCTTGTCGATAAAACCCCATGCTCCTTTGGTGAATTGATAGCCAATTCCAATACCCGAAGTGATCGCTGTAAAGCTGCTAAGCTCTTTGTCGCGGGCCATAAAATTCTGAGAGCCAGCAAAAGGAAAGAGGTCGCTATAGAAATCGGCTGCAGTTTGCTTATAACCCCTTAATTTTATATCAAACACCCATCTATCTTTAATTGGATGGGTATAACCAATTTCAACGGTTTTGGCGTCAATACCCCATGTGTCATTGAATAGGCGATATTCATAGTGTAATGCGGCACGATAAGGTAAATAATATTTGGCGCGTAAGGAGAAAGCTGTACTGGTGCGAGTGTTTGGGTAAACTTCGTCTTCGTAATCAAATGTAGTAGCGGATGTCAGGTAGCGAACACGTCGGTAAGGATTATTTAAAAACCCTTCATCGGTAATGGCTTCAACACCCATCTCCATGATTAAATTTTTGGTGAGTACCTGAGATAAGCCAAGGCGATAATTATGTCGATCGACATCTTCCGAAAACGCTGGATCACCAAATTTCCCGACTTCATCCCAACCACGGGAATAGCCTAATGAGACGGTTGTCATGCCGCCAAATAATTCCTGGCTGACGCCTAAATGCATGGACTTAGCCAGGAAGTCGTTTTCTTCACTGTTTGTATAGGCGGCACTCAGAGTGACCTTGTCGCGCAAGTATTCGAGGCTGAAGCTGGTTTCTGTTCGTTCTTCTGTGTAAGGGCTGGCCGATGCTACCACGTCAATGGAGGCGCTGGTGACGGAGTCTACATAGAAGTTGGCAGAGGCTGAGAAACTATCGCCTATTTGTTTCCGAACCAGAATAGAAGGGCCGGATATTTCCACGCCACCGCCTTCATAGGAGTGATAGAGTATATCTGCTCGATCTTCCGGTAATATCGCCGCATGAGATATCGCTATGTTGATCATTAGCCCCGTAATGACGACTATGATTTTGTTATAGCTGAGCATGGGTCACCATAAAGCATATATATGTCAGGGCAGAGGAATGACGTTGATTTGCATTGTTACCCTTGATTGACTCTTCCATTTTTTTATTACATTCGCTTATGTCTTAAAATTTTAAAAATACTGTGTTGCTGATATGGATTTAGTTACAGCCGCAGCCGCCACCAGACCCGCCTTCAGCCCCACGAGCGCCTTCACGAGACTGGTAAACGTGGTGTAAATAGGATGAAGATACCGGATCACGATCAAAGCTCATAATCGGATCAGCCAGGCGATCACGTTCATAAGGTTTCACCCAGGGTTCAATTTTGCTGCATCCACTAAAGAGCACGCAAAGCAGTACAAGACCAAGTGGGAGTTTCATCATTTTTACTCTCTGACCAATGCTTTAATTTGTTTGGCGTATTTCAGTTCATAGCCAGGTTTATAGGCTTTGTATAAATGACGGAAGTTGCCATTTCGATCAACTAAATAAGTGGTTGGCATGGCTTTTACGTCGTACAAATCGCTGATCTTTTTGTTGTTATCAAAAAGAATCGGAAAACTAACCGGAATTTTATTTAACATGCTGATGGCTTTATTCGAGTCTTCATCAATATTGACACCGAGTATCACGAAGCCAAGGTCTTTGTATCTTTTGTAAAGTTGTTCCAGGGCTGGCATTTCCTGTCGACAGGGGCCACACCAGGATGCCCAGAAATTAATCATGATCACATCACCGCGGTGTTCACTTAATTTGATGTTTTTACCGCTTTTGCTTTTCAGGGTGAAATCGGGTGCCACACCACCAATTGCAGCTGCAAAGCTGTTTACAGACAGTAATAAGCCTGCAGATAATATAAGCGTTTTAAATAAGGTATTGATTTGCATACTCATTTTCACCTCAGTCTAGAAAAAGAAGGTAATCCCGGCATTAATTTCCAGGTTATGTGTTTGTTTATCGGCACCGAGGATGTCAGAGTTGAATATATGATCACGAAAATCGACGTGAATTGCGAACCAGTCCTTGGGAATAAAGCGATAACCCACTCCTACATTGATCGTGAAGTGATCTTCTTCTGCAAATTGAGTGTTGCCAATTCCTGCGATCAGGTACAAATCACTATTGAAAGCGCGTTTTGCGAAAAATGATTCGCCAGCAAACAAATTATATCCGACAGAAATATTATAATAGGATAATAGTCGCTCATCATCGGTCAGTAAGTTCACGCCTCCACCCAGCACTTCAAAGCTGGTTTCACCTGCTTTACTACCACCTATAGTAATCTCTGTGAAAATATCTTCCGTGACATGGTAGGCAAACCTGAGACCCGCAGAACCATTGACACCAAAATCCTCAATACTCATGGCGCCAGCAAAGAATCCTATTTCAAAGTCTTCAGTATCAATTTCTGCCTGTTTGATTTCACGCCGTTCAAGTTCAGGAAGTATGATCTGTTCAGCCTTTTTTTCCAATGGCACAGCGGCATGGATATTCGAGACGAATATGATGGACAGTCCAAGGAGCGTTTTAAACGTGCCTTTTAAAAAAAGATGGCAAAGCCTGCTTTCCATTCTTCTACTTCCTCATTGTCATTTCTACTGGTGAATACTTTATAGTTATTGTATTCGACCCTGAATATAAAACGTTTAGTGACATACATGTTTGCGCCAAAGCTGACATGAGCAATCGGGTCGTCACGATCAACAGTTGCCACTAATGTAGCATCCGGGCTGGTTTTTATGTAACCCGCTCCCAGGGCAAAGAAAGGTGATATTCGCCATTCAGGGAAGGGGTGGGCGGCCAGTCTTACGTTACCCAGAATACTACTGGAAAAGTTGCCAATAGCTTGTGTAGCCGATATTTCGGCTGATAATGTTGGAGCTATATAGTAGGTGCCAAACACTGTCATGCTGGCGGCACCCTCAAAATCACCGCCCATCAAGCCTACATCCCAGCTGCGTTTGCGAAAACCTTCAATGGTTACGTCTCTGAGCTTGATTGGCTGGCCATCGAGGGTCAGGGTTTGCTTGAGCTCATTCAGGTAAACCCAGCCTTCTTTATTTTTTTCTGTGCGTATTTTAAACCAGTCAGTTTTACGCAGCAGAATCTTTATTTTCTTTCCACGCTCAACCACATGCAAGACCGGGTAACCGATAGCAGGCCCGGAATGCATTTCCAGGTAGGGATCGGCAACGATAACCTCAAGAAATGATTCCTTGGCTTCAGCCAATCCACCAGATAATGCTCTGAATGCTATTAAACAAAAAATAATGATTCGCATAATTTTTCTGCCCGAGGATTCGTCGTGAATCTCAGGTAGAACCTGTAAAGTTTTTATATTGTTTGCCTTTTAAGGATTAATCCTTTATTTCCGTGACAATCACTTGTTATTGTCCGAGTATCACGACAGTATAAATGTGAAAAGCCTCGGTGGCTACCAACTCTTCGTTAATGTTTCGCTATATTTATCAAATAATTAATTAACCGGTACATTAGCATTGGTTGGATCATTATAGTACTGGGCGCCAATATCCAGCCACTCAAATAAGAATTTCTTTTCGTGGTCTGACAGCATGGCAGTGTGATCGACGGTCTGACAGTTAATGGCAGCATCAAATCGTTCGAAAAACGGGCTTTGCAGTGCCCCGGCAGTCGACATTTGTGGCGCGACTGTGATCGTTCTCAGGTCTGGTGCTGGTATTGTATTACCTGGATTCATGGGGTCTGGTACCTGAATGGTCAGTGCTGCACAGGTAACTGGGTCCCTGGCCTGTTGATTTAGCAAGGTTGTGCCCAGAAACAGCTCGGAATATGACAGGAAGTGGTTCGCGTTTCTGCGTGGGTCCTGGTTCAGGGCCATCCGTGTTTGCGGCGTTAGCAAGGTATGACAGGAAACACAGGTGCTATCGACAGTCACCGTCAATGGGAACACAAAAGGAACCATGGGTGGTGTTGGTGGATTAATGAATGGATCGCATCGTGGATCATTTACAGTCAGTGTTGGGTCACAGACGATATCTTCTGAGCGTGCGGCTTCCCAGATCGGCTGAATAGTTTCCGGGTAGTTGACTATATTACGGCAGCGGTATTCCCATTTGTTTAATGCTGATGTTGGATCATAGCAAAACACGGTGAGTGGAATGACTTCGTCAACTAATAGTTGACGAAATTCATAATCAAACGCCGCTTCTGTTCCATCGGTCCAGATATCAAAGAAACTGATATCAAAATCAGGTCGACAATCAGTGCTGGCTGTTTTGGTGCATGTGTCGCCATTTTTGGCATGCGCCATGGTTTGGCCGGTGGTTTGACCGCTAATGGTATCTCCAAAAATGGGTGGGTTCGGTGCTGTTCCAGGATATTGATAGCCATTTTGTGGGGCGCCAGCGTTGGAGCCGACCACATCAGTGCTATGTCCATGAATACCATCGGCTGGGCTGACTGTGTTCGGTGTCGCATTGTGACAACCACCGCAAACGACTGTTTCGCCAGGCTTCACTTGTATCCAGGATTGATGCCGTTGACTGATTCTACGGCCGCGACTGTCAACAACGCTAATGGCCAGTGGAACATTAGCCGGTACTTCTACCATGACAGATCCATCAGGTTCGATCGGTGCATAGCCGATGATTTCCCGCATGCCTTGCTGGGTGCTTTGACCGAAGGCATCATTGCTGATATCAAAATCTGCTCCACCTAGTTCGTCCGGGATACCAACTGATTTAATCACACGTAGAAAACGGGCAGGGCGATCATCAGAAGTAAAACGACTGGTATCTGCCAGGTAAGCTATAGATAGATTGTCAGAGGAATAACCGTATAAGCTTGCATAGCCTTCCGGGTCTGTGCTGACCAGTGTGGCTAATGCGGTTTGATTGGCTGTAGTCATTGTGAGTGGGTTAAATACACCGTCCATATCGTACACACTGCGGATATGCAGGAGGCCAGTATTGTTATTAGCAAGATCGAGATCCAATTCGGGATCAACGCCAGGCACTTTTTTTACAATGGCTGTAGGACGCGTTCTGGCTTGAGCAACGACGATATCAGTGTAGAGAATATCTTCTTCCGGTTGCAGGATGGGTACTTGCGTATTGTCAGCCGGGTCAAATACAAACAAGCCATATAGAGGTTGGGCTTCCTGTACATTTGGATCGGCCAGTCTTGCAGCGGTGCAAGGAACGATAGAGCTTACCTCTTGTATTCGACAGGGAGTCCAGCTGACCAGTATGCGGTTGGTTCCATCCCAAAGAGGGTAGGCCGAACTGTAACGACCGCCGGGTGAAGGCGTTGTTGTCGTTGTGATGTTGGCACTGGTAACCAGGGAGTTTTGTCCATTGGTTATCGGGGATAATTGATTGGGCAGAATAGCGCGCGTGTCATCAGTGTAGTTATCAATATCGATTGCAACCATGTCGCCGCCGCCAAAAGAGCCGGTAAAGGGTCTGAGAATAGAGAGTAGTTTGCCATCAGACATTTCCCGCGGTTGCAAGAACTGCACGACGGTTCCAACGGTTCCTGAGTCGTGGCTTTGTCTTCCATATACCAGCTTCATATCTGTGCCATCGGGATTAGCCTGGTATAAATGCATGGCATTACGGTTGCCTGCATTGTCCCATCGGGTAAAAATAATTTTACCGTTAAGGAGCAAACTGGGATCTATGTCATGACTTTGATTGTACGAGACCTGGCTAACTTCAGAAGAAGCATTGACGGCGCAATTATCGAAATCAGAGCAATCGGCTTCTATTCTATGAAGTAACGCGGCATGTTCGTTTCCGCTTTCATTGAGAGCGGTATACGCAGCTTTGTTGGTGTTGTTTATCGGGCCTTCATCAGTACGAACGACTTTGGTTTCGATTTGACGGGTTGAACTAAAAATAATTCTACCATCAGCGAGAAAGTGAGGAGCAACATCTTCTCCTTCTTCAGCGGTGATGTCATCTGTAATGATACGTTTTAATTCCTGTCTCTCGATGTGATAGATCCACAAGTTCCACGTAGGCGGAACGACATCAGTTGCGCGTTCAGGCTCTCGCATGGAGAACACCAGCATAGTGCCGTCGAAGGATGATTCAACATCTTTGACGTCTCCAATACCTTCAGTTTGTAATAATGTGATATTGCGTGCTGCTGATGACGGGGCAGCACGGTCACGAACCCATAAGTCGCCACCTTCGTTAAACGTTAAAACCTCACTGGCATCAGGTTGAACCGGCACCAGGTTATTCAAGGGTACTGGTCGTTTGACATAGGCAATGGGTAAATCAAGAATCACTGGATCGGGTGATTGATCGCCAGCACCTCCGCCACAAGCAGCCAGTAAAAAAATCAGCAAAATATGAGTGACAGCAAAAAAAGGACTGACAGTATTTGGTTTTATTATGTTGGCAGACGATCTCATTGATTCCCCTTGCTGGCTATCTGATCCTTTGTTCTTGAAAAAATTAATACCAATCATATTTAGAATGACATTTATTTTCTGCCCTATATAACGGCAAGCACACTGAAAAATAAATTCTTTTCTTCTGAATAAACGGCAATGCACGCAATTAGTTTATCATTTTTTGTATCGGTTTATTTATTAATATAAATAGTATAGAAGAATAAGCCAGTGTTATTTGGTCAGAGTGTGAACTTGATCATAAGTTTTCTCCAATAATGGCCGATAATGTAAAACAAGCCATCAAATCAATATCATGTCATCAGCTGCTGTACTGTAAAAATGCGTAACAGTTCGCAGAATTTTAGCATGGATAAGTTAAAAATTAACTCAACTTAAAAACAAAACGGATGTTGCCCCTGAGTTGCATCACTGCAGATTCAAGGGGAAATGAATAGTATTAATCAGGATCCCAAGGACACTTGTAATGAACACTGAAAAAACGAAAACCAGAAACAGTAGTTTGCAGAAAAAAATTATGGCAACTCTCTCTGTTGTGTTTATCGCAGGTGCGTCGTTAACTGTAAACGCAGCACCGGGTGACAGAGATATCGCTAAACGAATTCATGACAGATTGGCTGGTGTACCACCTACCGAGGCTGTTTTAGATAGCATGGAATCTTGCTTCGACACAGACACTACTGCCTGTGATGCAGCGGTCTCTGGTCTGACCGCGAGTTCTGATCCTGCCATCAAAGCTTCCTATATTGCTATGGAGAATTCTGCTTTCTATAACGTTACGCTGAAGAATTTTGCAGCCCCATGGACGAATGAAGCGCAATCCGTTTTTGTGCCACTGAATGATTATACGGCAACCGTTATCGGCATGATTCGAGACGATCTCGATTTCAGAACTGTCCTTTCAGATAATATTTTATACGTTGGCGCAACGACTTCTCCTGGGTATCAGGTTAATAACAACGATCATTATGAAGCCATTGAAGATAGTGGTGTTGATTTAAAAACTGAGTTAACACAAACCACGCAAACAGGCATACCTGCATCAGAAACCGCTGGTGTTATGACGACGCGCGCTGCAGCAAGAGCATTCTTTGTTGATGGGACTAACCGTGCCATGTTGCGATTCACAATGATGAATCATTTATGTAAAGACATGGAGCAGGTGAAAGATATTACGCGCGCACCTGACCGTATACGTCAGGATGTTTCACGTAGCCCTGGTGGAGATAGTCGAATTTTCATGAACTCCTGTATCGGTTGTCATACCGGCATGGATCCTTTAGCACAAGCCTTTGCCTATTATGAATGGACTTATCCAACCGACCAGCCAGATAA
>Ga0316205_10001498_pt1 | contig 28950 bp, 22 predicted proteins | sample 3monthpyrite_MG_FD_204941 | JGI IMG/M metagenome (GOLD analysis project Ga0316205, IMG submission 204941) | Microbial mat bacterial communities from mineral coupon in-situ incubated in ocean water Damariscotta River, Maine, United States -... | ecosystem: Environmental > Aquatic > Marine >...
CTTAGCATAGCCTGGTTCATATCGATCTCGGTTTTTCTTAACTAAGAGGCTACCCATTTTAACTGCTTGTTTTCCTTTAGCATAAGACTCCTCGCGCTTCCCTATATAAGAAAGTGATACAGAATAAAGGGTGTCGCTACCTCGTGAAAGATTTGGGACATCCCTGTCACCAAATCGACTCGCCTACGCGACAGCTGATTGGCCCCGGCCGCCCTGCGTACGTGCCGCTTCGCCACACCATCGCACGCTCGGTGCTGGCTACGCCGCACTCCCTCAATGGCTTGACGGCGTGTCGGATGTCATTTTAGATCCCCTCTGGCGCTCGCGCACGACGGGTATCCAAAATGACCGACGCCTACCGGGGACTACCAGCCCTCGCATCCGCTCTCCATGGCTGGCAGCGAACGACATAAAGCCTTAAAATACCTTGCTTGCACAGCTATCATTTTTGGTTTTCTATTGGCTTTCAGTTTTTCCTTTTCATAAACCAGTCTATCTACCTCGCAACCTAAAATATTCAGTGCTACCGAATCATGATCAATGAGTTGAGCTAACTGAGCAGCAACTGAAAACTGTTCGTTATTTCTCGTGAGTTGTAAGTTCTCTCGTTTTGCAAGACATGATCAAGCAACCAAAATCCGAGTGTTTAGAAAATAAAGCAATTTACTTTTTTGATTCATAATTCTGCTTCCAATCGAACCGCAATGATTTTAATGTCTTACGATAACTTATCACTGTCGAGGTTATTTTTTAGTTTGTTAATTGCCGCAACCGTCAATTCAGGTAAATGACTATGCGTTTCACGGGCAATTACCTGTAAATGCTGAGCAAGAAAAGCTTCAATTAGCGAATTTAAATCAGGTTTATAAAGGGATAGTCGAGCCAAAAGCGTCAGTGCATTTTGCCTGCTTTTATTTGCCGCAGAACTGTTTAAAACTGCCGATAGTATTGATGGACCAATGGGTTTTAATAACGTTTCTGCTACCAGTGCTTCGCCCAGTATATCTGGCTTTACCGCTTGTAACCCTTGATAACCAGGATATAAGGGAGCGAGACAATTAAATAGTTGACGAAATTTTCCAGAAGACATGGCAGTGTCACTCATTACGTCCCAATATATTTCCGCTTCTTTTGCTGTCGCAAAATTCCCGGCCAATGTGACTAAAGTGAGTAAGCTACGTGCCATAAGTACATCAATACCGGTACTTTTCAACGCCGCTTGCCAGTATCTTTGCTCATGATTGAGTATAGCACGAGTGATGCCATCGGCTGATTTTGGCTATTCACCGTGTAACGTTAGTAAGGCGAACATCTGAATATACAGCGGTTTAACGAAATGCTCACCCGTTAAATCAGATTTCAATACGGGTGTTTCTATGTGGCTCTGTTTGCGTTAAGTGTTGGTAAGCACGAACTTAACGTAAAACAGCTTGTTTTGTTGCTCTTTAAAGTTCTATTTTATATTGAAATAGTCAGTTTCAACACTTAACGCAAACAGAGCCTTCTATGTACAGAATTTTTGAAAAAGCTTCAAGTGAATTTTGATAAGCTTGTTGTTTTTGTTCCAGTGTTTTGTACAGGGGGGAAAGCCTATATGGACCCGTTGTTGCGCGACCAGATAACAATGCTTCAGTCTCAGAGTCTTTTGCTGGCAGGTTATCCCACCATTCACCACTGTCTCTGGCTAATAACAATATACAGATTTTTTCTTTTTCAGCAGTGTTTAAAATTAATTGAAGCAGCACCAATAATTCGTCAGTCTGGGTTTCTGCATAATCGATTGCAATTACGCAGGGTTTGCCAACAACCTTCAGCCGTTGCCAAATCTCAGCTAATTCGTGTTGTTGCATATTTTTTTGCAGAAAACCAGCATACCACTCATATTTTTTAAGCTGATGACACAGTTCAGTAGCCAGTCGCGTTTTTCCTGCACCGCCTTCGCCTGTAATTAGCCGGATTGACACTGGATATGTTGTATCCAGTGCCCACGTTGCTAATTTATCTAGTTCAGGCTTGCGATAACCATCAAAAGGCACAACAGCTTCGCTGGCCCTAAGCAATACAGACACTGCCATGCCCTGCTTGGGGTCCCAACCCGGTTTAGGCATAAATAATCCACCGTTTTCTGCCTGCTCATCATTTGTTGAAACAAGTGGTTCCGAACTCTCAGGTAAACGATAGTTATGCTCAACCCTCGCTTCATCAATCACACCTTTTGTTATATCCCAGTTAAAAAAATCAACCACTTTTTCAACATAATTAGACCAAGTGTATTGCGCTAGTTGCCCCCTCAACTTCATCGCTTTTTCACGTGCTTTGTTTGGATCTATAGCTATACCGGTGATAGCTGAACAAACCGTGCTTAAATCTAAATCAGAAAAGTAGGGAGCGTCTACCTTTCCATTAATATTCACGGCCCAAACAAAGCTCTCTTCAAAACCTACGTGTTTTTCTTTAATCAATTTATACACGCCACTTTCTTTGCTCAATATAATGGGAACCCCAGCAGCAATCGCTTCCCATGCCACCAGACCAAACCCTTCATGCCAAGACGGCATAGCGGCAACACTGGATGCCTTTAAATCATCGAACAAAAGCTGTCTGTCTGTCGTATAAGGTAAAGCCTGTAGATTAATAGCAGCATCAGCGTACTCTTCTGCAAATTTTTGCAGGTCTTGTTCTGATGAAAAATAATGTGAGTCTTGCTGTTCCGTCAGCTCAAAGTCGACCCCTCTCAAGAATAACCTGGGACGATTCAACAAAGACTCAGGTTGTTTTTGCTTTTTAGCTTGTTTGTAACATTGAGAAAAAGCAGCAACGGATAACTGACTTTGCTTAATTTTAGATGCATCCTTGCTCAAACGACCACTGACAAACATAGAGAAAGTATTAGGGATCTTTCTTTTGGGTTCTATGTTAGCTAGCCCTGGAACAAGCATGTAAACATCTCTATCGGTCATGTCCTCCAGGGCATCCTTCAATACAGGACCAACTGCCATAACTAGATTTGCAGCTTTGAAAAGCTTTTTTTGTTGCGACACCTTCTCATCTGCGGCTTGGGAATTCTCTGCAAATGCTCCGTAGTGTTTATAACTCATGTGGTGAATTAATACAGAACGCCCACCCTCTTCTTTTGCTGCTTCTAAGGCTGCTCCGCCACTGATACGGTCATGCCCCAACCATATGGTTTGTTCTGGCGTGAACCGAATATTTTTTTCCGCAATGGCTTTAATCGCAACTTGTGCTTGTTCTTCACCCAAGCAGGGTATTAATGACTCGTATGGTAATGGAACCAGTGTTATTTTTTTGTTCTTTGCATCCTCAATGTCTCCCGGTTCAGCTTTACACACTACGCAGACAATTTGGACTTTACCATAATATGCAATGCTCATCGCTTCCAGAAAGTCGGCGTTAAAAGCATTGATACCACCATATTTGCTACCCCAATGGCTGGCAAATGCGATTAGCGTGTATTTATTGGTTGAATTTCCCACATGATCGGCTGAGTTGCCGTGGGTTTCGGTTTCATTAGATGCAGGCATTGTGCAGTATCTTCCTTGCTTATCTGGTCAATAACGGATAAATATTTGCCATCCATCAAGATGACAGAAAAGAGTCTCACACCCTTGTAGCTCAACCCACAAATATTATATTGTTATGGCAGAATACACCATATACTAGTTAACTTTTGTCGATTTAGCCAATTCAGTCATCGTCGAATCTTTTACCTTTGATGTCTGCTTAGTTTAGCTAATTCATTCTCTGAAAAAGTAACGAAACGTGGGGAAACATCGTGTTAACATTCGCTTTTTTTGGGAGATCCACCTCAGGATAAAAATTAGCTATTACACGCAGAAACCAACCCAAAAGAAAGGACGTGGCTTTTATCCGAGTTTCATTCTGTTACGGATTCATGAGCATTGCTGGGGTTTGGCAGGGTGCGCTGTGCGTACGCGGGAAAATGGTTTATTACGCGCAGGTTGGGTCTAGTGTCTTTTATACCTTCTAGATACAGCTCAACCTGCAACTCTTTAATGAGCAAAGATTAGCAAGCCAGTGGCAAGCTTGCATTAAGACAGTGCTCAGTGTTGCGATGTCCAATGTGATTCACCGTTTTCGCCATAAAAGGTCTCTTGCATACTTGAATCATCTAATGTGATGACGGCAAAACCATTTTGCACTCTGACATCATCCGTGGAATTGTTAGCAGGGGTGTTTTCATACCAAACTGCCGCAGAACTATCTGCCAATGACTTTGCATTCCCCCACGGAATGACTCCGTGGCCCACCAACCGACAATTGACACCATCCATCGCTTTGTAGACTGCACCGCCATGAATATGTCCCCAATACCAGTACTTTAAATTGTCGCCTAACATACCAGCGACTTGATCCCATAAAGGGTTCTTTATTTTGCCAGTGATGTCGAGAGGATTGTGGTGGCACATTACAATGACTTGTTTGTCTTTCGCGGCAACCTGGCTAAGGAAATTGCTTTGTTCTGTACTGATAGCACCTTGCAAATAAAGATGGTTTATATCTGCATGAAAGGCTGAGTCTAGGCCAACAATTATCCAATTGGTGTTTTCCAAAGCAAAAAAACTTTTGCCGCCTTGTACTTCGAAATAAGAATTGGGCAATGCCGTTTCAAAGTAGCCTTTACCATTGGGATACATTTCGTGATTTGAGTTTAGCGTAAAGTTTGCGGTTTGCGCTGTCGGCCATAAATTCAAAAGAAAAGTCTGCTCTTGGTCTGACTCCCCGGCATAATAAACATCCCCCAGATGAATGCTATAGTCCGGCTTCAAATTTTTTATTGCGGTAGAAATATTTTGCGCAACAGCATTGTCATCCCAGGTGCCGCCGCCCCAATCACCGAATATTGCAAGGCTTATCTGATCGGGAATCGTTAGCCAAGTACCTGGGGTAGGAAAATCACGATCATCAAAATAATTTTCCAACCAAACAATAGAGGCTTCTGTCCAGTGGTAATCCAACACCTCGTATTTACCAAAACCAAGTATTTCACCATCCGCCAAAACTCGCGGCTTAAGTTCGATATCTTGTTTTAGTTCATCCATGTTTTTTTGGTCATCGCCGACGAATTTGGAAAGCAGGCTTTTAATATCACCTTCTAATGTCTCTTCCAGGATCGATATGACCAATGAAAATTCAGACGGTTTAATCCCGCTTTTTGTTGTGCTTGCAAACAATGCATCTGAGTGTTTCTTTAGGACTTGCCTAGCCGAATCGATTTGCTGCTGCGTTGCCTTGTTCTCGAAGTTTTGCCACGCTTGTTTTAGCCGATTTTTAAGTATTTCCAGATTTGTATTTTCCATGATTCCTCCCTGACAAAATGGTTTATTAAAAACATGAAAAGTGCCGCGCCTCAATAAATAGCACAAAACGCTTTGGGGTATAGAAAGTATAGACCACCTTTTTGCAAGGATCTAAAAAAGGATCCTAATGACTGAAATACCGGCAAATGCAATGAACCGCCTAAATATCATCCTAACCAGAGTACATTTTCATTAATAATGATGGGCTGGTATTATGGCTCATCGCAATCAAACAGCAGCCTAAGCGCTTTGCTTGCAACGTAAATATACGTAGTGCCACATCCTTTAAATTAGGCATCTAATTTTTCGGTACAATTCCAAGCTTAACAGTTTTAGGGCGGACATTAACGTATTTATAATTCAATAAGTTAAGTCTTTCATCAAAAAGTGCTGAATTTAGAGGATGCAGCAGTAGAGCGAACTGAAAATCCATCAATCACAAACGAGGAGCGAATCGATGCCATATGTCAATATCAAAATCACCCGTGAAGGTGCAACTTCAGCACAAAAAGCGGAAATTATCAAAGGGGTTACTGACTTGCTTGCTCGCGTTTTAGACAAAAACCCAGCCACAACATTTGTCGTTATCGACGAAGTAGACCTGACAGACTGGGGCGTCGGTGGCATCTCAGTGGAAGAACTTCGAAAAAAAGAGAAGGGATAAACATACGATAATTTTTCAGATGAAAACCATACGTTTCCATCTATCCTACATTTCGCATCAGGACATGTGAAATGTAGGATCTATCTTCAGGAATGGAAATTAAAAACCTTGATAGAATTCGATCATATTTACGTTTTTAGCACACCGGGTACCCCTGAAGCGGAGCCACTTGTTAATGACAATCACACTCAACGACCATCAACAACGAAGCTGTTTGGATTGTTGGAGCATCGTTACCACTTAAGAATCCCTCATGGATGAAGCCAAACCGAAACAACACATTTGGTATTCTAAAGTCGTGGATTTAAGCCATACCATCGATACCACCTCACCCCAGTGGCCGGGTGATCCGCCAATTGAATTTGAGGCAACGAGTCATATCGCCAAGCACGGCTTTTATTTACGCAAGTTATCCATGGGAGAACACAGTGCAACTCATATGAATGCCCCCAATAGCTTTCATAAAACTGGCATTGCTATTGACGCCTATTCACCGGAATCGCTGATTGCGCCAGCAGTGGTCATCGATATCCGCGACAAGACAGTAAATAATCCTAACTACACGTTGAGCCTAAATGATATACAAGCCTGGGAGCACACACATGACCTCATTGCCGCACATAGCGTTGTGATTTTGTTCACCGGCTGGCAAAACAAGTGGAACAACCCGTTGGCTTATTTTAATGAAGATGCTTACGGTGACATGCACTTCCCTGGTTTTAGTATTGCTGCCACCACATTCTTATTAGAGGAACGAAATATTGCCGGTATTGGTATTGATACTCATGGGGTTGACCCTGGACAAAATAAATCATTTGCCATCAATACCCTGGTGCTGGCAGAGCCTCGTATTGTCCTGGAAAATTTAACTCATCTTGACCAATTACCCGCCAAAGGAACCACCTTGGTACTGGGTATTTTGCGACTACACAACGGCTCCGGCAGTCCACTGGCAGTCACCGCCTTGATCCCTTAATTGAATGTTTCTTTGAGTAGTTTTTCAGCCTGTTCTGCGGCCGGCTCATCTGGATATTGGTCAACTAACTGCTGCCAAAACCAACGCGCTTCTTTCACTTCATTCTTAGCATGTAACAGCAAATAGCCTAAATTTAAATACGCATTGCCAAAACCCGGAAACTCGTCCACTACCCGCCGAAAGGCACGCTCGGCAAATGATATATTGCCATTTTTCCAATACATGGTTCCCATATCTGTGCGCGCACCCGGCTGATTAGGATCAATATCTAAGGCAATATTGTAATACAGTATTGATTGAGCAGCTTCATCATGATCATAATACATGTTTCCCAAGGTAACGGCGGCTTCAATGTCTTGTGGGTTTTGGTTCAGCCTCGCGATTAATTCTTCTGATGGATGTTTTTCGTCATTGGTTTCAGACATGATTTACCTCGTTTGTTTTTTGAATATCATTTGGTGATTTACCACCTTTTTGGTTGGTAACATATACCCTTATTACATAGAGAAAACTAGTAACATCGTCGGATTTTAAAACCGTGATTTCCAATAGAACCACACCATTCGCTAGCGAGATCAAGATCTAAAAATATAATCTTTTGATTTCACAATCAAAAAGAGTTATAAGTGCGTTCGATAACGGTTTTTACATACGATAGAAGGATCATATTATGAGCGATACGTCAACATTAACTGCAAAATTTGACACCTCAAAAGGCACCATTGCCATAAAATTATTCGCAAAACAAGTCCCCTATACGGTAGCTAATTTCGTCAATTTAGCGCAACGCAAATATTACAATGGGCAAAATTTTCACAGAGTTATCTCTGATTTTATGGTCCAGGGTGGTTGTCCGTCAGGCACCGGCACAGGCGGACCAGGCTATCAATTCAACGACGAATTTGTTGCCGAACTAAAGCATGATAAGCCAGGCATTCTATCCATGGCAAATGCTGGCCCCGGCACCAACGGCAGCCAATTTTTCATAACCCATGGGGCAACACCTTGGCTGGACAACAAGCATACTGTTTTTGGTGAAGTGATCAGCAGCAGCGATCAAGATATAGTCAATTCCATTGCTCAAGGCGACACCATAAATAGCATTACCATTGAAGGTGATACCACAGAACTCATGGAAACCGCCAAAGATAAATTAAGCCAATGGAATGAAGCGATTGACAAGAATTTTCCTAAGCTTGCCCAATAAAAAGCGGAAATTAAAAACGAAAAATCAATGACAAGCGCCACACGGTTGCTTGCCATTGTTGTTTATTAGCCGCCAATGACGTCTGCCATATAGCACGAATCGAATAATCAGCGGTGACAAAATAGTGCGAAACAAGTTGAATGAGTTTGGTTGTTTTGACAGCACTTCCTTTGAGCAACGATACTCCTGTTCCCAATGAAAAATCACCGCTGAAATAATAGTTCCCACGCCCATAGTAATGGGTCAGGTCTTTGCCAGCATACAATAGTTCGTCGTCTCGATATTTATTTTGCATACCTGCCGACCATTTAATCGCTCTGCCATGCTCCAAACGTTGCAACCATTTGAAACCCAAATGATAATTTTTAGTTATTTTACTATCATCTGCGTGCGCTAGGCTGTCAATCGATTGGCGCTTTAAACCATATCCCATGAAAATCATCAAATCGGCATCGACAAAATAACCAAGCTGACCAAACAACGCATAATTTGTCGATTCATTTAACACAGAACCTTGATAATCAACCCGAGATGCATGCCCATTAATGACAGCATGGATAGGCTGGCCCGGCTGCAAATAATCAAAACGAACATCCATTTGCTTACTGTCTGCCTTGCTACCGCTAGCAAATTGCACATTATCAAGCACCATACTCATTTGTAATGATGGCACTCTTTGTAAAAATGCCGCTTCACCGCGAGGTCCATGTTGGGTCTGCACATAACCACCATAAAACCGCCCATATACGTGATAGCGACTTGAATCTGCAACATTTTTTACATCCACAGAGCTATACTCAGCAAATGCTTCCGACCGAAAAGTGCTGGCAACACATAAAGATGAATAGGCAAACAACCCGATGCTGACAATCGCTAGCAAATTACGCATATTTGAATAGAAACCCAAAATTAATCAAAAATCTAAAGTTAACCGCCTGACACACCAATATCCAACATATTGTTGCGCATGATTGTTCCAACATCAGTTCGCAATAACCTTCTAGTACCAAAGGTACAAGTTCGTTTTTCAGCCTGTTAGCTCAATAAAGAGAGCGTTTTAGGTTATCAACACTCACTGATAAAAACCGGAATACATTGATAAATAAAAAATTTTATGATTAATAATATTGCCATATTGATAATATAGAATTGTTTTAAATCAATATGATTTCTTTATATCCGACATTGGCAATTCAAAGAAATTATAAACGAATATTGACTGACTTTAGTCCTAGATTGTATATCTAATGCTTTAAAGAACATTGAGGACGGAACCACTCATGGGATAACTTCGTAGGTTTGCGCAAAACGATGGTCAGTGATAGTACACACAAAAAAAACGATCAAGCGGCAACCAATATATTTAATTTGAATCACTTACCAGGAGTAAGAATATGACTCACTCACTCAACATTGATGACTTACAATTTATCACCAATGAAAACGGCGATAAAACCGCTGTTATTGTCCCCATCGACATGTTTAACCAATTGATGCAGCAATCCCTCAGTTCGATCAGCACAGATAAAAAAGCGGCCAATGAACAGGCCACTGATGAGAATGATTTAGTTGCCGATCTCAAGTCTCGCGGACTGATTTAACCGATTATTAGCAACAACGGTTAGCCTAGACATTTTTAATTCTGATAGAGATTAGCGATTATTTTCCACATACATCCTATTGAGTTTCATTGGGCAACCCAGTTGTGACACCGATGAAACCAATGATGTATACTTCACACTAATTTCATGCTGTCCCCAGTATCACCCTATCGCTCAGGTAACCACCCTATGTTTAATCGCTGGCGACAAATCAGCGGGCCTTTTGCTCCCAGTTTTGCTTTTTTTTTGTTTTTTATTTTATTATTTACTTTAGATCGAATCCTGCTGTTATTTTTCTTCCATAACGATCTTCATCATTTTTCTGGCACCGCGCAAATTTTTCCCATTGGGCTGCGCATTGATATCATTTTTCTAAGTGCTGTATTATCCATTCCGGTGCTTTGTTTATTTTTTTTTCCAAAAAGCTGGATCCATAAAATTCGGTATCTGCTGGCAAGCTTGCTGACCCTGATAGGTGTCTTGGTAATCGTGTTAGAAATTTCCTCTTTTCCTTTTATGCAAGAATATGGCAACCGCCCTGATCAAGTCTTTTTTCAATATTTCACTCATCCCGTCGAAGTGTTATCAACCATATGGGCTGAACAACAATGGTTACTCATCATCACCTTTTTATTGACTATCGGCTTGATGATTTTCTTTTGGCATTCCACCCTGATTTTGTTGCGCGGGTATACCGCCTGGCACTGGAAATTACGACTTATCTGGTTACCTATTGTTATCATAGGGTTTGTCATCGGCGCAAGATCAGGCATAGGTATGGCCACCCCCAATCCAAGTCTTGCCGCCTTTTCCAATAATCATATTGCCAATCAAATTTCCCTTAACGCCAGTTATTCTTTGTTATTCTCAGTATATCGCAACGCAGAAAATAAAATTCAATCGGAAGAACTTTATGGACAACTGCCACGTACTGAAATATTCTCCCGGGTCAAACAACAAATGTTTGTCAAAGATGACTTGTTTACCAACCAACCCACACCCACAAGTCACAAACAACACCCTCAAACCAAACAAACAACGCCCTACAATCTAGTCATCATATTGATGGAAGGTTTGGGGGCAGAATTTGTTGCTTCATTAGGAGGCAAGCCGTTAACGCCTAACTTAGAAAAGTTGAGTCAGCAAGGGCTGTATTTCACGAAGATGCATGCCATTGGCACCAGAACATCACGCGGTATCGAAGCCATGGTCAGTGGTTTTCCGCCCACCACCCAATACGGCAGTATTTTAAAACTTCCCCTGTCACAGAAAAATTTTTTCACGGTGGCCAATCTATTAAAACCACGCGGCTATTATTCCAGCTTTATCTATGGCGGCGAAGGACATTTTGATAATATGGCTGGTTTTTTAATGGGCAATGGTTTCGATGAAATGATAGATCTTGATGACTTTCCCAGAGAAACTGAACAAACCACTTGGGGAATTGCCGATGAAGATTTACTGATATTTACCAATCATTATTTGAGCCAGCAAAAATCACCTTTTTTATCTCTTATTTTAACCACCTCAAACCATAAACCCTATGATATTCCACCCGACAAAATCAAACTTTACGAGCAACCCATTCAAACCAAAAACAACAGCGCAAAATACGCCGATTATGCCATTGGCCGATTTTTTGAATTAGCGAAACAAGAAAGTTACTTTAACAATACAATATTTGTGCTAGTCGCAGACCACTATATGCAAGTCAATGGTAAACAACTGGTGCCGATTCATCAGTTCAAAATACCCGCGATACTACTTGGCCCGAATATTCCCGTCATGCAATACGATAAAATCGCCAGCCAAATCGACATACTGCCCACCGCCCTAAGATTTTTAGGTATTGAACTTGAGCATCCTATGATCGGTAGAGATGTGCTTGCTATCCCTGATGAGACACCAGGACGAGCGTTCATGCAATATGGAAATAATAATGCCTACCTTCTCGAAAACAAACTGGTAATCCATCAAGCGAATAAACCGCCATTACAATTTATTTATGATGGAGAAAAAATGCATACCACCGAGAACCAACCAGAATTGATCAAAAACGCGCTTGCCCACATATTATATCCAAGCGTGGTTTATCATGAACAAACGTATCGAACGAATTAGGAATGAGCTAGCCACATAAACTATTGCGCCTTTCCAGGACCGGAATGGCTGAGGACTTGCCCATATTTTTATAATACCCATCGGCTTGTGGACGCCGCCACGTCAATACTGCCTCAGCGCTAAAATGCGCATTTTGCCAACCATAGGATAACCATTGACCAACAGAAGTTTGCTCGATAATCTCTAAAAACCGGGCTTTCCCTTGGCAATCGGAAAAATATAACCGATCAGCCGACAATAAACAGCGATGAATATTATCGGGTATCGCTAAACACACCAAGTCATACTGCATATTATCAAGATAGCTAGCGATGGCCACTTGGCTTTCTTTTTCAAGAAAAATTTTGTAAGGCGATACAATTCGCCCATAAACATCACGCTCAGCAATCAACGGATTAATTGCAATCACTGAGCGATCAGCACTCCCTTTTAATTTATGTCCTGATATACCCATAATAATCTCGCTTAGATCATATTGAACCATATACCCGAAACGCTAGGCTGCCCAATGTCGGTATAAAGTCTAATCGCGAGAAATGACAATAATATGACAATTTATGGTGATACTCGGAGCACTCAAGCCCGTTAAACGGAGAGGGTTATTTTGAAAACACCCCCCCTCCACTTAACTTAGCAATGGGCACGTAATGATTAAACCTACCCAGTAGCTTGAACATGACCCACCGTATTTATTGTGGAATCCAGCCACTTGTTGGGTGACAAGCAGAACACGTCTGGGTTGTTTCTATATGATTCGCGGGTTGTCCTGTCGCGATGATACCATCGTGACACTCGATACAATCACCGACCGTTTCATTATGATCAACACGCAGATTTGGCACAAAAACAAAAATGGAATGGCAGGCTTCACAGTGTATCGATGAGTTGATATGAGTTTCACTCTGCCCAATCGCATCAACACCATTGTGACAACGTATACATTGACCAACGATCCGATTATGTTCTATTTTTTTCAACACATGCCAGTCCGTCAAGGTATGACATTCGTCACATTCTTGAGTCAGTGTTTTAAGATGATTCGAAGGTTGTGCGGCTAAAAAAGTATTATCGTGACAGTTGGCACAGCCATCGACTAATGTGGCAGGGTTCGGTGCAGGTGTCCACACAGTACCGATATGACAGTGAGTGCATCCAACATCTGTCGCAATATGAGCAATCGATTGTCCCATGGCCATGATACCATCATGGCAATCTGCACATTCATGCATCGCTTCAACATGCTCAATTTTAACCAATGTGCGCCATGAATAAACTGTGTGACAATTATCACACCGATCCGATGATGGCATATGCTCCAATGATCGACCAGGCGCTTGTTGTCCGTGACACTCACTGCAACCCGCAATGATTCCCTTGTGTTCAAAGAATGGAGCAATACCTACCCATCTTGCAAACGACCAATGTTCTGATGAATGACAAAAATTACAGTCGAGATCTGTCGGTAAGTGGATTGTTGATTTGCCAACAGCCACATTGTTATCGTGACATTGCTGACACTGCTCGGGAATCGCCTGGTGTCTCAATCCAGCCAACGGCAACCAAACATCATCATGATGACAAATACCACAATCATCTTGGGTTGCTAGATGAGATACCGACTTACCAACAGCAAGTTGATTATTATGACAATCGGCACACGCCATGGCATCGCTGGCATGCGGTGTTATAACGATGATATCTGGATAACTGGTTCCTGAACTGGAACTCACGATAAGTTGTATGATGTAAGACCCCATCATATCTGCTTGAAAAGAAGCCTGTACTAACGTCTCATTTTTCAGCGCCGCTTGACTGCCGATAGGCTTTTGCAATATTTGCCATTGAAAATTCAATGGACTACTATCTGGTGAAATTGACTGACTTCCATCAAGGTTAATTTCGGTGGTTGTCATTAATAACTGATCATCACCCGCAATGGCGATAGGTTGATCTGGATCGAAGCGGATAGCTGCTGCTGAAACAACATTTAAACTTGAGTAATTTGAAGAGGTATCACTTACCTTATCTTGGCAAGCCACTAATCCTCCAAAGACAAAACCTCCTAACAATAAAAAACATAGGCGTGCTGACGAGCACGCACCTTTGCGCTTAATCATTTAACATACCCCCACGGTATCCCATTAATATTAAATGACCGAATACAGAATGGTTTCTATTTTGTTTTAATTAATGTGAAACCTTATAGGAAGTATCGAGATTTTTATTATTATTTGAAAAGATATCCATTCAGATAAATCCAGTTTTCTGTTTTCGGGTGTTCTATATAACCCATCACAAATAGTCTGTCGCCATTGATAGCCGCTATTTCCTCCGTAAACCGCTTGAAAAATTGGCACTATCAACACGTGAAAACGGATTTGTTATGGGTCTGTTTACTGAAGCATCGTTTTGAAACAAACGATAATTATCTATTATTATTTTTTAGATTGAGCAAGGCAACAATAATTATTGAATCTCATTTCCATCACAAAAATACGTTTATGACACTAATAGTTTAGCCCATTGAAATTAAAATACTACTATTTTCTTGTGCTTTTAGTCATCATCATTTAACAATCCAATAACCGAGCATAAGCCTCGGGAAATGATGGTTAAGCGGTTATAAGGAAGGCCAATATTGAAATTAGACACAGGTACTACCAACCAACAAATAATGACGATGGTTTGCCCTACAGAGCAGACACACGACTTTATAATATCGTTGGTTCTTAAATGTTAACACGGGACACTTGAGAACTATTATGCATTCAGTATTACAATACTTTTGGTCATAACAATGATTACTAAAAAACATTTATTATTTTATTTTTATCAACAAATTGTTATTCAGCCCTTCCCACTTGAAATGCATGAGGTCTGTCTCAAGCTATTTATACATCGATATAACTCTAAATTATTACCCGTGCTTGCCTAGTAAATTCATGGGTATCATTTAAGGTTTACCCACCACCGAAAAATTTAGTGGCACAATCAGATGCTGTCATGGTTTTGTTGAGTGACTTGAGAGAAGTTCGATTTATCGGCTTTGATGATATAAAATAGATTTTGAAAAGAGCAGTTTGATATTTGCTGAGCGAGTGGAAATAAGGAATGGGCACGTGATAACTTCCCTGTTTGGCGCTCAGATTTGGTTTGTATTTGTTCGTTCTGAGTGAACAAAAGCGCAGGAATAGTCGCTCTATTTTGAGTTTTTGTGATGGAAGAACGGGCGAAGACAGGCTGAAGATGAGATACCAAACAGGGAAGTTATTGCGTGCCCATTCCTAATTGAATAAAAAACAGGCGTAAGTTCACAACCTCTAATTAAAGCATTCAGTGCTGTGGCGATTAAACAACCAATGCATTTGACTGATTCTCATACACCTGCGTGAAAACCTTTGGCAACGGACAAAGTTTCCAACGATCAGTTCGCAGGCAATCCACCAGAGTGATGAGGCTGTTGCTCCCGGCAGAAAACATATCGCACTACCGCTGATTAGCGAAGTAGTGACAGGAAAAATAAAAGTGACGCACGAGGTAGTATCATGAACGACTTCATGCTAATGGAACCAACCAATCAGACATTCCAAGAGCTTCTTAGCAATGGTGTTAAATACCTTGTGCCAAGATTCCAAAGAGATTATGCCTGGGATCAGGAGCAATGGGAGGACTTGTGGGCGGATATTGAAACGCTGGATGAAGAACATTATCACTATATGGGCTATATCGTTTTACAGAGAAAAAAACCATACGACTTTGACGTCATTGATGGGCAACAACGGCTAGTGACCCTGTCTCTCATCATTTTGGCGGCGATGAAAAAAATCGAAACGTTAATTGAGGCAGACAATGAGGTAGAAAACAATAAAGAGCGACTAAAAGAGATCACAGGTCGGTTTATTGGTTCTAAAGATATCGTCTCTTTGAAAGTTAGCAGTAAACTGACATTAAATAGAAATAATCATCGATTTTACAAAGATATTTGCTCAAAACTCAGTCCCCAAAATCAGCGTGGACTAACAAAGACGAATCATTCATTGAAACAGGCTTTTGAATTTTTTAGTCATAAAGAGATGGGGGGGACGGGAAGCGAAATTGCAAAATTTGTTGAAGGATTTTCCTCTCGAATGATTTTTACCAAAATTGTGGTACAAGACAGTTTAAATGCCTATAAAGTTTTTGAGACCTTAAATGCCCGAGGGGTAAAACTTTCTACGCCTGACTTATTAAAGAACTATATTTTTTCTGTCATTACCAAAAATGATGATGTCATCGATGAAAAATTGAATGAACTAGATGAAGATTGGTCGTCTATCATCACTCAATTAGGTGAAAACAATTTCACTGATTTCGTGCATTGTCACCATAATTTACAAGAAAAAATGGTGCCCAAAAAAGATCTTTTCAAATCGATTCGGCAATTACACGTTCAACCTGAAAGCGCTTATTCGTATTTAAACTCATTAACAGAATACGCCTCTATTTATGCGTCTTTGCAAAACCCATATGATGAATGGTGGTACCGACAAGAGGATGATTATCGTGAGGCAATATTCTATCTTGACGGATTAAAATTGTTTAACATTAAGCAGCCATTCGCCGTGTTAATGCTTGCATTTAAGAATTTCACCGCCAAAGAATTCATAAAAACCCTCAAATATATGTATATTCTCTCGATTCGGTACAATGTTATTTGCCGTTATTCCCCCCATGAACAAGAAAAAAATTACCATAAAATAGCCATCAAAATTTTCCAAGGAGAACATAAGAGGGCAAGTCACATAAAAAATAGCGAGGCGTTTAAAATTTCATATCCTAATGACAATGTTTTTAAAAATGCTTTTGAATTTCATAAAATACCAAGTAGACGGTCAGCTAAACAAATTAGATTTTTACTGTCTGCAATTGAAAATAACTCCGATCGTGAATTAAAATATCTGGATACCGTATTAGAACACGTTTGCCCATACCATCCCGAGCAGAATTGGATAGTAGATTTCGGCGAGGGAATTTACGATATTTCTGATCGTCTTGGAAATATGGTTTTATTGGAAAAAGATACATTGAAACGAGCTGATTTTATCGAAAAAAAGCAGGCTTATTTAGCTACCCCATTTCGGCTCGCTAAAAAAGTAGCCGAATATGATAGCTGGAATTTGCAAAACTTGAACCGCTATCAAGAATGGCTGGCGAAAGAAGCGGTAAAAACCTGGCGAGTCGATTAAACCTAGAGATACTTGCTTTGTGTATGGAATGAATCGTCTCAAGTTTGATTTTTAACTCATCTGTATGACAAAAATATTCAGCTTTCCACCGATTGCAGCGAATGATGCAAAAGTTCTGATACTCGGGTCGATGCCGGGTAGAAAATCATTAGAGAAAAATCAATATTATGCACATGTTCAAAACTGCTTTTGGTTTATTATCGAAAAACTATTCGAAGTGAACAGCGTGCTTGAATATCATCAACGCCTAGCTATTTTAAATAATCATAAAGTCGCCCTATGGGATGTACTTAAAGCCTGTCAGCGACAGGGCAGTCTGGATTCTTCGATTGAGTCTGATTCAATCATACCGAATGATTTTGAGAATTTTTTAAACCAATATAGCCAAATAAAACATGTGTTCTTTAATGGAGCTAAAGCCGAACAAGAGTATAAAAAACGTGTGCTACCAGGTTTGCTGATAGCGTTGAAACATCTGAATTATCTACGCCTGCCATCAACTAGCCCGGCTCATGCATCCATGAACCGTCTGGAAAAACTCAAACAATGGATGGTAGTCAAAGAGTGTCTGATCAGTGAAGACAGTCAATTTTAGGTATTGATGGGTTTCGCTTGGCTCTACCCATCCTACATTTGATTGGATATTAACGTCCAAATCTATATTACGTCCCCCATACCTAAGTCACTCACAATACTTTACCAATCACATCGGCATAAACATCTTTCGCTGGCATGGTTAAATCAATGGATAAAAATTCTATAACATCACCATCTTGATATTCCGTCAGTAACACTGCACCCTCAGAAATCGAATAACGATGAATCTCCACTTTATCCTGAGCGATAGTCAGATATTCAACTAATGAAGGGATACGACTATAGGCCGCTAATTTTTCGAGCTTGTCTCTGGTTTCTGTCGATGGGGATAACACTTCGATGATAAGCACCGGTTTATCTTCGTAATATTCACTCGATGGGTTTCTATCACATGAAACCATGACATCAGGATAATAAAAAATATCATTGGTTTGTGTTTGAATCCGAACTTTCATATCCGATATATAAGCACGGCACGGCTTGCCCTTAATGTGTTGCTTAATCGTAGACGCCAAGGTTAAGGCAATCAAATTATGAGAACGGCTGGCACCGACCATGGCAACCACATAACCATTGTCATACTCATGCTTCACATCAGATTTTTTTTCGCCATCTAAATAAGTTTCTGGAGATATTCTAATGTTTATTGGTGCCAAGGTCATGAGATAATCCTTCTACTATTTATTAACGCAGAGCCTATAAGGCGGATGCATTACGCTTATCCACCCTACATGACTCATACAATCTGGGTGCGAAAATTCCATTTCATGGCAATGCTGAGTATAGGTTCACCGTTAGCAATAACACAATACCCCCCGTCAATGCGGCAGCAAGCATCACAAACAACACTCGCTTGGCAAATTGGCTACCCGCAATCATTAATACTAAACCCCCTTTAACTAAACTATTGCTGATCGCCGCCAGCACAATTGCTTGTACCGCCGTTGTTGGCATAATTTGCTCATGCGCCATGCGTGCTAAAGACAAGGTAATGGCATCGACATCGGCAATGCCTGATATCACGGCTAATACATAAATACCAAGGTCGCCAAACCAATGGCGAAAGCCATCGGCCAACAGCATCACGCAAGCCAATAACAGACCAAAACGAATCGCGGTCAGCAACTCAAGTGGATTGCGCAATGGCAACTCTGTGGAATCATCACCTCCCCTCTGTCGTTTCCGCCACAACCAAGCCGCTCCCAGATAAGTCACCAGCGCCATCGCCGACAAAGGCCAAACAAGCATGATTAACAAGGATCGATTAATCACTGCCACTTCTAGCAACATACGAGGAAACATCGTCGCAGCGGCCACTAATATACCTGCCGCCAATATATTGGGTAACTGTAGCCGCTGAGCGAGTCTTGAGAAACTCAATGCCACGGCCGTGGAAGACATCAAGCCGCCCAATAAGCTGGTCAACATAATGCCACGTCGCGCACCGACAATTTTCATCGTGAAGTAGCCGACAAAAGAAATGCTGGCGATCAACACCACCATCCACCAAAGCGTATAGGGATTAATCGCCTGCCACGGCCCATAACCTTGATTGGGTAACACAGGTAATAAGACAACAGAAATCAACAACAACTTAAGCGCCGCTGCCATTTCCTCTTCTTCCAAGCGCTTCAGCCAACCATGTAGAATGGGTTTGAGTTGTAACAAAATCGTGGTAATCACCGCACCGGCGGCTGCCACCGTATGATGACCACTGGCTGCCAGAGCGCCCAGGCTAAAGGTAATCAGCGCAGCAACCACCGTGGTAATACCCACATCACGGTGAGTCCGAACATCCATGAAGTGCGCGACAACTAACAGACCCGCCAAAGAAAAAAATGCAAAACCTAATACAATTTCACCAAAATCACGCCCAAGCACAGCCCATAGGCCACCTAACAATCCGATAAGCCCAAACGTACGAATACCAGCAACACGTGCCCCTTCCGCTGCAGAGCGCTCCTGCCAGCCACGTTCAGCACCGATTAACAAACCAATCGTTAGCGCCAGACCAAGATCAACAAACTCCTCCATATTGGATATATTTCCATTGCGGTTATCAATGCAACCATCACCAGTAATAAACTGGTACCTCGATCAATATTTCATTCACCATAGGCGTTCCCACGCAGGAGCGTGGGAACGAGAAAATCTCCATACCCAACAGCTAAGCGCCGGGAGTGAATTTCAAATACCTTCATTTTCATGGGTGACACGCGTTAAGCGTGGAACGCCATATACGGACCGTATGACCGGACATTGTGTGCAGCCAAGGAAGGCGAAGCACAATGAAAATACAGAGCGTATAGGGATATATTCACAGCGTGTTTTAAAATTCACTCCCGGCGCTTAGCAGGCACTAGAGAGACAGCCTAGGAAATCGTCTGATAATATAAATTCTGCGGATGATTCGCTTGTGCAAAGAAAAACCAACGTTCCATCAGCAAACCCACATACTGAATGATAAATGCAAAAAACAGTACCACACTCGCATCAGTTGCCATACCGATCCACAACAAAATAATCGGCACAGGAAATACCGTAATTAAAAAAATTCGTTTAATATTTCTGATAAAAGTGAGTGGTTTGCCATGAAAAAACTCCCGGGTATTATACGACCCCCCCATTTGCCCTTGAGACACCTGCTTAATACGACTGTGATGCGATCCGATGGCCGATTGCAATGTCGATTTTGGCTTCAGGTTTTGATTCCGAATCAACGCCCAACCTCGCGTAAAAAAAGCAATAATCGTCAGCATAATTGCCATCCCACCCAATAGACCCACTAACTCTGGTGCCATCAAGTCGGCATAAAATGTCGCAAAGCTAAAGCCTGACGCGCAGCCTAACAACGTAAAATTAACGACCGTCAGTGGGGTGGCCCATTCTCTGAGAAACGTCAAACAGCTATAAATCATACCGGTACAAATAAACAAGGTAAAACATAAAATCACACCCAATAAACTCATGGCTAACTGGCTATTTGACGAACCTCCAAAAAAGTGAATCACGGTAAACAAAAACACCACCAGCATAAAAACCGGCAAGACAATCACTTCACGAGATAACCAAGACGTTCGCCATTGAGTTGCCGCCCGCCAGGCACGCTCGGGATGCCCTAAATGAAAAAAAGACGCAACCAAACCACAGACTAATAACGCTAGCACAAAAACACCACCTACCGAATAAAACGCTTGGCCTAAGCCGAGTTCTTGATTGGCAAGTTCATACACTTTGCTCATTGATAACGCAATAAACAAACCTTGAGCAACACCAATTAAGGTAGTAAAAAATATAACAGAGAACGCCGGATGCATAATCTCTCCGATGGGTTAAATTTATTCGGTACCATCATCAGCGGCAACCGCTGATTGACGAATCGTCCGTGGTAAATACTGGTTAGCAGGCTGAGTACCCCATTCTGGCATAAGCCCAAAACCATGATTTTTTCTGATCATTTGCGAAGCTTCAGATTCCGCATCATGCACATCCCCAAAAATTCTCGCACTGGTCGGACAGGCCATCACGCAAGCGGGCTTTCGTTCCTGCTCAGGCAAATTATCATCGTAAATACGATCGACACACAAAGTACATTTTTTCATAACCTGGTCGTGTTCATCAAACTCTCTCGCGCCATACGGACAAGCCCAAGAGCAATATTTGCAACCAATGCATTTATCATAGTCAACTAATACGATACCATCTTCCGCTCGTTTGTAACTGGCACCGGTTGGACAGACAGGGACACAAGGTGGGTCTTCACAATGCAAACAAGATTTGGGCAAATGAACCGTTTCCGTGTCGGGAAAGCTGCCGACTTCGTAAGTTTGCACGCGATTAAAAAACACCCCGGTCGGATCGGCGCCATAGGGATTATCATCTGGCAACGGCCCTGCACTACCCGACGTATTCCATTCCTTACAGCTAGTGACACAGGCGTGGCAACCCACACAAACATTTAAATCAATGACTAATGCTAATTGGGTCATTTTCCGTCTCCAATCATCTTTTTCAAACCAGCAAAATAAGATAACACAGTTTTTCGTTCTGGTTGCCCGGGCACCACTTTCATGGGATTGAACTGCGGCCATGTGATAGTTTCATTGGGACCCGCTTTATATACCCGAACTCGTACATCAAACCAACCCGCCTGCCCTGTCACAGGATCCGAGTTCGAGAGAATCTCTCCATAAAATGCCGGTGGCAATTCTTCCGAGATAAGATGATTCAGTAAAAAACCTTTCCGTGATTCATTGGCGTCAGGCTCCAAATTCCATGCCCCCGAGGCTTTGCCAATAGCATTCCAGGTCCAGACAGTGCCTGGCTCCACCGCCTCACTAAAACGGCACATACAGCATACCTTGCCATGCATTGACTGCACCCAGACCCAGTCACCATCTTTAAAATGACCTTGCTGCCCCAATGCTGGATTCATATACAGATAATTATGCGCATGAATTTGACGTAACCAAGCGTTTTGTGAATCCCAAGAATGATACATCGCCATGGGACGTTGGGTTAACGCATTCAGCGGATAACTTTCACGGTCAGTGCGTTCAGTCTCTAACGGCATGTAGTAAAATGGTAATGGCGAAAAATAGGTCTCAACCCGTTGCCGCAGGGCATCAGGCGGTTGTTTGCCTACACGTTTACCTTGCGCCGCTAAACGAAACTGTTGCAGAATTTCTGAATAAAGATGAATCACAATCGGCGCACGCTTGGCAATCATGCCATATTCATGTGCCCAATCCAAATACCCTTGATTCCAGTTTCTCATGTACTGCAACGACTCAGGCAAATGGTATTGAAAAACACAGTTGTTTTTCTCATACATTTCCCATTGTTTGGGGTTAGGCTCCCCCTTCAATGATTTCTCACCATTTTTGCCACGCCAACCCGCTAAAAAGCCAATACCTGATCCCGGTGCCGTTTCATAGTTGGTAATAAAATCTGGGTAGTCCTTGAATTTACGTGATTGATCGTCGGCATTGACAAAGGCTGGAAACTTTAACCGACTCGCCAATTCTACCAACACTTCCTGAAATGGCTTAGACTCGCCGGTGGGCGGTAATACCGGAATGCGGACCGAGTCAGCCGGACCTTCATATTCAGAAATAGGCCGATCTAACATCGATATCGCATCGTGTCGCTCCAGGTAGCTGGTATCCGGCAAAACCAGATCAGCAAAAGCCACCGTCTCCGATTGAAACGTATCGCATACCACCAAAAACGGAATTTTATAGTCACCATTATCCTGCTTGTCATTGAGCATTTTTCTGACTTGCGAGGTATTCATAGTCGAATTCCATGCCATATTTGACATGAAAATAAGCAAGGTATCGATGGGATAAGGATCGCCGCGCCAAGCATTGGTAATCACATTCTGCATCAAACCATGCAAGGATAATGGATGCTCCCATGAAAATGCCTTATCAATCCGAATCGGCTGACCCTGCGCATCAACAAATAAATCATCAGGACTGGCAGGCGACCCTAAAGGAGCACCATTTAACGGTGTATTAGGCTGCACATCTTCAGGCTTATTGGGAATTGATGGACCCGGAGGAATCGGTCTCGGATACGGCGCTTTATGCCTGAACCCACCTGGCCGGTCAATGGTACCTAATATAGAAAGTAATAATGAAAAAGCGCGAATGGTTTGAAAACCATTGGAATGAGCCGCCAAACCACGCATGGCATGAAAAGCCACCGGTCGACCAATCACCGATGCATGCTGTCGCCCCCAACTATCCGTCCATGGTACGGGCAATTCAAACGCCTGCTCTATAGCCGTTTTACCTATCTCCAATGCCAAACGGCGAATGTCCTGAGCGGCAATACCGGTAATTTCTGCCGCCCACTCCGGTGTACAGGATTGCACTTGATCCATCAGCAAGCCAAATGCTGGAGTTACCGGTGTACCATCCGCCAACACATAATCGCCGTGTAAAGCGATGTCATGACTTGTATGGAAAACGACCACTTCATTGGTCACCGCATCCCAGCATAAAGGTTCACCATTGTCATCGCGAGCCAACATGCCATGATCATCACGCTGTTCATCTTGAATGACCAATTGCCCTGCATTGGAATAATCAATCAAAAAATCCTTATCGTACAAATTTCGTTCAATCAGTACGTGCATCCATGCTAATAGCAACGCCCCATCAGTACCTGGTTTTATGGGCACCCATTCATCAGCAATAGCAGAATAACCCGTGCGAATGGGATTGATCGAAATAAAACGCCCACCTTGGCGTTTGAATTTAGCAATCGCGGTTTTTAACGGATTTGAATGGTGATCTTCAGCCGTCCCCAACATAACAAAAAGTTTAGCACGCTCCAGGTCGGGTCCACCAAATTCCCAAAAAGAACCACCAATTGAATAAATCATACCCGCCGCCATATTGACGGAACAAAAACCACCATGCGCGGCATAATTTGGCGTGCCAAACTGACGTGCGAACAAACCAGTCAAGGCTTGCATTTGATCCCGCCCGGTAAAAAGCGCGAATTGCTTGGGGTCAGTTTCTCGTATTCGACCCAAACGCTTTTCTAAGATATCAAACGCTTCATCCCACGAGATGACGTCAAATTCCGCATCGCCCCGTAAACTGCCTGGCTTGCGTAATAGCGGTTGAGTTAATCGTGCAGGCGAGTACTGCTTCATAATGCCAGACGAACCCTTGGCACAAATCACGCCTTTATTTAGTGGATGATCTGGATTTCCCTGAATATAGCGCACCACACCATCACGCAATGTTACCCGAATCCCGCAACGACAAGCACACATATAACACGTGGTATTCTTTACTTCAGTAAGGCCCTCGATTGGTATCGGCGAATCTGGCTGCATAAAGCGTCCTATAGTTAACGTTAAATAAGGAGTTCGCTAGTTATCTATCGCCCGCAAACTTTCCGAAATCTTCATATTTTTCAATGAAAAACATGAAGATGAGGATATCTGATAAAAATATTTCATCGTCAATAAGTTGCTAACCCGGTATCTGCTAATAATTGAAATATTTGCAGAATTTGTCTCGTATAGCAATAAATGAATATTTAGAAATACTAATTTATTTTATAGCATTTCTACAAATTAAGCTTATTAACCGGCTTATAAAAAAGTCACTAAAATGAAATGATCGGAAATAAAACAGTTAACGTATTACTTTTCAACAGCAGCAATACGCGTTAGCAATTAACCGAAAGAACGCTCGTGCTGAATGTTTTTCAACCAAAACGAATTGAATCGCGATGAAGGGAGAGCAAGATTTCCAACTCTTGTACACGGGTAACTGATCACAACAACGAGTGGCTATATCCTAACAGTCTATCAGCCGCCTCGCGAGTAGCATCGACAAACGACACCATAACAAGGTCCGCCCCCACTTCCATCAGACTAGCAACCTCGCTAACGCTATGAGCAGTCACAGCACAATCCGGCCCTATAATATACTTGTAGCCTCTGAGCTAGAGCGCAAACTGATTGGCGTATCATTGGGATGAGATAGCCAATCAGGTGAACCTCTGTATTTTTTAGGAGAGGCGCATGGACTCTTATTCAATTAACAAAAATAAAGCACCATTGCCTCTTAAAATATTCAGCAAAAGGCTCTTACGACCTTGTCCAATCGCTTGTCGTAATTCGTCGAAATCAAATACCTGCTGCCTATTCGCAGAAAGAATAATATCGCCGGAACGTAAACCCGCCCGCCAAGCGGCACTTCTTGGTTCAACACTTTGCACACGAATACCGGATTGGCCATTCTGATAGAGCGCTTCGTCAATTAATAACTCCGCACCATTTAGCTGAGGAGAAATATTTTTTCCAGCGGTTTTAACGGGTTCTGAGGCGGTTACCTCGACAATCAAGTCCAAAATTTTTCCACTACGAACCACATTCACATTAATTTTTTGTCCCACCCGCAATAAACCAATCAAATTACGCAAGTCACTTGAATTGGATACTCGACGCTTGTCAACTTTTATAATGACATCACCTGCCCGCAAGCCAGCACGCTCTGCCGGCGAGTCACTCACAATTTGGGATATCACCGCACCCGATGATTGCTTCATAGCAAACGCCCTGGCTAAATCCGGCGTTAAGTCTTGAATATATACACCTAAGCGAGCACGCCTAACTTCACCGTGCTCAATGAGCTGTTGCATGATATCGTTTACCATATTCACAGGTATGGCAAAACCTATTCCTACATTACCACCTGCGGGTGCAATAATAGCTGTATTAATACCCACTAACTCACCATGCAGATTGACTAACGCACCGCCTGAATTGCCAGGATTAATGGACGCATCTGTCTGAATAAAATCTTCATAGCCTTCAATACCTAGGCCACTCCGTCCTAATGCACTAACAATGCCTGAGGTCACTGTTTGACCCAAACCAAAAGGATTACCAATCGCCACCACAAAATCACCCACTTGTAAATTATCGGAATTAGCTAACGGCACCGCACTCAAGTCTTTAGCAGACACCTGAATAACAGCCACATCCGAATCAGGATCAGTACCCACCACTTTTGCCAGCAAACGCCGCCCATCGCGTAATGTCACGGTAATCTCATCCGCTTTATGGATCACATGATTATTGGTAATCACATAACCTTGCTCCGCATCAACCACAACACCCGAACCAAGACTTTGAGTAATTTTTTCACGCGGTCGCTTCGGTACATTAAAAAAACGTCGAAAAAATGGATCTTGAAATAAAGGATTATCTCGGACGCGCACCCGACTTCGTGTCGATATATTAACCACTGCGGGGGTTATTTCTTTCAGCATCGGCGCTAGTGAGGGCACTTGCTGGCCACTCGCCTTAGCAACCTGCTCAAAAGGTATAACTGCCAATGCATGACCGCTAAAAAATAGGCTGAACCAAAAAAATATAAAAACCAACGATTGTCGAACAATAATCATAAACAATAGGCTCCTGCGCTATAATATCGTTTATTGCTATAAAAAAATTCTGCTGAGCTCGCCATATTATCACCCACGAAAGACATCAGGTACAAGGTGATAGAGACATCTATCAATGGATCAATTCAACAACAAAAAGTTTTACAAAAAATAAAAAAGGCAGAAACATAAATGCTTCTGCCTTAGAGGATTACCCGCATTGCTCACTCGCTCAATAGTCTGCAAACAATACGGGTAGAGGGAGGGAGATGAGTACTAGCTTTGAACATTAATTTTTCGAGGTTGTTCTGCCTTTAGCTTAGGAATCGTCACTTCCAACACACCATTTTTACCTATTGCAGAAATCGATTCTATATCGACTTGCTCGGGCAAATTGAAACGCCGAGAGAATGAGCCTTGCATGCGCTCAACACGTTGATAATTTTCATGTGACTCTTTCGTTTCATCTGTCCTTTGCCCCTGAATACTGAGCACACCTTTCTCCATAGTGATTTCGATTTCTTTAGGATTGACTCCTGGAATATCCGCATGAATCACATACTTGTCGGCTTCTTCCTGGATATCTACTGCCGGTACCCAATTATCCAGTTGTGCTTTCGCCACTTGCCGATCACCATTCAATGGCGTTCTAAAAAATGCCCGACCCAAGTCACGATTCAATTGAGTTAAAGCATGCCATGGTTCATATCGAGTTACATTCATCATAATTAAAACTCCTCAGTTTTTCCGAATACATTGACTGTGCTTATTTTTGGTTTTGTTCATCTGTCGCAGTGAATAAACACATCCAGTTTTGTTTGCTCTTGTTTACCAGATGGAGGTCCCAATTATTTTTTCAATAGTCGCCAAAAATTTTTCTGCACATTTGTTCATCGAACACTATTTAATCGCTGGATTAGCGTCAAAAAATTGAATGAAGAAGCACTATATATTGTGGTTTGATTTCCAAAGAAACAAGCCTATTTGTAACCTTATGATATTGAAAGACAAATTTTAACTCATTGTTTTTATTGTATTTATTGCATGATGAAATATTTTTGCAAGTTGCTAGAAACGAAACTACAATACACAACATATAGTGGTATGAAACCTTCGCAAATTAGCTAATATTTGAACGACTAAAGTGAAGCAATCATGCAGCAATTTGATTTCACAAGAACTTTTTTTACGAAAAAAAAATGACAATATTACTTGACACAGCAATCACCCAATTTAGCCATCACCTCAACGATTATATAATTAGCAATAATGCACATTGAATCTGAAAACCCAAATGTATTACTGCTACTCGGTAGCCCCAAATCGATAGCCACACTAAGCATCGAACAAATCTTGTACTAGAACGGGAAGAAATAAAATTTTTCCACAAATTTTTAATTAATATTTAGTCACCATTCGGTCAACAATACCGCCGCAAAACATGATAAGAATGACATATTTTGCGGCGGTATTTTTTTTGACCCAATGACGTCTGAAAAACTAGGAAGGTGCTCGTACCTATGAAATCAGCACATTTAAAAGCTGTCCCCAATACTGTTTTAGAAATTGATCTTCAAACAGCCTCCCTCGACATCTGGGATAAGAAGTATCGCTTGAAAGCAAAAGATGGCACCGCCATTGATGAAACAATCGACGATACCTATAAACGAGTGGCACACGCACTCTCCGAGGTTGAAGAAACCCAAGTCAAGCGCGACAAATGGTATGAAGATTTTTTATGGGCACTTCGCCGAGGGGCCATTCCTGCCGGGCGTATTACCTCTAATGCCGGCGCGCTCGCTTACAAGCCTGCCACTTCCACGATTAATTGTACCGTCTCCGGCACCATCGAAGATTCTATGGACGACATTCTCGCGAAAGTTCATGAAGCCGGTTTAACCTTGAAAGCCGGATCAGGCATCGGTTATGAATTTTCTACATTACGCGGCAAAGGCGCTTATGTCTCTGGGGCAGGTGCCTACACCTCAGGCCCACTATCGTTCATGGATATTTACGATAAAATGTGTTTTACCGTCTCCTCAGCCGGGGGACGACGAGGGGCACAAATGGCCACCTTCGATGTGGGACACCCGGATGTCATGGAGTTTATCCGCGCCAAACGTGAAGATGGCCGGTTACGCCAATTTAATCTTTCCCTACTCATTACTAAAGAATTCATGGAAGCCGTAAAAAGCGACATCGACTGGCAATTGGCCTTTCCTTTAACGGAAAAAGAAGCCGCCTTAGATGCCATAGATATTGACAATGCACAACACGTTATCTGGCGTAGCTGGCCGGTCA
>Ga0316205_10001499_pt1 | contig 28944 bp, 32 predicted proteins | sample 3monthpyrite_MG_FD_204941 | JGI IMG/M metagenome (GOLD analysis project Ga0316205, IMG submission 204941) | Microbial mat bacterial communities from mineral coupon in-situ incubated in ocean water Damariscotta River, Maine, United States -... | ecosystem: Environmental > Aquatic > Marine >...
ATTATGTTATTTCAGGTCATGGTCCTACCAATCAACCTGCCATCGATCGCGGTACTGTCGTCGCAGAACAGCGCATTTATCTCGAAGATCTAATGACTGCCGTGAAAGCAGAGTTTGATAAGGGAACGCATAGCCCAGATAAGTTGCGCCAGATCGTTAAACTTCCTAAGTATAAAAACTGGCAATACTACAAAGAATGGCTACCAATGAATATTGAGCGGATTTGGGCTTATTACCATATGGGTTGGTAATAGCCACTTGGTGGGGCAAGATGTTGATTCTTTCAGCATCTTGCCTATTATTAGCTAGTTTTATTGAACCTTCGTTAATGACCGAAAGCAGCCAGCATATGCTTTGATGTAATCATGGTCAGGCCAAAATGGCCTTAAGTAAAATAGGACGTGTATTTATCTAAAATGGCGTCCCCGGCAGGAATCGAACCTGCAACCTACGCCTTAGGAGGGCGTCGCGCTATCCAGTTGTGCCACGGGGACAATGTCGCGAATTATATCAATAATTTGCACCGGTTTGTAAGTGATTAATCAGTAATTTATGTATGCACCGGATGATAAATCTTATCATTTCATTGATAATACACGCGGGGTCAATCTCGTATAGCGGTGAATGTATTCAATGAAAGTATCTGTCATTATCCCGACATATCGTGAGAGTGAGAAATTACCTGCTCTGATAGATCAGTTATTGCCAATGATGAGTCAAGGGCATGAAGTTATTGTTGTTAATGGTGACCCATTGGACACTTCAGTCGAGAAACTGGAAGCAGCCGGGGTCAGGGTCATGAATTCAGATAAAGGCAGGGCAAAGCAAATGAATGCCGGGGCAGAGCTGGCTCAATATGAGTGTTTGTGGTTTTTGCACGCTGATAGTCAGTTCACGGCTTCCTTGAGTGACTATCTGGATGCTCTTGTACCCCTGGAAGTCAATCAATGGGGTCGATTTGATATTCAATTAGATGGGCATCAGCGAGTTTTTCGCATCATAGCATTCATGATTAATCTACGATCTTCTCTCAGCGGTATCGCGACGGGTGATCAGGGTATATTTGTGCATAAGACATTATTTGAACGGGTAGGCGGGTTTGCTGGTATTCCCATCATGGAGGATGTCGATATTTGCAAAAAAATGAAAAAAATAAAACGCCCTAACGTAATCAAGCTTACTCTTATGACTTCTGCCCGTCGTTGGCAGTCCAAGGGTATTCTGAGTACGGTTTTTTTGATGTGGAAGTTAAGGCTGTATTATTATCTTGGAGTTGATCCTGCCAAGTTGTCTAAGTTATATAGCTGAAACCATGGGTAAAGAAAAACAAATACCCATCATGATTTTTGCGAAAGCGCCGTTACCTGGCGAGGTGAAAACCCGACTCGGAAAGAGTGTAGGTATGAGACGTGCTGCCATGATTTATCAAAAAATGTTATACCAGTTTTTGAAAAAAATTGATCAGTGCCACTTTTGTTCTATAGAGCTCTGGTGCTACCCGGATACTCGACATCCCTTTTTTCGTCGCTGTAAAAAAGACTTCGGTCTCGTTTTAAAAAGGCAGCAGGGCAGGGATCTTGGTCATCGTATGAAGAATGCATTTCAATCGGCTAATCGATTTCACGATTTTTCGATACTCATGGGTTCTGATATTCCTGAGATAAATATCGAAGATTTTAAACAAGTCAGGCAATACATGTCGACCAATGTGGGCCTTGTTATGATGCCAACCTTTGATGGCGGGTATGGGTTGATCGCCATGAAAAAAGCCAACTCAGGTCTGTTTACTAACATGACCTGGAGTACGAAGTCAGTATTGAAGGATACTCTGTTAAGGGCAAAAAGAAGAGGGCTGACATACAAATTGCTGGTTGAGAGGGCCGATATTGATAATAAAGCGGATTACATTGCTTATTGTCGTCGTTAAGATGATCTTCCTTTTGAGAGATTGCTTCAAGATCGTTCGCAATGACATATATGCTTAAATGCTATTTGGATCAGGGGCCGTCTTTGGGGAGCCGTTTCATTAAGTCACGCTGTAGATTAATGACCAGTTTACTGAGTTCTCTTTGTTGGGTGTTGCTTATTCCGATGAACTGACCACCGATATGCTGAAGTTTGTCTTTATTGTTTTCTTTTATATAGCGTATTTCCAACTGGCATTTAATAATCTGCTCTTCAGTGATACGCAGTTCACAATAAGGTAATATCTCAGACATTTGTACTGAGCAGGGTGAATCAAGCGCGATTCCAGCACCTGTTTCGGAAAGGTTGATCATATTGCCATATACAGGTATTCCATCTTCACGTTTGAGCTTAACGGGGATGTTGATACCTAGCCCGATATTGATTCGGTAGCTTTCCCTTTTTTGTTGATAAATAACACTTTCAGGGTATTCTAATTTGTAAATAGCAATGTCATTTTTATCATAAGACATCATTAAATTGGCTGAAAACCGTAGTTCGATACCATTGATCTTGGTCGTAACATTCAGTTTTTTATGTATGAGTAGTAATTCATGGCCCTGTTTGCTATTGAGCTCATCGAGAAGAATGAATTTTTCTCCAGGGTTCACAGACAAGATAGCGCTGAAAAAAATTTCAGGTACGCCAGGTATGGAGACTTGCAAGAGCGAATGCTTCGTTCGAACCATTTCAAATAATCTGGCTGATTCAAACGGATTGGTTATATTTTCGCTATTCACTATGTTGTTATTTTTTATAGGGCGTTGATGAGTGTATTAGATGATGATCTTATCAAGCTTTGGCAATGCTACGACCCATATTATTTGTCTTGGAGTGACCACTTGCATCGTATGTGTTTTCATGGATTTTTTCACCATATAAAATAGATAGCGCTTGCTTGACGATACGAAGACTGGAATCCAGTGTGCTGCCATTGATTTGATTGATATGCTGACATTCTTTGACTATTGCCTGGAATTTCTTCCAGAGAGTGGAAAGCTCGTTGTTATGATCACAAGCCGATATGCAAGCTATTGTGCCTTGATGATCGGGGGAGAACCCTGCGTATTTTATGAAGGCATTTCGGTTGCTATGATGCTGTTCGATGATTTGCAGGAGTTTATTTTTTTCATCGCTAACGCTCAACAGGGCATCAGTATCCTTAGGCGATGTTTTGCTCTCGCTTTTTAATAGCGATAGTAATTTATCCGTTAAGCCAATTTCATGGGTGATGGTTTTTTTTAACTCGTTGAAGCATGTAATTTTATTCATAACGTGCTCACCTAGCTGGCTGCCTGGAAGTAAGATTCATATAAGGCGAACTTTTCCGCCACTTTTTCAGAGGATATAATATAGTTTCCACTATTAATATTTTGCCTTACTTCAGACACTCTTTCTGCATCGACAATTGGCTGCTCTTCAAGCTGTTTTTCCAGTTGCTGGATGAGTTTGGCAGAATCGGTTAATGAAAGTGTGTCGACAGAAGTCGAGCTCGAATTTTTTTGTCCATGCCCATTTTCATTTTTGTTGATAGTGCTTGACTGGTTACTCTTCCCGGAGTTATTAACCTGTGAGGTATTTATGTTGTCTAGAGAAATTGCCATGCTTGATACTCCTGGGATAAAGTGGGTCTACACCTTACTTTATATATCGTCATTGTTAAGAAAATATTTAATTGTTTTGCTACAAGCTAATTTTTACAATACCGCGCTGAGTTGCAATGCCTTCAACAATTCGTTTTGAATTGTTGTTCTTTACTTTAACATTGTCTCCAATAGCCGCATCATTCATAGCCTTACCTTGCATTCGAACGCTTATACCAGCCGTTTCTGCAATAATAGTGACTTGTTCGCCACGCTTGATTAATTTAGATTTAATAAGGTGGAACGGTTTTATAGTCTCATGTTTACGTATTGCTCGTTTTGCCAAATGTCCGTCAATATTTCCAAAATCAGTCATATAGTTACCACTTAAACTGGTAATGTCTCTTCTTTCAAGTATCAGGTCACTGGACTTTATGGGAGCATTTCGAGTGATAGATCTTTTGGCAATATAAATATCCTGGTAGGCTTTTACTGTAGCCTGTATGTAAATTTTCCATGGTTTATTGCTACTACAACCAACTGATACCGATATATTTCCTGGTAAACGGCTGTTACCAAGCTGAACATCCAGTTTCGTATCACACGTAGATAGTTTTAGTCGGTTATCAATTTGGCCAACTTCTATTTGTGTGTCTCCATAATTAACGGCTTTCGTTTTGTCGATCAAATATTCCTTGACTGCAACCCTGATTTTCTCGTGGTCAATGTACTGGCTAGCTTCAACCGACTGAGCTAACAGTACAGATGCTATGCAGAGCACTGGATAGAATATTTTTTTGTATGTGTTTCCCATAATTTTCATTAAAACAATAAGTTGTTAATGTTGCCTGCCACAGTCGTCAAAATAATGACATTTTTGAATGGCGTTTTGCCTTTGATTTAATATCATGCAAGAGATATGCCGTAAATTAACCTTTAAGTTTACTCATTATAAAGCCGATACAAGGTCACAGATTTAGAAAAAATATTTTCAGGAGAGATGGGTATGGCGGGACTTTTAGACAGTGTGGATATGCGAACACAATTGGCCGGGCATAATCGGCTTGAGTTGCTGCTATTCAGACTTGGAGGTCGGCAACAATTCGGCATTAATGTATTTAAGGTTCAAGAAGTTATCCAATGTCCTCCTTTAACAAAGATGCCAAATGCTAATAGCGTCATACGCGGAGTCGCAAACATGCGAGGCAAGACCATCAGTGTCATGGATTTGGCTCAGGCTATCGGTATGAGGCCTGTAGAAAATTACCAGGACGCTTTTATCGTCATCGCAGAGTACAATCGAACCACACAAGGCTTCCTGGTAAGCTCAGTTGATCGAATCATTAACATGAACTGGGACGATATCATGGCGCCACCTAGAGCGACTGGTAGAAGTAGTTATTTAACAGCCGTGACAAAAGTTGAAGAAGAACTGGTGGAAATTATTGATGTTGAGCAAGTCATGTCAGAAGTGACAGGGAGTATGGTAGAGGTATCAGAGTCTGTAGTAGATGACGCTCCCGCTGTTTCTACCAGCGTAAAAAGGATTCTGGTGGCTGATGATTCAGTGGTTGCACGTAACCAGGTCAAACGGACACTGGAACAAATCGGTTATGAGGCTGTGCTCGCGAAAAGTGGCAGGGATGCATTGGACCAAATAAAGGAGATGGCGAGTAAAGGACCTATCAATGAACAGATTGCTTTAATCATTTCTGACATCGAAATGCCGGAGATGGATGGTTACACTTTGACGACTGAAATACGTCGGGATCCTGATTTGAAAGAACTCTATATTATGTTGCATACATCTCTCAGCGGTGTCTTTAACAATGCTATGGTAGAGAAGGTTGGGGCTAACCGGTTTATAGCAAAATTTAATGCTGATGAATTAGCAACCAGTGTTATGGAAGCAATAAGTGAGCTAGAAATGAGAGAGTGATCGGTTTTTATATATCCGATTTTAAGGTCACTATAGATATACTATCAACTATTCTACTTAGAAGACAGATTAGGGTATTTGCAGTTTTAAAAGTATAGACTTGGTAGACTAATATAATATATAAATAGCTTTGGGGATTTAAGTACATAACTTATTTCAAATCGACAGACATCAGCGGATAAAATTCATCCATAGATAGTTCCATACAAGGTCAATTAGATGATGCAAAAAGCTTCACAGAACACCATTAGCACGAAAGATTATCAGGATTTCCGACAATATCTTGAAAATATGTGTGGCATTGTATTGGGTGATAATAAACAGTATTTGGTTAACAGCCGCTTGAACAAATTGTTGCAGGAACATAAGTTGGCCACTCTGGGCGAACTTCTCGTGCAATTGAATAAAGATAAATCGCGAGAATTGACCAATAAAATTGTAGAAGCCATGACCACTAATGAGACGTCCTGGTTTCGCGACATTCATCCATTTAACACGCTTAAGGAAAGAATATTTCCTGAGCTAGGTAAAAGCCGACGTACGTCCATTCGTATATGGTCTGCGGCATGTTCTTCCGGGCAAGAGCCGTATTCAATCAGTATGACGGTGAATGAATTTCAAATGTCTAATCCCGGCGCATTAAGCAGTGATGTCCAGATTGTCGCGACGGATATTTCCCCTGCTATTTTAAGCGCTGCTGACAAAGGCCGTTATGACGACATGGCGATGGCAAGGGGTATGTCCCCAGATCGTAAGAAGAAATTTTTTAAGGAAACGCCCAATTATTGGCAAGTCAGCCCCGCTATTCGTTCCAGAATTCAGTTTAAACCCCTTAATCTCCTACAGAGTTACACATTATTAGGGCGTTTTGATGTTATTTTTTGCAGAAATGTATTAATTTATTTTTCAACAGAATCAAAGAAAGAGATTCTTGAAAAAATGTGTCGATGCCTCAACCCCGGTGGCTATTTGTTTCTGGGTGGTTCTGAATCTATTACCGGTATAACCGATAAACTGGAAATGGTCAGAACGAATGGCGGCGTAGTTTACCAGCTAAAACCCTGATCCTGTACCTGGCGCCTGCCAGGTTTGTTGATTCCTCCCATTATTGCCGCTTAACGGTAAACCTTGCCGCCCTGATGGCAAGGTGATGACTTAATTCCATTCTATTTCCATTTAATTCAGTTGCTTATTTGCATTGGCACGCCAGTTGCAATGTAAACAACAAGAAAACGAAAATGGAAAAAATATAATGCCAATAAATTTTGATAAAGCGCTAGGTAGTCATGAACAAGCCCTGAAGATTCAGGCTCGTCGTGCCAGCGCATTGTCATCCAACATTGTCAATGCCGATACACCGGGATACAAAGCACGGGATATCGACTTTAAACAGATTCTGAATAATTCCAAAGGTGACATGTTGGCGATGACGAGTACAGATTCTTCCCATATTTCAACGCAAGGCATGGGATCAATGGGTATGGCATTGAAATACAGGATGCCGAATCAACCTTCGTTAGATGGCAATACCGTCGATCTGGATATGGAAAAGTCTGCTTATGCTGAGAACGCTGTTCGCTACCAGACAAGTCTGCGTTTTCTCACTGGAAAATTCCAGGGCATGATGAAAGCATTTAGAGAGGATTAAAAGAATGAGTTTATTCAACGTATTTGATATTGCAGGATCGGGTATGAGTGCACAGTCTACTCGACTGAATACCGTTTCCAGTAATATGGCCAACGCCAATAACGTCAGCGGGAATAAAGACGAATTATACCGGGCGAAAAACCCTGTGTTTGCTACTGTCATGCAAGATGTTAAAGGGAATACACAGTCCAGCGGAGTGCGAGTCATCCGCATTGAGGAAAGTACTCAGGAAGCATCACGACGTTATGAACCTAATAATCCATTGGCTAATGAAATGGGTTATGTCTACCAAAGTAATGTCAATGCAATGGAAGAAATGGCCAATATGATTTCGGCATCCCGGTCTTACCAAAATAATGTTGAAATTATGAATACTGCCAAACAGTTAATGTTGGCAACTTTAAAACTGGGCGAGTGAGGTTAGAATAATATGACAACTGCAATCGATTCGAGTGTATTTCAGGGGTTGGGTATCAGTGCTAATACTCCCACTGAAGAAGATAAAAACAAGATTGGACAAGATCAGTTTTTAAAGCTGATGACGACACAATTACAAAATCAAGATCCATTTAAACCTATGGAGAATGGTGAATTTCTTGGTCAGATTGCTCAGTTCAGTACTGTTTCAGGTATTCAGGATTTACAAAAATCCTTTGACGGCTTCTCGTCTGCGATGGTTCCTAATCAGGGTCTACAAGCTGCCGGACTCATTAATAGAAATGTTTTAGTGCCAGCCGATGTTGTTCCTTTAACTAACGAGGGTCTTAATGCGGCGGTAGAATTACCTGATCAGGCATCAAAAGTAAATGTCTCAGTTTACACTCCCTCAGGTCAATTAGTGCACAATTTTAACCTGGGTGCTTTGGCTGAAGGTGTTACTCGTTATCAATGGGATGGAAGCTTACCAGATGGTACGTTGGCTCCCATAGGAAATTATAAAGTGACTGTCGATGCTCTGATTGATGGAGAAAATATCGCGGTTAAAAATTATGCCAACCTGCCGGTTGAAAGTATTACTTTTGGTGGCGGTGGTAATGAAGTAAACGTCAATATTCGTGATCTGGGTAGCCGAAAATTCTCAGACATTTTACAGATAAGTTAGTACAAACAGGAGAATTACTATGCCATTCAGAATAGCGTTAAGTGGTCTCAATGCCGCATCAGCCAATTTAAGAGTAATCGGTAATAATGTAGCCAATGCCAGTACAACCGGGTTTAAAAAATCCAGAGTTGAATTTGCTGATATTTACGCGGCTTCAACCTTGGGTGTTTCAGCAAATGCAACGGGCTCTGGTGTGAAAATATCAGCAGTAAAGCAGGAATTTTCGCAAGGTAATATCGATTTCACCAATAACAACCTTGATATGGCCATCAGTGGCGAAGGTTTTTTCAGGTTGAATGAGAACGGCACTACTAAGTACAGCCGAGCGGGTGGTTTTGGAGTTGATCGTGCGGGTTTTGTTGTCAACAGTGAGAACCAACGACTGACCGGTTATCAGGCAGATTCATCGGGTAGCATTACCGGCGCATTGGGTGATGTTCAATTAAGTACCCAGGATTTATCTCCTAATGCGACTACATCGGTTACTTTGACTGCGAATCTTGACTCGTCAGAAGCGGTGCCAGGTGTAAATTTCAATAAAGATGATGCTGCAACTTATAATCACTCAACATCACTAACCACATATGATTCCCGAGGAAATGCTTTACTGCAAACACTTTATTTCCAGAAAAGCGGAGCCTCCACCTGGAATATGTATAGTTATTTAACTGATCCTTCAGGTGCAGATACTGAAATGGTGCCAGCGGGTGGTACGGGTGGTTTGACTCCACCCACACCGGTAGCACTTACGTTTAGTGCGGATGGCGCAATAACCACAGTAAGCCCAGGTACAGGTGCTATAGCGAATTATGACCCTGCTACCATAGCGAGTTTGGGTTCTTCGCCTATAGATATTGATATTGATATCAATAACATTACACAGTTTGGTACTAATTTTGGTGTTAATGAACTGTTACAGGATGGTTACACAACAGGCCGCTTGAGTGGTGTTGATGTGGGTGAGAGTGGTGTTATCACCGCTCGTTACACAAACGGACAATCGTTAACACTTGCGCAAGTAGCGCTGGCGAATTTCAGTAACCAAAATGGTTTGTTGCAATTAGGTGATACCACCTGGGCGGAAACGTTTGAATCCGGTTCAGCATTGGTGGGTGCCGCAGGTACTGGTCCACTGGGACTGATTCAATCCGGAGCCCTGGAAGGTTCTAATGTAGATTTGACTGAGCAGTTAGTAAACATGATTACTGCTCAAAGAAACTTCCAGTCGAATGCGAAGGTGATTGAAACGGCTGACACTATTACCCAGACTATTATCAATATCAGGTAGTCGTTAAGCAATGAATAAAATAATCAACTTAAGGAAATTACGACATGGATAACATGTTATACATCGCAATGTCGGGTCTTAAACAGGTTTTAAGATCGCAAGCCATTAATTCTCATAACCTGGCTAACGTCAGTACACCTGGTTTCAAGGCAGATTTACAATATTTCAAGGATGAGCAAGTGTATGGCGCAGGTCATGCGAGCAGGAGCTATTCCGTTGTAGGCGATAATGGTACAGATTTTACCGGGGGTTCTAATATGCACACCGGTAATGATCTTGATATTGCATTAAAAAACAAAGGTTATCTAGCAGTACAATCGGAAGATGGTCGTGAAGCTTATACACGTTCAGGTAGTTTGCAAATCAGTCAAAATGGATTGTTATCCAACAGTGCAGGCCATCCGGTTATGGGTAATGGCGGACCCATTAGTATTCCGCCTTCCAGTAAAGTAGCCATTGGAGAGGATGGTACGATTTCAATCATACCTGCCGGTCAGAGTTCTACGTCATTAGCAGTCATTGATAGAATTAAGCTAGTGAATCCTAACGAAAATCAAATAATAAAAGGCGATGATGGTCTGTTCTATTTAAAAGATGGTGCGCAAGCACAAGCTGATGCTGCTGTTGGTGTTGTTTCCGGTTATGTCGAAAGTAGTAATGTTAATGTAATTAATTCTATGGTTGAAATGATTCAACTATCACGAAATTTTGAAATGCAAAGTAAGATGATGAAGACGTCACAAGAAAATGACGGAACGTCAACAAAGTTACTTTCATTCAGTTAATTTAAACTATATTAGTTTACCCTGGAGGTAGTTATGGATCCGGCTCTTTGGATAGCAAAAACAGGCGTTGATGCCCAACAAAAACGCATGGCAGTTATTTCGAATAACCTCGCCAACGTAAATACTAACGGTTTTAAAAGAGGTAGGGCGGTATTTGAAGATTTGTTGTATCAAAATCTTCGTCAAGTAGGTGGGCAGTCTTCCCAAAATACGCAATTACCTTCCGGATTGTCTCTTGGTGCTGGTGTACGTACAGTCGCTACGCAAAAAATCCATACTCAGGGAAACATGGTTAATACCGAAAATAATCTTGATATCGCAATTCAGGGCAGAGGTTTTTTCCAGGTATTAATGCCAGACGGAACCACGTCTTATTCACGTGATGGATCCTTCCAGACTGATTCTCAAGGTCAAGTTGTTACTTCAAATGGTTACAGTCTACAACCTAGCCTGACTGTCCCAGCAAACACCCTTAGTATTACCATCGGTACTGATGGCGTTGTTGAGGCTCTTGTATCTGGATCTACTACACCGACAACAATTGGTACCTTACAGCTGGCCGATTTTATTAATCCATCGGGCCTTGAAGCTATCGGTGAAAATTTATACAGAGAATCTGTTTCAAGCGGTACACCGCAAACAGCAGCACCTGCAACATCCGGTTTAGGATCGGTTACACAGGGTTATCTGGAAAGTTCAAATGTTAATGTAGTGGAAGAGCTGGTCAATATGATTGAGGCACAACGTGCTTATGAAATGAACTCGAAAGCGATCTCTACAACTGATGATATGCTTCAGTTTGCTTCACAACAACTATAAGTTGGCATGATTATCGCATTGTTTCTATCATAATAACTTGTCGGGATGTAATAAATGAAAGCCAAATACAACTCATTATTGATGGTGACAATGCTGATAACCAGCATATCGCAGCTCACTGGCTGCGTGACTAACCCCATTAAACCCGCACCTAATCAATATAATGCAACAAGCCCCGCTCCTGTTAAAGCAACTCAAATCAGCATGGGATCAATTTATCAGGCTCAGGCCAGCAGCTTCATTTTTGAAGATCATAAAGCAAAAAGAATTGGCGATATTTTGACGATTGTGTTGTCAGAAAAAACCAATGCAAAAAAGAAAGCCACCACTTCCACTAAAAAAGAAAATACAACTGACTTGGGTATTCCTACGGTGTTTGGATCAGGGGTAACGCATAGTGGTCGTAATCTTCTGGGTGGCAATGTTGAGTCTTCACAGGAATTTACCGGAGAAGGGGATAGCGAACAAAGCAATGCATTAAATGGCACGATTTCAGTGACCGTGGCAGAAGTATACCCCAATGGCAATCTTTACGTGAAAGGTCAGAAACGTATGTTTCTTAACCAAGGTGATGAATTTATTCAGATCAGTGGCATTGTCAGACCCATGGACATCGGAGTTAACAATTCGGTTCCTTCCACATTATTAGCCGATGCCAGAATTGTCTACAGTGGAGAAGGCGCTGTTTCAGATTCAAACAGAATGGGCTGGTTAGCCCGGTTCTTTAATAGTCAATACTGGCCCTTCTAGCGGATACAGGATAATAGAATGATGAAAAAAATTTATTTAAAACTGTTTTTTATTCTGTTTTCAGCAATTCTTGGCTCTCAAGTATATGCAGAAAGAATAAAAGACCTGGTATCAATAGCTGGAGTTCGTTCTAATCAGTTGCTGGGTTACGGGTTAGTTGTTGGTTTAGATGGAACCGGTGGTAAAACACAGTTCACTCAGCAAAGCCTTAAAAACATGTTAAATCGTTTTGGTATCACAGTTCCTTCGAATGTGAATTTAACATCAAAAAATATAGCGGCAGTGGCCGTACATGCATCACTGCCTCCATTTGTAAAACCAGGCCAATCAATTGATATTACAGTGTCATCATTAGGTGATGCCAAGAGCCTTAAAGGTGGCAGCCTGTTAATGACACCTTTGAAAGGCGCGGATGGGCAAGTATATGCCATGGCGCAGGGTAATCTTGTCGTTGGTGGGTTTGGTATATCCGGTAGTGATGGTTCGCGTGTATCAGTCAATATACCCAGTGTCGGTCGAATCCCCAATGGCGCATCCGTAGAACGTTTGGTACCCAATGCATTCACGCAAGGCGACTATATCGTACTCAATCTCAATACATCAGATTTTACTACGGCGAACAGAATTTCAACTTCTATCAATCACGTTATAGGCCCGGGAATAGCAAAACCCCTGGATGCGATTTCAATAAAAGTCAGTTCACCTAAAGATGCCTCTCAACGCGTTGCATTTGTATCCTTGCTGGAAAATATTGATGTTGTGCCAGCAGATGCACCCGCTCGAATTATAGTCAACTCAAGAACAGGAACGATAGTTATCGGTAGTCATGTGAAAGTAATGCCTGCAGCAGTTACGCACGGTAGCCTGACGGTTTCTATTACTGAAGGTGCTGAGGTTAGTCAGCCTGCACCCTTATCTGATGGTGAAACAGTCGTCATTGCAACCACGGATATAGATATCAAACAAGAGAACAATCGTATGTTTTTGTTTAATCCAGGCGTTAAGCTCAATGAAATAGTCCGCGCAGTAAATGAGGTGGGCGCCGCCCCCGGCGATTTGGTTGCCATATTGGAAGCGCTTAAACAAGCAGGCGCTTTACGTGCCGATTTAATCGTTATATAGGGATAATCCAGGATAGCATTGATGACATCTTTGATACCACAAAATACGAATGTATATACTGAACTTTCATCACTAAAGTCATTGAAAGGGCAGGTTAAGGCAGGTGAACAAGGTGCTATTGAAAAAGTAGCTCAACAGTTTGAAGCTATTTTTTTACAAATGATGTTATCAGGAATGAGAAAGACCATACAGGTAGATGAAGAGTATGGTAACGATAAATCCATGTACTATGATTTATTTGATAAACAAGTGGCTATGAATTTGTCTGGCAAAGGTGGTATAGGCCTGGCTAAAATGATGATGAGTCAGTCGGGTATGCAGGAACCAATACAGCAGCCTTCACAGTTACCCTTAAATGATGTTTCACATCAATGGAAAACTCAACCCTACATACCACCTATTCAATCGAATGACATCACGAAATTTGAGCATTCATACGATAAAGTAGCAGAGAAAAAAGATGATTCCAGCAGTAATGATCAATTGTCTGTTGAAAAAGCAAGAAATAGTTCATCTTCTATGCCCAACTTTAAAAGCCCTGTGGAGTTTATTCAAACTGTCTGGAATGTTGCAAAAGATGTCATTCTTGAAAGTGGTCTAAGTCCTAAGGCGGTTATTGCCCAAGCTGCGCTTGAAACAGGCTGGGGTAAACATGTCATTAAGAATCAGACCGGAGAGAGCAGTTTTAATTTGTTCGGAATTAAATCAGGTGGAGAATGGAAGGGTGATCAAGCGCTTGCCAACACCCTGGAATTTAAAGATGGACTCATGGTAACGGCGCGTGAAGGTTTTCGCTCCTATCAATCTATTAAGGATAGTGTGCAGGATTATGTTAATTTTTTGAAAGATAATCAACGCTATAAGTACGTACTTGACCAAGCCAACAATCCTGAAAACTATGTGGTCGAGTTACAAAAAGCGGGTTATGCAACCGATCCTGAGTATGCCAATAAATTACTGAATATTATGCAAAGGAAGGAATTTGGTGAGCTTTTTAATAACGACGACGTAAACGGGATATAGGGTAGACATTCTATGGCAGACTTACTCAATATAGGCGTCAATGGATTACTTGCTTATCAGCGTTCATTATCTACTGTTAGTCATAATATTTCCAATGTCAATACAGAAGGTTATCGTCGTCAGCGTGTCGAACTTTCTACGCAAACTCCACAATACACAGGTTCAGGTTTTGAAGGAGCAGGTGTTAAAGTAGCGGCTGTGACGAGTGTGTATAACCAGTTTGTTGAAACACAAGTGACTAATAATACTTCATTATTCAATGAGCAGGATACTTTACTCAGATTTTCAAGCGACCTGGATAATTTATTGGCTGATCCTGATGTTGGTGTATCCCCGGTATTGCAAACGTTTTTCAAGTCACTTCAGGATCTATCTACTGACCCTGGATCGACGCCTGTTCGTCAGGTTGTATTGAGTGAGGCTGAAGCATTAACTTCAATTTTTAATGATACCTATACCCGGTTGAATACACAGCAATCAGGTGTGAATGCAGAAATATCGTCTGCAGTTAATGATATCAATAGCCTTTCTAAATCAATTGCAGATATTAACAAAAATATTCTGTTAACCAGTGGTGGTAATACCAATTTCCCACCTAATGATTTAATTGATCAGCGACAAACCTTGATCAACGAGCTGGCGGAATTGGTTAGCTTGAACACAGTTACACAAGATGATGGCTCGGTAAACGTATTTATAGGTAAGGGGCAAAGTCTGGTCGTGGGCACTTCAAGTCAACAGTTAACAACCGCTACCAATGAATTTGATATTACTCAACTAGAAGTTGGGATATCAGTTGGGTCTGGTTCAGTTAATATTTCCAATCAAATTACTGGTGGTAAGTTAGGTGGCGCATTGCTTTTCAGAAATGATGTACTGGATAAGGCTTACAATCAACTCGGTAGAGTCGCATTGACTTTATCTGAGGATATTAATGCTCAACACCAATTGGGTTACGATTTGAGTAATACGCTAGGCGGTAATTTTTTTACTGATTTAACCAGTACGATAGCTACCCAGAATAGTAATAATGCTACCGCAACAAATCATGTATATACTGCCACTGTGTCTGACAGTAATCTGATTCAAGCCAGTAACTATCGTCTAGATTATGGCACAGGGAACGTTTATTCATTAACAAGACTGAGTGATAATAGTGTAATTGGTAGTTCTACCAACCTAACTACACTATCAACAGCAGTAAGTACCTCTGAAGGATTTACATTAGCATTAACAAGCGGTTCCAGTATTGCTGTAGGAGATAGTTTTCTGGTATCTCCCACTAAAAATGCGGCGCGCGATATTGATATGGCACTGACCAATACTTCACAGCTTGCGACAGCATCGCCATTGCTGGCGAGTCGTTCTACATCCAATACCGGTGATGCGAATTTCACTAAAGATGGCTTAATCAGTAGTACGGGAACCTTACCAACTTCCCCTATAACTTTTACATTTAGTAGTGGAACGAATACATTTGTGGCAAGTCCAGCTGCTGCAACGACTCCAGCAGGTGCAACGATTGCGTATAATCCAGCCACAGATAGTGGCACCGAGTATCAGGTTGTATTGGCAGGAGTGGGTACTTATCAGTTTACAGTAACTGGAACGCCTGCTAATGGTGATGCGATTTCTGTCGATGTAAATTCCAACGGTTCAGGTGATAATCGTAATATCCTGGCTATGATTAATTTACAGGAACAAAAAGGCGTCGCTAATGGTAGTGCTAATTATCAGGAGGCTTATTCTGAACTGGTGTCAGAGATCGGCGTTAAAACCAAAAGAGCAGAATTTTCTGCTAACGCTAATCAAGTGCTTTTTGATCGTGCGGTGTCTTCTCAACTGGAAATATCAGGTGTTAATCTTGATGAAGAAGCAGCTGATCTAATTAGATTCCAACAGTCTTATCAGGCAGTGGCGCGAATTATCACCACTGCGGATGAGCTTTTTCAGACCCTGTTAGGTGCTGTGTCGAGGTAAGGTATGAGAATTTCAACATCACAATTTCAAATTGAAAGCGTTAGACGTATGTTGGATCAGGAAGCGCGATTGAGCGACATACAGCAAAAAATATCGACGGGCAGACGAATTCTCACACCTTCAGAAGATCCAGCGGGTGCCGCTCGAATACTGGATTTAAAGCAAGTTATTGACGTAAATGAACAATATCAGCGAAATGCAGATGTAGTTGAAGCACGTCTGCAAGCACAAGATGTTACATTAACCAGTTTTGTTGATGTTTATCAACGTGTCAGGGAGTTAGCAGTTCAGGGGCTCAATGATCCACTAGGGCAGGAAAACAGAGATGCAATCGCTGCTGAAATTCGCCAACAATTAAGTGAATTAATGAGCCTTTCATCCCGCAAAGATGGTAGTGGTGAGTATTTGTTTTCAGGTTATCAGGGAAACACTAATCCCGTTGTTGATGCAGGCAGCGGAACCTTCACCTATGCGGGCGATCAAGGCCAGCGAAAAATAGCTATCGGACCTAATCGTAGTATAGAGGATAGTGACAACGGGTATGATTTATTCTTTAATATTGCTAACACGACTGAAAATGCTTTCAGTGCTGTCTATAATTTAGCGTCAGATCTTGAAAGTAATACTCAAACAGGTGCCAGTTTAACTGAATTAGATGCAGTGATGGAAAATCTGTCAAATTTTCGTTCAAAGACGGGGGTACGACTTAATTCTATTGAAGTTCAGAATGGTGTCAATGAAGGCGTGGTGTTACAGAGCAAACAATTGCTTTCTGATATTGAAGACCTCGATTTAGCAGAAGCTATTACCGAGTTGAATTTAAGACGCACAGGTTTAGAAGCAGCTCAACAATCCTATGTGCGGATTCAAGGTTTAAATTTGTTTAATTTCTTGTAATTTTAATCATTAAAAAAGATGTCAAACATTAATGCCTCAAAATAACACCCAGATAGTTACACTTGATTATAATGCTAATGAAAATCAGCATAGTTTCAAAATAATACTTAACCGTGATCTGTATAGTCAGAAAACCATGTGGGATGATTTTGAAAATGGGTTTCTGTATGAGCAGGAAACTTCTCAGGTTTATATCGATCTATTACAGCAGGGCGATACTTTTCTTGATATCGGCGCGCATATTGGTTATTACTCATTGTTGGCAGCCAGTCTGGTTGGCACCTCAGGGCAGGTATTTTCATTTGAACCGAATGCAGATAACCTACTGCAATTAAAAGAGAATATAATGCTGAATCAGTATGCCAGCGTTCAAATCTTTCCATTTGCTGTCGGTGACGAAAATAAAGAAGTCAATTTCTTTGAAAATCAGGACAATGATGGTGGGCATGCTCTATGGGATGTGGGCAAACATGACTTTAATATTAAAAGTCGTGAAAATAGCCAAACATTTACAGTACAGATGAAAACACTGGACAGCCTTTTTTCTGAATCGAAAATAGATAGTCTTAAACTCATTAAAATGGATGTGGAAGGGTGTGAGGCCATGGTATTAGAGGGGGCTACTCAATTATTGAAAACGCATCAATACCCCTTTGTGATTTCAGAAATAAATCGTTTCGCGCTTTCAGAAATGGGATCCAGTGAGGATGAAGTCAGAAATAAAATGAATTCACTGGGTTACGAATGCTATGTATTAACTGAGGCAGGCCTTATAAAACAGGAACCTGGCCAATTCATTGAATGTAACTATGTTTTTAATGTTATGTTTATTCACCCCGATCGTTTGGGCGAAATATCAATCAATATTGCTTGAGATCAACATTAATTTCAATGGACAAACCAACGCGAAGTTTTATTATCCCGGTTTTGGACTATTCACCCCACAGTCCTTATAACATCAATACGCTTTTAACTGAACTTGAAAATATTAATGGTGAAGTCATTTGTGTTTTTAATTCACATGATGTTTTCGAACATTTAAAAGACCATCCGAGAATTGATAAATATTGTCTGAACAGCCAAAATGCTGGAGTGAGCCGCTCGTGGAATATCGGTATTAATTTGGCAGAAGGTGATTACTTGTTTATTCTTAATGCAGATTTACATATTGGTGAGCAGGGCATTAATAAACTCGAAATGAACCTTGAGATACTTCATAACGCTGTGATGGTAGGGCCAGAAGGCTCTAATTTAAAATTCATTGATGAGAATTTATCTATGGGTAAGCATTTTTCAAAGGGTACACTGGGTATGCCCGAAAATGCAGATAATATTTCAGGTTTTTATATGGCAATTCATAAGCAACGATTCCTTGATGCTGGTCTGTATTTTGATACACGTTTTAGCCCTTGTTTTATGGAAGAGTGGGATATTGGTTTCCAAATACGCTTGTCAGGTCTTTTGTGTTATGTTGTACCTCTTGCTGATTATGCACATGAATGGGGGATCTCAGCCGGTGGTCATAAAACCATTAATTATTTTGGTCAACTACTATCGCGCGATGAAATAATGAATGCCAATGCAATCAAATTCAGAGACAAATGGTTTGAAGCGTTATGTGAATCAACCGATTCCTTATTGACTGAAAGTATTGATCAATGATCTGAATGAAAGTACTTTTCATTACACATACCTATCCCAATTATGTTGTTGATCTATTATTACACGGTCTTAGAAAACTATTGGGTGAAAATGTTGTTGATTATCCGCGTAAAGATTGTGTTTACGAAGGTGTTTTAGGGCTTGGCATCTGCCCACCTGAGCAACGATCAAATAACTGGTTTCCTGATGATACAGGTATTGATCGGCAGGATATCGAAACTAAACTAGCTACTGGTTTTTTTGATTATGTTGTATCAGATATCCGAAACATGGAGTTAGCCAATAAACTCCTGAACGGAGCCAAGTATAAAGGTCTGGCAATTATTGATGGAGAAGACCATCCCGTTAATATGACACCGGGCCCCTTTCTTTTTTTCCAGCGTGAAACCGATGGTACTCAATACGGCATTCCATTGCCTATGTCCATGCCCGAAGAAATACTACTGGAAATAAGCGAATTTAAACATGAGCCAAAACGTTACAGTATTGGGTTTATCGGTTCTTTGAGCGATCAGGAAGGCTATCGAGAAAAAATTGTACATTCACTGATGAAACATTTTCCAGATGGGCTTTTTAAACTTAGTGGTATCGCTAGCCAGGTAGAACAAAGCCCTCAGGGCAGGCTGGGAAAGAAAGCGTACTACCAATCATTACAACAATGCGAAATGCTTCTTACGCTTCGAGGAGCCGGCTTTGATACATTCAGATATTGGGAGCACATGGCTTGTCATGCTGTTAGCCTGGTAGAGAAGATGCCACTTTTTGTGCCCTATGCATTTAAACATGATGTGCATCAGCAAGTGTTTTCATCAGAAAAGCAACTCATCACCCAGGTTGAATCATTATTAAGTAATAAACAGCGTTTACAGGAGATAATGACAGCTGCACGGGAAAAGCTAATTAAATCTCATTTGACAATCCATCGTGCTAAATACCTGATTGACAGGCTGCAGATGACATACCGTTAATCAGTCGAGTTGTAATTTTCTAAAAAGATAAATATTCTTTGATACCTCAGATGAAACCACAGTTATTCAGAGTTTTTACTCACGCTTAAATGCCCTCCAATATAATCCTTATTAAAAAAGATGTAATAAAGCCAATTTATTGACATTGGCAAGCAGGCTCCCACAAAAAAGATTGTAAGTGATTGTAATTATTGTATTATAAAGAAAGGTCTGAATATTGCATTATTTCTGTAAGTTATTTACTTGGAAGATAGATCACGGTGTGCACATCAGGATGCGGTTATGTTCAATGATAAAACAATACTAATAACGGGTGGTACGGGTTCTTTTGGACATCGGCTAACCAAAACCTTACTGAGTCAATATAAACCCAGGAAGGTAATCATTTATTCTCGTGATGAATTAAAGCAATACGAAATGCAACAAATCTTCAATGGATCTGAAATGAGATATTTCATTGGCGATGTACGTGACAGTCAACGCATTTGTCAGGCGATGCGAGGTGTTGATATGGTGATCCATGCCGCGGCAATGAAGCAGGTTCCTGCAGCCGAGTACAATCCTATGGAGTGCATCAAAACCAATATCCATGGAGCCGAAAATGTGATCAAGGCTGCACTGGATAATAATGTGGAAAAAGTCATAGCACTTTCAACCGATAAAGCGGCCAATCCAATCAATCTGTATGGAGCAACCAAACTGGCCTCCGATAAATTGTTTGTAGCGGCCAATAATATTACCGGAGGACATCGCACGGCTTTTTCTGTCGTTCGTTATGGAAATGTTTTGGGTTCACGTGGATCAGTCGTTCCATTTTTTAATAAAATGATTAAAGAAGGTTCAGACCATTTACCGATTACCGATATGAACATGACGCGATTCTGGATTACATTACAACAGGGCGTCGACTTTGTACTAAGAGATTTCGAAATTATGGCGGGAGGAGAAATATTTGTACCTAAAATTCCTTCAGTGAGAATTACCGACCTGGCTACTGCGATGGCTCCTGATTTAGAACAAAAAGTGATAGGCATTCGTCCGGGAGAAAAATTACATGAAATCATGTGTCCTGAAGATGATTCTCACTTGACCATAGAATTTGATAGTCACTATGTCATTAAGCCTTCTATTAAATTCACTGGCGGTGATATGGATTACACTCACAATAGCCTGGGTGAATTAGGCAAACCGGTCAAGCAAGGTTTTTGTTATAACTCCGGTACCAATGGTCATTTTCTGAGCGTTGAGGAGATTGCAACACTTAACCACTCGGGTGATGAATGATTCCATATGGAACACAAGATATCAATGAAGATGATATAGCGGCAGTGGTTGCTGTCATGAGATCAGAATGGTTAACACAAGGACCCTCGATTGAGCGTTTTGAGAAAGCAATCGCTGCTTTTTGTGATGTCAATTATGCAGTAGCTGTCAACAGCGCCACATCTGCATTACATCTTGCTTGTCTTGCGTTAGGTGTGGGGCAGGGTGATATCGTTTGGACTTCTCCTAATACATTTGTCGCTTCTGCAAATTGTGCGCTTTATTGTGGTGCGACGATAGATTTTGTTGATGTCAATGATAGAACATTCAATATTGATGTGGATTTACTGAGAGAAAAACTGGAAACTGCCAAACGAAAGGGAGAGCTTCCGAAAGTAGTGGTCCCCGTTCATTTTGCCGGACAGTCTTGTGAGATGAAGGAAATCTTCAAGCTTTCAAAACAATATGGATTCAGGATTATAGAAGATGCGAGTCATGCATTGGGCGGTCAGTACGAACAATCGCCCATTGGTAACTGTCAATATTCTGATATCACTGTATTCAGTTTTCACCCGGTTAAAATGATTACAACGGGTGAAGGTGGTATGGCTGTTTGTAATAATGCAAAGCTGGCTGCTCACATGCTCAGGTTGCGAACACATGGTATTACCAGAGATAAGCTTCTAATGGGTGATGACATTGATGGGGATTGGGCGTATCAGCAAATTGAATTAGGTCAGAATTATCGAATAACCGATATACAAGCGGCTTTAGGAGAAAGTCAGTTAAAAAGACTGGAAGAATTTGTTGAGAAACGCAACATTATCAGAGCATTTTATGATCAGGCGCTATCATCATTGCCAGTAACATTACCCTACCTGCAAGAGAATGTGGATTCATCCTTTCATTTGTATCCAGTTTTGATTGATAGTGATAATGGATTGCGTAACAGAAAATATGTTTATGATGAAATGAGAAAAAACGGTGTGGGCGTTAATGTCCATTATATACCAGTGCACACCCAGCCTTATTATAGAGCTTTAGGTTTTAAACAGGGGGATTTCCCGGTCGCAGAGCAATACTACGAAAAGACACTCAGCTTACCTATATTTCCTTCTATGACCACTGAGCAAACTGAACATGTCGTTGATACCCTAAGCAGAGCGCTACAATGATGAAGCTAGCAGTGATACCTGCCAGGGGTGGGAGTAAAAGAATACCCGGAAAAAATATTAAGCCTTTTCTCGGTAAACCCATTATTGCGTATACAATAGAAACAGCTATCAAAAGTAATGTGTTCGATAAAATTATCGTGTCTACAGACAGTGAGGAAATTGCAGAAGTTGCTAAACAATATGGGGCAGAAGTACCCTTTGTTCGACCTGTAGAGTTATCTGATGATTTCAGTGGTACAACAGAAGTAACGGCGCATGCTGTACAATGGTATCAGGACAGGAATATGCCGATTGAACTGGTTTGCAGTATTTATGCAACAGCACCTTTATTGAGTGCTGAAACCCTTATCAAAGGGCTGCAAATTATCCAAAGTACGGGTAAACAATATGCCTTCACGGTAACAGCATTTCCATCCTCAATTCACCGAGCGATTAAAATCAGTAAAGATAATGAGCTTGAAATGTATTGGCCGGAAAACTTTTATACCCGTTCGCAAGATCTTGAAGAAGCTTATCATGACGCAGGGCAGATGTATTGGGGAACCCCGGAAGCTTTTACAGAAAAACTGAGGTTTTACGACAAACATTCTGCACCCGTTATCGTACCGAACCACCTGGTTCAGGATATTGATACCCCAGATGACTGGGTCATGGCTGAGCTTCTTTATCAAGCTTTGCAACACAATAATAGTGAAATACAATGAACATCGTGTTCCGGGTTGATGCATCGTCAGACATTGGTTATGGCCACATCATGAGATGCATGACACTGGCAGATAAGCTAGCCGAACAGGGTGCATCGATACGCTTCATTTGCCGAGATTTACCCGCTCATTCAGGTGACTACATAACGAACAAGGGCTATACATTAAGCTTGTTGACCTATCGACAACCCAATAGTAATAGCAGTAATAAATTATTGCTGGATTGGTCGAATGATATTGCTGAAACCAATGGCATGCTAAATAACCCAGTTGATTTACTCATTATTGATCATTATGAGATCGATGCGAAATGGCATCGTAAAAAATCAAGTTTAGTGAATAAGGTGATGGTTATTGATGACATGGCAAATCGCGAATTGGATTGTGATATTCTATTGGATCAAACCTATAAACGGGAAAAAGTAAGTTACGAGCAATGGCTAGCATCAGAGGCTCACTTGTTAATAGGAACAAAATACGCGCTTCTCAGGCCACAGTTCTCAGAGAATAGAGAGAAGGCATTAAATAAACGAAAACTATATTCCGGTATCCAACGTATTCTCATTAGTTTTGGTGGAGCTGATAATAAAAATCATAGTGCGGAAGTACTAGATTTACTAGACAAAATCGAATTAAGTCATGAACCCATTATTGATGTGGTTCTAGGTCAGGGCGCGAAACATGTTAAAGAACTTAAGGCATTAGCTAAACAATATAAAGCGAGCATCAACATCTTACATAATGTAGATAATATGGCTGAAATAATGTTGGCTGCTGATATTTCTTTCGGTGCAGCAGGCAGTACATCCTGGGAACGTTGTGTGATGGCTTTACCCACGATTATGTTTGTTGATGCAGAAAACCAGTCGCTCATCGCAGGGAATCTACAACAAGCGGGTGCAGCCAGTGTATTTCAAAGTTATGAAACTGATTCACCAGGATTGACAACTGAAATACTAGATCTGGATAGCAAGTCAAAACAATATGAACGGATGAGTAAGGCTGCAGCAACTATTTGTGACGGCTATGGGGCAGACAGAGTTGTAGAGCAAATTTATGCTACCGTTTAAAGATACAGGTGATTGAGGTTAATCCATGAGAACAATACAAATTAACGGTAGAATGATTGGTAGTGATTATCCCAGTTATATTATTGCTGAAATAGGATCAAATTATAATGGTGATCTTGAAACTGCAAAAAAGATGATAGATCTCGCAAAAGACAGTGGCGTTGATGCTGTAAAATTTCAGATATTTAAAGAAAAAACCTTGTATCCACCTGAAGCCGGTGTTGTGGATTATTTAAAAATGAACAAATCCATCAACCAGCTGGTCATAGAAAACGAAGTGCCTAATGAATATCATTTGCAGTTACTCCAGTACTGTAATCAAGTCGAAGTGACATATTTATGTACCCCTACAGATGAAGTCCTGGCAGATTATCTGGACGAGATCGGCGTTGGTGGATTCAAAATAGCTTCCTATGCGTTAACACATATTCCATTATTAAAGCATATAGCGAAAAAAGGTAAACCAATTATCTTGTCCACCGGTTGTACCAATCTTGAGGAAATTGCAGAGGCTGTAAGAACCATTCGCGAAACCGGTAATGATCAATTGATACTGATGCAATGTGTTTCTCAATACCCTGCTGAAATTGAACATACCAATATCAATGTGATAAATACATTAAAAACAGCATTTCAATTACCTGTCGGTATGTCTGATCACAGTAGAGACCCATATGTTGTGCCTTATGCATCTGCTGCCATCGGAGCAGACCTTATTGAGAAACATTACACACTTGATCGTTCACAAGAGGGGCCTGATCATTCATTTGCAGTAGAACCTGATGAGCTTAAGCAAATGGTGATGGGTATACGTTCAGTTGAAGCTGCAATGGGTACCTCAGAAAAATATGTTACCGAAATAGAACAGGAAATGCGGAGTTTTGCACATCGATCGGTATTTACAACACGCCAAATAAATAAAGGGGAAGTTATTTCCAGTGAGAATACAGCTATTCTCAGACCTGGTAAAAAACAACATGGTATTGCACCAAAATACTATGAAAAAATATTGGGCGCAAAAATCATTCGCTCGGTTTCAGCAGGTGAAGTTGTGAAATGGTCTGATGTCGTCAGTTACTCGAGTGATCAGGAGGAGTAATGTTAGGAAAATACAATAAAAAGCAGGTGCAATCATTTTATGAAGAGCATGGCTATTATATTTTTCGCAATGTAATTCCACAGGAGATGATCGAGCAAAGTCTTAATGAAATTGATTTCGCACTTCAGTCCCAATGGAAATTGTATTTTTCACAAGAAGACTATCCTGGTATGGACCATGCCACGGTCAGGTTGTTTAACCGAAATCGTCACTATCGTCGGGTCATGTATGAGTGGCTCAATAAACGTATGTTAAGACCTTATAACTATCCGGTGTCCGAACAAGTCAAAACAATTTGTGATTGGATAGGGTTAAAAGCCACCATGTTTCAGATGGCTGCCAATCGTTTTCATTTGCCTGATGAAGATAACTTTAAAACGGGTGTTCATCAGGACATTGGTATTATGCTAACGGAATCTTCAGTAACATTTTGGTTGCCGCTAGTCGCTGCTTTAAGATCAAATGGTTCTATAAAATTGTGGGATAAATCCCACCATGAGCATGTGTTGGTTCCTGAGGGGATCGATTATCGTGGTCACTCATGGATATCTGATGCGACGCTTGAAAAATACGATGAAGTCTGGGAAGAGTATCAACCAGGCGATCTTTTATTGTTTCATACCAAGACTATTCATACCAGCACATCAAACAAGAGTGATAATTGTCGTTGGTCCACGATTTTCAGATTTGATAATGCCGAAGATAATCAATATTTCGATATGCAGGACAATCCCCTGGAAAAGGGATATATCATGGAGAATGATAAAAAAGCATTTTCAGGATTTAAAAAAGATGGCAAATCAAGAGCAGAAAAATAACAATAGCTCGCATCCGGTGATTGCTGGGGATTTATGCACACTGAGACCTGTAGAGATCAGTGATAGTGAAATTATCCGACAGTGGCGCATGAGTAGTCATGTGGCGATTAATTTCCCTTCGTCATTTTCTGTGGATTCTGAACAGCAAGTAGACTGGGTGAATTCTATCCTCAACAACGAGAGCGTTGAGTACTACATTATTAGTGAAAATAATCAGCATAAACTGGTTGGTTTGATATTTTTACAAGATATTGATAGAAAGAATCTCAATGCCGAATTTGGTTATTATATTGGTGATCTTGATTACCACGGTACCGGGGTGGCGATTGATGCAGAAATGTTATTACTGGATCATGCTTTTAATAGTATGGGTATGCATAAAATATACTGTGAATCGTTAGAGTATAATAATAATGTTTTATCGCTACACAAACAGTTCGGGTTCATTCAGGAAGGAGTCCGACGTGAACACATCAATAAGGATGGAGTATGGACTAGTCTTGTCATCATGGGTGTGTTAAAGAGCGAATACACAGCTGCACGCGAAAAAATACATACTATAATCCAGAGTTTTACAGGCCGATGAAATTTCACCATATAGGTTTGGCTGTTAAGCAGATAGAAGCTGAGATAGAAAGCTATCGGGCAATAGGTGCTAGTGATTTTTCACCTATTTATGACGACACTGTTCAAAATGTAAAAATTATTTTTTTTATGCTGGGAGGTGTTCGGCATGAACTTGTATCTCCGCTGTCTGGAAAATCCCCTGTTGATCAGTACCTGAAAAAAAACATACGCATTTATCATACCTGTTACGAAGTAGAAGACCTTGAAAAAGCAATAGACGATCTTGAACAGGCTGGCGCTATGCTGGTTTTACCACCAACCAAAGCTGTTGCTCTTGAGAACAGAAAAGTATCTTTTCTGTTGATAAAGTCAGGAGATTTGATTGAATTGCTGGAATGCAGTCGTGAAAGTTAGATTGGAATCGAACAGTAATCCAGCCTTCCTGAAATCTGCTTTGGCTGTTGAGTGTGATAGTTTAATAGTAGAAGAAGGTGGTTATGGTCTCCTTGAGCCCAATATAATCGATACCCATTCTAGTTTATATCTTGAAGAATTTGATGTGTTGGTGCTTGCCTTGAGTATTGAGTACCTGGAAAATTTACCTATTTTTAAGAAACCGTATGCTTGTAATATGGAGGCAGAGTATAAAAATATTACAAACGTCGTTAATCATCTGTTAGATCTGGTCAAGACTTTTCGGCAGTACCGACCCAATATTCCCGTTTGTCTCTTTTCGTTCCCCTATCAAACAAATACGGCATATAATTTTCTGGAGACGAATTCTGAGGAAATGTCACTCAATCGGTATATTGCTTCAGTTAATAATCAATTAATTTCGAGCGTCATCGGTCTTCCTGGTACTTATGTATTTGACATTAATCATGTTGTAATAAGCCATGGTTATATGAATGTATTCGACCATCGTATGGGGTATTTGGCTAAGTCGCCCTATTCAAATGCAGGTGTAAAATATATTGCGAAAGAATTAATTTCGTTTATTAAGCGTATCTTTGAACCATCAAAAAAAGTATTAATTCTAGATCTGGATAACACATTGTGGGGAGGTGTGGTGGGAGAAGACGGCATTGATGAAATAATATTGTCTTCAGATGGAGCAGGTAAAGCTTATCAGGATTTTCAACGTAGTATTAAAAATCTGGCTGATCGAGGTGTATTGCTGGCATTATGTAGCAAGAATAATGAACAGGATGTTATCGATGTTTTTGAGAAACACCCTGATATGTTGCTACAGTGGGACGATTTTATCGTGAAAGCGATCAATTGGGAGGATAAGGCAAAAAATATAAAAGCTATATCAGAACAGCTAAATGTTGGAATAGATAGTATGGTTTTTCTTGACGATAACCCGACAGAAAGAATGTGGGTCAGAACTGCTCTCCCGGAAATGGATGCTCCAGATTTACCGATAGACCCATCAGGCTTCGTTGCTTTTTTATATTCCCTGGATGAGTTCAAACTAATGAGCCTAACTCAGGAGGATTTTGATAAAACGATAAGTTATAAAGCGGAATTATCCAGAAATGAAGTAAAAGAAAGTGGTATTACATATAATGATTACCTGGATACCCTGGAGCTATATTGTACTGTTGAAAATACAGGTGAGTCGGATATAAAAAGAGTGGCGCAACTACTGGCAAAAACAAACCAGTTTAATTTTACTGGAAAACGCTATAAAGAAAATGAAGTTATGACCATGTTACATGACCAAGATTACCATGTGTCATCATTACGTGTAAAAGACCGGTTTGGAAATTACGGACTTGTAGGCCTGGTGATATTGCTTAAAGAAGGGGATAAAGCAATTATAGATACCTTTATTTTAAGTTGCAGGGTGTTAGGGAAAAGAGTTGAAGATTTTCTTCTTGCTAATTTGTGTCAGTATAGTTTGAAACAGTGGGGCTGTACTGTAATAGAAGGGTTATACAAACCAAGTAATAAAAATAATCAGCTTAAAGATTTTTATATTAAAAATGGTTTTGATTTTATTGCTGATATTAATGGAACGCTACACTATATTAATCATGATCCTGTCATCGAATTTCCTATGCATATAAGGACCTGATATGGAGAATAAGCTCAAGTTGATTATTGCTGAATTATTTGGTGTTGAAGAAAATACAATACAAAATGATTCAGGTGTTGTGAAAGGTGATATTTTGAATTGGGATTCATTGGGCCAATTACAGCTCATACTTAAAATCGAAGATTCATTTAATGTTAAATTCACAATGGAAGAGATAAAGCAAATGCAAGATTATTCCACTATATTAAATATGTTGACCAGCAAAACAATTACTTAATTAAAAAAATGATGAGCCCCTGCACAGGTTATAGTAAATGAGCGCGTTGAAAGTCTTTATATTCGGCAACAACCGGGTTTGCCTGGAATGTATTAAAATATTAAATAATGATAGACATTTTAATATTATTGGTGTGTGTCTGCATGATGAATCTAGACAGAAGTTCGTTAAAGAAATTATCAATGAGCTGGGAGAAGGTGTCAGGTTGTATGAATACGGTGCGATAAATGAAGCAGAGTTGCTTGATGAGTTGAAGCATCTTGGGTGTAATATAGGTTTTTCAATATATTTTGGTTATATTTTGAGTAAGCAAATTATTGATCAATTTCCACGTGGCGTCATCAACTGCCATCCTGCGTATTTACCTTACAATCGTGGTAGTGCTCCAAATGTTTT
>Ga0316205_10001501_pt1 | contig 28937 bp, 31 predicted proteins | sample 3monthpyrite_MG_FD_204941 | JGI IMG/M metagenome (GOLD analysis project Ga0316205, IMG submission 204941) | Microbial mat bacterial communities from mineral coupon in-situ incubated in ocean water Damariscotta River, Maine, United States -... | ecosystem: Environmental > Aquatic > Marine >...
CCCCGGCGCGCTTGATGTGCTGGCCTGCGCGCACGTAAAAATCAGCCTCGATGCCCGGCGGCAGGCTACCGCTGACCACCACCAGCATATCCGGCTCGAGGCAGGCAGTTATTTTCTCCAGCGCGGCATCGGCGTCTTTTGGCTGCCACATCGGGCCGGGTTGGCCAAAGCGATATTGCAGCCCGGTGCTGGTTTCCAGAATGGCAAAGCTTTGCCGGGTCATTTCCGGCCCGTCAAAGCGCATCACGTCTATCTCTTCCTGCGCCAGAAGCTCGGCCATCATATTGCCGGTCGCGCCACCCAGCGCCACAAAGGCGCGGCTTTCGCCTTCCAGCAGTTTGATCGCGCGGGAAACATTGACCCCGCCACCGCCGGGCTCAAGGCTGGTATTCACACAGCGCAGTTTCAGGTCAGGTTTGATTACATCAACATCGGCAGCCGAATCCAGCGCCGGGTTAAGCGAAACGGTCAGAATTTTGCGCATAAAGTCCCCTACCCCACAGAAGCGGGTGCATAATAAATCAATGGGCCTCGGCTACATTAACAGCAATTCCACGGTTCACAAATATAATTCGAGGGCCAAATAAAAAGAAATGGCGGCGGGCCGTTAAGCCCGCGCCATATCCATTCCGGCCTCTGTAGCCAGTTTTTTCATTCTGCCTTGCAGCTTTTCAAACGCCCGCACCTCGATTTGGCGAATCCGCTCGCGGCTGACCTTGTAAACCTTGGAAAGTTCTTCCAGAGTCATCGGTTCATCGCTCAGGCGCCGCTTGGTCAAGATATCCTGCTCGCGCTCGTTCAGGTCTTGCATGGCTTTGGCCAACAGCTCCATGCGAATATCGTATTCGTCTTTATCGGCATAGTCGCTGGCCTGATCGGCGTTTTCGTCTTCCAACCAGTCTTGCCACTGGGCCGCGCCATCACCATCAGCCTTGATCTGGGCATTGAGCGAGGCATCCCCGCCCGACATCCGCCGGTTCATCGACAGCACTTCCGCCTCGGTCACATTCAGCTCGGTAGCGATTTTGGTCACGTTTTCGGGGTGCAAATCACCCTCCTCCAGTGCACCAATTTTGTTTTTGGCCTTGCGCAGGTTGAAAAACAGTTTTTTCTGCGCCGAAGTCGTGCCCATTTTTACCAAAGACCACGAGCGCAATATATATTCCTGAATGCTGGCACGTATCCACCACATGGCATAGGTCGCCAGCCGAAAGCCCTTTTCGGGGTCAAACCGCTTGACCGCCTGCATCAGGCCGACATTGGCCTCGGATACAACCTCGGCTGTGGGCAGCCCGTAGCCGCGATAGCCCATGGCGATTTTGGCCGCCAGCCGCAGGTGGCTGGTAACCATTTTATGTGCCGCTTCGGAATCTTCGCGTTCGACCCACGCTTTGGCCAGCATGTATTCCTCTTCCGGTTCCAGCATCGGAAACTTGCGAATTTCCTGCATATAGCGCGAAAGCCCCTGTTCCGGCGACGGGGCCGGTAATTTGGCATAGCTCATCTGTCTCTCCTCTGGCGAATATTCTTGTCGCTTGGCTTATAAATGGGTGTTTTTGAGCGCATATTCAATATTTCAGCGGCGCACACGGGCTCACGATGTCGAAATCGGCGTTTTATCGCGCAGCCGCACAGGGCAAGCGGATCTGTGTCGCTATGCACCCTTTCAGGCCAGTGCCGCGACAAGTGCCGCCATATCTTCGGGCATCGGGGCCACAAAGCGCAGTGTTTCCTTGCTCACGGGGTGCACAAAGCCCAACGTGGCGGCGTGCAGCGCCTGCCGGGGGAAATCCCGCAGGGCATTGCTGCCGGCTTCCGATAGCGCCGCCTTGGGAATGGCGCGCTTGCCGCCATAGGTTTGGTCACCCACCAAAGCATGGCCGATATGAGACATATGCGCCCTGATCTGGTGGGTGCGCCCGGTTTCCAGCCAGCAGCGCACCAAAGCGGCCACCGGTTTTTCAACCGGGCCAAAACCGGCCTCGGCGCGCAGCCGGGTAATGGCGTGTTTGCCGCTATCCTGCACCACACACATGCGTTTTCGATCGGTGCGGTGGCGCGCGATATTGCCCGATATCCGCACCACGTTGCCCGGCTCGAAACGCACCCCTTTAATGCCTTTTAGCCGCGGGTCCACCGCGCTCGGGTAGCCCCAGCACAGCGCCAAATATTCGCGTTCCAACGAGTGGTCGGCAAATTGCGCGGCCAGCCCCTGATGCGCGGCATCTGTTTTGGCAACCACCAGCAGGCCGCTGGTATCTTTATCAATCCGGTGCACGATACCCGGGCGTTTTTGCCCGCCAATGCCGGAAAGGCTATCGCCGCAATGGTCGAGCAGCGCGTTTACCAATGTGCCGGTTTCGCTGCCCGGTGCCGGGTGCACCACCATGCCCGCCGGTTTGTTGACCACGATCAGCGCGCTATCTTCATAAACCACCTCAATCGGAATATTTTCGGGCAGGGCTTCCAGCGCCACCGCCACCGGCAACACCACGCGCCACACCTGCCCCACTTCCGGCACCGCCTTGATATTGGTAATGGTTTCGCCCTCACAGCTTACCTGCCCGCCGGTTATCAGCGCCTGAATGCGGGCGCGTGAAAGGCTCACCCCTTCGGGCACCGCTTGCGCTAGGGCTTTATCAAGTCGCCTTGGCAATGTATCACCAAGGGGTATTTCCAGAATCTCGGAGTCGGCCATGAATGCCCCATTTGAAGAACCGCCACACCTGCGCACCCTGCGCCGGCTGGTCAATATTCTGACCGTGGTTTTTATCCTTGGCTTTCTAACGATAGTTGCGGTGATTGTCATGCGCTTTGCCAGCCTTGGCACGCCAGCCCCGCAAATGCCCGAAAACATAACCCTCCCAAGCGGTGAAACCGCGCAAGCGGTAACGCTGGGGCGCGGCTGGATGGCGGTGGTTTCACAAAACCAAAACGGGCAGGAGCGTATTTATATTTTCAACCCCGATGGATCACTGCGTGATTCCATCCCGATAAAGGCACCTGAATGAGCCTGCCAGACGGATTTTTGGATGATCTGCGCACCCGCCTCAGCATCGCACAGGTGGTGGGGCGCAAGGTGATGTGGGACGCCCGCAAAACCAATGCCGGCAAAGGTGATTACTGGGCCCCCTGCCCGTTTCATCAGGAAAAAACCGCGTCTTTTCATGTGGATGACCGCAAAGGCTTTTATTATTGCTTTGGCTGCCACGCCAAGGGGGATGCGCTGAGCTTCGTGCGCGAATCCGAAAATCTGGGCTTTATGGAGGCGGTAAAACTGCTGGCCGCAGAGGCAGGCATGCCGGTGCCCGCCTCCGACCCGCGGGCCGCCGAGCGCGAAGCCAGGCGCGATACGCTGGTCGATGTGATGGAAGCTGCCGTGCAGCACTACAAGCTCAACCTCAAAACCGCCGCCGCGCAGGAGGCGCGGGCCTATCTTGAGCGCCGCGGGCTAACCGCAGACATTATCGAACATTTCGAAATCGGCTTTGCGCCCGATGCCAACACCCTTTCCGAACACCTGAAAGCCAGGGGCATTGCGAGTGGGAAAATAATCGAGGCTGGCCTCAGCATCGAATCAGACCGGGGCGGCGCCCCGTTTGACCGTTTTCGCGGCCGCATCATCTTCCCGATCAGGGACCAGCGCGGCCGCGCCATCGCCTTTGGTGGCCGCGCGCTCAGCCCCGATGCCCGCGCCAAATACCTGAACTCGCCGGAAACGCCGCTGTTTGACAAAGGCCGCAATCTTTATAATTTTGGCCCTGCGCGGGCGGCGGCGGGCAAGGCGGGCAGCCTGATTATTGCCGAAGGCTATATGGATGTGATCGCGCTGCACCAAGCCGGTTTTACCCATTCTGTGGCCCCGCTGGGCACCGCTATCACCCCCGGGCAGCTAGAGCTTATGTGGCGTGCCCACCCCGAACCGGTGATCACCCTTGATGGCGATACCGCGGGCCTGCGCGCCGCCATGCGGCTGATTGATGTGGCCCTGCCGCTGCTGGAACCCGGAAAGTCGCTGCGCTTTGCGCTGATGCCCGAAGGGCTGGACCCGGATGACCTGCTCAAATCCGCCGGCGCCGGTGCCATGCAAAACCTGCTCGATAGCGCCCGCCCGATGGTGGACCTGCTCTGGCAGCGCGAAACCGAAGCGCAGGTATTTGACAGCCCCGAGCGCAAAGCCCTGCTCGACAAAAACCTGCGCCTGCTGATCGGCAAAATCACTGATCCCTCTATCCGTTCGCACTATGGCGAAGAGATCAAACGCCGCCGGCAGGCGCTGTTTTTTCCGCGCCAAAACCGGCAATCCATCTTCACAGCTTGGAATAAAAAACCCCCGCAATCTCCTGTGATTGAAACAAAAAATTCGCTGCTTGCCTCCAAGTCAACCGGCCCTGAAGCCGAAGCCCGGGTGCGCGAATCCGCCATTCTGTTTGGCTGTATCAACCACCCCGATCTGGCCGAGAAATTTGAGAGCCAGATTGAACGGATGCCCTATCTGTGCCCCGATTTGCAGCAGATCGGCACCGCCCTGATTGCGGCGTTGCACAGTGAGCAAAAAGGCGATATCGCGAAAGCCATTTCGCAAAAGCTCGGCTTTGACGTGCTGCAAAAACTCGGGTCAATAAGGCAGGTTGCCGATAATCGCCACCTGCATGCCAGCGCCGAAAAAGACCTCGCGGCGCAAGCCCTTGCTGCCGATATGGCGCGGCAATTTGCCATTATCGGCGTGCTTGACGAGGTCCGCGACGCCCAGGCTGAACTCGACCCCGATGAGGGCCTGACCTGGCGGCTGAAAGAAGCCGGCAACGCGGTGCACAAGGCCAATCGCGGGGCGCTCAAAGATGAAGACAATTCAGAGGATGACCGCGCCGCCGCCGCCAAATTACAGGCCTTTATAGATGGAAAAATATGGGAAAAGGGAAAATAGCCTCCTGATTCGCCCCCCATCCGAAATAAACCGCCTTTTCCCCCTTGCGAATCAGCGATTCGCACCCCAGATTCCGAGCAGCGATTCGTCTCGCCCAGAATTCATGCAATATGGAGCATTTCATGGCCGCCAAAGACACTTCCGCCAAGCCAACAGACCTTCCCGGCCCTTTGCTGGACATGAGCCAGGCCGCGGTGCGGAAGATGATAGCGCAGGCGAAAGAACGCGGCTACATCACTTATGACGAGCTCAACGAATTCATGCCTGCCGATCAGGTATCGTCCGAGCAAATCGAAGACATCATGTCGATGCTTTCTGAAATGGGTATCAACGTCACCGAAGGTGAAGACGACGAGGACGAGGAGGACGAAAGCTCCGACGCCGAGGAAATTGGCGCGACCACGACCTCGCGCGAGCTGGTCACCGCCTCTGCCACCACCGAAACGCTGGACCGCACCGACGACCCGGTGCGCATGTATTTGCGCGAAATGGGCACGGTCGAGCTGCTCTCCCGCGAGGGCGAAATTGCCATTGCCAAACGTATAGAGGCAGGCCGCAACACCATGATCGCCGGGCTGTGCGAAAGCCCGCTCACCTTTCAGGCCATCACCATCTGGCGCGATGAATTGCTCGCCGAAGAGGTCATGATGCGCGACGTGATCGACCTTGAAACCACCTTTGGTCAGGCCATGGGCGAAGACGAGGAAGAAGAGGCCGCCAACAAGCCGCAAGCCGCCGCCAAGGAACCACCAGCCGCCGAGGCCACGGTTTCGGAAAACAATAGCGACGAGGACGATGACGACGAGGAAGAGGAAGAGGAAGCCGCCAACCTTTCGCTCGCCGCGATGGAAGCGGCCCTGAAGCCACGGGTGCTTGAAGCATTGGGCCAAATTGCCTCGGATTATGAAAAACTGGCTGAAATGCAGGATAGCCGGATGGACGCCACCATGTCGCACGGCGAAACCTTCTCTTCGGGGCAGGAGCTGGAATACCAGCGCCTGCGCTCCGAAATCGTGACGCTGGTGAACTCGCTGCACCTGCACAATAACCGGATCGAAGCCCTGATCGACCAGATTTACGGCATCAACAGCAAAATCAAGGGTGTGGATAGCGCCATGGTCAAGCTGGCCGACAGCGCCCGCATCAACCGCCGCGAATTCATTGACGAATACAAGGATTCCGAGCTCGACCCGAACTGGCTGGACCGCGTAAGCGAAAACTCGTCCCGCGGCTGGGGCGCTCTTTTGGAAAAATACGGCGAAAAGGTTTCGAACCTACGTGATGAAATGGCCGAAATCGGGGCCTATATCGGGGTTGATATATCCGAATTCCGCCGCATTGTGCAGCAAGTGCAAAAAGGTGAAAAGGAGGCCCGCGCCGCCAAAAAGGAAATGGTCGAAGCCAACCTGCGACTGGTGATTTCGATTGCCAAAAAATACACCAACCGCGGGTTGCAATTCCTTGATCTTATTCAGGAAGGCAATATCGGCCTGATGAAAGCGGTTGATAAATTCGAGTATCGCCGCGGCTACAAGTTCAGCACCTATGCCACATGGTGGATCCGTCAGGCGATCACCCGTTCGATCGCCGATCAGGCCCGCACCATCCGCATCCCGGTCCATATGATCGAAACCATCAACAAACTGGTGCGCACCGGCCGCCAGATGCTACACGAAATCGGCCGCGAGCCCACACCCGAAGAACTGGCCGCCAAGCTGCAAATGCCACTGGAAAAGGTGCGCAAGGTGATGAAAATCGCCAAGGAGCCGATCAGCCTCGAAACCCCGATCGGCGACGAGGAAGATAGCCAGCTCGGTGATTTCATCGAGGATAAAAACGCGGTGCTGCCACTGGATAGCGCCATTCAGGGCAACCTCAAGGAAACCACAACCCGTGTGCTGGCCAGCCTGACACCGCGCGAAGAGCGGGTGCTGCGCATGCGCTTTGGCATCGGGGTCAACACCGACCACACGCTGGAGGAAGTCGGCCAGCAGTTCAGCGTGACCCGCGAGCGCATCCGGCAGATCGAGGCCAAAGCCCTGCGCAAGCTGAAGCACCCGAGCCGGAGCCGGAAACTGCGGAGCTTTCTGGACCAGTAAAAACCGCAGCTGCCGCTTTGGCCCACAGAAATCAGCGCCCGGGCCCGCAGCCCCTTTTCACGCGCGCCCTTCCCCGCTAGGCTGCAAAAATACGGGGGAATACACCATGTTAAAGCACGAGTGGGAACGGTTTAAGCAGCGGGTTATCTGGTCTTGGCAGGGCTGGCTTTATTGCTGGCGGCACGAAAAAAGCCTGAAGCAATGGTTTTATGCCAATGTTGTTTCGGCATTGCTCGCGCTCGCCCTTGATCTTACCGGAGCCGAGCGTGCCATCATCCTTTCCCTTGGCATTTTGGTCATGGCAACCGAACTGATGAACACCGCCATAGAAAAAGCCGTTGATCGCGTATCGCTTGAGCAACACCCGTTTGCCAAAGCCGCCAAAGATAGCGCCAGCGCCGCCGTGGCTTTGAGCGCCATCGCAGCCGGTGTCGCATGGCTGGCGATCTTGGCCGGATAGCCGGTTTGCCCCGCAAACCGGCTTCGCTTTTACCGGCAAAGGCAGCGCAAGCGCCCCCGTTAACCTAGCGGCAGGTAAACGCCATTGTGTTATAGGCACGGCCAGCATTTTCACCGCGGGTGAGGTTGATCACCGCCTGCCCCGGCCCGCCGCAATAAATATCGGCGCCGTTCAGCACCTGCGTATCGCTGATCACATCGGTATAATAGGCATAAACCACCGCATTGCCGCTTTGCGAGGCGGCATCGAGCCTACCGGCCAACCCGGCATCGAGGATCAGTGCGGCATCCAGCACCGCCGGGGCCACAGCGCTGCCGCCGCCTTCGGTTGAAACCGCTGCCGTCTGGGCACAAGCCGCCAAAAATCCGGCGGCTGAAAGCGCAAGAAATGATTTTGGGCCTAACATTTTCAATCTCCTTTTGTGTTTTCTTTAGCTTACGGGCCCGGGTTCTAACTGTAAATCACCTTGGCGCTTCTAGAGAGCAGCGCTAAATATGGGGTTTTGCATTTCTGACTACACAAATTATATACCCCCGCTTATAGTGCCAAAAACCGCCCTTGATCTGGAGACGCCGATGCGCTGCCCCTTTTGTGGAAATATTGATACGCAGGTGAAGGATTCCCGCCCCGCCGAAGACCATTCCGCCATTCGCCGCCGCCGCTATTGCTCGGCCTGTGCAGGCCGGTTTACCACCTATGAGCGGGTGCAGTTGCGCGACCTTGTGGTGCTGAAAAAAAACGGCAAGCGCGAGGATTTTGACCGCGACAAGCTGGCGCGCTCGGTGCGCACCGCCCTGCAAAAACGCCCGGTAGAGGCCGAAAGGGTTGACCAGATGATCTCCGGCATCGTGCGCCGGCTCGAGAGTTTGGGCGAGGTGGATATTCCGTCAGACAAAATCGGCCAGATCGTGATGGAAACCCTCGCGCGAATAGATACGGTGGCCTATGTGCGCTTTGCCAGTGTCTATAAAAACTTTCAGGCCGCCGATGATTTCGAGGAATTCGTGCACGAATTGCGCCCCCCCAACGATGGTGAATGACGACACCCGCTGGATGAAACTGGCGCTTGCCCTCGGCGCGCGCGGGCTCGGGCGGGTGTGGCCCAACCCCGCCGTTGGCTGTGTGATCGTGAAAGACGGCCGCCTGCTCGGCCGCGGCTGGACCCAACCTTCAGGCCGCCCCCATGCCGAAACCATGGCGCTGGCGCAAGCCGGTGATGCCGCCCGCGGGGCCACGGCCTATGTTACCCTTGAGCCCTGCGCCCATCACGGCAAAACCCCGCCCTGCGCCACGGCGCTGGTTGCGGCCGGTATTGCCCGCGTGCTCTGCCCGCTCAAAGATCCGGACCCCCGCGTTTCGGGCCTTGGGTTTGAATTGCTGCGAGAGGCCGGCGTAAGTGTCGACACCGGTTTGATGGAGGCCGAAGCCCGTGAGGCCAACCAAGGTTTTCTTTTAAAAACAACATATAACCGACCGATGCTCACCCTCAAGCTCGCCACTTCGCTTGATGGCCGCATTGCCACCGCGCAAGGTGAAAGCCGCTGGATAACCGGCCCGGCAGCCCGCGCCAGCGTGCATTATATGCGCGCCTGCCATGATGCCGTGCTTATTGGCCGTGGCACCGCTAAAGCTGATGACCCGATGCTCGATATCCGCGGCCTCGGGCTGGCGCGGGCCAATCCGGTGCGGATTGTGGTGGATAGCGGGCTTTCCCTCAGCCTTGAAAGCCGCCTCGCCAGATCAGCGCAAGATATGCCGCTCTGGCTATGCCACAATGATGCGCCGGAAGAGAAGCAAGCCGCTTGGCAGGCGCTCGGCGCGAAACTGATTGAGGTTAACCGCGCTGAAAACGGGCTGGATATGGCGGATTTGATGGCCAAGCTCGCCAGTAAGGGCCTCACCCGTGTGCTTTGCGAGGGTGGCGGCCAGCTTGCCGCCAGCCTGATTACCGCAAACCTGATAGACCGGCTGGAGGTTTTCCATGCCGGCCTTTTGCTTGGCGATGGCGGCACACCGGCCCTTGGCCCGCTCCCGTTTGATGCGCTGGCCGATTTTCCGCGCTTCAAACTGGATGGGGTCAAAAGGCTTGGGCCCGACACGCTGGCAAGCTACACCCCGTAAATTTCCCCGTATTTTTTGTTGAGCGAGGCCAGCAGCGGTGCCGCAGTGGCCTTATGCCCCACAGCGTTTTTGATCAGCTGCCCGGGCGCGATTATGCGGCCATGATCGTGGATATGCCGGTGCAGCCATTCTAGCGGCGCAGAAAGGTCGGCTTTGGCAATCATCCCGTCCAACCCGTTAATATCGCTCTGCATTTTGGCAAAAAGCTCGCCCGCATAAATATTGCCCAGACTATAGGTCGGGAAATAGCCAAACAGCCCTACCGACCAGTGTACATCCTGCAAAACCCCATTTGCAGGCTTGTCTACCACGCGGCCAAAATCGGCCGCGAAACGGTCGTTCCATGCGGCCTCAAGGTCATCTACCGCCAAGTCACCCTCGATCAGCGCGCGCTCCAGATCAAGCCGCATCATGATGTGGAGGTTATAGTGCACCTCGTCTGATTCAGTGCGGATAAAACTGCTGCGCACATTGTTGACGGCTTTGTGGAAGTCATCGGCATTATCGACCCCGATATCGCCAAAATACTTTTGAAACAACGCGAAAAGATGCCCGGCGAAAGCCCGTGAACGACCGATCTGGTTTTCCATCATCCGGCTCTGGCTTTCATGCACCCCCATCGAGGCGTATTTATGGGCCGGGGCCAGCGTGTCGGCACCCGGAATATTTTGCTCGTAAACCGCATGGCCAACCTCGTGGATGGTCGAATAAATGCAGTCAAACGGGTTGCTTTCATCTACCCTTGTGGTGATGCGCACATCGCCGCCACTGCCCGAGCAAAACGGGTGCACCGCAAAATCCATGCGCCCGGCCTTCCAGTCATAGCCAAAAATCCCGGGCAATGCCCGCGCCAGTGCCAGCTGCTTTTCTGTGGAAAAATCACCGCTGAGGGTCGGCGCGGTTTTGCCACTTTCCGAGATGCGTCCGCGTAAATCCACCAAGCCTTTACGAAGATCGCCCAATAGTGCATTGATCTCGCTGCTTTTCATGCCGGGCTCATAGTCATCCATCAAAGTATCATAAAGGCTGGTATTGCCGATTTGCCGCGCCTGCGCCTCTTGCTGTTTGAGAGAAACCATCTCTTTCAAGGTCGGCGCAAAATCGGCAAAGCTTTGCGCGGCGCGGGCCTTGGCCCAAATGCCTTGGGCCTTGGCGGCGTGTTTGGCCAACGCCTCGGCCAGATCAGCCGGGATTTTCGTGGCGATCTCGAAATCTTTTTGCGCCTCGCGCAGATTGGCCTGCCCGGCGGCGTCCAGCGCCTCGATATCAATCGCGGCGATCCAGCTCTCCACCCGCCTGTCACTGCGGCGGGCATGGATAACCCCTTCCAGCGCCCCCATCTGCTCGGCCCGCTGGCTGCCGCCCTTGGCCGGCATCTGGGTTTCCTGATCCCACGAAAGCAGGCCTGAAACTTGCGCCAGTGCGGCGGTTTTTTTGATATGCGCAAGCAAGGCGGAATAGCTCATGGAAAACCCTTTTATCTTGTCACGGCATTTGTCCTTGTTTATGGGCGAAATGTCCATACTCTGCCAAAAATCAAGGAGGCAAATATGCAGGTATTGATCACGGGGGCCAATCGCGGCATTGGCGCGGCTTTGGCGGGCGAGGCCTTGGCGGCCGGGCATCAGGTAATCGGCACCGCCCGCAATATCGCCGGGCTCGGCGCTGAAATCGAGTGGGTGGCGCTGGATGTGACAGCGCCCGAAAGCGTGGCCGCTTTTGCCGGGATTATGGCCGGGCGGCCGCTGGATGTTCTGGTGTGCAATGCCGGTATTTACCCCGATAAATCCTGCCGCTCCCCCGCCGAATTTACCCGCGATATATGGGAAACCGCCCTTGCCACCAACGTGACCGGCGTGTGGCTCAGCCTGCAGGCGGTGCTGGATAACCTGTTGGCTACAAAAGGTAAAATAGCCATTATCTCTTCAGCCATGGCATCTTCCGCCCGCGCACCGGGCGGTGCCTATGCTTATCGCGCCTCAAAAGCGGCCGCAACCAACCTCGCCCGCAATCTGGCCGCCGACCTTCAGAGCGCCGGAGTCGCGGTTGGCAGCTATCACCCCGGTTGGGTGCGCACCGATATGGGTGGCGATAGCGCCGATATTTCGGTTGCGCAATCAGCCAGCGGGCTTTGGGCGCGAATCGAGGCGCTTTCGCTCGGCACCACTGGTGTTTTTGAAGATTACAAAGGCGACAGGCTGGATTTTTAGGCCTTGGGCTCAAAGGCTTCGGGCACCGATTCTCGGGCCATATGATCCAGCACCGCGTTCACGAATTTCGCCTCTTTGCCGTCGGGAAAAAACGCCTTGGCAATATCGACAAATTCGCTGATCGCCACCTTGGGCGGGGTTTGCTTGGCGATCAGCTCTGCCCCGGCGGCCCGAAACAGGGCGCGCAAGGTTGGGTCAATCCGGTCAATCGGCCATTTGGCCACCAGAGCGCGGTTGGTGAGTTGGTCGATTTTTGACTGCTCGGCCACCGCGCGGTAAGTCAGCACCCGAAACAGATCAAGATTGCCCTCGGCATAGGTATCGCCATCGATTTCTGCCCCAAAACGGTGGGTCTCGAATTCTTCCTGCACGTCTTCAAGCGCCGCGTCAGAGGCTTCCATCTGAAAAAGCGCCTGCACCGCAAAAAGCCGCGCGGTTGATTTTTTCTGCTGTGATTTCTCGCGGCGCGCGCTTTGGCTTTTCATCAGGCTTGTCCCTCATCCGGTTTTCCGGCCATCAAAATATGCTCGGAAGACGGGGCAATACGCCCGTCGACCGGTTTTGTAAAGCGCCGCTTGAGCGCCAGCAGATGCAGGGCCGCCTCGGCCGCGCCGCCGCCCTTGTTTTGCCCGGCCGCTTTTGCCCGCGTTTCGGCCTGTGCCATGTTTTCAACAGTCAAAATCCCGTTGCCAATGCACTGCCCTTGCAGCCCCAGCAGCGTAAGCGCCCGCGAGCTATCGTTGCACACGGTATCGTAATGGGTGGTTTCGCCGCGCACCACACAGCCCAGCGCCACAAAGGCATCAAACCGCGCGGCCGCCAGTTTGATCGCGGTCGGGATTTCAAGCGCGCCGGGCACATGGACAATTTCGCACTGCGCCCCTGCGGCCTTGATAGCGGCCTGCGCGCCAGTGCTTAATTCGGCGGCAATATCGGCATAATAGGGCGAGAGCACGATGAGCACGCGGGTTGGCACCTCAAATACCGGCGGGGCCAGTTTGTCATGTTCCTGCGCCATTTACACCACCTCAATTTTGCGGGTTTCAACGATACTCAGCCCGTAGCCATCCAGCGCGATCACATTGGGGCTGGGGGAGTTACTTAGCAAAATCAATTCATTAAGCCCCAGCGCGGCCAGAATTTGCGCGCCCAGCCCATATTGCTTGAGCTTGCCTTCGGATGAGTTTTCCAGCCCGATTGCCGGTGCCATATCACGCAACAGCACCACCGCGCCACGCCCCTCGGCCGCTATCATCCGCATCGCATTGCTCAGATCGGCGCTTTTGCCGGGGGCGAGCCCGAGCATATCAACACAAGGGTTGGCGGCGTGCATTCGCACCATCAACGGCCCGCCGGAAATATCGCCCTTGGTCATCACCAAGTGTTCGGCATCTTTCAGCGTATCCTTGAAAACCCGAAGCTGCCATGTGCCGCCAAACTCGGACTCGACTTCGCGCGACGATGTTTCCACCACCAGATGGTCATGGCGCAGCCGATAGGCGATCAGGTCCGAGATCGTGCCGATTTTCAGCCCGTGTTTTTTGCTGAAATCAATCAGGTCGGGCAAGCGGGCCATGGTGCCGTCTTCGTTCATGATCTCGCAAATCACGCCCGAAGGGTTCAGCCCTGCCAGCTTGGCAATATCGGTGGCGGCTTCGGTGTGGCCAGCCCGCACCAGCACCCCGCCCTCGCGGGCCCGCAGCGGAAATACATGCCCCGGCGTGGCGATTTCCACATGCCGCACCTGCGGGTTTATCGCGGTGGCCACGGTTTTGGCGCGGTCTTGCGCCGAAATGCCGGTGGTGACCCCCTCAACCGCCTCGATCGATACGGTAAACGGGGTTTCATGGCGCGAGGAATTGCTGGAGGCCATCATCGGCACCCCGAGGCGCTGAACCTGTGCGCCGGTCATCGTCAGGCAAATAAGCCCGCGCCCGTGCGTGGCCATAAAATTGATGGCTTTATCATCGGCCATTTCGGCCGGAATAACCAGATCGCCCTCATTCTCGCGGTCCTCGTGGTCCACCAGAATAAACATTTTCCCGACCTTGGCATCCGCGATAATTTCATCGATCGGGGAAATATCGGCGGTATAGGGGTTTTGCGACATTCAGGCCTCCATAAATGCCGAAAGCCTTACCGCAGTTGCGCATCCTTGACCAGTGCTTATCGGGCAATCGGCTCAGCCTATCAGCCGCGGCCCAATAAACCCCTAGTAAATAAACCTGATCTGGTCGGACCAGAAACGCTCCACCCGCCGCATGGTGGCGTTGATATCGTTCATTTCCTCGCCTTCGAGGATATCTTTTTTCTGGAGCAGGCTCGCATGGCGGGCAAAAAGCTGTGCCACACTCATCCGCACATCGCGGCCCTTTTCGGTGAGCTTCACCCGCACCGCCCGCCTGTCAACCGCGCATTTCTGGTGGTGCATATAGCCGGCTTGCACCAGCTTTTTGAGGTTATAGGAAACATTCGAACCCTGATAATAGCCACGCGATTTCAACTCGCCCGCCGTCACCTCGTTTTCGCCGATGTTGAAGAGCAAAAGCGCCTGCACGGAGTTGATATCAATTATCCCCAGCCGCTCGAATTCGTCTTTCACCACGTCAAGCAGCAGCCGGTGCAATCGCTCGATCAAGGCCAAATGCTCCATATAGCTGCCAAGATAGGCAATACTATCCATACCGGGCTTTGCTTCAGTTCCGGCCTCCGGTTCGGTTTTCATCGCTGAATGCGCCACGCGTTTCCTCCAATATTCATTTTCTGAAGGTAATATGGCGTCAAAAGTCCAAATAACGCGTTAAAACGACGAAAAATTCAAAATAATTTTATTTGCTCGCGAATTTTCAATAAAATAAAGCGGTGCTGGGGCGGGGCTTCGGCCAAGCCGGTGAACCAGGGGTAAAGGTCGGTGTCGTTTTCGTCCATCAGGGCTTCCAGAAGGTCCAGCTCCCCGGCGTCGAGCGCGCCCAGCTTTTGGTCGGCGAAGGTGCCCAGAATCAGGTCCATTTCTTTGGTGCCGCGCCGCCATGCCCGGATTTTCAGCCGCTTCAGGCGGTGCTCGTGGGTTTCCATATCGGTTCCTTTTTTGCGAAGCTTAAAATTTTTCCCGCAAAAGCGCAATTGCTGTTAACCTTGTTGAGCAACGAAGGGAGAAATCAATGGCAAGGCTTGCCGCAGAGCTGGAAACCAAAAAAAACAGACCTAAAAAAAACGCGCTGGTCCGCAGCACCATTCTTGGCCTGATAGCGGCCGGCATTGCTTATCTGGCGCTTGACGGGCAGGGGCCGGCAATGCGTTTGGGCAGTGCCGCCGCCACCGGTGCCGTGGTGCTCGTGCTGCTCTATAGCTGGCGAAAGCGGGCCGGTTCTGCGGCTGGGTCTTGCGGCAAATGCGCGGCCAATGCCTCCATTAAACGCACCGGCCACACCGAAATTGTCGCGCTCACCGAACCCAAGGAAACCCGTGATCCCCAGCCGGATCATACCATTAAACTGGTTAAATGGAAGGAAGACACGATTGCGGTAACCGACACCTACACTTGCGCCAGATGCGGCAATGTCACCACCAAGCATTTCACCAAAACCGTCAGGCGTGACGAGACCCAAACCATAGAGCCGGCGCCAAAACAACCCGCCCCCGAAAAACCTGACAAAAAAGCAAGCGACCTTGCGAAGCAACAACCGGCCAAACGGGTGTTGAAACTCTCCGAGCGCCAAAAAACACCGCACCCCGCTGGCGGTGCAGACGCTTTGCAAACAGGCAATACCGGCGGCAAAGCTTCCGACATAACATAGCGCGGCTGGTGCTGCCCTGCCCTTCGGGCTTCCGCTTATGCCAAACTTGTTGCATAACGGCGCAAATCGATTCCCATTTGCGAGCCTACCCCATGCATGATATCCGCGCCATTCGCGAAAACCCCGCCGCTTTTGATGCAGGTCTTGCCCGCCGTGGCCTGCCGCCGCAATCCGCCGATATTCTGGCCATAGATGACAGCCGCCGTGCCGCCATCCACGCATCAGAGCTTGCCCTTGCCGAGCGCAATGCCGCCTCCAAACAGGTAGGAGCCGCCAAGGCCAGCGGCGATGAGCCCGAGTTTGAGCGCCTGCGCGCCTTGGTGGCCGCCAAAAAAGCCGAAATCGCCACGCTTGAAGAAAGCGCAAAAACCGCGAGCCTCCGGCTGAATGATGCCCTGATGTCCCTGCCCAATCTTCCGGCGGACGATATTCCCGACGGGGCCGATGAAAGCGACAATCTCGAGATCCGGCGGGCGGGCAGCCCGCGCAATTTCGGCTTTACCCCGAAAGAGCATTACGAGGTGGCGGGTGCCGCCGAGGGGCTGGATTTCGAAACCGCCGCCAAGCTTAGCGGCGCGCGCTTTGTGGTGTTGCGCGGCGCCATGAACCGCCTGCACCGCGCGCTCGGCCAGTTCATGCTCAACACCCATGCTGACCAAAACGGCTTTTCCGAGGTCTGGACCCCGGTTCTGGTGCGCGATGAAGCCATGTTTGGCTCGGGCCAACTGCCCAAGTTTGCCGAGGATAGTTACCGCACCGAAAACGGCTGGTGGCTGATCCCCACCGCCGAGGTCACGCTGGTCAATTCGGTGGCCGGAGATATTCTTGACGAATCCAGCCTGCCCGTCCGCCTTACGGCGCATAGCCAGTGTTTTCGCTCCGAAGCGGGCTCCGCGGGCCGCGATACCGCCGGTATGCTGCGCCAGCACCAGTTCGAAAAGGTCGAGATGGTCAGCATCACCACACCCGCGCAAAGCGCTGCCGAGCTCGAGCGGATGACCAAATGCGCCGAGGGCATCCTTGATGCGCTTGAAATCCCCTATCGCACCGTGCTGCTCTGCACCGGCGATGTCGGCTTCGGGATGCGCAAAACCTATGATATCGAAGCATGGCTGCCCGGCCAAAACACCTACCGCGAAATCTCCAGCTGCTCGGTGGCCGATGATTTTCAGGCCCGCCGCATGAATACCCGCTATCGCCCTGAAGGGGGCAAACCCGAGTTTGTGCACACGCTCAACGGCTCCGGCCTGGCCGTGGGCCGCACCCTGATCGCGGTGATCGAAAATTATCAGCAAGAGGATGGGAGTATCACTATCCCCGAAGTGCTGCGGGCATATATGGGCGGGAAATCTGCCATAAAACCCGATGGCACCTTGAGCTAAAGGCGCGATTTTTGAAACTTGGCGGCAACGGCCACGCGCCAGCGTGGTTTTCGCTTATCGCGCCCGCGCGCGATTCCGCATAAGTGGCGGCAAAAGGGTGGCATTTTTGACTCACCTTTTAAAAACTTGCGCCACCATGCCGCCAAAGCCTAGACCTCTCCCCGTGCCCCCCCTAAAAGGGAGCAAACCATTTACGAGGCACCCATGCGCATCCTTATCACCAATGACGACGGCATTACCGCACCGGGCCTTAAAGTAATGGAAAAAATCGCCCATGACATCGCCGGGGCCGATGGCGAGGTCTGGACAGTGGCCCCCGCCTTTGAGCAATCCGGCGTGTCACACTGCATCTCCTATATTCGCCCGATGCGGCTGGAGCAGCTGGGCTTTCGCCGCTTTGCCGTTGAGGGCTCACCGGCTGATTGCGTGCTAGCCGGCCTGCATGATGTGCTCAAGGATACCCCGCCCGATCTGGTGCTTTCCGGGGTTAACCGTGGCCATAATGTGGCCGAAGATACGCTTTATTCGGGCACCATCGGTGCCGCGATGGAAGCCGCCATGCACGGTCATAAAGCGATTGCCATGTCGCAGTATTACGGCAAATACAACCACGATCTTGATGATCCGTTTGACGCCGCCCGCGCCCATGCCGCCCCGCTCATCCGGCAGCTTCTGGCCACCGCACCGTGGCATGAAAAGGCCTATGCCACCTTTTACAACCTCAATTTCCCGCCGGTTCCGGCGGCCGGGGTCAAAGGTGTGCGCACCACCACCCAAGGCGCCCGCAGCGCCGCCGCCTTCGGGGTCGAGCCGCAAATCGCCCTCAATGGCCGCCGCTACCTTTGGCTTTCACACAAGGCCGAAAACCACAGCGCCGCGCCGGGCTCCGATGCCCATGAGGCAGCCAGGGGCTATGCCACCGTCACCGCCCTTCACGCCGATCTCACCTCCGAAAGCGCCCTGAAAAGCATCGCCAATATGGATACCGACTTTTGACCGCCCAAGACCAAATGCAATTCATCCTTGGCCTGCGCAAAAAGGGTATCACCGATGCGCGGGTGCTCAAGGCCATGGAGGCGATACCGCGCAAGGCGTTTCTTGACGGCACCTTCCAGCCGCGCGCTTTTGCCGATACCCCGCTGCCGATAGATTGCGGCCAAACCATCAGCCAGCCTTCGATTGTGGCAAAAATGACCCAGGCGCTCAATGTTACCCCGCGCTGCAAAGTGCTGGAAATCGGCACTGGCAGCGGTTATCAGGCGGCTATTCTGTCCAAGCTTACACGGCGGGTCTACACCATCGAGCGCCACCGCCCGCTTGCCCGCCAAGCCACCAAACGGCTGGCAGCGCTTGATCTGGGCAATGTCACGGTTATTACCGGTGACGGCAGCCTCGGCCTGCCCTCGCAATCCCCGTTTGACCGCATCTTGCTCACCGCCGCGTCGGAAGACCCGCCCGCGGTCTTGCTTGCCCAGCTCCGCCCCGGTGGTATCATGGTTTTGCCGGTCGGGCAGTCCGACATGGTTCAAACATTGATTAAAATCGAAAAAACCGATAAGGGTTTGGAATACACCGAATTGGGCGAGGTGCGCTTTGTGCCTCTCCTTGAGGGAATCGCGGAAGATATCGCGTAGCCTCGTCGAGCATTCAGCCGGAGAACCGGCCCCAAAAAGGCACTTAGATATGGGCATCTACAGAATTGTGAAACTCAGCACCACGATGTCGGCGCTGGCGTTTACCGCCGCCTGCGCCAATGGCATTGATTTGAGCCGCATCACCTCGCCATTCCAGCGTCAATCCGACGCCATCCCGTCTATCGACCGACCGGCGGCCGACCGGCGCGGGGTTATTACCTATGAAACCTATCAGGTTATCGTCGCGCGGGAGGGGGATTCCCTTGCCTCCATGGCGTCGCGCGTGGGCCTTACCGCCACCGAGCTTGCCAATGTAAACGGCCTGCCGGTGCGCTATCGGCCCCGTGAAAGCGAAGTGCTGGTATTGCCGGAAAATGTCGGGGGTGCGCTGGTATCCTCCCCTTCCGGCTGGTCGGCGCAAATTGCAGAATCCGCCATCGAAAACGCCACACCGGGCAACCAGCCCGCCGCTGTCGGCAGCCCGACAGAGCCGCTCCGCCACCGCGTCGAATCAGGTGAAACCGCTTATTCGATCGCGCGGCAATATAACGTATCCGTCACCGCGCTCTCTTCCTGGAACGGGCTGGGCCCCGATCTCGGGGTGCGCGCAGGCCAGCAGCTCATTATTCCGGTGCCCGATACCGAAAACGTGGCCCCGCCACCGGCACCACGCCCCGCCCCGGCGCCAGCTCCGGCGCCTGCCCCGGCTCCTGCCCCGGCAACCCCCCCCCATGATGATTCCCCCGCCGCGGCCACACCACCGGCCACCCCGGCCCCTGCCCCTGTTGCCACACCCGAACCGGCAAGCAACCCGCGCGCGCCCTTTGTTGCCCCCGTAACCGGCAGCATCTCGCGTGGGTATCAGCCCACTGGCCGCAACAAAAACGAAGGCCTGGACTATGCGACCGCTGCCAACGCCACCGTGCGCGCAGCGGGTGACGGCACCGTGGCGCTGGTATCGGAATCGCTCGGCGGTCTGGGCACGATTGTGCTTATCCGGCATTCAAATGATCTGATGACCGTGTATGGCCGTGTCACCGATGTGAGTGTTTCCAAAGGTCAAACCGTTACCCAAGGGCAAAGCATCGGCAAAGTGGCCCCGGCAGAAACCCCGATCATGCATTTTGAAGTGCGTGTCGGCAGCGAAAGCGTAGACCCGACCCGCTATTTGCAATAACATGTGCAATAGCATTTAGCGGCAGATTTTGCCATTTGGCGCGCCACCGGTGGTGCGCTAGATTTTAACACCTTTGCGCCCGGCCAGATCGGTCACAAATTGCCACGCCACCCGGCCCGAGCGCCCGCCGCGGGTTTGCTGCCATTCTATGGCCTCGGCCCGCAAAGCGTCTTTCGGCATCTCAATCCCGAACCGGTTGCAATAGCCGTCGATCATCTCGAAAAACTCGTCCTGTGTGCAGGGGTGAAAGCCCAGCCAAAGGCCAAACCGGTCCGACAGGGAAACCTTTTCTTCCACCGCTTCCGACGGGTTGATACCTTGCTGGCGCTCGTTATCGATCATATCGCGCGGCATCAGGTGGCGCCGGTTCGAGGTCGCATAAAAGATCACATTGGCGGGCCGCCCCTCGATACCGCCATCCAGCACCGCCTTGAGCGATTTATAATGGCTGTCATCATGATCAAAGGAAAGGTCGTCACAAAACAATAAAAATCGCTCGTCCCGCCCGCGCAAATGGTTCATCAAACGGCCAATGCTGGGGATATCCTCGCGCTGGATCTCGATCAGTTTCAGCCCGCCAACGCTGGCGTGCACCGCCTTCACCAACGAGCTTTTGCCCATGCCGCGCGCCCCCCACAGCAATGCATTATTGGCAGGCATGCCGCTGGCAAATTGCCGTGTATTGGTCACCAGCGTGTTGCGGCTCCGCTCGATCCCGACCAAAAGCTCGAGCGGCACGGCATTAACATTGGCAACAGCGCGAAGGCTGTCCGGCGTGGTTTCCCAGACAAAGGCTTCTGTGGCACCGAAATCGGGCGGCGTCAGCGGCGCGGGGCGCAGACGCTCCAGCGCTGCGGCTATTCTTTTAAGGGTTTTTTTGCTCATGTCGGCGGATTGTCTTCATCGAGCACGTCGGCCTTCACTTCATCTGCCTCCGCTTCGTCATCATAATAGCCTTCGGCCTGAAGCTGGGCTTCCCGCTGCCTGTCAACCATTTTTACCAGCATGATCGAGATCTCATATAACCCGTAAATCACGGTAAACATAATGATCTGGGTGATAACATCCGGCGGGGTAATTACCGCCGCCAGCCCCAATATAGCAACAACGGCGTATTTGCGGGTCGAGGTCAGTGCGTTGGCGGTAATCAGGCCGGATTTTGCCAGCAGGGTCATCAAAACCGGTAGCTGGAAGGTCAGACCGAAGGCCAGCACGAATTTCATCGTCAGGCCGAGATATTCGTCAATCGTGCCAAGAAAGGTAATGCCAACCGCCGCAGGGCCATCCAGCGCTTCCGCCCCTTGCGGGCCGATATTTTGATAGCCAAGAAAGAAATCAAACGCCAGCGGCAGCACACCGTAAAAGGCAAAAGCCGCGCCAATCAAAAACAACCCCGGCGAGGCCAGCAGGAAGGGCAAAAAGGCCGATTTTTCCTTTTTGTAAAGACCGGGCGCAACAAATTTCCAGAGTTGAAAGCCGATCACCGGAAAAGCCAGAATAAAGCCGCCAAACATCGAAATGCGCAAAGCGGTGGTAAAGCCCTTTTGCAGCCCCGTAAATATCAACCCGCATTCACCGGTAGCCTCGATAAGCTGGGCGCAAATCGGGTCGGCCAGAAAATCAAAAATCGGCTTGGAAAAGCCAAAGCTGATCACCATACCAACCACAAAAGCCAATACCGAGCGGATAAGCCTTGTGCGCAACTCGGCCAAATGCTCGATCAGCGGCGCCGCGCTGTGTTCCACTTCATCTTCGCTCATCTATGGCTCTTTTTTGGCTGGCGGTTTGGCAGCGCCGGTTTTTTTGACTGCGGGTTTGGCCGCAGGTTTAGCGGCAGGCTTTTTGGCCACCGGTTTTCTGGCGGCAGGTTTTTTAGCTGGCTTTTTTCCAGTGGCCGAGGTTGCTCTCGGCTTTTTGGCGGCTGGTTTTTTGGGCTTGGGCGCTGCATCCGGCAATTCCACCGCGTCCGCCATTGCCGGCGCATCCACCTTTTTCACGGCGGCTTCTTTAGCTTCGTCATCCAGCAGTGTGTTTTTCTTGATCGCGTCTTTGGTCATTGATTTCAGGTCTTTATTGAAATCAACCGGGTTGAAGCTGGTGGCTTTTTTAAGCCCGCCGGCTGCGGATTTTACGTCACCATAGACATCATCGACGCCGCTGCTTTTGGCCGCGTCATTCATGGAGCGCTGAAATTCCCGCGCCATACCCTTCATTTTACCGACAAAATTGCCAACCGTGCGAAACAGGCCCGGCAGATCTTTGGGGCCGACGACGACCAGCGCCACCACCCCGATAACAAGCAATTCCATCATGCCGAGATCAAACATGCTGGCAAACCCCCGCTTTCACGTTACGGCGGAGCGCTTACGCTTCGTCTTTTTTCTCGACAGGTGTTACATCAACAGCTTCGTCGGCGGCCGCAGATTCCAGCTCGGCTTTGCCTTCGCCCACGCCCTTTTTGAAGCTCGAAATACCTTTGCCAACCTCGCCCATAAGCGAAGAAACCTTGCCCCGCCCAAAAAGCACCAGCACCACGACGGCGATCAAGATTAAGCCCACAGGGCCAATATTATTAAACATTCTCTCTCTCCCAGTTTGAGATGTATACATTGTATTTATGTGTTTCCGCCGCGAGGTTCAAACCCCAAACGCGCTATTGCGTGGAATTTTTCTCGATATAGGGGTTGTTGACGGTGCTTTGCCTTGCGCAGGGGAAAACAAAACAACGGTCGCGGCGCAGGCTCAGCCACAGGGGCGTGTTTTCTTTTGGCAGAAAAACACCGGGGATGGTGGCACTCAAAATCGACTTGTCATAGTCCATTTCCAACTCGACCAGGCTTTCATTCCCCATAAACCGCGCCCGTTTGATGATACCCCTTGCCGGCACCCCGTCTTGCGGGGTCGGGTTCGGGCCTTTTCCCTGCCGGTCAAAATCTATTTTCAGGTGCTGCGGGCGCACGATAATTTCCACATCGGCACCATCAGCCAAGCCGGGGGTAAAGAACTGGCCAAAGGGTGTTTCGGCTTTCATGTTTTCCACAACACCGTGTATTACATTGATATCGCTAAAAAATCCGGCCACCACCTTATCGAGCGGTGCATTATAAAGGTTGTAGGGCGCGCCAAATTGCACCACTTTTCCGGCCCGCATCAGGGCAATATTATTGGCCATGCGCATGGCCTCTTCGGGTTCGTGGGTCACTAATAGCACGGCGGTGTTCAGGTCTTTCAAAATCGCCAGTGTATCGTCGCGGATACCATCGCGCAGCCGGTTATCCAGCCCGCTGAACGGCTCGTCCATCAGCATCACCGCCGGGTTGGGTGCCAGCGCCCGCGCCAGCGCTATGCGCTGTTGCTCGCCGCCCGAAAGCTGGTGCGGATACTTGCCGGCGGCGCTTTTCAGCCCGACCTTTTCCAGCAATGCCATGGCCCGCGCGCGCTTATCCGCCGATTTCAGCCCGAAGGCGACATTATCGACCACCGTAAGATGGGGAAACAGCGCGAAATCCTGAAACATCAGGCCGATCGAGCGTTTCTCCGGCGGCAAATGCACAGAATCATCCGATATAACCTGCCCGTCCAGCAGCACCCGCCCCGCATCCTGCCGGTCCACCCCCGCCGCAATGCGCAGGGTGGTGGATTTGCCGCAGCCCGAGGGGCCGAGCAGGCAGGTTACTTCCCCTGCCTTCAGGCTTACCGAAAGGTCGTCCACCACCGTCACCCCGTCAAAACTGCGGGAAATATTCTGGAGTTCAAGTTTGGGGGTCACCGGCATTCCTTCTGGTCTCCTCCCCAAATACCAACCACGCGCCGCCCTAGCAACAGCTAGTTGCGCCACCGGTAGACGCCGCAAAAGGCAGCCCGCCGCCGCAGCCGGCAAAAATACCTTTATGGGTGTCAAAATCGCCGTTGAAGTCAAAAAACGGTGCAAACCGGCTTTGTGCCAGCATCAGGTAGGTGTTGCCGCAAACGGGCGATTCCTTGCCCGGCACAAAAACATGGCCATTATCAAGCACAAATTCGGTGGCACTATTGGGCATAGTGCCTTTGTAGGTCACGCTTTGGCCGTAATCCTCGCAGGCCGGTTCCAGCCCCGGCATTTTAAACAAACGGTAAGTGGCCGAATAAAAGTTGATGTCTTCCAGCTTGGCCTCGATTTCGGCGTTTTCAATGGTCAGCACACGGTCCTCCACCAGGCGCGGATCGGCAAATCCGGCCTGTTTGGCCAGCGTGAGAAAATCGTTCAAGTAAAGCGCGCCGCTCAGACACTCGCCATAAAGCACCGGGTCATCCAGCAGTGCAGCGGGCACGCGGCGGTCGGCATAAACGTCCGAAAAGTAAAGCTCGCCACCGGGTTTGAGCAGCCGAAACGCTTCGCGCAGCACCGCGGGCTTATCGGGCGAAAGGTTGATCACGCAATTGGACACGATAATATCAAAGCGCTCGTCGGCCAGCCCGAGGTCATCCAGCCTTTCGATATATCCTTTGTGAAATACGGTATTGGGCGCGCCGTAGCCAAAGGCCTCGGCATGGTAATCACTGTGACGGCGCGCCACCGCAAGCTGTTCGTCGGTCATATCCACCCCGGTCACCGAGCCATTTTCCCCCACCAGCCCGGCCAGTGCATAAACATCGCGCCCCGAGCCGGAACCAAGATCAAGAATATGGGTGCCCGCAAGCGCCATCGGGGCCACCAGCCCGCAGCCATAATATTTTTCGCTGACCTCGGGATGAATTTTGGCCAATACTTCGCGCAAATAAGCGGGCAGGCCATCGGGTGTGCAGCACGCGTTGGTTTGCAAATCACCCGAGCTTTGCAGGATTTTACCGTAATAGTCTTGCACGCTTTCATGCTTCATTTTCTACGTCTCCTAACGGCGCCTATGTTATCCGCCTTATCCACTGAATGACACACATAAGCATAAAACCCGGGGCCAGCAAGCCGTGGCAATCGGCCCTGCGTTCAATTCCCGGGCAAAAAGAACCGTTCGGCACTCACATAGCCCGCCAATCGCGCCGCCTCGGCCCAAGCCCGCTCGTGGCTGGTATCGCCCACAACCACAATGCCGTCACGTGGCAGTTTCCGGGCGCGGGTTTGGGTTAATATGGTCTCGCGCACCTGCCCCCAGTTCTGGGCAAAGTCCGGGGCGGCAAAGCTGGCGTCAAATAGCGGCTTCAGCCCTTCCGGCACCGCCCGCGCCAAGGCGGCAGCGGTTAGCGGCCGATGCAGCACCGCCACCCGTTGCGCGCGTTTCACCGCCGCGATTTTGCCCGCCCGCTTAGCTGAAAGCGCCGGGGTTTGCGGCAAAAGCCGCAGGGCGTTGGATGAAAACAAAAACGCGATCACATCATGCCCGCTGGCCGCGCGGATAGAGGCATAGGCATTATAATCCAGCCCCAGCTCTGCGGCCCGCGCCACGCGGCTGCGCAATATCTCGATCGGCAGGGTTTTCACCAAATCCTGCCGCGCCACTTTCCAGCAGTGCCGCCGCCAGCTTTCACCGGCTTCCATGCCTGGGCCCCGGTTATGGCCAAGCATGTTCATGCCTCGAAATCCTTCAATCGCGCCACATAGCGGGCCAGTGTATCAATCTCGAGGTTGACCACATCCCCTGCTTTTACTGCGCGCCATGTGGTGTGCGCCTTGGTGTGCGGAATGATATTAACGCCAAATGTGCAGCCCTCCACCTCGTTCACGGTCAGGGAGGTGCCATTGAGCGCGACCGAGCCTTTGGGCGCAATAAACCGCGCCAGCGCCGCCGGGGCTTCAAAGGTAAAACGGGTGCTTTCCCCTTCATCCTTGCTGGAAACCACACGCGCCACCCCGTCCACATGCCCCGAAACAATATGCCCGCCGAGCTCGTCCCCTAGCCTGAGCGCGCGCTCGAGGTTGAGCTTTGTGCCCACCGGCCACGCTACATTGCCCTGCATTATGTTGGTTTTGGCGATGCTTTCCGCCGAAATATCGACCTCGAACCAGCCTTCGCCCTTGTCTGCCACCGTCAGGCAAATGCCGTTGCAGGCAATGGAAGCCCCGAGATCCACACCCGCCATGTCAAAGGCGGTTTTTATCCGCGCATGCAGGTCTCCGCGCATCTCCACCTGCAATACTTCGCCAATATCGCTGATTATTCCTGTAAACATCTCGCGCCCTTTCCGGCAATACTTTGCCAACTTGGTAGCAAGCGGTGCCGCTTTGAGCAAGGCCGCGCCGTAAGGAGGTTGTTAGGCGCTTTTCGTTTACGTATATACTATCCGTTATAATTCGTTACAAATCCAAAAAGAGCCCGCAATGCACCAAAACCCGCAAAATTTCCTTTTTCTGCAGGGTCCGCATGGGCCGTTTTTTGGCAAGCTCGGCCATAGCCTGCTGGCGGCGGGCTACGGGGTGCGCAAAGTCGGCTTTAATCGCGGTGACAGGTTTTTCTGGCCACGCGCCCTGCCCTATACCGCCTATACGGGCGCCGAGCCGGAATGGGCACAAACGCTCGAGCGTATTATCAGCGCAGAAAACATCACCGATATTGTGCTATACGGTGATGCCCGAAGCCTGCACGCCACCGCCGTAAAGGCCGCCAAACACCATAATCTCAAGCTGCATTGCTTTGAGGAGGGCTATTTGCGCCCGTTTTGGGCCACATATGAGCGCTCGGGCTCCAATGGCAACTCGGCGCTGATGGGGATGAGTATTGACGATATGCGCGCCCTCATTGACGAGGATTCGCCGGAACCATTCGAGGTGCCCACCCAGTGGGGGCCACTCTGGCGCCATATCTGGTATGGCGCGCTTTATCATCTCAACCTGCTATTCCCCAGCAAAACCTATGCCAAATATCGCCCGCACCGCGAAAATTCGATTGCCGACGAGTTTTTTAACGGCGTAAAGGCGATGGCCACCATGCCGCTGCGCTCAATCGCGCGGCGGGTGGCCACCAAACGCCTGCTAAAACGCGGAGACCCCTATTTCCTCGGCCTGCTCCAGCTTGGGCATGATAGCTCGATCATCGCGCATTCGGCCTTTGATACCAACAAACAATTCGTTGATCTGTGCATCAAGGAATTTTCCCGCGGGGCGCGCTCGCATTACCGGCTGGTGTTTAAAACCCACCCGCTGGATGACGGGCGCGACAGGTTGAAATCCCACATTATCGCCAGCGCCGCCAAAAACGGCATCGCCGACAGGGTCGATTTTATTCAGGGCGGCAAGCTTGGCAAGCTGCTCGATAGCGCGACAGGCGCGATCACCATCAATTCCACCGCCGCCCAGCAGGCGCTGTGGCGCGGGCTGCCGGTGCGGGCCATCGGCGACTCCGTTTTCAAAAAAGACCCGCTTGTCTCGCGCCAGCCGCTGGCCAAATTTTTTGAGCAGCCCACTGCCCCGGACAGGGCCGCCTATCTTGATTACCGCCGGTTTTTGCTGCAATCCTCGCAAGTGGCGGGCGGCTTTTATACCAGCAAGGGCCGCGCGGCGCTTACCCGCAGGGTGGTTGATATGATGCTGGCCGAAAACGGCCCCTATACCCGCCGCGACAGCGCCAAGAAAGCCCGGCCGCATCTAAAATTGGCCCAGCCCAAAACTTGACTTTGTTTTTGCACAAGAGCTTGCTATGTTACCGGAAAATCAGGCGTAAAAAACGCGCGGCTATAAAAAATACGGGCAAATCAGTGAAAAAATCAATCAGCACAATAATTCCGCCACGCCTGACAGCATTTATGGCATTGGTTTTGTTTCTTGGTGCCTGCGGTTTGCCGCGCTCGGGCCCCACCCAGCAGGAGGTTCTGGCCGGATCGGTAGAAAATGGCGGCCAAACCAATATTGTGATGGTAGATGACCGGGTGGCAGCGGCCTCCCGCCGTGATGAGCCGCTCGGGTTTTCCCGCACCTTTCTCAATGCCGGCCTTGCCTCTGTCGACCGGATAAACGCCGGCGACAAAATCACCGTCACCATCTGGGAAAACGTGGATAACGGCTTGCTAAACGCATTGGGTGCCAGCTCTACCACGCTACCCCAGATACAAGTTGACGAGCTCGGCAATATTTTTGTGCCCTATGCCGGGGTGGTGCGGGCTGCCGGCCGCACCCCCGAAGAATTGCGCCGGGAAATTACCAGCCGCCTCAGCCAGCAAACCCCCGACCCGCAGATTGAAGTGCGCCGCGAAGCCGGCATTGGGGCCACGGTAAATGTGGTGGGTGGTGTCAATAAGCAAGGGGTCTATTTGATAGACGCCGCCTCGCGCCGCCTCACCGCGATGCTGGCAGTTGCGGGCGGTGTATCGCTTGACCCTGCGGGCACAAAAATCGTGGTGCAGCGTGGCCAAAACAGCGGCGCTGTTTGGTTGCGCGACCTTTATGCCAACCCCGAAAATGATATCACCCTGCGCGCCAGAGACCGCATTATTGTGCAGAAAGACGAAAGATATTTCACCGTGCTCGGGGCCAGCACCGGCCAAACCAGAGTGGATTTTGTTAACCGGGACCCCAACGCCGTGGACGCTTTGGCGCTGATCGGCGGGCTGAACGGCAACATTGCCGACCCGCGCGGGATATTCATTTTTCGTGTTGAACCGGCCAGTGTTGCCAATGCTGTGCTCGACACCACCGAGTTCACCACCCCGCAGCGACTGGCCTATGTGATCGATCTCACCAAAGAGGAGAGCATTTTCACCGCGCAAGCCTTTCAGGTGAGAGACCGGGATACGATTTACGTAACCGAAGCGCCGTTTGTTAGCTGGTCGCGGGTGCTTGAAGCCATTGCCGGCACCGTTAACACCGTTGATAGCATTGCCACTATCGCCGGAGTCTTGTAGCGCCAAACAGGGAAACACCGTGCAAAAACTGGCGGTCTATACGTTGGGCTTCCTGCAAGTCCCCTATATTCGCAAAATGCTGCGGGTGGCCGGGTGGCGGGTGCAGGCCGGCCCGCTTGCCTTTCGCGCCCATGCGGTTGGAGTCTGGGGCCGAAAGCCGCGTGCCATGCGGGGCCTGCGCGCCGCCCAAAGGCGCGGCCTGCCGCTGTTAAGCATCGAAGACGCATTTTTGCGCTCGGTGCATCCGGGGCCAAAATCGGCACCTGCGGGCCTCGTGCTGGACGAAATCGGCATTTTTTTTGATGCCAGCCAGCCCTCGCGG
>Ga0316205_10001503_pt1 | contig 28897 bp, 25 predicted proteins | sample 3monthpyrite_MG_FD_204941 | JGI IMG/M metagenome (GOLD analysis project Ga0316205, IMG submission 204941) | Microbial mat bacterial communities from mineral coupon in-situ incubated in ocean water Damariscotta River, Maine, United States -... | ecosystem: Environmental > Aquatic > Marine >...
GGAGGCGACTAATACGATGGAATTTTGTATTTCATGTCATGAGATGGAAGCTAATGTATATCAGGAATATAACAAAACAATCCATTACACAAACCGGGCAGGCGTAAGAGCAACCTGTTCAGATTGTCATGTACCACGTCCATGGGTACACAAGGTAGTGCGCAAAATTCAGGCGAGTAATGAAGTATTACATAAAATGTTAGGCACAATTGATACGCCTGAAAAATTTGATAGTAAACGATTACATCTTGCGCAGAATGTATGGCGCACAATGAAAGAAACAGATTCTCGCGAATGTCGTAACTGTCACGACTTTGCAACGATGGACCCCGAGACACAAAAAGGTCGTGCTAAGAAACAACACATAAATGCGATGCAAGCAGGTAATACCTGTATTGACTGTCATAAAGGCATTGCCCATAAATCGGTGCATGACCAAATGGATGAAGATGAAATGGAGGCGCTTGAAGCGCCAAACCCTGATTTCATTAAACCCATGCCACCTCAATGGGCAGCATATTTAGAAAATAAAAATAGCAGTAACAAAACTGAGGTAGCCTCAACTGAGCCGGTAGTAGTAACCGAAGACGTTAAGCAGGATGTTGTAGCTGAGACTGTATCGGAAAAAGTGGCACCTGTAGTAGAAAAACAGGCGCCTGCGGTTGATAAAGTTTCTACACCTGTGGTTACATCAAGTTCAGGTGCAAGTAGCGTTACAAGTAACGTTAACTGGGCTGGTGTGCCAGCAAGAAATGTTATTTTATTTTACCCGGGTCAGTCATCAGTAGAGTGGGTATTAGGCCGTCAGCACGGTGGCAAGCGTGCCTTTAAATCAGGTGACCGTTGCTTTGATTGCCACGAAGAAGAACTAGCAGAAATGGGTGATAAAATTGTAAGCGGCGACAAAGAAATGAAGGTGGGTAAAAATAAAGAACATGGAATGGAGCCTACATTAATTCCAGGTAAGCGCGGTAGTTTTCCAGTTAAAGTTCAGTCAACCCATGATGGTGAAAATCTACATATGAGATTTGAATGGGCTGATTCAGAACATACACCGGCACCGTTTGTTGAAGGTGGAAAAATGGATCCGGATAATAAAGTTAAACTGGCGGTAATGTTTGCAACAGATGAAGCTGAATATGCAGATAGAGCTGGCTGCTGGGGTACCTGTCATGCAGATTTACGTAGTATGCCTTTTGAACCTGAGCAATCTGTTGTAGATAGCTCAGCACTAAAACATGCAAAAGAAGGTGTGACTAAATACTTAAAAGAAAGTCGTACAAAACTTGAGTTAAAAGGTCGTGGTGGCAAAGCATTAGGTGGCTGGGACAAACTTAAAGAAGAAGGCGAGTTAAAAGCTGAATTTGATGCGGGTCGTTACATGGATATAGTTAGATATAAAGCCGGAGAGAAGGTATCTGAAAATGGTCATGTATTAACCGAGCGTGTAGCGCATGATGGTCAGCAGGTTGAATTTACTGCAAATCTAAATGCGGGTACCTGGAGCGTTGAAATGACACGTAAACTTAAGTCTGACAAGCCGGGTGACATAAATATGGATACCGGATCAGTATATAACTTTGGATTCGCAATTCATGATGACTATACAACTGCACGTTACCACCATGTTTCAATTGGTTATAAGTTAGGTTTCGATAATGCAGAAGCTGAGATAAATGCAGTAAAGAAATAAACTGAGTATTTAGGTGCTTAGTTATTAAAATAAGATAAAGGAAAAAACATGAAATACAGTATATACGTAGTACAAATGTTTCTAACACTGATTTTAATTATTGGTCTGGTGTTTGTCTTTCCTATTTATTTATATGCAAAAGATAATGTCGTAACGGTGGATATTATCAAGTTCAAGTTTGCTCCACAGGAGATAACGATTACACCAGGTACAACAGTAAAGTGGATTAATAAAGAAAAACGCCAGTACCACAGTGTATGGTTTAAACAGTTAAATGAAGAAGAGCCTGAATATATTTTTCCTGATGAGTCATATCAGCGTAAATTTGATAAGACGGGAACATTTCCATATCGGTGTGGTCCACACCCCAAGATGACAGGTACTGTGCATGTTAAATCCTGATGTTTTAATTTCACTGGTTGGTGCGGGTCCGGGTGACCCGGACCTTTTAACACTTAAGGCATATAAATTGATTCAACAGGCTGATGTAATTGTTTACGATCGACTGGTGTCGGATGAAATTCAGCAGTTAATACCTCATGGCGTAAAGAAAATATATGTAGGTAAGGCATCCGGTAAACATCACATGAATCAGGATGAAATAAATGAATTGCTGGTTAGTCTGGCCAGAAAAGATAGAAAAGTTGTCAGATTAAAAGGTGGTGATCCGTTTATTTTTGGGAGGGGGAGTGAAGAAGCTGCCTATCTTGTGAAACATAATATTGATTTTGAATATGTACCGGGTATAACTGCGGCATCGGCCTGTAGTGCTTATGCCGGTATTCCATTAACCCACAGAGGTGTGGCGTCCAGTGTCAGATTAATTACCGGTCATTGCCGTGCGGATAAGCCATTAGATTTAAACTGGAAGAGTCTGGCTGATAAAGATACGACTTTAGTGTTTTATATGGGGCTGGCCAGTTTGCCACAGTTAAGTGAAAAGTTGATTGAGGCTGGCTTGCCGGCACATACGCCTGCAGCTGCCGTGGAGAATGGTACAAAACATAGTCAACGACGTTGTCTGTCAACTCTGGATAAACTGCCAACTGATGTAATTGACATGTCGATTAATTCACCTGCTTTAATTATTATCGGCAATGTGGTTAACTTTGCTGAAGAATTAGACTGGTTTTCTCCAACCACAGATGAAGAAGAGCTAGATGTTAAAGCCAGGTTATATACCGCAGACGCTTAGTATTTTTTTGATGGTATTATCACTGAATTATTATGCTGTGGCTGCAGATAAAAGTGATCGGGAAATAAAGCATTTAGTTAAACATGATTGTGGCTCATGCCACGGCATGACGTTAAAAGGTGGTCTGGGACCAGCGCTTCTTGCCGAGTCAATATTACAGAAACCCGACGAATTGCTTTTTATTACGATAAAAGAAGGGCGTCCAGGTACACCGATGCCGCCCTGGAAGAGCTTGTTATCTGATAATGACATTCATTCGATTGTTAAGCTTTTGCGTAAAGGCCTAAATTAACATTTTTAATTTGTCATCCCCAAATGCTTGTGTCGGGGAATTAGCGTGTCCAAGATGACGATTATTATTCGATCTCTGGCTCAGTATTCGAGAATGACAAAGGATAATTAGATAATATAAATTATGAAAAAGATTCTCCCTCTTATATCAATACTATTCTTAACCGCCTGTACGTCGCAAAACTTGCGAGGCACAGGAGATCTGGGGCTTATCATTGAGCGCGCTATTGGCCAGGTTCAATTAGTTGAGCATACGAGTAATACGTCACTTGCGAGCATACCGGGTTTAGGTGATTTATCTCATGCTTCTATTGTGTATTCACGTGATGAGCGATATGGGTATGTATTCGGGCGTGACGGTGGCTTAACTAAAATAGATGTACTAGAACAAAAAATAGTTAAACGTGTTATTCAGTCTGGAAATAGTATTGGTGGCGCAATATCGCAAGATGGAAAGCTAATAGCCGTTTCAAACTATAAACCCGGTGGCGTGAAAATATTTAATTCTGACTCGCTGGAATTAGTGGCAGATATTCCAGCAATCTATGCAGATGGTAAGCAGTCAAAAACAGTAGGTTTAATTGATGCACCGGGTCAGTTATTTGTGTTTGGTTTATACGATGCAAATGAAATATGGGTAGTAGATATGAAAGATATTTCTAAACCCATCGTTACAAAATTTAAGGATATAGGTTCATTACCTTATGACGGATTAGTAACACCAGATGGGCGTTATTATATAGCGGGGTTGTTTGGTGAAGATGGCCTGGCTATGTTAGATCTATGGCACCTTGAAAAAGGTGTTACTCGAATCATGAATCACTATGGTAAGGGCAAAGAAAAACTACCCGTTTATAAAATGCCACATTTAGAAGGCTGGGCAATGGCGGGTGATAAAATGTTGTTACCTGCTGTTGGCCAGCATGAAGTTTTGGTAATGGATAATAACTGGAAACAGGTAAAAGCAATAGCCGTACACGGGCAACCAATTTTTGTAATGTCACGCCCTGATCATAGACAAATGTGGGTGAATTTTGCACATCCCAGAAATGATACGATACAGGTTATAGATACAGAATCATTACAGATTATTAAAACACTGAAACCGGGTAAAGCTGTGTTGCATATGGAATTTAGCCCAAGAGGTGAGCATGTGTGGATGTCTGTAAGAGATGATAACAGAGTGGATGTTGTTGATACTGAAACCTTTGAAGTGGTTAAGAGTTTAACGGTTGATAAACCAAGTGGTATCTTTTTCACAAATCGTGCACATAAGATAGGCCTATAGACATGATTAGTATTAAGGCTCTGCTTATTAGTATTAGTGCGATGATATTTTTAGGTTTAACGTTTGAGCTTATATTTCTCTTTGTCGATATTGGTTATAACAGCTTGATGAAAAGTTATCCATTTACTAAGTCATTCAGACAACCATTTTATTATCTGTTTATATTTTTCGGCTTGTTTTTTATTATGTTTACTGGAGGTTACTTGACTGCAATATACGCAAAGAAGCATGTGCTCGCCCACTCAGTTTTTTCTGCATCGGTAATCTGCGGTATCGCATTATATGCTACGAGTAGTGGTTATGACTTCACATTGTTGAGTGTTTTATTTGTAGCAATTGGCATAGCATTTACTGTATATGGCAATATCGTTTATAGAAAAAACAATGAAGAAGAGTCTTCAGTTTAGATTTATATTGTTTCTGGCTTGTTCTCTTAATGTTCAATAAAGACATATCAGGATTGATATAAATCAAAGATTGACAATTATCATAAATCCCATTATTTATTAATAATATCAATTGGTTATGAAATTATTTGCCCCGTATTTTGTTAGATAAGTTATTCAACTTGTCTTAAGTCAAGGTTAATCCCCTTAATAACTGTAGTTTTAATGTCCAGTGATAAAAACTTCAGGGGACTGGCAAAAACATGGCACTAGAGAACATCTATGATCATGGGATACTTCATAATACAGAGCTCACTCAGCGCTTACTGAATGAGTATCAGCATAACTTTCCTGTTACACGCACTCCCTATGCTGATATCGCTAAACGTCTCGGTGTAGATGAGCAAACTATTCTTGATTTGTTGAAAGAATTAGATAAAAAAAATATATTAAGCAGGGTAGGCCCAGTGTTTCGTCCCAACCGGGTAGGTGTAAGCACCTTAGCCGCAATGGCTGTGCCTGAACACAAACTAGAAAAAATAGCCGATATTATCAGTTCCTATCCAGCCGTGAACCATAACTATGAACGAGAGCATCATTTTAATTTATGGTTTGTGGTGACAGCAGAAAACAAAGAGCTATTAGATAAAACCCTGCAAGACATGCAGTTAGAAACCGATATACGTATTATGTCTCTGCCGATGGAAAAAGATTATCACATTGACCTTGGCTTTCCATTGAAGCTGCTTCAAGGAGGTCGTAGTCATGATTGATGAACGACAGTTAATCTCAGTTTTACAAAATGGTTTACCACTCATATCACACCCATATGCTGCGATTGCAGATGAAATCAACAGTACTGAAGATGAAGTTATCAACTATATCCAGCTGATGCAGGAAAAAGGCGATATTAAACGCTTTGGCCTGGTTGTCAGGCACCGTAAGCTTGGTTATAAAGCTAATGCAATGGTGGTGTGGGATATAGCTGAAGATAATGTTGATGTGTTAGGTCAATGTTTTGGTCAGTTCGATTTTGTAACATTGAGTTATCGACGGCCGCGAAATTTACCTGACTGGCCATATAATTTATTTTGCATGATTCATGGGCAGGATAAAGAAGATGTAAAGCGTAATCTTAATCTAATGATAAAATCGTGTGAGGTGCAGGGTGTGAAACACGAGTTATTGTTTAGTACCCGTTGCTTCAAACAACGGGGTGCGATTTATATACACAATGAAACATCTGACAAGGTTGCTGTTTAGTGGAACTTCACCTAAATGATAAAAAAATCATTAACCAGTTACAGGGTGGTTTTCCGATTTGTGAAAATCCATGGAGTGAATTAGAGCAAACGCTAGAGATTCCGGCAGATGAAATAATTAGTCGAATTGAGCGAATGAAGTCTGAAGGTTTGTTGAGTCGATTTGGGCCCATGTATCATGCTGAAAAAATGGGGGGAGGGCTTACTCTTGCGGCGATGAAAGTTGATACTTCACGTTATGACGAAGTGACTAATGTTGTAAATAGCTTTTCAGAAGTTGCACATAATTATGAGCGAGAACATGAATTGAATATGTGGTTTGTTATCGCAACAGAATCACCTGAACAGATTCAGCAGGTGATAAGTGAAATTGAACAGAAAACTGGTATTAGAGTGTATAACATGCCTAAAAAACATGAGTTTTTTCTGAATTTAAAATTTGAAGTATAAATATGAAAATATTTAATCATTTAATAGAGTTATTTATATTTTAGTGTTAATTCGCTACACAAACCAATGAATAATGAGGATTGAAATTGTTGGCAATGTCGCTACAAAAAGATGACTATAAACTTGATGATGTGGATAAGAGAATAATATCGGCTACTCAGTCTGGTTTGCCTTTGACGATTCGTCCATATCACGATGTTGCTGAGCAGATTGGAATGGATGTTAAAGACGTTATTTCTCGCATGCAAAATATGACAGAGCTTGGCGTTATTCGTCGTACAGGTATCGTACCTAATCATTATAAATTAGGTTTCAGGTCTAATGGTATGAGTGTCTGGCAGGTGCCTGAAGAGAAAATTATTCAATTAGGCGAAAAAGTGGGAGCACTAGATTTTGTTAGTCACTGTTATCAGCGACCAAGGTTTTTGCCAGAGTGGCCATATAACCTGTTTGCTATGGTGCATGGTACTACCCATGAAGAAGTTGACAATAAAGTTAAACAAATTTCAGAACTATTAGCCGATGATGATTACGGTCATCAGATTTTATTTAGTACACGGATCCTTAAAAAAACAGGTTTGAGAATTTAACAGGAATTCATTATGTTCAGAATGACACAATTCATGAAATCACTGGCAAAAGATATACCTTTAGGACCGGCACGTAAGCCCCCTGGGCCGGTCGTTATCTGGAATTTGATTCGTCGATGTAATTTAACCTGTAAACATTGTTATTCAATTTCAGCAGATAAAGATTTTCCCGGTGAACTGAGTACTGATCAGGTTTTTACAACTATGGATGATCTTAAACAGTTTAAGGTACCTGTACTGATATTATCCGGTGGTGAGCCACTATTACGCCCTGATATTTTTGATATTTCTCGTCGTGCTAAAGAAATGGGTTTTTATGTAGGGCTTTCTACAAATGGTACCATGATCACTAAAGATAACATTAAGCAAATAGCACAAGTGGGTTATGACTATGTGGGCATCAGTATTGATGGTATGGAAAAAACCCATGATATGTTTCGACGTCGTCAGGGAGCATTTAAAGAATCTATGCAGGGTATTGATTTATGTAAAGAGAATGATATCAAAGTGGGTATGCGATTTACACTTACCCAGGATACGGTTCCTGAACTACCTGATATTTTAAATCTAATGGATGAAAGAGATATAGATAAATTTTATTTGTCTCACCTTAATTATGCAGGACGCGGAAATAAAAATCGTAAAGATGATGTTTTTCACAAAATCACCCGAAACGCCATGGATTTATTATTTGATACCTGCTGGGATCATATTCAAAAAGGCAATGATCGAGAGTTTGTTACGGGTAACAATGATGCAGACGGTGTTTTTCTCATGCAATGGGCAAAGCAAAACATTCCTGATATATATATGCAGAAAGAAGAAGAGTTACGCACCCGTTTGGAGAACTGGGGAGGTAATGCGTCTGGTGTGAATATTTCTAATATTGATAACCTGGGTAATGTGCACCCGGATACATTTTGGTGGGATTATAATTTAGGCAATGTAAAGGAGCGGGCCTTCTCTGAAATATGGCAAGATACATCTGATCCTTTAATGGCTGGGTTTAAGCAGCAAGAGCGACCATTAAAAGGGCGTTGTGCTGAATGTAAACATAGAAAAATATGTGGCGGAAATACACGTGTCAGAGCGTATTCATTAACAGGTGATCCCTGGGAAGAAGATCCAGCGTGCTACCTTAGCGACGAAGAGATTGGAGTAGATGATTCAAGTCATCGACTTGAGAACAGGCCTTATGATGGGCGACTCAAAGAAATTAATATTTCCCGGCTCTAGGTTACTCATTAAAGTTTTCATCGCGAGCATTCTATAGGTGACCCTGTTATTCTTAAAACGATAGCTGTACATGTTGTTATGGTGTGTGAAATCAATTATGAAAATTAAACTTATTCTATTAATACTCTTATACTTTCTGGTGGGTATAACACAAGCCAGTGTTACGCCAGAAACACAAAAATCTTTTAAAACACACTGCGCCAGTTGCCATGGTGAAAACAGATTAGGTCTGATGGGGCCTGCATTGTTGCCCGAAAATTTGAAACGTTTACGTAAGCCATCTGCACACAAGGTTATTACGCACGGTCGTGTTGCAACTCAAATGCCTGGATTTAATGAGAAGTTGAATAAATCTGAAATACAGTCACTTGTTGATTATATCTATACGCCGTTACCTGAAATACCTGTTTGGAATTTGGATGATATTTTAAGCAGTCAAATAGTTTATCCTGAAGTTATAAAATTGCCGGCAAAACCGCTTTGGGATGCAGACCCAATGAATATCTTTTTGGTGGTTGAATTAGGAGACCATCATGTAACGGTATTAAACGGTGATACATTCGAGCCTATTCATCGGTTTGCATCACGTTTCTCACTGCATGGTGGCCCCAAGTACTCACCTGATGGTCGTTTTGTTTATTTTGGTTCAAGGGATGGCTGGGTAACAAAATACGATATTTACAACCTGGCTGTTGTTGCTGAAATACGTGTCGGTATTAATATGCGAAATGTGGCTGTATCCAGTGATGGAAAACATATAATTGCAGGCAACTACCTGCCACATACTTTGGTTATATTATCGACAGAAGATTTATCACCGATAAAGATTATACCGGTTAAAAATGCAGCAGGAGATAGTTCCAGAGTGAGTGCTGTATATGATGCAGCTCCCAGAAAAACATTTATTGCAGCTTTAAAAGATATTAAAGAAGTATGGGAAATTTCATATGAAGAGAATCCGCCAATGGGTTTTGGAAAATGGATGCATGACTATCGTGAAGACTCAGGTGAAAATGTTGGTCTAAAAAGAGATAATGATAAATTTCCTATTCGTAAAATTATAACGGAAGATTATTTAGACGATTTCTTTTTTAACCAGTCCTATGAGTTAATTATTGGTTCTTCTCGTGACAAAAAAGCTAAAGTGGTAGATCTGGATTTGGGCCGTACCGTTAAAACGCTAGATCTACAAGGTATGCCACATATGAGTTCGGGTATCACCTGGAAATATAAAGGAAAAACTATTCTGGCTACACCAAACCTTAAAGAAGGGGTGGTGACGATAATAGACATGCAGACCTGGAAGACAATTAAACGAATTCAAACACTGGGGCCGGGTTTCTTTATGCGTAGCCATGAGAACTCTGCATATGCCTGGGTAGATGTGTTTTTTGGAAAAAATAAAGAAGCTGTTCATATAATAGACAAATCAACCCTGGAAATAGTTAAAACACTAAGACCGGCAAAAGGTAAAACTGCTGCACATGTAGAATTCGATAAGCAGGGTAAGCATGTTCTACTGAGTATCTGGGATATGCAGGGAGAGGTGATTGTTTACGATGCTGAGAGTTTTGAAGAAATTAAACGTTTGCCAATGAAAAAACCATCAGGTAAATACAATGTGCATAATAAAATTACCAGATCAGCGGGTACTAGTCATTAGGTTCAGTGTTTTTCAGGTAACGTGATATTCTATGAGTTAATCATATAAAAAACTTGAGATATCCATGTACTGGCGATTTATACTTTTATTTTTGTTTTCAACTACGACTTCAGCATCAGATCTAAAACCATTTACATCTGATGGGTGTAGTGTTTTTCCGGACGGCACCCTGTTTCAAGAATCACTCTGGAGTAACTGTTGTTTGTCACATGATCTTGCATACTGGAAGGGCGGGACTGAAATTCAAAAAAGTGATGCTGATCTCAGGCTTAAACAATGTGTAGAAAGTGTCGGTGAGCCAGAAATCGCAAAATTAATGTTAGCTGGTGTTAATGTTGGCGGTTCACCATTCTTAAAGACGCCTTTCAGGTGGGGGTATGGCTGGTCTTACGGTCGTGGATACAAGCCTTTAAGTAAATCTGATAAATTGCAAGCTATGCTGCAACTAAAAGCATTTAAACTAATGATAGATGAAGAGATTAAACTGTTATCTATCGAATAGAACGAGGTGGAGTAAAATGTCTGATTCAAATTTTAAAGAATATAAAGTCTGGGATGCATCTACTCGAGTATTTCACTGGGTTAATTTTCTATCGATAATAATGCTTATCTTATTTGGCATGTTAATGCTTTATAAAAAAGAACTTGGAATAGTGAGTATTGAGGCAAAAATTGCTCTAAAAGAAGTACATGTTATTGTAGGTTATATTTTTGCATTGAATCTGGTATGGAGACTTATATGGGGGTTTGTTGGTTCAAAGTATGCGTTATGGAAAAACATTATTCCGGGTAAAGGTTTTATTCAATTGCTTAAGAGTTATAAACGTTCAATGAATAGCGCACAGACTCAGGTGTTTTTAGGGCATAACCCTCTCGGTAGGTTAGCGGTTTCTGCAATGCTCATACTCATGGTGGTATTAATGAGTACGGGCTTAATACGTGCAGGAACTGATATTTATTATCCACCTTTTGGAGTATTTGTTGCTGAGTATGTAGCGGATGCTAATACAGATCCTGATAGTCTTATTCCCTATAACTCTAAAGGGGTGGATAAGGACAGAGCCGGTAAATTAAAGGCTTTCAAAAAACCTTTTGGACTTATACATTTGTATTCAGCTTATACACTTATCTTTATAATATTACTGCATATATATTTTGTAATACGTGCAGAGAGGAAAGAGGGTGGGTCCCTGGTTTCTGCAATGATTACAGGCAAGAAAATACTTAAAGATAAACCTGTAGATTTTCAAGAATAGATTAAACTTTTGAGTGTACCTGTAAGAGTGTGATTGCTATATTAGCTATTAGTGCCCAATCTTTCCGATAGGTAGTAACTATCGACTCATAAGCTCTCCTGCTCTGTGAAGCTATCAAATAGTTTATTAGTATAAAAGCGATTTTAAAATTTAAATATCTGTAAATAGACAATTTTGACCCAATTTCCATTATTTTATATTTTGTGTAAATCCCACTGAGACGTCTTTCTGTAAATGCTATTTTATATGCCTAATTTTGCAGGTCATAGATGTTAATTTTCATGCATTAAGAAGTGAAATTTGAAGTTATTGCTCTGTAAATATTGCCAGACAAACCATGTGATTTGTAATTTAAGCCTGTGCTGTTGTTTTAGAAATAATGATTACGGCCGATATGTATGCAGTCGTTGGTATATGCTTTTTATATCAGGGATACATTATAGGCGAATATACTAATAACATAATATGATAAAAAACCAATATGACTGCTGATGTTTGCCGTATATTATGTTTTAATTTTAGTGTTATCAATTAGTTAAAACATTATAAAATATTAATATGTGATATGCGCTAAATACAGGTATGGTGGCAGATCGAGTAAACTAGTTAGATATTGTTGTATAAGGTGAAAATATCCCTGTTGTAAGAAAGGGTAGAATGATTGATTTAGACCTATACTTTAGTACAAATAGGTTAAACACTAATATATATAGTAACCGACGATATTTAAGGGCCGATTAAATTTAATTAAAAACAAGGCATGTTGAATTTTTGCCTACAGGGTGTGTAGTGAATATATTAAATGGCCTTAAGCGGTTCATTTTAAAAAAATTAAGCTTAACTCTAATTATCTTCGGGATTGTTAGTTTTCACCCTGCTTGTGCTGAAATGGTTGAGCTAGCAGTATTATACCCTGATGTCAGGGGTGGGTATTCAAAAGTATTTAAGAATATACTGGAAGGTGTTAATGAGCTTGAAGATGTCAATGTTGTTACACGTCGAATATCTGATAAAACAAAGGCTAAAGAGATTGATGACTGGCTACGAAGCAACAAGATCCAGACCGTTCTGACCCTGGGGCAGCGCAGCTATAAAGTTGCAAAACAGCTTAACAATAATCTACCTTTAACTATTGGCGCTATTGTAGCCACTCCTAATGGGTATGGGGGAATCAGTATGGATGGTAGCCCTGATGTGTTTATGCATTACCTTAATGCTCTGGCTCCAGACATTAATCGTGTTCATGTTGTTTATAGTGAAAAAAATACAGGTTGGTTAGTCAGTATCGCGAAACAAGCTGCTTCGAAACGAAATATAGAGCTGCTGTTATATAAGGTCGATAACCTTAAGCAGGGTATTAAAAATTATACTGAGATCTTAAATAAAGTTGAAAGTAATAAAGATGCGATCTGGATTCCTTTAGACCGGGTTGTACCCGATAAAGCAATATTACCGAAAATATTAAAAACTGCATGGGATAAAAATATAGTGGTCTTTTCAAATAATCCATTACATGCAAAAAAAGGAACTCTATTTGCTTTGTTCCCGGATCATAAGCTTGTTGGTAAAAAACTTGCAATGATTGCTGTTGAGCAAATTACAGCAAACGGTAAGTATCAGTTATTTCCTACAATTAACCTTAAGTTGGCCGTAAACAGGAGAACGGCATCGCATCTTGGGTTAAGTTTTACTAAAAGAGAACAACGTCAGTTTGATATTGTTTTTCCATCGAGATAGTAGGTGCAAGTTGAGCTTAATTAAAAAAATATTTTCGTCACAGCATAGTTTTAGAAAACAGTTATTTTCTGTTTTCACTTTCAGTGTGCTTGGGCTTGCACTTATTTCTGCTATAGCTTCGTCCTGGTTCGCAAGTAATCAAATGCGTGAGCAAATTATAAATGAAGGTTTTCAGGTAACCGCCAATCTGGCATCACAAAGTATGTTAGCGTTATTGTATGGTAGTGCTGAAAATGCGGAAGACGCAGCTTCTTCTGCGTTGCTTTTTCCTAGTGTTAGTTTTGTACAAATTCTGGATAATGACTCTAGTACTCTTTTGACGAAAGGCAATATTGATAATGAGCCATATGCGGTTTTGCCTAAAGTGTACAGAAATGAAAACCCAAGAATATTAAGCGAATCATCTCTGGCATGGCACTTTTCAGCACCAGTATATAGCCCGACAAGTGATGATAGTCCGCTTTATATTGATGATGCCAGTAGTAAAGAGTTTTTAGGTTCAGTATATGTTGTTGTTGATAAAGCAGCATTAAATAAAATACAGGAAACTATATTTATTACTAATATCGGCATAGCTCTGATTGTAACAGCCATTATATTGTTTCTGCTTAGTTATGTATTAACACATATAACCAGACCGTTAAATAATTTATCCCAGATAATGCTTAAAGCTAAACAGGGTGACTCACAGGTTAAGGCTAAATTAAATGGACCTAAAGAAATAATACATATTGCAAGTGTATTTAACGACATGATGGAAGTGCTGGATGAGAGGCAGGATGCTCTTTTTAAAGAAAAAGAAAGAGCAATAATAACTTTGAACTCCATAGCAGATGGGGTTATTACTACTGACATTGAGGGTAAGGTACTGTATTTGAATCCTGTGGCTGAACGCTTAACAGGGTGGCGATTGAATGAAATAAATGAAACACTTTTAGATGATATTTTTCAGGTGTTTGATGAAAAAAATCATACTAAAGAAGACAATCCAATTCTAAAGTGTCTTAAATATCGTCAGGTCATAATATCAGAGCAGCATTGTATGTTAAGACCTAAGTTAGGCGATGAGATTTTCGTTGAGGACTCAGTCGCACTTACCCGAGATAAGAGTAATAATATTACGGGAACTGTAATGGTGTTTCATGATGTGACTGAAACACGGAATATGGCGAAAAAGTTAACTTATCAGGCAACTCATGATTCTTTAACAGGCTTGATTAATCGAGCCGATTTCGAGCGACATTTAAATTCGGTATTGAGTCGAGTTGATGAAGACACTGAACATGCGCTGTGTTATATGGATCTGGATCAGTTTAAAGTAATAAATGATACATGTGGGCATATGGCTGGAGATCAACTGTTACAGAATATTTCAAAATTACTTTCAAACCGTGTTAGAAAATCAGATGACACATTGGCCAGAGTGGGTGGTGATGAATTTGTTTTATTGTTAGAAAACTGCCCGCTTACTAAAGCAGAAAAGATTGCCAGATCAATGTGTGAAGCTGTTCAGGACTATCGTTTTGTCTGGAATGATAATCCTTTCACTATTGGAATCAGCATCGGGTTAGTACCAATAAATTATTCAAATCATGAATTTCAGGATATTTTAAGTAAAGCTGATTCTTCCTGTTATATGGCAAAAGAAAAAGGCCGTAACAGAGTTCATACTTATCTCGTAGACGATGAAGAATTAATGCAGCGTCAGGGTGAAATGAATGTTGTATCAAATATAACTGAAGCATATGAAAATGATCTGTTTCAGCTCTATTATCAGCCCATAGTTTCGATGGATGATTTAACAGAAACAACTCAGCACTATGAAATATTGATTCGTATGCTGGATAAAGAGGGAAACATATTGCCTCCGGGTTTCTTCTTGCCTGCTGCCGAACGATATAACCTGGTTCATAAAGTTGACCGCTGGGTTATTCGAGCATCTCTAAACTGGTTAGCAAGAAATCCGTTACAGCTTGAAAATTTAAAATGTTGTGCAATTAATTTGTCTGGTATGTCGCTTAATGATGATAAGTTATTTGATTTTATTCAGTTGCAACTTAAAAAGACAAAAGTGCCTTCAGAAAAAATCTGTTTCGAGATTACAGAAACCGCGGCTATTACTAATCTGTCTAAAGCGACTGGCCTGATTGGGCAATTAAGAAAGCTAGGATGTAAAACGGCACTTGATGATTTTGGAAGTGGTATGTCATCATTTGCGTATTTAAAGAATTTTCCGATCGATTATTTGAAAATTGACGGGGTTTTCGTTAAAGATATCATCTCCGACCCGATTGATAATGCAATGGTAAAGTCAATTAATGATATTGGTCACGTTTTAGGCTTGAAAACTATAGCAGAATATGTAGAGGATGAAGATATATTGACGCGATTAAAAGAACTAGGCGTTGATGAAGCTCAGGGTTATCACATTGCTAAACCTCAGCCACTCGATCAGCTGTCTGATGCTAATTTAAATGAAAGAAAAAAACAGAAAAATAAAGTTGTAAAATTGATTTCCAGTTAAACTAGCCTAAGCTATATACACAATTATTATTAATTAAAACAATAAATTAATGCCCATTAGAGGCTAAATGAAATTTATCTGACAAGTAAGGATGCGATGTCATTGGAGATATTTAATGAGACGCTGTTTGCTTAGTGCTTTTGTATCAAGCTTGTTATTTACTACCACACACTCCGTTTATGCTCAGGAAACAGCGGAAGAGGAAGATCTTTATCTTCTGTATGGTGATGATGAGATGATTAGTATAGCAACAGGTGTATCTCAACCCATTGCTGTAGCACCGTCAACTGCCAGTGTTATAACTGCCGAAGATATAAAGGCTATGGGTGCAATGACCATTGATGAAGTACTTGAACGTGTTCCTGGTCTTCATGTAGAACCATCAACATTAGACAGACTCGATCCTGTTTATACATTTAGAGGTTTATATACGGATCTTAACCCCCAAGTCTTATTTTTGTTAAATGGTTATAGAATATCGTCAAATATGTACAACGGATCTTTACCACAAAATGCAAGAATAAATGTCCAGAATATTTCTCGTATCGAAGTAGTGCGTGGCCCAGGATCTGCTGTTTATGGCGCAGATGCTTTTGCAGGAGTCATTAATATTATTACAAAATCAAGGAGTGAACTGGACGGCACACACTTTGGTGTACGCACTGGATCATTAAATACTAAAAATATTTGGGTACAACATGGTGGAAATGTTTCCTCTGAATGGGATTTAGCTGTTAATTTGGAATACGCTAATCAGGATGCAGATGAAAGCAGGGTCGTGCCTAATGACTCGCAAACTGGTTTAGATGCAGCTTTCTCTACAAGCGCTTCACTATCGCCCAGTTATTTGGATAAACGTTATGAAGCCTTAACTTATAACTTACACCTTAATAATAGTAACTGGAAAATAGGATTAGATGGTTGGGCTCAACGGGATAATGGTGTGGGTGCAGGAGCTGCACAAGCTATTGATCATAAAGGACATGATGATATAGATCAGTGGATGATATCAGCAGAATATAACAATAAAGAGTTAGTTAAAAACTGGGATATAACAGGAAGATTCAGTTATCAATTTAATGAATTACAGGCACAGTTTAACCTCTTGCCACCTGGGGCGGTTGCACCTATAGGCTCTACAGGCAATCTTGATCCTGTTACAGGTGTTCCCGTTGTTTTTTCCGATGGACTAATAGGTAATCCGGGTGGTGAAAACAGAATACCCCAATTTGATTTAATTGGAATTTATGAGGGATTGAAAAATCATACCTGGCGTATAAATATAGGTGCAAAGCAGGAGGATTTTAAAGCTAACGAATCTAAAAATTTTGGACCCGGTGTTATAAGTAATCCTATACCATTTTCGATTGTAGATGGTACCTTAACTGATGTAACCGGAACCTCATTTGTTTATGCGCCTAATGTTGATAGATCGATTAAATATTTATCAATTCAGGATATATGGGAATTAGCACCAGACTGGATACTAACGGCGGGTGTTCGTTATGATGACTATTCAGACTTTGGTGATACAACTAACCCGCGAGTTGCATTGGTTTGGACAACAACTCAGAAGTTAATTACAAAATTAATTTATGGTAGTGCATTTAGGGCACCATCATTTAGTGAACAATTTGCACAAAATAATCCGGTTGTCATTGGAAATGACAGTCTTGTGGCTGAGACTGTTGATACTCTAGAACTCTCGTTTGCCTATGCATTTTCATCATCGCTATATAGTAATTTAAATATTTATACTTTTGAAACAGAGGACATGATTGAGTTTGTTGCTGATACTGCAGGAAAAACTGCTCAAAATGCTAAAAATTTAGATGGACAGGGTTACGAAATTGAAGTGGACTGGTCAATTAGCAGAGAGTTTGATTTGATGTTTAACTATGCTAATCAGGTTACAGAAGATAAATCTACCGGATTACAGGAGCCTTTTTCAGCTCAAAGTCAGTTTTATGTTGATGCAAGATGGAAGTTTATGCATGACTGGCAAGTGAGCTCACAAGTTAACTGGGTTGGTGGCAGGGAGCGTGAATCAACGGATGTTAGAGCTGACATAGATGATTATACTCTTGTTAATTTAACTTTACGTCGAAAAAATGTTATTAATCATTGGGAGTTTGCAGTAACTGTAACAAATTTATTCGATGAAGGTGCAGAAGAGCCAAGTGCATTATCTAATAATCTTGTTGTTATCCCTGATTATTTACTTAATGAACGAGCAGTATTATTTGAAGCCAGGTATGAAATGTAAATAATAGTAATTTTTTCAGTCTGGAAGATCGCGTGGGGCCTTGCCCGTGTATTTTATATCACTACAGTGTAATGGTAAAAAAGTATCTGCTTCTTTGTCTTTACTGTCTACATAACATGCGGTTACACCGCTAGCGACTACAACTGAACATATACGGTAAGCTTCGTCAGGTGTAAATCCGTTGTCTGATAAAAATGCAGACATATAACCATTGATATTCATACTCTCATCAAATTTTTCTAGCAGAATTTTCTCTATTTTATAAGCTAGTTCTAAATGTTTGCCAACTTCAATGCCTAAATTTCTGGTTGTTCTTTCCATTGCGTCAACCCTTTCATCACCTTTAGCAATAGGGCGGGCAAATCCCATGATATACGGCTTGCCGGCATGTTTGGCGCATTCTGTAGTCACAATTTCTTCTACAGTTTTTCCTGATGTATATTGCGAATATGCGTACTGTATAAACTCTAAACCGGCTTTTATAGTTTTAGCTCCATAGGCTCTTGAGTCTGAAGCCAGTACGCCTGTGACAGTAGCAGCAACGACAGATGTTCTGCTTGTTCCAGCTAAGGCACCAATCTGATTGCACCATATTCTTGGGTCTGGCCAACTTAAACAAATATGTATAGCTTCAAACCAGTCTGCAATTTTTCGATCAGGTAGTCGACCTGTTGCATTTAATAATACGATTTGCATATAAGATTTTTTGCCTACAAAATCTTCCATCATATTATAACCATGACTGAATACTCCTTTGCCTGGAAACCAGCCACCTTTATGGCTTTTTATTATGTTTCTATTGCTATCCCAGATTTCAGTATTAATTTTTTTATCATTCAATGACATAGTTTTCATCACTTATAAAAGGCATTGCGGTAACAGGTTTATTTGCTAATTCCATACCATGAGCTAATAAGCCGGGTGCTGATAATAATTGAAATATACCGATGCATGTTCTGGGTTGAAATCCAAGGTCTGATAAAACGGCTGCGGCCAGTCCGGTTGGTAACCAGCTTATATTGAATGTATTCATCCTTTTACAAAATTCATTTGCCCATTCAAGAGTCTGGTGATCACCTGGTAATTGCAGAATTTGATCGACAAATTTTTGAGGTAGTATTTCAACTGACCCAAATTTAGACCCGAAACCCGGTGTTAATAATTCTTCGCTATTGTTTTTTCCTCGTCGTAATATATCGACAACTTCGTTAACTGGTTTTTTTCGATTTTTTCTTAAGAATCGCATTGAGGGTTCGACTTCACTTGCTCCTGAATGTTCTCCGCCCATAATAGTTAAACCAATAGGTAATATATGTGCGGGATCAGTTTTTCCAATACCTGTATTCATTGCGGCACGTGTAGCGGGGTGTCGGGGCCCAGGGTTTATTAAAGCAATCATTAGATGTTCTAATATTTTTGCATTTTCTGCAGTTGGTAACTCACCACGAAAAAGCAGATATAAAACGTCTACAAAACTTCTTTTCTTCGCTAGTTCCAGAATATCATAACCATGACAGTGGTTACTTTTAGTTATGTATGGATTGTCATTACTTGGTTCTTCATACCATATTCGGGTTTCAGTTTTTTCAACAAATGCTTCTTTCCTGCTTTTAACTTTGGTTCTATTTTGTGAGCTCATTGTCTGAGAAGCCTGTGCTTAATATATCAATTGTAAAAAATTAAATATGACGACTATATAATTATTTAAATCTCATCATTATCTTGTTGTTGTGTTTGTTTTCTATCGAGCACTTTCATTCTTGAGCCCATAGGAGGTACTTCTTCTCCATCTATATACACATCAATTAAAGTCGGGCCATTAGTATTGCATATAAGGTTAAAATCTAGTTCTGAAAAATCTTCAGGTTTTTTTATTGTATATGCCTGTACACCCAATGCACGGGCAACTGCGGCATAATCTATTTCTGGTAATTCAAAAGCAATTTTTTCACCGCCACCGAGTCTTTGACCGTGTTTAACCATACCTAATGAGTTGTCATTTAGAATCACATATATAACGGGTAAACTATGCTGCATAGCAACAGTTATTTCCTGACCACTCATTAAAAAGCTGCCGTCACCAGTGATGCATATAACGGGTGTATTTGGGCAGCCAAAAGCTGTGCCTACTGAAGCGCCTATAGCCCATGCCATGGCTCCGAAGCCTAAACCAATTCGATAACTACCTGCTTGTTTAGGGTGTAGATAATGAGTTGCCCAGGCCCAGCTATTTCCTGCATCAATCACGAAACGGGAATTCACGGGAAAAGACTTTACTAGCTCCCCCATTAAACGTTGTGGTTTTACAGGCGTGCTATTAAGTAAATATGCCTCAGGACAATCTACTTTAATGTGACTCGGTGCACATGAAATAATATTATTTCCATGAACACTGCGAACTATACTTTGATTTTCCTGTGGTGTTACAGCATCCATTTTATGGATTAACGTACCAAATAATTGTATTAGATTAATAAAAACTGTATTTAAGTGACCGTAAACATGTAACCGAGCCATTGGTGAACGGGCAAAATTTTCAGCAGTTTCTTCTATATGAACGAGTTTTTCATTCATAAGCGCCGCTTTATCCCAGCCGCCGGTTGAAATTTCACCTAAGCTGGTTCCGACTGCGAGTACCACATCCACTTGTTCATCTAACAGCGTATCTCGGGCGGTATCATGTCCCGCAAATCCAAATATGCCTCTATTTAATGGGTGGTATGCATCTACACAGCTTTTTCCTCCAGCTGTAGTAACGAAAGGTACGTTGGCCATTTCTGCAAATTTCATAATAGCAGGCATAGCTTCTCGACTGCCACTGCCTAAAAATAGAACGATTTTTTTAGCATCTATTAGAGTTTCACATAGGTCATCCATGCTCTCGTCATCCATGATTTCTGGATTACGTAAAAGATTACAGAGCTTAAATGTAGAATTTCCGTCCCAATTCGAGCTCAGAATATCCATCGGAATACTTAAATGTACAGGCCCCTGGGGTTCATGAAATGCGGATATTAGTGCAGTAAATAATTTACCTTCTAATTGACTGGGGTGGGAGATGAGTGTGTTGTAATTTGTAAAATTTTCAAACATTGCAACCGTGTCGATGCCATCGCTGGATGATTCCTGTAAGCCACGTTTACCAAAATTTGGAAGTGCTGTTTGTGCTGTGATTACAAGCATAGGTACACGGTCTGCATACGCCGACGCTACACCAGTAATAAGGTTAGTTGATCCGGGGCCGGTTGTAGCGCAACACACACCCAATTTACCTGTTTCACGTGAATAACCATCAGCCATAAATGCAGCACCCGCCTCATGGCGTGCCACTACAGATTTTACAGTTAGTTTGTCAGTTGATTCAGGCTCTCGACTGGATCGAGCTAATGCATTGTATAAAGGTTCAATTGCACCACCAGGCACACCAAAAACATATTCAGCTTTTATTGAAGACAAATATGCCAGTATAAGATCAGCAAGTGTTTTCTCATCGTTTTTTGTTTCGTTTGATTTTTTCACATCCTCTAAACTAGTCTGGCTCTTTTCATTCGTTGCTTGAGACATCACTAATTCCTCCCAGCAGACAATATAGTTCATTAGCGTTATAACTTCATGTTATTTCTATAATTTTATTTTTATATTGGATGTATTTTTTCTTTATGAGGCTACAGCTAATAGTTGTAAGGCGTTTACTTATTAATTTTTCTATCTGAAATAATTAAAAGATATGAAATGATAAATAGAAAAATAAACGCATATAAATAGGAGTTTAAATAATTATATTTGTAATTGCTAATACTGCGTAGGTGACATACTTTCAGTGTGAGCCGGTTGAATATTTAATCGATTTTAAAAAATACGTGTAAATTTATAGGTATATGAGAAGAAGGCTTATCGATTTATACCGCCAATTATTACTGGATTAGAATTGAATTGACATTCCCTTATAATTGCTTAGGGAATGTCATTAATATTTTTTAGATTTTTATATTATTTCTTACGTCGTGAGAATCCCACTAATCCAAGCAGACCTGAACCAAATAGCCAGATAGCAGCCGGTACAGGTACCGCTGAAACCTGTGGATCGATATTAATACTGGCAATATTACTTGGTGTTAAAGTGCCTGCAAAGTTAGCAATACTTATATCTAATAGTGTTGCCTGTGTGCCTCCATTAAAAGTAATTGTTAACCCGCCGTCTAAGTCGGTAAAAAAGCTATTGAAATCACTGAAGAGAACACCATAATCTCCAAACCAGTCTCTAGTATCTAATGTTTCTGAATATACCTGATTCGTTAAATCAGTATTCTCAAATAAAGTTAATGTCACTGTACTGGGATTAATAACAGGAAGTCGAAATGGATCGTTGTCTCTATCATAAATCCCAACAATAACCTCCCAAAAATTATCAGTGAATTTATATCCTTCTGCTACTGAAGTTAGATTAAAACCAGTTGAATAGGAATCACCATCTTGTAATATTATCGATGAGTTAGCATTTAAACTGGTAGATATTAAGGCTGCGGTTAATAGTGTTTTTTTCATGTTTCTGTCCTTTATAATTTATACTGCTTACGTGTTAATTTTGTACAACAATTAAGTAGCCATACAGTCACTTCCATTGTTAGTTTGAGTGATAAGAGATTAGTGCCAGCTCTTGCAACAATTATATTGCTGGTAGTTTATGAGATAAATACCAAGATCTTGGTATATCAGCCCACTTAATATGTAATATAATGGCGTTTACCTATTAATTGAATAAGTAAGCATTTTTAATGCAACACCCTGTTTATACTATAATTATTGTCGAAGATGAAATAGATGTTCGTGAACGATTAATTGAATTAGTTGAGCAAGATGAACAGTTCAATTTACTCGATGCATTATCAACTGTAGCGGAAGGTAAGATCTCGCTTGATACTCATAAACCAGATATTTTATTAACTGATTTAGGTCTACCAGATGGCTCTGGTATTGATATTATAAAAACTATAGAGAAGCTGAATTTAGATTGTGAAGCTATGGTAATTTCCGGGTTTCAGGATGAACATAATGTTTTTAATGCCTTACAGGCAGGGGCCAAAGCTTATATTTTAAAAGACGACAAGAGCCAGAAAATAACCGATGCGATTAAAGCTATGATGCAGGGTGGGGCGCCAATTAGCCCGGTAATAGCGAGATTGATGTTACAGAAGTTTCAACAACCGGAACCAGTTACTGAAATGCCTGAGGCTTTAACTGAGCGACAGGTGAAAATATTAAAACTGGTAAGCCAGGGTTTTTCTTCAAAAGAAATCGGAGAAAAGCTGGATATTACTTATTACACAGTGACTACTCATATTAAAAATATCTATAATAAACTTCAGGTTAATAGTAGAACAGAAGCATTACATGAGGCATTAAAGTTAGGGTTATTGAAGTAAGTTGTTTAAATCAAGATTATAAAATAACGTTATTGCCTAAAAAGTATATAAATTGATTATATTTAGTTCTATTCCGAATTCCTTAAGTCATATATATTTGCTACCAATACATTCAAAAAATGGAAGATTTATGAAATTACTTAACAAATATCTATTGCTTATTTTATGTTTACTGTTATTTATGCAAAATACTTACGCTGCTGAACTCGAGCAAGGAGTTGTGTTCAATAGTGGAGAGAGATTAACTGCTTCGAAAGCAGGTATTAGCTTTGTTATACCGAATGACTGGTCCGGTTCTGTGTCTAATGATGGCGATTTTGTAATGAATTCAAATCAACATTACGGCATGCTTATACTGACAGCGTCATCAACTAATAATAAACATGAAATGGCTAGAAGCCTAACTCAGCAACCACTGAATATAGGTTCTGGATACATCTTTTATCCTTCAGGTAATGCTAAAGTTGAATCTAACGGCGTTACACAAAACTATTATGGAAAAGACCCATCGAATGGAGCTGAGCTGAATGGTCATTTGCATTTGCTTGAAGGTGATTATGGTCAATCGGTGACTATTGTTGTGATGGGGGCAGCTAACAATAGTAATTATAATAATGAATTACTGCATAATACGTTGAATACAATTCATTTTTTCAACCCAGACAGGCAACAAAATTATACAGATCATAGTCAGCATAATAATGTTACAGGTACGGCTCAACAATCTAGACCCGTGATTGAAAACTGGAGTGGTGGAGGTTATGTAGAGGGAGTGAATAGTGAGGGTCAGAATTGTTCATATGTAACTGCTGGTGGAATGTCGATGAAAAGTTGCGACTAGCTGCGCTTTTGAGTAGCATATAGTAAGAAGGAAGTATCTAAGTATCAGGGACGCATCAATGTTGACCTATAGATAATAACCGTTCCAACTCAAGACACTTCTATTTTTAACGGGCTAATGTGTTGAGTTTATGTGGTTGTGTGCGAATAAAACCAGAGCAATTATTTGTTTATTTGTTTACTGGTTAGTATTTAATTTTATGGTGTTACATACACCATTTACTATTTTTAAAGCACCCGATGTGGGTGTAATGTCACATGTTAAATTTTTACATCATAATGCAAACTCTTTAGTTGATCTGAATAAGGATGAAGCGAGTCAACAGCATTGGAAATCAATAACATTGCCAGATGACTGGTATAAAAATCATAAAAATATTGAACAAATCTGGTATCGTACAGAGCTAACATTAGATGAATATAGTGAGCAGGTTTGGGCTATATATTTACCGTCAGTAACTCATAATGCAGCAGTCTATATTAATGGTATCTGGGTTGGTCAGGGTGGAAAATTTACTGAACCTGTTTCCAGACATCATAATGAACCCCTGTTATTTAATTTTTCTTCGAAGTTATTACAACAGGGAAAAAATAGCATAGATATCAGAGTTAAAGCTGCTTATTTTGAGCAAGGGTTACTAGATCAGTTTTATATCGCGCCAGAATCCCAACTGCATGATGCCTATGTATGGAAAAAATTTGTTCGTGTAGATCTTATTCAGTGGATCACAATGGCTATGTATGTGTTATCAGCTGTGATTTTTGTTTTCTGGCTGGCTTTACCTCAAGATAAGGTTTATGGTTTGTTTTCACTAGAATTATTCATTTGGGCTACTCATAACCTTAATTTGTTTGTTTCAGAAATTCCTGTATCAGCTTTTATCTGGGAAGCTATGACCATGAGTACGCTTGGTTGGACAGTTGTTGTCATGATATTTTTTAATCATCGTTTTGTGGGTGATAGGAATAAAGCGGTTGAGAAAATTATATCGGTATTTTCAGTTCTTGGGATCGGGATATTTTTTCTTCCCGATATTGGGAGTATTTTACATATAGGATATAGTGTTTGGGATGCATTCATAATGCTTTTTGGAGTTTATGCGATACTTCACCTTATTAAAGTATATCGTAAAAAAGAAAATACTGACGTATATTTAATGTTGCTTGTTGGTATACCAATTCTTGTGTTTGGGTTTCATGATATTTTAATGATAAATAATTTCATTGATAGACGAGATGGTTTAATCATGCAATATAGTGTTATTCCGTCTGTTATATTATTTAGCTGGTTTCTAGTAAGACGATTTGTTCAATCTGTTAATAAGGCTGAACATCTGGCTGAGACATTAGAGTTGCGAGTACAGGATAAACAGAATGAGTTAAAATTGCAGTATGAAAAGCTTAAATCACTTGAAAAAGAAAGAGTGTTAGCCGAAGAACGTGAGCGATTAATGCGTGACATGCATGATGGTATTGGAGGGCAACTGATATCTGTTGTTAGCTTACTGCAGGAACATAATGGTAATGTTTTTAATAAAGTGCGTGAAAAAGTTCAGCTTAGTTTAATTGATTTAAGATTTGTAATTGATTCGTTAGATCCATTATTGAATGATTTGCCTACATTATTAGGTATGATGCGAATGCGACTGGTTGACCAACTTGAGTCAGCAAATATTGAATTGGAATGGTCAGTTACAGAACTACCAGAACTTGAAAATATGGGGCCACGATGTAGTTTGCATATTATGCGCATTGTTCAAGAGGCAATCACTAATAGCATTAAACACTCTGGGTCTAAAAAAATGACTTTAGCTACAGGTGTAGAGAATGAACTCATCTACATTGATATTATTGATTATGGTATAGGTTTTGATGTGTCTAGTATTGCTGAAGCAGGGAGTAGAGGTATAAAAAATATGCATTATCGTGCATCCCAATTAAATGCAAGTTTACATTTTAGTTCATCTGATAATGGGGTATTAATGAGATTGCTTTTACCAATATAGCCTAAAATTAAAATTTACGTTCGTTTTTGTCCGGATAAATTATGCTGATTAATTTTGAACTGCCTACAATATGTCTTTTATTTTCGCGGGTTTCCATTTAGCTTGTTGTAATAACCATACTTCATCTTTAATAAGTTGCAATTCAAATTTATATATTCTTGCTCTAAGGCTGGTGAGTGAATTCACGTCTGTGATAACATTGCCCGCCATCGCTACATGTAAAACGACAAAAGCGCTGTTGTTGCTTTGAAAATCAATACTATCTATTTTTGTTAGCAAATTTATATTCTTATGAGTAAAAAAATACGCTCGAGCAATTTTTTTAACTTTTTGCTTATTCCACCCACGTTGATCTCTGTAATTTTTGTCTATTAAATCAGCCAGGTCACTTGAACTGCGTCGTTCCGCTGCCAGTTTACCACTATTAATATATGATTTTATTTCATCTTCAGGTGAAGTTTTTTCATCAGAGCAGGCAGTGATGCTAACTAATATAATTATTAAAAAAGACAGGAATATTTTTTTCATATTGTTGGTGATACAGTGTTTAATATTTATATTTTTTGATAACTACGCTCAATATACTGATTTAATAAATCTGTAAACTCACCGGCAATATTGTCGCCTTTTAATGTTACTGTTTTCTCACCATCTTCATATACTGGCGCAACGGGGGTTTCACCTGTTCCCGGCAAACTAATGCCAATATTTGCGTGTTTACTTTCACCGGGGCCATTTACTACACAGCCCATTACCGCAACTGACATGGTTTCTACGCCCTGATACTGTGTTGCCCAAACGGGCATTTGATCACGCAGGTAAGTTTGAATTTGTTCAGCCAGTTCCTGAAAGTATGTGCTTGATGTTCTTCCGCAACCAGGGCAGGCTGTTACTAATGGTACAAAAGCGCGTAGCCCCATCGTTTGTAATATTTCCTGTGCAACAATAACTTCTTTTGTACGTGCTGCACCGGGCTCTGGTGTAAGTGAAATACGTATCGTGTCACCAATGCCTTCATGTAATAAAATTGACAGTGCTGCGGTCGATGCAACAATGCCTTTAGAGCCCATGCCGGCTTCTGTTAAACCTAAATGCAACGCATAGTCACAACGTTCAGCCATTGCCCTGTATACCGTAACCAGATCTTGTACATCTGACATTTTGCAGGAAAGTATAATTTTGTCTTTTGTTAAACCTAATTTTTCAGCTGTTTCAGCACTTTCTAATGCCGAACGAATGACTGTTTCAAACATGACATGTTTAGGGTCTTTAGGCTGCTCTAGCTTTGCATTTTCATCCATCAGTTTGGCCAGTAGTTCCTGATCCATACTGCCCCAGTTAACACCGATGCGAACGGCTTTATTATATTTTACGGCCATCTCAATCATCGTTGCGAATTGTTCATCACGACGTTTGCCCCGGCCCACATTACCGGGATTGATACGATATTTGTCTAATGCTTCAGCACACTCCGGGTGAAGCGTTAATAACTTATGCCCGTTGAAATGAAAGTCACCTACAAGTGGAACATTTATACCCATATGTTTAAGGCGGGCTTTAATGCCGGGTACGGCAGCAGCAGCTTCCACGGTATTAACTGTAATTCGCACCATTTCTGAGCCGGATGCTGCCAGATCAGCAATTTGAATGGCGGTAGCAACTTCATCAGCTGTATCTGTATTTGTCATCGATTGAACAACGATAGGTGAATCACCACCTACAGTAATATCACCTATTTGTACTGCAATTGACTGGCGTCTTGGAAGAAAAGGGTGTTTATAGCTCATTAATATACCGTTATTTCCGAATACGTTTATCGGAATTAGAGTGACTTGGAAATAGTTCAGGTCGATAAATCCTGATTAAAGCTTTCAGGGAATACGACATTAAATTAGTGCATAATAGTATCATTTTAAAATAGTAAAGCGGAAAACGATTTGTTTAGATTAGGCTTAATTATTAATCCGCTAGCCGGAATAGGTGGAAGGGTTGCCCTGAAAGGCTCAGATGGTGAAGAAATTCAGCAGATAGCGATTGAGCGTGGAGCGATTCCGTTGGCAGAACAACGGATGCAACAGGCGTTACAAATGTTGCTTGAATATAAAGATCGTATACACATATATACGGCGGCTAATGCTATGGGTGAAAACCTTGGTAAATCACTGGGGTTTGAAGTAACGGTTGTTAATTCAGTGAGTGATGTTCATACATGTGCTGATGATACCGAAAAAACAGTTAGCTTATGTATTGAGCAGGGTATTGATCTGCTGCTATTTGCGGGTGGTGATGGAACTGCCCGCAATGTTTTTCATGCATTAGAAAATATAAGCTCAGCTCCACCGGTTATCGGTGTACCCGCAGGTTGTAAAATTCATTCAGCGGTCTATGCAGTAACGCCTGCACATGCAGGTGAGCTATTAAGCCTGATAGTGAAGGGACGTGCATTGGCGCTAACGCAAGCATCTGTTATGGATATAGATGAAGATGAGTTCAGGCATGACAGGGTAAAGGCAAAGCTACATGGTTATTTAAATGTGCCGGCTGAAAATCAGTATATGCAGAATATGAAAGAGGGAGGTATTAGCCACAAAGAAATAACCCTCCAGGATATTGCTGCCTTTATTGTGGAGACTATGGATGATGATATCCTTTACTTAATCGGTTCCGGTACCACACCCAAAGCGATACTTGATGCATTAGACTTGCCGCATACTTTACTGGGCATTGATGCCGTTAAAGACAAACAGCTTGTTGCCAGTGATGTGGATGAGCAACAGATTCAATATTTACT
>Ga0316205_10001506_pt1 | contig 28816 bp, 29 predicted proteins | sample 3monthpyrite_MG_FD_204941 | JGI IMG/M metagenome (GOLD analysis project Ga0316205, IMG submission 204941) | Microbial mat bacterial communities from mineral coupon in-situ incubated in ocean water Damariscotta River, Maine, United States -... | ecosystem: Environmental > Aquatic > Marine >...
ATCTGGTGAAAATTTACCGCATAAGCCGCCGAAGCCCCGAAGCTCTGGAATTCGATGGTTTCGGAGGGCTCGCGCCGGGCGATGGTGCCATAATCCGAGAGCATGGCAAAGCCGCCGGGGCAGAGGGTATGGGCGATATTTTCCATGCAGGCGAGCGCACCGTGGCTATGCACCATCGGCGTGTCTTCGCCTTCGGCAGCGCCAATGGCGCTGGCATAGGGCAGGGCGGGGGCCGGCATATGCCGGGATTGAATGCCCATTGATTTGGTCAGGTGTAAAAAGGGAGCAAGATGGGCAAAACCGGGGGTTTTGAGGGCGTCTTCCAGTGCTTCGTTTTTGGCGGGCAGGGCGCAGCGCGCCTCCATGCGCTGGATGCCGCTTTCGCCGACAATGAGGAACTCGACCGGCAGGCTATCCAGGATATAGGAGCCGAAAACCGCATCGAATGCGCTGGTAAAGTCTTCCGGCCATGCGCCGCTGGCATCAAAAACCCGGGTTTCTATATGGGCTTCATGGCCGACAAGCACCCCGTATTCAGCCTGCGATTCCAGCATTTTGGCATTGCCGTCGGTCAATATATAAGTGCAGTTATCGTAGATATCGGGGGCGTCGGCTTTTAGGGCATCCAGAAACAGTTTCGCAAATATACCCGAACCGGCGCCGATTTCCAAAAACCGGCAGCGGTGGCTTTTTTTGCCGGTTTCCAGCAAAAGCGCCACGGCGTCATGGGAAAGCCGCCCGCTGGAGGTGGCACCATATGGCACATCGGCACGCAAAAATACCTCCAGCCCGCAATCAACCCAGGCCGAGCGCGCAATACGCGCCGCCGCACAGCCCCAAACGGGGGTAAATGCCTCAACCGGGTGCCCCTTTAACATGCCTTTCGAGACAATCTTGGCCGGGTCCGTCACCTAGCGTTTGCCGCGCTTTTGGTCAAAAGCCTTGAGCGCCTGATCCACCAGTTTCATGGTGTTGCGCTCCATCAATTTGGGGTCAGCGGTCTTTTTCATTTTTTTGGCGCTTTTATCCAGTTTAAGAAAGCGTTTTTCCAAGGAGGTTACGTGCTTATAGGCGGTAGCATTAACCTTGTTCTGGTCTTTCAGGTTCCGGTCAAAACGGGTTTCGAGCTTGGTGACATGGCGATGGACTTCGTTATTTATCTGCACCATATCAGCATAAAATTTTTCAACTTTACCCTCGAGCTTGATCAATCTTTTTTCAATATTGTTAATATCTGGCATGCGAACTCCTATCGAATATAAATAGAGGTGTCAGCAAGATACACAAATTTGGCGATTTTGTCTATAATGGCCCTATTCGGCGGTACGGCCCAGCAGCGGCAGAATGCGTTTTTGCAGCACATTGCGGGTAATTGGGCCCGGATAGCGCAGTAAAATCATACCGTTGCCGTCGATCACAAATGTCTCCGGCAGGCCGATTACATCCCAGTCTTGCGCGTTGCTGCCACTGGCATCGGCGCCGATTTTAATGAAAGGGTCGCCGTATTGGCGTAAAAATTCCTTGGCCAGTTCGGGCTGGTCTTTGTAATTGATACCGATAATCGGAATGCCCATCTCGTTGGCCATCCGCTCCAGTATCGGGGCTTCGGCCCGGCACGGTGCGCACCAGCTGGCCCAGAAATTTACCAGCTGCACCTCTCCATTAGCGAAATCGGCATCTGTCGGGGCCGGGTCTTGGCGCAGATCGGTGAAGTTGGCCTTTGGCACTTTGATGCCCACATTTTGGGAAGGCGAAGAAAACTGGCCTCTATTTTGAAGCCCGGCGTAAAAAAAGACGGCGGCAACCACCAAAACCAGCACTGGCACCAGCCAGATAAGGGTGATTTTTTTTGGTGTTTCGGTCATTTTACTTTTTCCGGTTTCGCTCAAGGCGCGCAAGGGTGTCTTTGCTGCGCTTGCCGCTTTTGAGCGATACCAGTATCAGCCCTGCCAGCAAGACAAACATCGCGCCATAGGCTGATAGAACCGCTACCGCATATTTTCCAAGATCGGGGAGCATTATGCCTCTCTTGCCCGCAGCGCGGTTATGCGGCGATTGCGGATTTCGGTGCGGGTGCGCAGCAAAAGCAACGCGAGAAACAGCAGAACAAACCCGGCGATGGAGAGCATCAACGGCTGCCAGAAAACCGCGGCAACCTGGGTTTTTTCACCCGGGCGCAGCAGCGGCGCCGAGGTGCCCTGATGCAGGCCCTGGCTCCAGAAATTTACCGCATAGCGCGAAACAACGGCGAAAACCGAGCCGATCATCAGAAGAATCGAGGTAAGATCAGCGGCTTTTTCGGCGTCGTCAATCGCGGCCCAGAGTGCGATATAGCCGATATAAAAAATAAACATGATCAGAAACGAAGTCAGGCGCGGGTCCCACACCCACCATGTGCCCCACATCGGCTGCCCCCATACCGCGCCGGTGACAATGGCGATCAGGGTCATGACCGCGCCAACCGGTGCGGCGGCCTTGGCGGCAAGGGCCGAAACATGGTGCCGCCGGATCAGCCAGATCAGCGAGGTTGCAAACATCATGAAATAGATGTTGATTGCCAAAAAGGCGGTGGGCACATGCACATAGATGATTTTGATGGTCGAGCCTTGGCGGGCATCATCCGGGGTGAGGAAAAAACCCCAGAAAAGCGCCGGCAAAAGGGTGAGCACGGCAAGCGCCGTCACCCACGGTAGCAACCGGCCAGACAGGCGCATAAACCGCACCGGATTTGCGAATTCCCAAATAGACATGGCAGTTGTTTACCCGCAGAATTCCGGTTGCGCAATCGGCATTTGGTCACAGTTTTGGCAACAGCTCATTTTGGCGCAAACGCCACCAAAACCGCCCCCGAAGGGCCGGAAAAAGGGTGAAAGTTGCGCTTCGGTTTCCGGCCGCGCGCCGCGTCGGCGGCCTGAAGCCGGGGCAGAGCCCCTTTGTTCAGGACACCTTCTTGGCGCGTGCGGCGCCTTTGGCTTGCAAAGGGGCGTGTTAGCTTGCCCTTGCTTTTTGCCGCGGGCGGTAGCGGCGGCGCTGGTTGGGCTTGCCGGTATCGGGGCGTTTTGCGGCGCGCGCTTGCGGTATTTCGTGCTCTTTCATAGGCGAACCATCAGCCGCGAGGGCGGGGATTGGCATTTTGATAAGGCGCTCGACCGCCCGAAGAAGCTTGACTTCGTCGGGTGTGCAAAATGAAACCGCCAACCCCGAAGCACCCGCGCGCGCTGTGCGGCCAATGCGGTGCACATAGCTTTCCGGCACATTCGGCAGGTCATAGTTCACTACCAGTTCCACGCCCGGCACATCTATGCCCCGCGCGGCAATATCGGTGGCGATCAGCACCAGCGAATTGCCGTTTTTGAACGCGGCCAAGGTGCGCACCCGTTGGCCTTGTGATTTGTTGCCATGAATGGCCTCGGCGCCAATACCCTCGGCCACCAGCTTGCGGGCGATTTTGTCAGCGCCGCGCTTGGTGCGGGCAAAAACGATGATCCGCTTGCCGGGGTGGGTTTTGGCCAGTTTGGTCATGGCGTTCACCTTGCCTTCGGGAGGCAGGTGCATCACACTTTGCGCGACTTTATCGGCGGTTTTGGCGACGGTCGCTACCGAAACCTCCACCGGATTGACCAGATGATCTTGCGATAACGCCTTGATTTCCTTGGGCATGGTGGCCGAGAAAAGCAGGGTTTGCCGCTTTTTGGGCAGCAGTTTTAATATGCGTTTGATGGCGGGCATAAAGCCGATATCGAGCATTTGGTCGGCTTCATCGAGCACCACAGTTTCCATCTGATCAAGGCGGACCGCTTTTTGCGATACCAGATCTTCGAGCCGCCCCGGTGTGGCAACCAAAAAATCAACCCCGCCGCGAATGGCACTGATTTGCCGTTTGATCGGCACGCCGCCAACCACGCAGGTGGATTTGAGCGGCAAACGGCCGCCATAGTCACGCACCGATTTATCGATCTGGGCAGCAAGTTCGCGGGTGGGCGACAGGATAAGCACCCGGATCGGGCGATTTTTGCCACCTTGGGAGGTTTTGCTGATCCGGTGCAGAAGCGGCAGGGTGAAGGCAGCGGTTTTGCCGGTGCCGGTCTGGGCTAGGCCCACAACATCGCGCCCGTCCATAATTGGCGGAATGGCCTGCACCTGAATAGGCGTGGCTTGTTCATAACCAAGTTCTTGCAACGTGGTTAGCAGCGGCTTGGATAAGCCGGTTGACTCGAAATTCATATAAGGGAAACTTTCAATAAAGCGCGCGGCAGGCACGGCTGGGGCTTGTCAGGTGCGACAGGCTCCAGATACGTGCAAAATTAGGCTCGTGAATGAGTTGGCCGCGGGGTTCCTAGCGTATATGGACTGTTTGGCCACAAGTTACAAGTGTTCGGCCATTATCGGCGCAAACCCTGCTTTTCTTGCAATAATGTCGGCTATTTTTTGATATTTGGCGGTTGTATTGATTTCGATCAACAAAAACCCCCGTGGTTCATCTATCAGGATCAACTTAACGAGGCGCCGGATATCGTGAGGTCGAAGATGACAAATAGAAACTTGAAGAGCAAATGTGCGCATTGCCCTGCTTTCACGGACCCGCGGCTGTTTTGTGCCCAGCTTGGTGATGACGAGCTTACCGCGCTGTCAAATGAATCAAAAACTCTGGAGATGAGACGTGGCGGATCTCTTGAGGGCCAGCATCTGGATCGTTGGCCGATCGTTTCCATTGTCAGCGGTGTTTTGAGCATGCAGCATTTGCTGCGTGACGGGCGCAAAACGATTTCCGCCTTTTTCATGCGCGGCGATATCATTGATATGCGCAATTTCTCGAATCGAAATAGCGGTGCGCTGATTGCGCTGGGAAAGGTTAATCTCTGTCGCCTCGCGCCGAGTGTTTTTGAGCAGATTATGGCGAAAAATTCAAACGCGCAGGAAGTGATCTGGGAAAACCTGCGCGATCAGGCCTTCAGGGCGATGGACCACTCCAGCGATATCGCTAAAAAACAGGCGCTGGAAAAGCTGGCCTCGTTTATTTTTGAATGCCTGCATAGGCAGGAAATATTCGGAAAAACCGGGATCGTGGAAATTCCGGTGCGCCGGATTGATCTGGCCGAGTATTTGGGAATGCAGCCGGAAACCGTGAGTCGCTGCTTTAAAGATCTGCAAAAACGCGGGATCATTGAAACGCTGAGCCTGACTTCGCTGCGCATCAAAGACCCTGATCTGCTTCGGCAGATAGCCAATGGCGACAAAGAAGGCCCGCTTGGCGCGCCACGGGAATACAGCCCGAAAATTCTGAAATCGGCCTGAGGATACCGGCCCGGGGCCAAGCCTGATCAATACGGGCGATTGCGCGCCCCGGCACGCACCGGGGTTTGGGCGCGGCGCCGGTGCAAAGCTTGCCTCAGGCGCAAGATTGCCGCGCCGCTAGGGCGCTTTTTACTGTTGGTAGGTTTCATCAAGCGCATAGCCCGAAGCGCGGACCGTTCGGATCGGGTCACTCTTTCCCGTTTTTTTGAGCGCCCTTCTAAGCCTGCCGATATGGACATCGACCGTCCGGTTTTCAACATAGACATCATGCCCCCAAACCCTGTCGAGCAATTGCTCGCGCGAGTATACCCGGCCGGGACGCCGGATAAACACATCCAGTAGTTTGAATTCGGTCGGCCCAAGCGCTACCGGCTGCCCGTCTCGGGTTACGCGCATTTGCTCCCGGTCGAGCCTGATATCGCCGTGGGAGGCGATATTGCCGACAACCGAAGGGTTGGCCCGTCGCAGCACGGCACGAATGCGGGCGATCACCTCTGAAATAGAAAACGGTTTGGTGATGTAATCATCAGCTCCGATCCCCAACCCGCGCAGTTTGTCTTCTTCCTCGGCGCGCGCTGTGAGCATGATAACCGGAATAGTGCTGGTGGCCGGATCACGCTGCAAGGCACGGCAAATATCGATGCCGGATATATTGGGCAGCATCCAGTCGAGTAAAACGATATCGGGCGAATGCTCGGCAACCGCAAGCAATGCGTCGCCGCCATCGCCCTCGATAGCCACCTCAAACCCTTCTTTTTGCAGGTTGTAGTCAAGCAGGCCCTGCAGGGCTTCCTCATCCTCTATCACCAGCACCTTAATGGCCATATTCATTTCCTTTGGCGGGTTATTGGCACGGTTTACACACCGAAATTGACGTTTTTATGACAGATTTTCACCCGGCTTGAAATCCAGCGCCACCCCGTTCATGCAGTAGCGCAGGCCTGTGGGGGCCGGGCCATCAGGAAACACATGGCCCAGATGGGCGTCACAATTGGCGCAGGTGATTTCGGTGCGGGTCTTCCATAGTTTCCGGTCCTGCTTTTCGCTGACAGCCGCTGTGCTGATCGGCTGGAAAAAGCTCGGCCAGCCGGTGCCGCTCTCGAATTTGGCGGTGTTATCATAAAGCGGCGCACCACAGCAGATGCAGTGATACACCCCGGGTTCTTTGGGGAAGTTATCATGCGAGCCCGCCCGCTCGGTGCCGCCTTTTTGGGTCACTTTATAAGCAAGGTCGGATAGATGCAGCTTGAGCTGTTCGGGGGTGCGCTTCATGGGGTTCTCCGGGGTTGTTTTTGTGCGAAATTCCAATATCCTCACAATATCCTCAATAGCATGTAATGTGCGATTTGCACCAATGCCATGATTGCCGTTTTCAAGATTGCTCAAAGGTTTGTGAAATGTCCCGCCGCTTTACCGCCAGATTTGCCGAAAGCGCTGCGGATATCCGCGCTGCGCAGGCTTTGCGCGGGCAGGCCTTTCGTGGCGGCTTGCCGGACGTGGACGCGTTTGACCGCCGCTGCGCCCATATTCTGGTGGAAGATCATCTGGAACAACGCCCCGCCTGCGCTTTTCGTATTCAGCCCTTTGAAAACGGGCAGCAAATTGCATTTTCATATGCTGCCCAGTTTTACGGGTTATCGGGGCTGAGGGGGTATCAGGGCAAACTGGTGGAAATGGGCCGCTTCTGCATTGACCCGCGCTATAACGACCCCGATATTTTGCGCGCGGCATGGGGGCTTCTTACTGCCTATGTTGATAAAAAAAATGTTGAAATGCTGTTTGGCTGCTCCAGCTTTAAAGGGGTGGCCCCGGCGGCCCATCAAGAGGCCTTTGCGCTGTTAAAAGAGCGCCATCTGGCCCCGCGCCAATGGCTGCCCGAGATCAAGGCACCAAATGTGTTGCGCTTTGCCGGCGGTGGCAACCGGCCAAACCGGGCTGCAGCCCAGCGCGCCATGCCACCGCTGCTGCGCAGCTACCTCGCGATGGGCGGATGGGTTTCTGACCATGCGGTGGTAGACGCTGACCTTGACACCCTGCACGTGTTTACCGGGCTTGAAATTTCTGCCATCCCCGACGGGCGCAAAAGGCTGCTAAGGGCGGTGGCAGGGTGAAGATTTGATCGAAAACACCTCAACGGTGTGAACAAGCGCTGCAACAAAGCCGGAAGCGGCACGCCCGCAATGCCCAAACGCACCCGGTTTTCGCAAGGGCGGCGTTTTGCCATTGCTGCGGGTATCATGCGCCGGTGTGCTTTTCTTCTTTACATAAACATGGATTTTGTTTGAGTGTATGGAAATATAACGATGAAGCCCGGAGCCCCGATCTGCCATATGCCTACTTCCCGCCCGCCTTCACAAGCTTTGCTCGATGATATAAAGCAGATTGTCGGTAAAGGCGGCTGGAAGGATGGCCGCGACGCCGATGGTTATTTTGATGATCCAAGGGAACGCTTTACCGGGCAGGGCAGCATTGTGGTTTTACCAAAATCTACCGCAGAGGTGTCGTCGATTGTCGGCCTCTGCAATAGCGAGGGCGCGGCCATTATTCCCTATGGCGGCGGCACCGGTGTTGTTGCGGGGCAGCTCTCGATTGACAGTGCAAACGTAATTATCCTGTCGCTGGAGCGGATGAACCGGGTGCGGAGCCTATCGGTGGAAGACGGCGTAATGGTTGCGGAAGCGGGCTGTATTTTAGAACATGTTCATGCGGTTGCCGAGCAATCGGACCTTATGTTTCCGTTGAGCATGGCCTCAAAAGGCAGTTGCAGCATTGGTGGAAATTTGGCGACAAATGCCGGCGGTATTCAGGTTTTGCGATACGGGAATGCCCGCGACCTGTGTTTGGGCATTGAGGCGGTAATGGCAGACGGGTCGATCCTGAGCGAGCTTAGCCCCCTGCGCAAAAACAACACCGGATACGACCTGCGGCATTTGCTGATCGGCAGCGAAGGCACCCTCGGTATTATCACCGCCGCCTCACTTATTCTCAAGCCCGTTGACCCGGAGGTTGTTACAACCCTTTGTGCGCTTAAATCGCCCGAAGATGCGCTTTCGCTTTTCAAATTTGTCAGGGCTAAGCTTGGTGAAAATATCGCGGGGCTGGAACTGATGAGCGCGTTTGGCATGCGGCTTGTGGCGCGCCATTTTCCGGCGCTGCAAACGCCGTTTTCAGACAGCTATGCCTGGTATTTGCTGATGGAAGTTACCGGCCCCAAGGGCATTCGGGACCGGGTGGAATCGGCCTTGGCGGACTGTTTGGAAACCGGCCTGTTGCCGGATGCCGTGATTGCCGAGAGCGCGGCGCAGCGGCAAAACCTGTGGGATTTGCGCGAAAACACCCCGGAGGCGAACCGGATGACCGGCGCGATTTGCAACAGCGACACCGCGGTTCCTGTGAGCCAAATCGCGCGCTTCATCAGGCTGACGATTGACGAAATCAGCGGCGTGCATCCCGGGCTTCGGCTCAACAGCTATGGCCATATTGGTGATGGCAACATCCACCATAATGTTTTTCCGCCCGAAGGTGTGGCCAAAAAAGATTTTATTGCCGAATTTCCGGGCATTAATGACGATGTCCGCATGGCGATCAACAAAACGACAATGATGTGTGGCGGCTCAATTAGTGCCGAGCACGGTATTGGCCGGCTAAAGAAAGCTGACGCAGCCGCCTATGTTGATGCCACCAAACAAAGCATTATGCGGCAGATTAAAAAGGCAATGGACCCCAATAATATTTTGAACCCGGGGGCCTTGCTGTAAGCCACCCATTATTCGATTCCTGGGCGTATTTCTTGCGCTGCCACGCAAATAATGTTTGGATAACTTTCGTTTTAGGTGTATAACGAAAGTTATTCACCGGCAGGGAAGTTTTATGGAATTTGGCAGAAATTCAAAAGCGCGGCAAGCTGCCATTCTTCAGCGCCTCCAGCAAAACGGCAGTGTGCTGGTGGATGATCTGGTGGATTTCCTGCACACAACGCCGCAAACCATTCGCAAAGATTTGCGCACATTGGCGGATCAGGGCAAAGTGATGCGCTTTCACGGTGGTGCCTCCCTGCTGACCGGAGCCGAATATACCGATTTTGGTGTTCGTGAGGAAATTTCGCGCAAAGAAAAAGAAGCCATCGGGAAAGCCACCGCCAAATTGATCCCGAACAATGCGGCCATCATCATTAACGCAGGCACAACCACCGCGGCGGCGGCGCGATGCCTTGGCCGGCATATCGGGCTTAAAATTGTTACCGACAGTGTTAAGGTTGCCAATGATTTAAGGGTTTTCAAGGGGGTAGATGTCATGGTTCCCGGTGGCCATGTCCGGCGGTCTGACGGTGTTATTCTGGGCGAGGCGGCTGTTGATTTCATTCGCCAGTTTCGCGCAGATATTGCCGTAATCGGCTCCGCTGCCATTGCCGCTGATGGCTCTTTGCTGGATTATGACCTGCGCGAGGCTTCGGTTGCGCGCGCGATTATAGAAAATGCCCGCCACGTGATTCTTGCCTCTGACAGCACCAAGTTTGACCGGCTGGCACCGGTTTGCATCGGTCATCTATCGCAGGTTCAAACTTTGGTGACGGATGCCGGATTTACGGCCGAGCTGCAAAAACTGTGCAAAACCTATGGTGTTTCGCTGGTCAGGGCTACCTAATTGGCCCGCTTTCAAAACAAAAGCTTGACTATAAAATTCGTTTAAAGCATCTTTTCGGATAAAACGAAAAAATATCGAAATATAATTGGTGCCAGCAAGATCGTCCAAAGGGAGGAATACCGGATGCTGCATTTATTGCGCGCCCTGTCTGCGGTAAACACCTTTATCCTGAAAATTGGGCGCAGCGCCGCCTGGGTGGCTTTGGCATTGATGGTGCTGGTTATCCTGTTACAAGTTATCTTTCGCTATATTTTCAATAACGCGCTGGCCTGGCCCGACGAAGCCGCGCGGTTCCTTATGCTGTGGATGACCGGCTTGATCGCCCCGAGCGCCTTTCGCTGGGGCGGGTTTGTGGCCATTGACATGGTGCCGCGCGCCCTGCCGCGGGTGCCTGGGCTGGTTTTGGCCATTGCTTTGCTGCTTTTATCTTTCATGGTGCTACTGGTCGGGCTGCAACTGGGCTATGCGCACACCATGGGTTTTGCCGGTAATTTCAATTCCTCGTCATTACGCATTCCGCTCGAATGGGTGGGCCTTGAAGGTTTCAAAATCAAGCTGCGCTATATGTATGGCTCGTTATTTGTGGGCATAATTCTGCTGGTCTCGGTGAATATCGAACTGATATTTCGCGCGCTTTACGGGCTTGTGGCCCCGAATGCCGCCTTGCCGCCGGATGATGCGCCAACCGAAATGATGGGGGCGGATTAATGCTTTCACTCTTCCTGCCCATCTTTCTCATTTTGCTCATGATTGGCTTGCCTGTTTTTTTCGGGTTGTTGCTTGCGCCGGGTGTTTTGCTTTGGTTCAACGGCCAGGAGCGCGATATCGCCCTGCTTTATCGCAATGTCTATAACGGTATGGACAGTTTTCCGCTGATGGCGCTGCCGTTTTTTTTGCTGGCCGGTGAATTGATGAACCGTGGTGGCATCACCATGCGGCTGGTTGAGTTTTCGCAGGCCTTGATGGGGCACTTTCGCGGTGGCTTGGCGCATGTAAATATTTTGTCGTCGATGCTTTTTGCCGGTTTATCAGGGTCTGCGGTTGCCGATACCTCGGCGCTCGGGTCAACGCTGATACCGGCGATGGAAAAAAACGGCTATAGCCGCAAGTTTGCGGCGGCCGTAACCGCGGCGAGCTCGGTCATTGGTCCGATCATTCCACCGTCCGGCATTATGATCATTTACGCCTATGTCATGGGCGAAAGCGTGGCGGCGCTTTTTCTTGCCGGTATTGTGCCCGGCATTCTGGTCGGGCTGGGTTTGATGGTGGTAGTGCGCCTGCTGGCGGATCGCTACGAACTGCCAAAAGCGGAAAGAATTGTCCGGAAGAACCAAACCATTACCCCGTTGGAGAGTACGGTTTCTTTTGTCCTGCTGCGCATAAACCTTGCCGGTGTTCTTGTGGCTGTTTTTGCCGGCCTTTCTGCGCTGGCCCGCACAAGCCTCGGCACCGAGATAAATGTGAACGGCTGGGTTCAATTTTTGGTATTCCTGCCGGTTGCACATATTTTGTTGATGCGGTTGCGCCGGGTGGTATCGGCCGATTTCAGGGTTGTTTGCAAAAAGGCCGTAGCCCCGCTGCAAACACCGCTCATTATTTTGGGCGGTATATTGGTTGGGGTTTTCACACCGACCGAGGCTTCGACGATTGCGGTAATTTATGCGCTGATTATTTCGTTTTTTGTGCTTAAATCCCTCAAGCTCTCGGATCTGCCCGCGATATTGACCAAATCTGCCTTGGCGTCATCTACCGTTTTGTTGCTGGTGGGGGCGGCGGTTGCTTTTAAAACCGTGGTCAGTTTAAGCCGCACGCCAGAGCAGCTGGCCTCGCTCATATTGAGCCTCAGCGACAACCCGCTGATCCTGCTTTTTCTGATCAATATTTTGCTTTTTGTGGTTGGCATGTTTTTGGATGCGGGACCGGCGATCATTATACTCGGGCCGATTTTGGGGCCAATTTTTGTCGATATGGGCGTGGACCCGATTCACTTTGCCATTATCATGTCTGTTAACCTTACCGTCGGGCTGGCAACACCGCCCATGGGCCTTGTGCTCTTTGTGGCCTCAAGCGTGTCGGGGGAGCGGGTAGAAACCATATCCAAAGCAATACTACCTTTTTTAGCTGTAGAAATAATCGTGATTTTTCTAATCACGTATATACCGGCAATATCGATGACAATTCCCCGGCTAACCGGGTTCGCAAATTAGTGACCACGTAAATAAACTAGATCAACAAGGAGGAACTTATGATCAAATCTACCCTGAAAACCCTGGCTGTTGCCGTGCTTCTATCAAGCACCGCAGTGGCGGTTGCGGCGGCGGAGTTCACGATCCGTGCGACGGCAAATTCAAACGAAAACGACGAAGACTATGATGGGCTTGTCGTGTTCAAAAACTATGTTGAATCGGCTTCAAACGGCGCAATTGCGGTTGAGCTGTTCATCGGCACCCAGCTTTGCTCCAACGGGGCGGAATGCCTGCAGGGCGTTTCGGATGGCTCCATTGATGTTTACATCTCCACTTCCGGTGGCGCTTCCGGCATTTTCCCGTATGTTCAGGTGCTGGATCTGCCATATCTGATGACAAGCGACCGTATTGCCGAAGCGGTTTTATCGGGTGATTTTACCCGCAAGCTGCGCGATATGGCGCTGGCTGATTCAGGCAATACCATTCGGCTGATGACCATTGGCAACACCGGTGGCTGGCGCAATTTTGCCAACACACAGCGGCGTGTGCAAAGCCCCGCCGATATGGAAGGCCTGAAAATTCGCACCGTTGTTGCTGATCTGCCGCAAGAGCTGGTGCGCGCGCTCGGGGCTTCCCCCACCCCGATCCCGTGGCCTGAACTGTTTACCTCGTTTCAAACCGGCGTTGTCGAGGGCTCCAAAAACGGTATCACCGATATCATGGGGATGAAATTCCCCGATGCGGGATTGCAATACCTCACGCTGGATGGCCACGCCTATATGGGCGCGTTGTGGTGGATGAATAATGAAGCGTTCCTGAACATGCCGGAAGACTTGCGCCGGGTTGTGGTGGATGGTTTTGCGGCCCTTCAGCAAGCCACATTTGCTTCACCCAAGCGCAAGTCGATTCAGGCTTATGCAGATTTTGTTGCCGGTGGCGGTGATCTTTATGTGCCAACGCCCGCAGAGCGCGCCCAATTCCAGGCGGCTGCAGCCCCGGTTTATGACTGGTTCAAAGCCAATATCGATAACGGCCCTGAAATATTTGACGCCCTCACTTTGGCGGTCACAGAAGCCAAAGCCGAAATCGAAGCCGGTATGGTCCGCGATCTCAATTAAAAATGTTCGGGCCGGGGTGCTTTTCCCGGCCCGAAATACCGCCTCCGGCTTACCTGAACGGGTAGAGCCAAACTCTGTAATCATCAATTAGAACATGGGCTTTTTCGATTTGTTCGACCGTCATCTTTCGAATCACTTCCTCTTGGGAAATTGCGGCGTCGGGGTCGCCTCCGATGGTGGACAAAACATACCACATATAGGCGCGGACAAGGTCGGGCGCGGCGATACCGCGACCAACTTCATAATACCATCCAACCCCGGATTGCGCCCCGGCATGCCCCTTCATTGCCGCCCGCAAATACCATTCAAAAGCGCGGATGTCGTCTTGCTCGACCCCGAGGCCCATAGCATACATAACCCCGATCAGTTCTTCAGCTTCGGCATTGCCCGAGCGCGCCGCCGGAAGCAATTCTTCCATCGCGGCCCCGTATTTTTTTGCATCCATCAGATCACGCGCGGTTTCCAATTCTGCAAACGCCATGCTCGGGATAAAAAAGCAAATTATATAAAACAGTTTTCGCATGCCTTACCTTTTATTTTATTGGCGCAAGCCGCGCCCGCAGCATATGCTGATAATTTGCCACCGGAATTGCAACCCTCTGATTTCAATTCGTTTGACCCCGAGCAGGCCGCGCTCGGACAATTGCTTTTTTATGATCCGATCTTATCAGGCAACCAAAATATTTCCTGCGCCACCTGCCATAACCCCGATTTTGGCAGCGCCGATGGCCTGCCCCTTGGCATTGGCGAAGGCGGTATCGGTATCGGCACGGCGCGCAGCGCAGGGGTTGGCCCGAGCCGGATTATTAAACGCATCCCGAGAAACGCGCCGGGCCTTTGGAACATTGGCGCCACCGACATAAAGTTCATGTTTCTTGATGGCAGGGTTAGCGTATCGGATATTTACGACAACGGGTTTGATACCCCCGCTGGCGAGTGGTTGCCAGAAGGCCTGAGCGGGTTATTGGCGGCGCAGGCATTGTTTCCGATGGCGGCGCAATTTGAAATGGCCGGAGACCCGCTGGAAAACGAAGTCGCCGGGGCCGCCTATGACAGGATAGATGCCGTGTGGCCGATACTGGCAAAACGGGTGCGGAATATACCTGAATACGCCGATATGTTTATCGCGGCGTTTGACGATGTAAACAGCGCGGAAGATATTACCATTGCCCATATCGCCAATGCGATTGCGGCGTTTGAGGGGCTTGAATGGCAATCATTTGACAGCCCCTTTGACGCATGGCTTGCCGGTGATGAAACCGCGCTGACACCTGTGCAAGCGCGTGGCGCCGGGCTGTTTTTCGGCGCGGCAAAATGTGCCGATTGCCATTCGGGGCCGCTTTTCACCGATCAGGGGTTTTATGCGCTTGGCTTGCCAAATTTTGGCCCGGGAAAAACCCGCCGCTGGGACCCTGTTTTGCGCGATGTCGGCCGCATGGCCGCCTCTGACCGATTGGAAGACGCTTACCGGTTTCGCACCCCGGGGCTGCGCAATGTGAGCCTGACAGCGCCCTATGGCCATAATGGCGCTTATGCCAGCCTGGAGGGCATTGTGCGGCACCACCTTGACCCCGCAGCAAGCTTGGCGGCATGGCGGCCAGAGCTTGTTGACCTGCCAAAAGCCCCGTGGCTTTCAGCAAGTGATTTTTTGGCATTGGACGATGCGATAGAGCAAGCGCGGTTGGCGGCGAAATTTGATCTGGCCCCAAACCGGTTATCAGATGCAGAGGTCGCGGCTTTGGTTGCATTCCTTGAAAGCCTCACCGGGGTAAATTCGGTGTCGGGAAGGCTGGGAAAACCGGAGTCCGTGCCAAGTGGATTGAGGGTAGAGTGATGGCAAATGTGCTTATCGTTGGCATAGCCACCATAGATTTTGTGCTTTCGGTGGATGAAATTCCGCAAGCGCCGGAAAAATATCGCGCGCGTGGTGCCCAAATTGTCGGGGGTGGCTGCGCTGGCAACGCCGCTGTTGCCATCGCAAAACTGGGCGGTAGCGCAAAATTGGCGGCCCGATTGGGCGATGACCAGTTTGCCGATATTATCATTGCCGATCTTCATCGTGAAGGGGTGAATACCGACCTTGTTGACCGCGCGGCCGGCGGGCGTTCCTCGTTTTCGTCGGTTTGTGTCGATAAGCGCGGCGAGCGCCAGATCGTTAATTTCAGAGGCGAAGGCCTGACCTCGCGGGTTGACATGTTTGATCACCCGCTTGACGCCGACGCCGTGCTTGTGGATACCAGATGGCCAGACGGTGGCTTGGCCGCGTTAACGCGCGCCCAAAAGCAGCGTATTCCGGGCGTGTTGGACGCCGAAGCCCCGGTTGACCCGCGGCTGATGCAATGCGCCTCGCATGTTGCCTTCTCGCGGCCGGGGTTATTATCCCTCAGCAATGAGACCGACCTCGCCAAAGCCTTGGCCGAGGTTGCCGCGCCTTTGGCGGGCTGGGCATGTGTTACCGATGGCGCCAGCGGTGTTTATTATACTGACGGCACCGAAATCAAACACCGGCCCAGCTTCCCGGTTGCGGCTGTGGATACGCTTGGCGCGGGCGATGTTTGGCATGGCGCTTTTGCGCTGCGGCTCGGCGAAGGTGCGGATGAAGCGGCCGCCATAGTTTTTGCAAATGCCGCCGCGGCCCTGAAATGCATGAACCCCGGCGGGCGCGCGGGCATACCCGGCCGCTTGGCCACTGAAGATTTTATGAAGGAGAACAGGCAATGGAATTAACACCCGGAAAATTGTGGGGTTTGCGCCGCATGGCTGATGAAAACGGCATATTTGTCATGACAGCGGTTGACCAGCGACCGCCGATAAAAGCGCCAATTGCCAAATACTTGGGGGTGGATGAGGCCCCGTGGGCGGAAGTTTCGCGCTTTAAGGGGCTTTTGGTTGAAACCTTGCAAGCCCAAAGCACCGCCATGCTGCTCGACCCGCATTTTGCCATTCCCTACAGCATTGATATGTTGTCGCCAAGCAAGGGGCTGATTGTAACGCTGGAGGATTCAGTATTTGCAGAAACAGATGGTGGGCGGCTTTCCAGCAATATTGATGACTGGTCTGTTGCCAAGATCAAGCGCATGGGCGGCGATGCGGTAAAGGTTTTGGCATGGTATAGGCCTGATGCCAGCGCGTCGGTGCTGAGCGCGCAGCAGGATTATGTAAAGAAAATCGGCGAGGAATGCGCAAAATATGATATTCCGTTTCTGTTTGAGTTGCTGGTGTATCCGCTTGCCAGCGATGCGCACCAAACCAAAGACTATATCGAGCTTCAGGGCAAAAAATCTGATGATGTATTGGCGTCGGTCGAGGAGTTTGCCAAACCGGAGTACGGGGTGGATGTGTTCAAGCTTGAAAGCCCGGTGAATGCGTCTGCGGCTGATGGGTCGGCGGCGGTTCAGGCAATATTTGACGAGCTCGGGCGGCTGGCGGCGCGGCCTTGGGTGATGTTATCGGCGGGGGCGGGAAAAGACGATTTTAGAAGGGTGCTTAAACACGCGTTTAGCGCGGGGGCATCGGGCTTCCTTGCCGGGCGCGCAATTTGGCTGGAGGCATTTAGCGCCTACCCGGACTGGGATTTAATGCGCGCAGATCTTGAAACAAATGCCGCTGATTACCTGAATGATATCGCCAATTTGGCGCGCGCCGAGGCCACAGATTGGGCAAAACACGCGTGTTATGGTGCCGCTGGGGCGCGGTTCTTGCCTGCTGATGCAGGGTTTCGCCATGCCTATCAATCTATCTAGGGGCCAGTCATGAAAATCGGGATATTGCCGCTGGGTCGGCCCACATTCGATGTTACTTTTGCGGACGAAAAACTGGCGGCGATTCTGGCAAAATTGTCGGAATCGGATCATGAAATTGTTGGCCCAAACCAGCTTTTGTTTGACGAAAAGGCAACCAATGCCGCGATGGCGCACCTGCAGAGCCAAAATATTGAGCATTTATTGCTGCTTCAGGTCACGTTTACCGATGCATCAACGGCAGTGGCGGCGGCCAACGCGTTTGCGCAGCCCTTGTCAATTTGGGCCATAAACGAGCCGCGCGCCGGTGGCCGGCTGCGGCTGAATGCGTTTTGCGGGCTTAATCTTGCCAGCCACGCGCTTGGCTTGAATGACCGCGCGTTTTCATGGCTCTACCGTGATCCATCAGATGTTACGGTGTCCGATCTGGACGCGCTTTTTACTGGCCAGCATCTGGCCGGGCGGCTCACGGCGGTTTCGTCGGAAAAATATGCGTCGCCGATTGGGGCCAAGATAGCCGCCGCCGTCAGGGGTAAGCGCATCGCGCGGATCGGTGCGCATCCCGAGGGTTTTGACACTTGCGCCTATTCGGCAGCGGAAGTGGCGGCATTATCTGGCGTTACGGTTGATGCCCTGGAGCTGGACGATCTGTTTACATCGGCTAAGAAAGCACCGGTGTCAGCGGCTAAGGCGGCCCGCAGCTTGGCGGCGCAGTCTCTGGCTGATCTGGATCAGGTAGACCAGAAAGAGCTGGATAACTCCTTGCGCCTGAAAGCCGGGTTGGACAGCATTCAAAAAAAGGGCGGCTATGATGCCTTTGCTATCAGGTGCTGGCCGGAAACCTTTACAGAATATGGCGGCGCTGTGTGCGGCCCGGCCAGCATGTTGGGCGAAGCCCGGGTGCCCTGCGCCTGTGAGGCCGATGTTTATGGCGCCCTGACCCAGCTTATTTTGCAAGAGGCCGCAAACGCGCCGGTGTTTTTGACCGACCTGGTGGATATGGACAAGGCTGACAATACCGGCGTTGTCTGGCATTGCGGGCAGGCCCCGGTTTCAATGTGTGAACAACAGCACCCGGCCAGCGCCACCATCCACACCAACCGCAAAATGCCGCTGCTGTTTGAGTTTCCGCTTAAAGCCGGGCCGGTAACCTTTTTGCGGATTTCGCAATCTTTCAATCAGGTAAAAATGGTGCTCGGATTTGGCGAAATGCTAAAACGGCCGATGTCTTTTACCGGCACCTCCGGTGTTGTTCGCTTTGAAAGGGGGGCAGGCGAGGTGCTTGACGATATAATTTCCTCGGGCTTGGAACACCATATGGCCCTTGCTTACGGCGACCACCGGCCAGCGCTACGTTCTGTTGCGGCAGCAATGCGCCTGCCATTATTGGAGATATAACATGAGCTTGAGATATGGCCTGATCGGCTCTGGCATGATGGGGCAGGAACACATCCGCAACCTCAACCTTTTGGAGGGCGTGAGCGTAAGCGCGATTGCGGACCCCGATGAGGCGATGCGAAACCTGTCGGTCAAGACCTCGGGCGGCACGGCGAGGGCCTTTGGCGACTACGCGGATATGCTCTCGGCGGATATCTGCGATGTCTATGTTGTTGTGGCCCCGAATGACACGCATCACCGCATACTGACCCATATTCTTGATACCCAAAAACCCATTCTGTGTGAAAAGCCGCTCTGCACCACCGCTGCGGATTGCCGCGATATATATAGCAAAGCCGCCAACCGCGCCGCGCCGGTTTGGGTGGCGATGGAATATCGGTATATGCCGCCGGTTCAACGCCTATTGGCCGAAATAAACCACGGCACTATTGGCACGCCACATATGATGGCGATACGCGAGCACCGCTTCCCGTTTCTGGAAAAAGTGGGTGACTGGAACCGGTTTGGCGAACGCACCGGCGGCACCTTGGTCGAGAAATGCTGCCATTTTTGGGACCTGATGCGGCTGACGCTGAAAAGTGACCCGGTTCGGGTTTATGCGTCTGGCAATATTGATGTTAACCATATTGATGAGCGCTATGACGGGCGCAAACCCGACATTATCGACAATGCCTTTGTGACCGTTGATTTTGCAAACGGCACCCGTGGCATGCTTGATCTTTGTATGTTCGCGGAAGGCTCCTATTGGCAGGAAACCATATCGGTTACCGGCGATGCGGCGCGCATTGATGCCTGCATCCCCGGCCCGGCCCGCTTTTCAAAAGACGGCAAGGAACGGGCCTCGGAAATTACCATTTCAGAGCGGGCGTCAAAACGTGTGACCACCGAAACGGTAGAGGTAAGCGAGGAAATATTGCAAGCGGGTGACCATCACGGCTCCAGCTATTTTCAGCACCAAAAATTTCGTGACCTTGTGGTCGCGGGGCAAGGTGCCCCCGAGGTGAGCCTTGAGGACGGGCTGTGGTCTGTGCTGGTGGGCGAGGCTGCGGAATTGTCGGCGCGCACCGGAAAGGCGATCGACATTGCCCGGGAGGGCAACGCCAATGCAGAGTGAACCTTTCGGGCAGCTCGCCGACGGCACAGAGGTTAAGCGCATCACCCTGAGCGCCGGTGGCTTGTGCGCAAAAATACTGACCTATGGCGCCGTGTTGCAAGACCTGCGGCTTGAAGGCCACGCGCCAGCGCTGGTATTGGGGTTTGACCGGTTTGAACATTATTTGGATTATTCGCCCTATTTTGGGGCAAATGCAGGGCGCTGTGCCAATCGCATTCGGGAGGGACAGCTGAGCATTGATAGCACTGATTATCAGCTCGACCGGAACTTTCTGGACAAGCATCACCTGCATGGCGGGCGGCTGGGTATTGGAAAGCGCATTTGGGACATCGAAAAGCTGGATGCGCAAAGCGCCACGTTTCGCATCAGGCTCGCCGATGGCGAAATGGGCTATCCGGGTAATATGAGCCTGGAGCTCACCTATACTTTATTGCCATCTGGTATTTTGGATATCCAGTATCGCGCAACCTCGGACAAAAAAACATTATGCAACATTGCGCATCATAGCTACTTTAATCTTGACGGATCGGGGACGAATGCCGCGCACCTGCTTTATGTTGAGGCGAACACCTACCTGCCGGTTGATAGCGAGCTTATCCCCACCGGAGAGATCAGGGATGTGGAGGGGACGCCGTTTGACTTTCGAACCGCCAAGGCGTTAGGTGCGGTATCGGCAAAAGGCCTTCTTGACCATAATTTTTGCCTGTCACCCACGCGGTTGCCACTTAGGCCGGTTGCCCGTTTGATGAGCCAAAAATCCGGGGTCAGCATGGGGGTTCACACAACCGAGCCCGGTTTGCAGGTTTATGACGGTGCAAAAATCGATATTCCTGTGCAAGGGCTTGATGCACGCCCGCTTGGCCCCTTTGCCGGGGTGGCACTGGAGCCACAAATATGGCCGGATGCCAACCATCACCACGGTTTTCCGCAAGCCTTTATTTCGGCCGGTGAGGCCTATTTTCAGCACACGCAATACATATTCAGCAAGGAAACGACATGACAGATTTTTCAGCGCTTTTATGCGAAAACAACCTGATAGACGGCGCATGGGTCAGCGCTGATAGCGGTGCAGCTATTGCGGTTACCAATCCGGTAAATAACGAGATTATTGGCCATGTTCCCAATGCTGGCGCGGGCGAGACCAACCGCGCAATAGAGGCCGCCACGCTGGCTTTCAAAACCTATTCGCGCACTGATCTTGCCTATCGGGTTGGGTTAATGCGAGATCTGCACGATGCCTTGATGGACAACCAGGAGGCGCTGGCACACTTGCTGACCGCAGAACAAGGCAAACCCCTGTTTGAAGCCCGTGGCGAAATTGCCATAGGTGCCGCCTATATTTTGTGGTTTGCCGAGGAAATCAGGCGGGCCAAGGGCGAAATTGTGCCAGCACCCACAGCCGACCGCCGCCTGTTGGTGAGCAAACACCCCGTCGGGGTGGTGGCGGCGATTACCCCGTGGAATTTTCCCTCGTCGATGTTGGCGCGCAAATTGGGCCCGGCATTGGCCGCTGGCTGCACAATTGTTGCCAAACCGGCCACCGCAACCCCCTTTTCGGGGCTGGCCTGGGGCAAATTGGCTGAAGATGTCGGATTTCCCAAAGGGGTTATCAATATTTTAACCGGCTCCGCCCGCGAGATCGGCGGCGCCATAATGGCAAGCCCATTGGTGCGAAAAGTAACCTTTACGGGCTCAACCGAAGTGGGAAAAACGCTCATCCGGCAATCTGCCGATACGGTTAAAAAAGTATCGATGGAATTGGGTGGTAACGCCCCTTTTATTGTATTTGATGACGCCGATATAGAGGCGGCGGTGGCGGGGGCGATGGTTGCGAAATATCGCAATATGGGCCAAACCTGTGTGTGCACAAACCGCTTTTATGTTCAGGCCGGTGTTCATGACCAATTTGTAAAGCGGCTCAGCGAAGCAACCGCTGGCCTTGTGCTGGGTGATGGCGAAGATGACGGGGTTACACAAGGGCCGATGATCGACGAAAGCGCGGTCGAAAAAGTTGAACATATGATCGACGACGCAAAAGCAAAAGGCGGCAATGTTGTTTTGGGCGGTGCCCGCCACGCCTTGGGCGGCACTTTTTTTGAGCCTACAATAGTAACGCAGGCCAATAAAACCATGCGGTTTGCCACCGAAGAAATTTTTGGCCCCCTAGCGGCGGTGTTCAAATTTGAAACCGAAGCCGAAGCGATAGCGGCCGCCAATGCCACAGAATACGGGCTGGCGGCTTATGCCTATACCAGAGATGTCGGCAGGATATTCAGATTAAACGAAAATCTGGAATATGGGCTTATAGGGATCAATTCAGGGCTGATAACCACCGTAGAAGCGCCGTTTGGGGGTTTAAAAGAAAGCGGCCTTGGCAATGAGGGCGGCAGCCAGGGGCTGGAGGATTATATGGATATCAAATATACCTGTGTTGCGGGGCTGGAGTCGTGAAAACCGAAATATGGAAAATATGCGAGGTGTTTCATGTATAAAAATATTTTGGTGCCAATGGCGCTTGACCACGGCATTGGTAAAAATACCCTCGGGGTTGCGCGCGCGCTTTTGTCCGAGGGTGGAAAAATCACCGCCTTGCATATTTATGAAGCGCCGCAAAGATCGGCCGGCCCCTATATTGATGAAGGCGTGGTTCAGGCGGCTTTTGACAGCGCGCGCGCAAAGTTAGAAGCAAGGGCAAAAGAGGTGCCGGGGCTTGAGGCAAAAATCGTCACTGGCCATGTCGGCCGGAGTATCATTGAAGTTGCCAAAGAAATGCAGGTTGATTGCATTGTGATCGGCTCGCACAAACCGGGCCTGATAGACTTCTTTTTAGGCTCGACGGCGGCGCGCGTTGTCCGGTTTGCGCCCTGCGCGGTGCATGTGGTGCGCGACCTCAATTCAAACCCGGCTGCGGTATAGAAAAGCGCCGCAAGGCCGTGTGTTTTAGGAGAAACAATAAAGTGGATATCAGCAAAAAGATCGTGGATGATTTCGTTACCAACGAGATTTCATTCGTGACCACAGTGCCCTGCAAACAGCTTGGCGGTGTGATAGAAGAGGTTGAGGCCCGACCGGAGATTTACCACATCCCGTCCAATAAAGAGGATGAAGGCATGGGGCTGTGCGCGGGGGCTTTTATGGGCGGGAAACGCCCGGCTATCATTATGCAAAACACCGCCATCGGGGTAACGATCAACACTCTGGTCACGCTGACCCAGTTTTACCGGATGCCATTGCCGATGCTGATCTCATACCGGGGTGAACTGAAAGAACCGGTTGCCTGCCAGGCGGAAATGGCGGTGCATACCAAGGCGTTGCTCAACCAGTTGCGCATTCCAACCTATCATTTTCACAAGCGCGAAGATGTGCAGGAGCTCGATGCCATTTTGAAATACACCTTCATGTGCAATAAACCCGTTGCTATTTTGACCGACGCTACCTTCTGGGGAGGTTACTGATGATCCGCTCTGATATAATTAGGGATATTGCCCCCATTTTAAAAGACCAACTGGTGGTCTGCAATATCGGCCTGCCCAGCCAGGAGCTGCATTTGATAAGCGACAATGCCGCCAATTTTTATATGCTTGGCACCATGGGCTTGGCCTCGTCTATTGGCCTCGGGCTGGCTTTGGCGCAGCCAAAAACAGTTATTTCAATTGATGGTGACGGTTCGGTTTTGACCAACCTGGGCACATTGCCAACGATCGCCAATAACGTGGCCGATAATTTTATTCTGCTTATTATCGATAATGGCTCTTATGGCTCGACCGGGGATCAACCAACTTACGCTGGTAAAAAAACCTCGCTCTTTGCGGTTGCAAAGGCTTGCGGCTGCGCAAATGTTGTTGAGTGCCGGGCCGAAGATACCGGCAAAGCCTTGCAGGCGGCCATAGAGCGCAAGGTGATGACGGTCATTGTAGCAAAATGCGAAAGCGGCAATATTAAAGTGCCGGTTATCACCATGGACCCTGTAAACATACGTGACCGTTTCATGGGGGCCGTAAAGGCCTAGCCGCGCGGGCCCGCCAATCAGCGGGCAAATAGCCCCTAGGCCAGGCGAACCGTTTTGCCGGCCTGAAGGGAAGCGAGCGCGGCATCGGCCAATGCAAGCGCGCGCAACCCGTCTTGCCCGTCGGGAAATAATACAGGCTCGCCTTGCAGGATTTTTACGAAGGTCTGCAACTCGGCGCTATAAGCATCGGCGTAGCGTTCCATAAAGAAATCCAGAAGCGGGTCGGTTTTATAGCCGTCGCCGGATGCAATGGTGACGCTGGTGGCGCGGTGGTTGCCAGCCTCGGCCATGCCTAAAGACCCGTGCACCTCGATGCGTTGGTCGTATCCGTAGCTGGCCCGGCGCGAATTGGTAATAACGGCGATTTTGCCGCTTTTTGTGCGCAGGGTTGCGGTGGCGGTGTCATAGTCGTTTGCCTCGGCGATTGCAGGGTCGGTGAGGGCTGAGCCGGTGGCGCAAACTTCGGTAATTTCTTCGCCGAGCAACCAGCGGGCCATGTCAAAATCATGGATCATCATATCGCGAAAAATGCCGCCCGAGCGTTTGATATACTCAACCGGTGGTGCGGCGGGGTCGCGCGAGGTGATTTGCACGAGCTCGACCTCGCCAACGCTGCCCTTTTCGATTTCCCCTTTCAGCCGACCGAAGCTCTTATCAAATCTCCGGTTGAAACCGACCATCAATACCACACCGGATTTTTCAACCGTATCAAGGCATTGGCGCACCCGCTCGATGGAAAGATCAATAGGTTTTTCGCAAAAAATCGCTTTACCGGCCCGTGCGGCCAGTTCGATCTGACCGGCGTGCAGATCGGTCGGGGTGGCAATGATAACGCCGCCAATATCGGGTGAGGCCATGATCTCCTCAACCGTCGCCCGCTTGCCGCCGGTGATTTCCATCGCGGCCTCGGCGGCGGCGTCTAGCGGATCAAAAATGGCGGAAATCGTTGCGTCGGGCACCGCCATTACCGCCTTGGCATGGGTAATGCCGATGCGCCCGGCCCCCAATAATCCTAGCTTTAGCATGCTTTTATTCCTCTTTTATGTCTATCCATTTTCAGCTTTCGCCCAGCGCTTGTCGTTGTGGCGGTGCACCAAACGCGCGAATGACCTTTTGCGCGGCAAGCTGCACCGGGTGTTCGGTTTCTTTCAATATCGCAACACGGTCAAAGCGGCTTGTGTCTGTCGCTATTGCGGCGCGCAGGGCCTGGCCAAACGCCATGCGCAGCTCGGTGCCGATGTTGAATTTGCATATTTTGCTTTGCTGAGCAAGAAAGCGGCGCATTTCAACCGGCACACCGGAGCCGCCATGGATAACAAGCGGCACATTGGTGACGGTTTCTATCGCCCGCAATGCATCAATATCGAGGCTGGCGGCCTGTTCCTGCTGCAAATGCACATTGCCGATCGATACGGCCATTGCGTCTACGCCGGTTTCGGCAGCAAAAAGTGCGGCATCTGCGGGCAGCGTGCCGGCCGAAGATTCGCCCTTTGCATAGCCGACAAAGCCGATTTCGCCCTCAACCGAAACACCGGCTATTTGAGCCATCTCAACGATTTTCGCGGTCATCTCGATGTTTTCCGAAACCGGCAGGCGGGAGCCGTCAAACATGACCGAGGAAAACCCGCAATCAATCGCCTCACGGCATTCTTCAAACGTATAGCCGTGGTCAAGATGCGCCACCACCGGCACGCTGGCGTTTTCGGCAAGGTTTCTAAACATCGCGCCAAGCACCGGCAAAGGCGTGTGCGCACGGCAGCCCGGCCCCGCCTGCAAAATAACCGGCGCATTTTCGGCCTCGGCTGCGGCCACATAGGCGCGCATATCCTCCCAGCCAAGGCAAACCAAACCACCCACGGCATAGCCCTGCTTCAGGGCGGGCTGCAGCACATCGGCCAGCGTGACGAGGCTCATTTGAACTTTGCGATCATATCTTTGATGCCGGGAATGGTTTCTATTTGATAGGCATGGGTTGGCTGGAAATATTGAATGAGGCTGCGCTGGCTCAACCCGCCAAGGATGGTGAAATAATACATTTCGTAGCCGGGCAGAACCGCGCAGGGGTGGTAGCCTTTATCGAGGCAAATGGTTGAGCCGTCAACGATGTGATAGGCATCGCCGGGCTTGTTATCTTCGCGTTGCAACATTTGCACGCCGGAGCCGTAATTGGGGCGAAAGCGGAAATTATAGGTTTCGTCATGGCGGGTTTCATCGGGCAGTCGGTCGGTATCATGTTTGTGGCTCGGAAAGCCCGACCAGCCGCCCTGGCCAACGGTATAAAGCTCGGATACCAGCAGGCGGCCCACCTTTCCGTGCTGTTTCTGGCCAAGAATATGCTTGATTTTGCGATGGGTTTTGGTGTCATCCGAGCCATATTGCACAAAGTCGATCTCGTCCGCGCGCACCGCAAACGGCTCCAGCACCTCGTCATATTTGGCACCGGCAATAAAGACCTCGGCCGCATCAGATGTGCACACTATCTGCGCTGGCGTATCGGTTGGCACATACACCCCTTCGGGCTCGCCATCCCACACATCAACCCCGCGCCCGCCGATACCGTTGAAGGCAACACCACCGACAGTGACATCTACCGAACCGGTGGCCGGGGCGATGCAGGTTTCATAGCCCGGCACCCGGTAGTCAAACACCTGCCCTTTGCTGAGCTTGACGATGTTGAAATAGTTCAACGGCACGCAGGGGTCGTCGACATTCACGATGGGCTTGTTGGCATTGTCAAACGGGGCGATATGCATGTTATGTCCTTTCGGGTTCCGATGGGCCGGAATGATTTGCTAAAAACTGGTTTAATTCGGGGGTTGTCGGCATGGCGGGGGCACAGCCGACTTTGGAAACCACAATCGCCGCCGAGGCCGCGCCGCGCTGCACACAGCCTTCAAGGCTGAACCCATTGGCGTAAGAGGAGATAAACCCGCCCATGAAGGCATCACCCGCGCCTGTGGGCTTTAGCGCCTTTACGCGGTAAATGCCGGTTTTGAACTCTGCCTCGGGGGTGATGGTAATAGAGCCAAATTCCCCCATTTTATAGATAACCACGGTGGCGGAAGTTTTGGCGAGCGCGCGGGCGAATTTGAGGCCTTTTTCCTTGCCACCGGCCATAAAGCCAAATTCGTCATCATTGCCGACCACAATATCGCAAAGCCGGCCAGCGCGGGAATAAACCTCGGCCGCAACCTTCGCAGAAGGCCATGAATAGGGCCGGTAGTCGATATCGAAAATGATCGGCAGCCCCGCTTTTTTTGCCAGATCAAAGGCAAGGAAGGCGGCAGACCGCGAGGGTTCGGCGGCAAAAACGGTGCCGGTGGTGATCAGGGCGCCATAAGCGCCATAATCCACTTGTCGCACATCGCTTTCGGTCATCTGGAAATCTGCGGCGCCATTGCGATAAATCACCGATTGATGGTCCTCGACGCGGGATTCAACCACCGCCAGCGAATTGCGGGCTTCGCCGCCCTCAGCATGCACATGCTGGGTGTTTATGCCATATTTTTTAAGCTCGTTTACGGCAAACCGCCCGATTGAATCATCCGAAACCCGGGTTGCCAGCGCCGCTTTGCCGCCATGGCGGGTGATGGCAACCGCAATATTGGCCGAGGAGCCGCCAAGGCAGGCAAAAAAATGCGTGGCCTCCTCGGTTTTGGTGCCGGGTGGGTCCGGGTAAATATCCATGCCCGCGCGCCCGATAACCATAAAACTGTTTTGCGCTATTTTTGCTTGGATCGGCATTACACGCCCTTGCGCTGTTTGCTGCGGCTTGATTCCCACTCGACATGTGCGTCGCGCACACTTGCATTATCGGAAACATGCGGCGTGCCCACCTCCCACCAGGCATGGCCTTCCTGGGTCCAGCCCTCATAGGCGTCGACCTTCATGCAGATCACGCAGGTTTTGTCTGACTCCTTGGCGCGTTTGAAGGCTTCGGCCAATTCCGCGGGGTTGGCGGCGGTTTCGGCAGTGGCCCCCATCGCGCGGGCGTGGGCCTCGAAATCTACCGCAAAGGGCGCAACCGCCAAATGGCTATCTGCGATCAGGTTGTTGAAGGAAGTATTGCCGGTGTTGTTTTGCAGCTTGTTGATAACGGCAAAACCGCCATTATCCAGCACCAGAATAATGAGCTTTTTGCCGGTGAGGACCGATGAATATATATCGGAGTTCATCAGCAAATAAGAGCCATCGCCAACAAAAACGATGGTATCACTATCTGGCTCGGTTTCGGATTGCGCAATGCGCGCGCCCCAGCCACCGGCAATTTCGTAGCCCATGCAGGAGAAGCCAAATTCGACATCGACAGTGCCAATATCAAGCGTGCGCCAGTTGGCGGTTACTTCGGCGGGCAAGCCACCAGCCGAGGCGACCACGCGGTCGCGCTTGTCACAAAGGTCGTTCACAATACCGATGGCCTGCGCGTAAGAATTGGGGCCATTGCCCGGGCGCACATTTTCAGCCACATAAGCATCCCAGGCTTGGCGCTCACCCTGCGCCGCATCCATCCAGCTTTGTGGGCCGGTATAGCCGCCGAGTTCTGTGCCAAGTGCGGTTAGCGCCAGCTTGGCATCACCCACTACGGGCCGCGAGCGGTGTTTGCCGGCATCGTGCCGCGCTGTGTTAACCGAGATAAATTGCGCGGCTTTATCAAAGGCGGTCCATGACCCGGTGGTGAAATCCTGCAAACGGGTGCCCACGGCCACAATCACATCCGCCTTTGCGGCAATGGCATTGGCGGAATTCGAGCCGGTTACACCGATGGGCCCGATATTGAGCGGATCATCGGCCAGCATATTGGCGCGGCCGGCAATGGTTTCAACCACCGGAATATTATGGGCCTTGGCAAAACCCGCAAGTTCGGCCACGGCGCGGGAATATTGAACACCGCCACCGGCGATAATCATCGGGCGCTTGGCGGCGCCCAGCAAGGCCGCCGCATCCGCAATATCTTGCGCATCGGCAGGCGCGCGCCGAATACGGTGGGTTTTTTTCTCGAAAAATTCGACGGGGTAGTCATATGTCCAGCCTTGCACATCTTGCGGCAAGCCCAAAAACGCCGGGCCGCAATCGGCCGGGTCCAGCATGGTGGCGATCGCGTTGGGCAGCGACTGGATGATTTGTGCCGGATGGGTAATCCGGTCCCAATATCGGGTCACGGCCTTAAAGGCGTCATTCACCCCTAGGCTCGGGTTTCCGAAATGCTCCAGCTGTTGGAGCACCGGATCGGGCAGGCGGGTTTGAAAGGCATCGCCGCAGAGCAGCAGCATGGGCAGCCGGTTGGCATGGGCCAGCGCCGCGGATGTGAGCAG
>Ga0316205_10001508_pt1 | contig 28780 bp, 23 predicted proteins | sample 3monthpyrite_MG_FD_204941 | JGI IMG/M metagenome (GOLD analysis project Ga0316205, IMG submission 204941) | Microbial mat bacterial communities from mineral coupon in-situ incubated in ocean water Damariscotta River, Maine, United States -... | ecosystem: Environmental > Aquatic > Marine >...
TCCCGACCCGACCGAGACCGAAATCCGCTACTGGCTCGCCGGCAATCTGTGCCGCTGCACGGGCTATGACAAGATCATCAAGGCGGTCCAGGTGGCCGCCGCCCAGATGCGGGGAGAGACAGCATGAACAAGCCAACCGACATCAAGACCGACTTCAAGATTCTGGGCACCCGCGTCGCCCGCCCCGACGGCATCGACAAGGTCACGGGCCGCGCCCAGTATGGCGCGGATTTCACCCTGCCGGGTATGCTCACGGGCCTCATCCTGCGCTCGCCGCATCCCCATGCGACGATCAATTCCATCGACGCCTCCGAGGCGCTGGCCCTGCCGGGGGTGAAGGCGGTCGTCACCCATGACGACTTTGCACCCCAGGATGACGAGTTCATGCGCGACGTGGCCGACAACTGCCTCGCGCGGGGCAAGGCGCTCTATCACGGTCACGCCGTTGCCGGGGTCGCGGCCACGGATATGGCCACCGCCAGACAGGCGCTGAAACTGATCAGGGTGGACTACACCCCCCTGCCCCATGTGACGGATGTGGACGAGGCGATGAAGCCCGGCGCGCCCATCGTGCAGGACGGCCGCCGTCAGGAGAACGTCACCGGCGACGTGTCGGACAACACCACCATGTATACCGAGTTCGGTCACGGCGATCTGGAGGCGGGGTTCGCCAGGGCGGATCACATCATCGAACGCAGCTTCAGGACCGCCGCCACCCACCAGGGCTATATCGAGCCCCATGCCTGCGTGGCCTCGATGACCTCGGACGGCAAGGCGGACCTGTGGTGCTGCACCCAGGGGCAGTTCTTCGTGCGGACCCTCTGCGCCGGGATCATCGGCATGGACGCCAGCCAGCTGCGCGTGACCGCCTCCGAGATCGGCGGCGGCTTTGGCGGCAAGACCACCGTCTTCATCGACCCCGTGGCCCTGGCGCTGTCGCGCAAATCGGGCAGGCCGGTAAAGATCGTGATGACCCGCGAAGAGGTGTTCCGCGCCACCGGCCCGACCGTGTCCTCGTCCTCGACGGTCAAGATCGGCATGACCAGCGACGGCCGCATCACCGCCGCGCATGGGCGTTTCCGCTACCAGGGCGGCGCGTTCCATTGCGAAACCGTGAGCTTCGGCGCGCAGGCCGCCTTTGCCGCCTATGACCTTGATGCGGTCAGCGCCGAAGGCTGGAACGTCATGACCAACCGCCCCAAGGAGGCCGCCTATCGCGCGCCCGGCGCGCCCATGGCCGTCTATGCGGTGGAAAGCGTGGTGGACGAACTGACCCAGCATTTCGGCCTCGACCCTCTGGAGGTGCGCCTGAAAAACGCCGCCCGAGAGGGCACCAAATCCTCCTATGGGCCGACCTTCGACCAGATCGGCCTTGTCGCCACGCTGGAGGCCGCGCAGAAGCATCCGCACTACACCGCGCCCCTGGGTGAAAATCAGGGCCGCGGCGTGTCCTGCGGCTTCTGGTTCAACTTCGGCGGCAACACCTGCGTGTCGCTCAACGTGAACGAAGACGGCACCATCGGCATCATCGAGGGCAACCCCGACATCGGCGGCTCCCGTGCCTCCATCTCCATGATGGCCGCCGAAGAGCTGGGCATCCCGTATGAGAATGTGCGCACCATCATCGGCGACACCGCCTCGCTCGGCTACAACGACGTGACCGACGGAAGCCGCGTGACCTTCGCGGTGGGTCTGGCCACCATCGAGGCCGCCCGCGATGCGATCCGCAAGATGTGCGGCCGCGTGGCGAAAATCTGGGACATCGACCCCGAGGCCGTGGTCTGGAAGGACGGTGCCGCGCATCCTTCGGGCCCCAATGCCGGCAATTTCGACCCCATGACCCTGGCCGAGATCGCCGCCGTCGCCTCCGAGACCGGCGGACCCATCGCCGGACATTACGAGGTCAACGCCGATGGCGCGGGCGTCAGCTTCGGCGTGCATCTCGCGGATGTCGAGCTGGACCCCGAAACGGGTGCCACCAGGGTGCTGCGCTACACCGCCTTCCAGGATGCGGGCAAGGCCGTGCATCCCGACTATGTCGAAGGCCAGATGCAGGGCGGTTCGGCCCAGGGCATCGGCTGGGCGCTGAACGAGGAGTATATCTACGGCGACGATGGCGTGCTGCAAAACGCGGGCTTTCTCGACTACCGGGTGCCGGTGGCCTCTGACCTGCCCTCGATCGAGCCGGTGATCCTCGAGATACCCAACCCCGGCCACCCCTACGGTGTGCGCGGCGTGGGCGAGACCTCCATCGTGCCGCCGCTCGCGGCGCTTAGCAATGCCGTGAGCCGTGCGGCGGGCGTGCGCCTGCACGAACTGCCCATGTCGCCGCCGAAAGTTCTGGCGGCGCTGAAAGGCTGATGCGGTCATGGTCCAGGTCACCCTCTGGGGCAGCCTGCGGGACGCCGCAGAGGGTGAAACCGTGGTCGAGGTCGAGGCGCGGAATTTCAAGCAACTGCTCGAGGCGCTGCAGGCGCGCTATCCGGGGCTGAAACCCCAGATCGAGCGCGGCGTCTCGCTGGCCCTCGATGGCCGTGTCTACCGCGAGGCGTGGTTCACCGAGATCGGCCCCGACAGCGAGGTCGTCCTGATGCCCTACATGAAGGGCGGCTGACCCCGCGCCTGATCCTGCGCCCGGCGCGCGCGCTTGCCCTTTCATCTTTCCAAAAATACTCCCGCCGGAGGCAAGAAACCGCCCCCCGCGCGGATGCTTAACCACTCCCTACTGCCCCGTACAGAAACACCGACGTGATACCGACGTAATACCGACGCGATACCGACACGCCGATTTTCGACCTTTCCCAATGAATTAACCGCTCCGCGCGCTGTCTGGCGCGCCAGCGCGGGGAGGTGGGCGCCACTATTCCCCTCGCCCTGCCTGCGGTTTGCGTGTTTCCTGCGGCCAACAGAAACCTTTTGGGGGGAACACCATGTCCATTCTGAAACTTCTCGAACAGGCCCAGGGCGGTCAGGGTCTGGGCCAGCTGGCCAGCCAGCTCGGCCTTGACGAGGCCAAGGCCAGCCAACTCGCCGGTATGCTGGCGCCCGCCATCGGCTCGGCCACCCGCCAGCGCGCCGAACGCGGTGGGCTGGCCGATGTGCTGGGCACCCTCAAGGGCGAGACACAGGCCGGCATGTTCGACGACGCCGCCCAGGCGGCCAGCAGCCAGGGTCAGAAGCAGGGCGCTGATTTTCTGAGCAAAATCCTCGGCGGCAGTCAGCAGACGCAGGACCTCGCCTCCGAGGCCGCGCACCGCGCCGGGACGGATGTGAACACGGTCCAGCAATTCCTGCCGGCCCTCGCGGCCATGGTTCAGGGCGGTCTGCAAAAGAACCTGCCCGATGCCCAGATCGACGGCATGATGGGCCAGCTCGGCACCGGTGACCAGGGCGGCGGCCTCATGGGGATGCTGGGCGGCCTTCTGGGCGGCGGCAAAGGCGGCAAGGGCGGCTCGGGCGGCCCGGACCTGTCGATGCTCAACCAGCTTCTGGATGCAGATGGCGACGGCTCGGTCATGGATGACATATTGGGCAAGCTGATGCGCTGACGCGCACTTCGGCTTTCACCACTCGGGAAGCGGGCCGTTGCCGGACGGCCCGCTTTTCCTTTTCCCCACCCGCTTCGCGACGTTCAGGTCGGTTTTGCGCGGCTTTTGGTCGGCTGAACCCTGCGCCAAACTGCACCTCTGCTATTGAGTTTCACAGTCAAGCACCTGCGCGGGAGTGGCAGTCTCATGAAAACCCAAGTCAAAGCTCTGGTTGTCGGCGGCGGTGCCGTCGGAACCTCGATCGCCTACCACCTGGCCAAGGCCGGCTGGGACGATGTGATGCTGCTGGAACGCGACGAGTTGACATCGGGCTCCACCTGGCACGCCGCGGGCCTGCTGCCGCTCTTCAACATGAGCTACGCGACCACGCATATCCACAAATACTCGGTCGATTTCTACAAGACGCTCGAGGAGGAAACCGGCCTCAACGCGGGCTTTGCGGTGGTGGGCAATCTGCGCATGGCCCAGACGGACGAGCGCATGGACGAATACATGCTCTATGCCTCCACCGCCGAGACCTGCGAGGTGCCCTATCAGTGGCTCACCCCCGACGAGATCAAGGCGCGCTGGCCGCTGATCCGCACCGAGGACCTCAAGGGCGCGCTCTATCACCACACGGATGGCTACATCAATCCCGCCGACGTGACCCAGGCGATGGCCAAGGGCGCGCGTCAGCGTGGCGTGATGATCGAGCGCAAATGGCAGGCCGATGCGTTTCACTGGAATGGCGAGGCCTGGGAGGTCACCTGCTCGAAAATGGTCGAAAAGGGCGGCAACCTGGTGGCCAGCGACGAACAGGTGGTGATCACCGCCGAGCATGTGGTCACGGCCAGCGGCAACCACGCCCAGCGCACCGCCAGGATGCTGGGTATCAAGATCCCCGCCATCCCGGTCGAGCACCAGTTCATCGTGATGGATCAGGACCCCGATCTGGTGGAATTTCGCAAGAACGGCGGGGCCGAACACCCGGTCGTGCGCGATGCCGACGCCCAAAGCTATGTGCGCGAGGAACGCGGCGGCTGGATTCTCGGGGTCTACGAGAAAAACGCACCCGCGGTCTTTGAACATGGCGTGCCGGACAGCTTCCGCGCCGACCTCTTCCCGCTTGATCTGGAGCGGATCGAAGAGCAGTACATGGCGATGATCCACCGCGTTCCGTCCTGTGAAAACAGTGGGTTGAAGGACGATTTCAACGGGCCGATCTGCTACACCCCCGACGGCAACCCGCTGGTCGGGCCTGCGCCGGGGCTGCGCAACATGTGGCTGGCCGAGGGCTTCAGCTTCGGCATCACCGCGGCAGGCGGGACGGGCTATTTCATGGCGCAGATGATGGTGAACGGCGAGGCCGAGATCGACATGGCCTCGCTCGATCCCAAACGCTATGGCCAGAGCTGGATGACCACCGAGTTCGCCGCGCGCAAGAACGAGGAATGCTATGACCACGTCTATATCCTGCACCACCCGGACGAAGAACGCCCCGCCTGCCGGCCGCTGCGCACGGCACCTGCCTATGACCGCCAGAAGGCCCGCGGCGCGCAGTTCGGCTTTGTGAATGGCTGGGAGCGCCCCAACTATTTCGGCCCGCTCGACGCGCCCGAAAGCTTTGACCACGATACGCGGTCCTTCCGCCGTGGCGGCTGGTGGGATTATGCCCGGGCCGAGGCCGAGGCGGTCCGCAACGGCGTCGGCCTCATCGACGCCACCGCCTTCACCAAACATGTGGTCAAGGGGCCCGGTGCGACGCAATTCCTAGACTGGTTCACCTGCAACAGGCTGCCGCGCGTGGGCCGGATCAACCTGACCTATGCGCTGACCGCCCATGGCACCACACGCACCGAATACACCATCGTGCGCAACGGCGAGAACACCTACTACCTGGTCTCCGCCGGGGCCTGGACGGATTACGACGCGGACTTCCTGCGCAAGGCCGCCGAGGACAGGATGGACGAGTTCGGCTATATTGAAATCCAGGACGTGACCACGCAATGGGGCGTCTTTGCCATCGCCGGGCCGAAATCGCGCGACGTTCTGAACACGGTGATCAAGGACGCCGATCCGGCGACCGCGCTGTCAAACAAGCGTTTCCCCTGGCTGAGCGCGCGCCGGATCGAACTGGGCATGTGCCCCGTGAATGCGATCCGCGTGGCCTATACCGGCGAGCTGGGCTGGGAACTGCATCACCCGATGGAGATGCAGACCTATCTCTTCGACCTGCTGGAAAAGGCAGGCGAGCCGCACGGGATGAAACTCGTGGGCGCCCGCGCCCAGAACTGGCTCCGTCAGGAGAAGAGCTATCGCGCCTTCGGCACCGAACTGGGCCGCGACGCCACCCCGCTCGAGGCCGACCTGCCGCGCTTTGTCGACCTCGACAAGGCGTTCCACGGCAAGGACAAGCTCATCGAGACGGGCATCCGCGCCAAATGCTGCACGCTGCTGGTCGACGGACCGGACGATGCCGACCCCTGGGGCCGCGAGGCGCTTTACGATGGCGATACCAAGGTGGGCCGCCTCACCTCGGGCGGCTATTCGGTGGTCTTCGGCAAATCCATCGGCATGGGCTATGTGACCCCCGATCTGGCGGTGCCGGGCACGCGGCTCAAGGTCAGGATGCTGGATCGGCTCTGGGATGCCGAGGTGGTCGAGGACAGCCCCTATGATCCGACCAACGCCAATATCCGGGTGGACGGCTGACAGTGCGGAACGGGCGTCACCCAGGTGGCGCCCGGTTTGATTTCGCAGGGTGGGTTTGCAAGCCCACCTGACCGTCCGTCGGCCAGCAGGTCCCGGGTCAGGCCCGGGACGCGTGAGGCTACTCTCCCAGCGCCACGCCCTCGCGCCGCGGGTCCGCCCCGCCCTGCAATCCGTCCCGCAAGTCGATCACATGAAGGCCAGAATTCAACTCGCGCACCGCTGTCTCGTATCCCATTGCCTGCAACGCGTCCTCCATCGCCTCGGCCTGCGTGCCCGCCTCCAGATCATAGATTCCGAACCGGTTCACCAGATGCGGAAGCGCCACCGCCTCCTGCGCATCCATCCCCCAATCCAGCATCGCCACCAGCGTCTTGGACACATACGGAATGATCCGGCTGCCCCCGGGCGAGCCCACGACCAGAGCCGGCTCGCCATCCTTCAGCACGATCGTGGGCGACATGGAGGAGCGCGGCCGCTTGCCCGGCTCCACCCGGTTGGCAATCGGCACCCCGCCCCGCTGCGTGCGGAACGAGAAATCCGTCAATTCGTTGTTCAGCAGGAACCCGCCCACCATCAGCCGCGAGCCAAAGGCGTTCTCGATCGTCGTGGTCATCGACAGCACGTTTCCATAGCTGTCCACAATCGAGATTTGCGAGGTCGAGGGCCGCTCCTGCGAGGCATCATCGGCCCGGAGCAGGGCATGATCGAACTCCGGCGCCCCCACCGGGGCCTCCTCCAGCGCGCGCTCCCCGTTAAGCAATTCGCCACGGGTCGCGAGGTATTGTCCGTCAATCATCCCCTCCACGGGCACCGGCACGAAATCACTGTCGGCCACATAGCGGCCCCGGTCGGCAAAGGCCAAACGGCTCGCATCCCCGATCAGCCGCCAGGCCTCGGCGCTTTGCGCCCCCAGCGCGGCCAGGTCGTAGCCCGCCAGGGCGCCCAGCGTCTGTCCCACGGCCAGCGCCCCCGAACTTGGCGGTCCCATGCCGCAGACCTCGTATTCGCGATAGGGAACACAGACCGCGTCCCGCTCCTTCACCGCATAGAGCGCCAGGTCGATCTCGCTCAGCACGCCCGGATTGCCCGGCGCGCCCTGCACGGTGGCCACGATCTCCTCGGCCAGGGGGCCGGCATAGAACATCCCCGCCCCGTCGCGGGCAAGCGCGCGCAAGGTCCCGGCATAGGCCGGATTGCGGATCAGCGCCCCCTCGGCCAGCGGCTCGCCGCCGGGCAGGAAATATTCCCGCGTGGGGCCGAACACCGCCAGCCGCTCGGCATCCCTCTCGACCGACGCGGCCATGCGTGCGCTTACGGGGAACCCGTCCTCGGCACTGGCGATGGCTTCGTCAAACAGCCCCGCCCACTCCAGTCGCCCCCAGCGACGATGCGCCGTCTCCATCAGGGCCGGCGTCGCCGGTGTGCCCACGCTCAGGCCACCGACCACGGCATCGAAAAACCCCAGGGGCTCTCCGGCCTCGTCCTGAAACAGCCGCGGCGTCGCGGCCAGAGGTGCCGTTTCACGCCCGTCCAGCGTGGTCATCCGGCGAGTCTGCGCATCCCACCAGACCAGAAAGGCCCCGCCGCCCAGACCCGAGGCCTGCGGCTCGACCAGGCCCAGCACGGCCTGCACCGCCACCATGGCATCCGCCGCCGTGCCGCCCTCGCCAAGGACCCGCGCGCCCGCCTCGACCGCCAGGGGATGCGCGGCCACGACCATCCAGTCCTCGGCCCGCACCGGTCGCCCCGCGGCCTTTTCGGCCTGCGCCGCGGCCACCGCCGGGGACGTGGCCAGAACCCCGGCCCCGCCCGCCTCGGGGGCGACCCCATCGGCCGCCTCCTGTGCGGTCCCGGCCCCGGCTCCGGCCAGACCGGCCAGAAGGGCAACGCACGCTGCATGGGCAAACTGTTTCATCATTGTCTGAGATACTCCTAAAGCATCGAGGGAATCACCTGGTCCGGTGGACGATGACCATCCTCAAAGGCCTTGATGTTGAGAATGACCTTCTCGCCCATCTCGATCCGGCCCTCGCGCGTGGCCGAGGCCATATGCGGCAACAGCACCACGTTCTCCAGCGCCCGCAAACGCGGGTTCACATCCGTGCCGCTCTCGTAGACATCGAGACCCGCACCGGCGATCCCGCCCGAGCGCAGCATCCGTGTGAGCGCGTTCTCGTCGATCACTTCACCACGTGAGGTATTCACGATAATAGCCTCTTTTTGCATGAGTTTCAGGCGTCGCGCATTCATAAGGTGAAAGGTCGAAGGCGTATGCGGGCAATGCAGGCTGATGATGTCCATCCGCGCCACCATCTGGTCCAGGCTCTCCCAGTAGGTGGCCCCCAGCGCCTCTTCGGTCTCGACGCGCAGCCGGTTGCGGTTGTGGTAATGCACATCCATTCCAAAGGCCGCAGCGCGCCGCGCCACCGCCTGCCCGATCCGGCCCAGACCCAGAATTCCCAGCCGCTTGCCGGTCAGCCGCGCGCCCAGAAGCGCACTTGGCGACCAGCCGCCCCAGTTGCCCTCCTGCATGACCCGCATTCCCTCCGGCATACGGCGGCTCACGCTCAGGATCAGGCCCATCGTGATGTCGGCAGTGTCCTCGGCCGAGACCCCGGGCGTGTTCGAGACAAGCACTCCGGCCCGGCGCGCGGCCAGCACATCGATATGGTCGATCCCCGCACCATAGTTGGCGATCAGCTTGAGCCGTTCGCCTGCCGCCGCGAGGAACTCCGCATCGATCCGTTCGCTCAGCGTGGGCACCAGGATGTCGGCCCCACGCGCCGCCGCGATCAGATCGTCGCGGCTCATCGCCGCGTCGTCCCCGCGCAGCGTGACGTCGAACAGCTCGCCCAGCCGTGCCTCCACCGGCTCGGGCAAACGTCGCGTAACAACAACACTCAGGCGCTGAGATCGCATGGGCCTCCTTCCAGGTCTTTGCAAACCGATGGCTTGGTGTCAGAGTGGCGCAGGAATGCACGGGGCACAAGAACCCGGCTCGAGCGACAGGCAAAAAATCGGGCAATGCTGATGAGACGATACCTGATGATGGCCGCGATGGCGGCACTTCTTTCATCGGCCGCCGCCGCCCAGGAGCGGGGCGCGGTGACCAACCTGCCGGTGCCGCGTTTCGTGTCGCTGAAGGCCGCAGAAGGCAATGTCCGGCGCGGCCCCAGCCGCACGCACCGCATCGACTGGATTTTCACTCAGGCCGGCACCCCCCTCGAGATCACCGCCGAATACGGCAACTGGCGGCGGGTGCGCGACCGCGATGGCGTGGGCGGCTGGATGCATTATTCGCTCCTGTCGGGCGCGCGGACCGTGCTGGTCGAGAGCGACATGCTGGAACTGCGCAGGCAACCCGACCCCGCGGCCCCGGTCACCGCGCAGCTGGAACTGGGCGTCGTGGCCCGCGCCCGCGAGTGCCTGCCCGACTGGTGCCGCCTGACCGTCGCGGGCTTCAAGGGGTGGGCCCCCAAATCGGCCCTGTGGGGCGTCAAGCCGGGCGAAACGCTCAAGTAGGTTTCACGGCACTCGAATTTCGCCGGTGCCACGAAGATTTTGCCAAATCCGGTCTTGCACAGACCCTTCTCAGTCAGTATCTACCGCGCCACGTTGGGGTGTAGCCAAGTGGTAAGGCAGCAGTTTTTGGTACTGTGTATCGTAGGTTCGAATCCTACCACCCCAGCCAACCACTTCTTGAATTTGAGGCGCAGAATAACGCTTGCGGACCTCCTGCAAGGTTTCCAATTTTGTTCAGATACATTCGCCGCCATCGATCACCAACGCGTGGCCGGTGATGAAGGACGACATGTCGGACGCCAGAAACACGATGGCATCGGCCATTTCGCCCGTCTGGGCCCAACGTCCCATGGGAATGCTTGTGGCGACATATTTTTCCAGTTCGGCGCGGCCGCCCATCTGGATTTCGAACCCGCCATTGAACGGCGTGTCAACCCAGCCCGGGCAAAGCGCGTTGAACCGCACGTTGTCGCGTGCATAGTCAGCCGCCATCTGACGCACCATCGCCACGACGGCATGTTTGGTCGTGGCATAGGCGATCATTTCGCGGTCGTATTGTACGCCCGAATTCGACGACGTGATGATGATGCTGCCGCCGCCCTGATTGCGCATTTGGCCGACTGCGGCGCGCGCAGCCACGAAATGCGCCCGCACGTTGAGCCGCCAGGACTCGTCCATGCCCTGCGGGGTCACCTGCTCCAGCGTGCCTTCGACCTGGATGCCGGCGTGGGAATGTAAAATGTCCAGGCGGCCGTGCTTTTCGATCGTCGACTGGATCGCCTGTGTGACGGCCTCGTCATCTCGCATGTCGAGCCCCAGGCTTTCGGCCGAGCCGCTCGCGGCGATAGCGGCGCTGGCGGTGGCTCCGGCAAGTTCACTCTTCAGGTCGGTCACCACCACATGTGCACCACAGCGGGCCATGGCCAGCGCCCCGGCCTGGCCGATACCCGATCCTGCGCCGGTGACAAAGGCAACACGGCCTTGCAACGAGGTCATCTCGGCGGGGGATTTCAAAGGTTCGACAATCGTCATTTTTTATCTCCGCGCCGCAGAAGGATCTGGGCGGCAATCAGCAGGATCAGCGAGATGGCCAGAACCATCGTCCCTATGGCATTGATTTCGGGCGTTACGCCGCGCCGGATCGAAGAGAACACATAGATCGGTAGCGTGGTTTCCGACCCGGCGACGAAAAAGGCGATGATGAAGTCGTCAAAGCTGAAGGTGAAACTCAACAGGAAGCCAGCAAGGATTGCCGGAAAGATCATTGGCAAGGTGACCTGCCAGAATGTCCCGAAGGGTGTTGCATAGAGGTCCGAAGATGCCTCTGTCAGGGCCCGGTCCATCCCAGACAACCGGGCCCGTACGATGATCACAACCAGCGCCATCGTGAACATGGTATGTGCCGCGATCAATGACCCCATGCCCATGCCCAGCTTGAGTGGTGTTGCTCCGTCTGGCCAGATTGCCGCCAGGATCGGATTGAGCAGGTCGAACACAGTGACCAGCGCGATCAAGGTGGCGATACCGATGACGATGCCCGGTATCATGATCGCGACATAGATCAACCCGTCGAATGCGTTACGGACAGGACCACGGATCCCCTGCAGTCCAACCGCCGCCATGGTGCCGAACACGGCGGCAAAGCTTGCCGAGACCAGCGCGACGATCAGGCTGGTTTCCAGCGCGTCCATCACGAACGGATTGTTCAGCGCTTTGCCGTACCACTGGGTAGAAAAGCCCTGAAGCTGGCTTGCGTGGCGCCCTGCGTTGAAGCTGAACAGAGCAATGACCCCAATCGGGATGTAGAGGAACAGGTATACACAGAATGAATAAAGTCTCATGGCGTGCTCACATCAACGACAGGTCTTCGCGCTGTGTGCCCATGCGGCCTATCAGGCGCATGTAAAGCGTCACCGACACCAGCATGATAAAGACCAGCGTCGCGGCCACGGCGGACCCGAAGGCCCAGTTTCGCGATTGCAGGAACAGGTCGACCAACGCATTGCCGACAAAGAACACCTTGCCGCCGCCGAGCAGTGCCGGGATCAAAAACTCTCCCATCAGCAGGATGAACACCAGAAGACACCCGGTGGCCACGCCCGGTATCGACAGCGGCAGCGTCACCTGAAGGAACGTCCGGATCGGGGTTCCTCCCAGATCGGAGGACGCTTCGAGAAGACGTTTGTCGAGCCGGTCGAGACTGACGAATATCGGGAACACCATCAGCGGCAGATAGCCGTAGATGATGCCGACAAGGACTGCGAAAGGCGTGTTGATCAGGCGCGGTTTGGCAAAACCGACCCATTCGACCAGTTCCGGGATGCCGCGTCCGCCAAGCAGAAAAATCCACGCGTAGCTGCGGATCAGGATCGAGGTCCAAAACGGAACGATGACCAGAACAAGCAGCACGGTCTTCCACTTCGGATCAGCCCGAACCGCCAGAAAATAGGCCAGCGGATAGGCGATCACCAGTGCGGCGACGGTGCCGGCCGGGGCCAGCACCATCGTGTTCTTGAAAGCAGCCCACCGCGCCGGAAGGTTGGCGTATTGTTCCAGCGAAAAGGACAGAACGACGCCGCCGGATGGCGCGCGTTCTCCAAAGCTGAAGATGAGAACGACAGTCAGCGGCAACACGAGCATAACGAACAACCATGTTCCGGCCGGAGCCAGCAGGAGCCAGTTTCGTGTTCGCTGCGTCATGTCGTTGCTACCTCAGCCCCAAGCTGATCAGGCGGACTTGAAGCGCGCCATCAGTTCGGCACGGTTCGGATCGGTCAGGGTGACTGCGGCCCCGAACTCCAGCGCATCCAGCAACTCCTGCGCCGGATACAGGATCGGGTCGTTCTGTAGCTCCTCCGGCAGCATCGACTTGGATTTGGCGTCTGCCGTCGGATAGCCGTGGGCCAGCACTTCTCTGACGTTCACCTCCGGGTCCAGCAGGAAGTTGATCAGCGCATAGGCCGCATCCATGTGCGGTGCGCCTTTCGGTATGGCGTAATAGTCGCTCCAAAGCTCGCCACCTTCCTTGCCGAGGATGTACACGACCTCGGGCATGTCGGTGTTCAGCTGTTTGCCATCCCCCGACCACGCCATCGCCAGGGTGGCGTCGCCGCTGCGAACCGACGGCTGAATGTCGGACGAGATTGCAAACAGGTGCGGTTTGGAATCGATCAGCAGTTTCTCCGCGTCGGCCAATTCCTTCTCGTCCACCGAGTTGAAGGAATAGCCAAAATATTTCAGCGCGTTACCAATCGTCGTAAGCTGATAATCATGCACGATCGTGCCGCCCGACAGTTCACCCATCGTCAGGTCAAAGAACTCTTTCCAGCTTGACGGAGTGGGTGCGCCCTTCAGTTGGCTGGTGTTGGCGACGTACCCGGTCGAGCCCCAGTTCTTGGGCACCGCATACAGCGTGCCATCGACCGAGCCGGCCTCTGCATATCGCGCGTCATAAGCCGACGGGTCATAGTTCGGCAGACGGGCCGTATCCAGCGGTTCGATCAGGTCTTCGCTGACATAGGTCGTGATGGTGTAATTGGTGGGCACATAGACATCCCACCCGGTGGCACCGGCCTGAAGTTTGGCCAGCATTTCCTCGTTGGAACCGAACACGTTGATTTGCACATGCGCGCCGGTGGCCTCGGTGAAGGCTTCGAAATTCGCGGGGTCATGATAGTTGGGCCATGTAGCCAGAACCACGCGATCGCCGATGTCGCCCGCCGCAAAGGCCGGGCTCGGGCGCAGGCCGGGCACGGCCGATCCAAGAATTGCCGTTGCCGCGCCGAGCCCCGTAACGCCGAGGAAATGTCGGCGTGTGACCGAGCCGCGCTTGTAGCGGTAAAGTTCCTCCATGAACTTTTCTTTGGAGATGTGATCTGGAAGCTTTTTCATGAGATTTCCCCCTATTGGTTGGTTAGCTGTGGTCGCGGGCAAGGATCAGGGCTTCTCCAGCATCCCAGGATGCAAAAAGCCGCTCATCCACGTTGAACGATCCCTCGCTCAATTCTGACTGACGGGGCGCGAGAACCAGAAATTCCCCCAGGCTCTCGTGCCGCACCAGATATTCCGTGTGTTCGCCAAGGAAAATGCGGTTCAAAACCATCACCGGAAGAGCGCCTTGCGCGTTGTCTGCCCGGTGCAGATGGATTTGCTCCGGCCGGACACTCAGGCTCACTTCATCGCCTTCCGTGACATCGGAAACGATTTGTCCCTGAACGGTCTGGCCGTTGGTAAGGAGGGTTTCGGCGGTTGCGCCAGAAATGCTCTGGACCGTTCCATCAAAGAAGTTCGTCGTGCCCACAAAGCTCGCGACATATCTGTTCGCCGGCCTGTCGTAGAGCTCGCGCGGGCCGCCGATCTGTTCGATACGTCCCTCGCGCATGATACAGATGCGGTCACTCATCGACAAAGCCTCTTCCTGGTCGTGCGTGACCAGAATGAAGGTGATTCCAAGACGGCGCTGGATATTCTGCAATTCGATCTGCATTTCCTTGCGCAGCTTGCGATCCAGGGCGGCGAGCGGTTCGTCCAGCAAAAGCAGCTTGGGCTCGTTCACGATGGCCCGTGCAAGCGCGACACGTTGCTGCTGGCCGCCGGACATTTCCCAGATACGGCGATCGCCGAAGCCCTGAAGCTGGACAAGGTCCAGCGACTTGGCCACTTTCTGGGCAATCGTCGCCTTCGGCAGCCGTGGCCGGCGCTGCTTCAGCCCGTAGCCGATGTTCTGGTCCACTGTCAGGTGCGGAAACAGCGCGTAGTGCTGAAACACCATGTTGACCGGGCGCAAGTGCGGGTCCAGCAAGTTGACAACCTCTCCGTCCAGCAGAACATCGCCCTCCGTGGGGCTTTCGAACCCGGCCAGCATCCGCAGCACCGTCGTCTTTCCGCATCCCGAAGGACCAAGGAAGGACAGGAATTCGCCCTCGGCAATCTCCAGGTTCAGGTTGTCGGCGGCCAGCACGTCACCAAAGCGTTTGGTTGCCCCGCGCAGCTCGGCAATGGGTTTTTTTCGCGAATTGGCCGCTTCGGCGGTATATTCACCATTTGCCATTTCTTCGCGACATACCCTGTATTTTTGCATACCATCCATACAGGATAAACGGTAAGAAAAATGCCGTTGCTTGTATATATCACGTTTGTGGTAGTCAAATTGGAATAGGGGGCGATCAGGGTGTCGAACTGGCTGGGTGCCGCGGGTGCCATCATCGCGGCGATCGACAGAAACGATTTCGCCGAAACTCTTTCCAACGGGTTGAAGGAAATCGCACCAATCGATTTCACGGTGATGTTCGGGTATCTCGGCTCGGCCCGACCCCTGGACCTCTACGACGACTTCCCCAAAGGCAAACGAAAGATCATGGTCGAAGACTATCAGGAAGGGCCATATCTTTTGGACCCGTTCTACCTTGCCAGTGTCACCTCGGTTGAACCGGGTCTTTACCGTTTGAAGGATCTTGCGCCAGACCGGTTTTACCAAGGTGAATATTTCCGGAATTATTATGTTCAAACGGGGTTGGCCGAAGAAATCTGCTACATCATCGACTTGCCGGAAAACGCCACCGTGTGCCTTTCGCTGATGCGCGCCCAAAAGGCGTTTTCAGCGAAAGAATTTCGTGAATTCGGCAAGGCGTGGCCTGTGGTATCGGAAGCATGCCGCAAGAACTGGCTGTCCCTGGCAGGAAAGTTCGACCCGAAGTCGAGCGGCGACCGTCGGGCGGGCCGTGCAGTCAATATCGACGAGGCCTTTGAAAAGTTCGACGAAGGCCTGCTGACCCCGCGGGAAAAGGAAGTGGTCGAATTCACGCTCAAGGGGCATTCGGCCGATGCCGTCGGACGCATTCTCGGCATTTCGCCGGGCACGGTCCGCATTCATCGCCGAAATATCTACTCCAAACTCCGAATACGGTCTCAGGGCGAGTTGTTTTCCAGATTCATTGACGCCCTCTTGGGGCCTGGCACGGAAAAGTGAACCAGTGAACCACACGCCAATGGCTTTGTTGGCCTTCAATACATGCGGTTCCGAACAGACCCAGCTTGCGCGCAGACGGCATGTACGGTGCGCAACTTCGCGTTTCATTTCACGGGAAGTGCGATGATCCCGGCAATTCGGACACCGCGCCGAGGTGTATCCACCCTTTTTGGAAGGATCCGAATATGGCAAAGCGCCGGAGCTTTTTGGATCAGTCCAGAGTCAGGACCCAAGGGCCAAGGTGGCGTTGGTAACGCTGTGCGGTGACAAGACCGCCTCGACGCCGCCGCGTCGGGCGGGGCCAAAGCCACTTATCCTCATCATCTTTGTCTGGCTTGTCCCGATTTCAGGAAATCTTGCGTCCGCCTGCGCCCAGGAACCAGTCGTCCGGGTACGGATACCACCAGTCCTGCCGCACCGGCTTGTGATCGAGGATCACCATTTTCGAGCGGCGGAAGGACTCGAGCCCCATGCGGCCCAATTCCCGCCCGATGCCACTGTTTTTCCAGCCACCGAACGGCAGCGCATCGTTGTCGATCATCGGATTGTTGATCCAGACCATGCCCGCCTCGAGCCGGTCATGGGCCTCGTGCGCTTCTTCCAGGGAGGTTGTGAACACACAGGCACCAAGCCCGAAGTCCGATGCATTGGCCCCCGCGATTGCCGCGTCGAAATCCGCCACCCGGACGATGGCCACGACGGGGCCGAAACATTCCTCATGCAGAATATCCATCTCGGCCGTACACCCGGTCAGGATCGTCGGCTCGTAAAACCAGCCCCTGGCAAGCGCGGGCGGGATGCGGCCGCCGCATTCCACCTTTGCCCCCTTGGCGAGGGCGTCGGCAACCAGTCTTTCGACCTTGTCCCGCGCGGCCTTGCTGACCATCGGCCCGATCTCGGACCGGCCCAGCCCGGAGCCGATCCTGAGGCGCGCGGTTTCGGCCTTGAACGCCGCGACGAACGCATCATGCACGCTGTCGACCACATAAAGCCGCTCTGTCGAGGTGCATACCTGCCCCGTCATGTGAAACGCGCCCGTGACGGCCCCGGCCGCGGCCACGTCGAGGGGCGCATGGGATGTGACGATCATCGGGTCGGATCCGCCCGCTTCGATCACGGCAGGTTTCATCCTTGCCGCCGCGGCGGCTGCGACGGCCCGGCCTGCCGCCACCGATCCGGTGAAGGCGACGGCATGGGTCCTGTCACTTTCCACCAGAGCCTTGCCGATATTGGCCCCGCCCGGCAGGCAGGCGACCAGACCCTCGGGCAACACGTCGAACACTTTCATGAATTCCAGCGACGACAGGGTTGTGGCCTCGGCCGGTTTGATCACACAGCCATTGCCCGCCGCCAATGATGCGGCCACCGTCCAGCACATCAGCAGCACCGGGAAATTGAAGGGCATGATGTGAACGGAAATGCCCAGCGGCTCGTATTTCGCAAATTGCAGGGACCCCGTCTGCGTGGTGCCCGCGATCTTGCCCGCCTCGTCGCGGGCCATTTCGGCGTAGTAGCGAAAGATCGGCGCGCAATTGGCCAGCTCTCCGATGGCCTCCGGGTAAGGCTTGCCCATCTCGCGGCTCATCAGGATGGCGCATTGGGTCAGATCGGCGGTCTCGATCCGGCTGGCCAGCGCATGAAGGATGGCCGCGCGGGACTTGGCGTCGACGGTTTTCCAGCGTGCCTGCGCGGCGCTGACCTGGGCGAGCGCCGCGTCGATCTCGGCCTCGGTCGTTTCGGCGCGGGTCCCGACATGGGCCAGGGTGGCGGGATCGGTGACGGGTTGGCCCGTTGCCTCGGACGGGTGGAAGTGCGGTGTAATGAAATGAAACGGGGCTTGGATATCCGGCATTTTATGTCCTTCGCAGGCCGTCAGGCCAGTTTCGCATAGGCGTCGCGCCAGTCGCGCAGGGCCACGAGCCGCGTTCGCCGTGCCCGTGCCGTGACGGGAAGCCTGCCAAGGGCGGTCCGGCTGTCATGGGCGCAGGCGATTGCATCATCGGATCATGTAGACTTTCCTGATGGTCTCGTGGACCGTGCAGACGCCTTTCCAATCCTTGGGAAAGAAGGCCGCCGTATCGGGTGTGACCTCGATGACATCGCCGCTTTCGTGGACGTAGGTACAACGCCCCTCCAGGAAGTGGCAGAACTCGTCGCTGGTGACGTGGCAGTCCCATTTGCCGGGGGTGCAAATCCACAATCCGCATTCGGAACGCCCCCCGGGTCCTTTGTGCAGGACCACGCCACTGACATGGGACTGACCTTCGATCATCGTGGGGATGATGCCCCAATCGACGGTTTCGGTGATCGCCAGCGGTTTGCGCATGACAGATGCTTTCATCGGGTTCACCTCAGCTGAGCATGTAGATGTTGCGGATGGTTTCGAATATTTCCGCCTCGCCGGACCAACCGGCGGGGAAGACGACACAGGTGCCCGGCGCGACGTCGATCACCTCGCCCTCGTCCGAGATGTACCGCGCCCGGCCCCTGACGAAGTGGCAGAATTCGTCCCGCGGGAGCGTCAGCCGCCAACGCCCCGGCGTGCAGGCCCAGACACCGGTTTCGGGACTGTTGCCGGGCCCCTTGTGCAAAAGCCGCCCCGAGGACCGGGAGACACCTTCGACCATGTCGGGCTGCGCGCCCCAATCCACCAGATCGGCGAACGTGCAGGCATCGTGGATATGTGGCGCAGTCGCGTTCAGATTTGTCATTCCACCAGACCGACCAGAAGCTTCGCCGCTTTCACCGGCCCTTCGCAGGACTGCATATGCGCGGACAGCCGGGACAGTCTGTCGTGCATTTCTTCGCTCGTCAGGCAGGCTTCGATCTTGGCAGTCAACTCTTCGTCGGTCCACTCGTAGCGATCCGAACGGAAGCCGTAGCCGGTTTCCTGCACGCGCATCGCGTTGTCATGCCCGTCCCAGACATAGGGCATGATGATCGCGGGCTTGCCGAAGTACAGACACTCGGTGAAGGAGTTGTTGCCACCATGGTGGATGACCGCATCGACCTGCGGGATGACCGAGGGCTGCGGATACCAGCCTTCGATGATGACATTCGGCGGGATGTTCGCGTATTCAGCCTTGTAATCCCCGACATTCACCAGCGCGCGATACCGCGATTTGCCGACCAGCGTGATCAGCCGTTTCAGCAAATCGGTGTCACCCGCCCCAAGCGAGCCGAACGAGATATAGAGAAGCGGTCCATCATTGTTGGCGCCGAATTCGGGCACGGTATAGGGTTTGTCCTCGCGTACACAGCCTTCGAGATACTGGAACCGTTCAGGGTCCAGCGGGTTTGCACGATCATATGTCAGCGGCTCGGGATAGAGCATCATGTTCATGTAAGGCGAGGCTTCGAAGAACTCGCCGATCTTGTAGGGGGCTTCGCCGCACTCCTTGAGAAAGGCGTTGAAATCGGCGTGGATCGGCGCGATGACTTCTTCGAACCTGGCCCGGAAAGCGGCGTGGCCCTCCGTGTCGCTTTCGGACAGTCCGGACAGGTGCGGCGGGATGGCGGGGTCCTCGATCTCGTTCTCAGAGCACGAGATGATGCGCACCCACGGCACGCCGTATTGCTTGATCGCCGGGAACAGGATCACGTTGTCGACAGCGATGACATCGGGTTTGATCCTGGCCAGAACGCCCGGCAGGTCCTTCTCGGCCCACTTGGCGCTGTCGACAATCGCCTCCCAGCATTCCTTGACGTAATTGTCCAACTGGTCGATCGGGGCCTTGCGAAAGTTCGGTATGTGGCTGTTGATGAAATCCTCCCAGAACTTCGCCATCTGCTCGGGTGGCATCGGCTCTGACAAGGCAACGGGATGCGCCTCAAAGCCATAGCCCTCGTAGATTTCGACAAACCCGGGGTCTGACAGAAAGACGGCCTTGTGGCCCATGGCGGATACCGCCTGGGCGATCCCGACCGAGTTCAGGGCCGGGCCAAAGGCGGCTTCGGGGAAGAAGGCGAAGGTCTTGGGTTTCATGGTGCTTCCTTTGCTTTTTGATCAGATCGGGAAAATATGGGTGTCTTTGGCGGACCAGCTGATGGTGATGGGCTGGCCTATGGCCGGGGCCTGTGTGTCGGCGACATCGGCGGTCATGCGGATGATCAGGTCGGTGTCGCTGAGCGTCGTCGTGACGTGCAACTGCAGGTCGAGCCCGTGATACGCAATGGCGGATATCCGGCCCGTCAGGCGGTTTTCACCAGCCGAGCCGATCTGCAATCGTTCAGGACGGATCGCGGCGACGGCGCGGCCGGTCTGTGTCAGGCCGTGCCCGGCGGCGACAGGGCTGCCATCGGCCGCCGCAAACCCTGTGCCGGCACTGGTGACCGGCAGGAAGTTCATCACGCCGATGAAATCCGCGGCAAAGCGGGTCGCGGGGCGTTCGTAGATCTCGTGCGGGGTGCCGACCTGCAGCAAACCTCCGTCCTTCATGATCGCAATGCGATCGGCCATGACCAGCGCCTCTTCCTGATCATGGGTCACAACGACAAAGGTGATGCCGAACTCGGCCTGCAGGCGCTTGAGCTCAAGCTGCATCTCGCTGCGCAGTTTCTTGTCAAGCGCGCCGAGCGGTTCATCGAGCAGCAACACCTTTGGCCGTTTGACCAATGCGCGTGCCAGCGCGACCCGCTGGCGTTGACCACCGGACAGCTGATCGGGTTTGCGTCTGTCTAGGTGATCCAGCTGGATGACCTGCAGGATCTCGTGCACACGGGCCTTGATCTGCGCCTTCGGCAGCCTGTCCATCTGCAACCCGTAGGCGACGTTCTGCGCCACGGTCATATGCGGGAACAGCGCATAGGACTGAAACATCAGGTTCACCGGGCGCTGATTGGGCGGCTGACCCAGGATGCTGACCCCTTCGAGCCTGACATCGCCGCAGCCAGGGGTTTCGAACCCGGCGAGAATTCGCAGCAGCGTGGTCTTGCCGCTGCCCGACGCCCCGAGCAGGGCGAAGAACTCATTCTCGTGAATGTCCAGCGTGACACCCGTCACGGCCCTTGCCGAGCCAAAGCTCTTGTGGACGTCGCGGATGCTCAGAAAGGCTTCGGTCATTGTCCGGGCAACCCTCCCTTGTTCAGACGCTGCGACAGCGCCAGGGCGACGACCGAAATGCTCATCACGATGGTGGCCAGCGCGTTGATCTCGGGCGTGACGCCAAACCGGATCATGGCATAGATCTGCATGGGCAGGGTGATCGACGACCGCCCTGCTCCGGCCGTGAAAAAGGCGATGATGAACTCATCCACCGAGAGGGTGAAGGCCAGCAATGCGCCCGCAATGATGGCCGGCATCAGTACCGGAATGACAACGCGGCGCAGGGTGGTCAACGTGGATGCACCCAGATCGGCGGACGCCTCGACGATGGACCAGTCAAAGCTTTTGAGCCGCGCCCTGACGACGGCACAGACAAAGGCGAGATTGAACACCACGTGGCTGACGATGATGGTATGCAGGCCCATTTTCACGCTCAGAAGCGAGAAAAAACTCAGCAGCGCAATCGCCAGAACGATGTCGGGGATAATCATCGGGGCAAAGATCAGGGTCTCAAGCCACTTGCCATTGCGGCGGCGAATTTCCACGCCGACCGCCAGGAGCGTGCCAAGCAGGGTGGACACCAGCGTCGAGACCAGCGCGACCAGCAGCGTGTTGCCCGCAGCCTTGAGGATGTCGTCGCTGTCCAGCAGGGCACCGTACCACTTGAACGAAAACCCGGTCCATGCGGTGGGCAGGCCGCCCTCGTTGAACGACAGGCCGACAAGGACCGAGATGGGAATGTACAGAAAGGCAAATATGACACCGAGGATCAGCAGCATCAGACGAAACGTGTTGCGCTCAACCATTGTCGCCCTCCCGTGTCGCACCGGATGCGCGTTCGGCAACGAGGGCCTGAAGCATCAGCAGACCCAGCATCACCGCGATCAGGATCATTGACAGGGCCGCCCCGAAGGGCCAGTCGTTCGCGGTCAGGAACTGCGCGTAGACCAGATTGCCGATCATCTGGAACTGACCACCGCCAAGCAGGGCGGGCGTCACGAAATTGCCGATGGAGAGCACGAAGACAAAGACAAACCCGGTGGCAATCCCCGGCACGGTCATCGGCAGGGTCACGCGGCGGAATGTCGTCCAGCCCGACGCTCCCAGGTCGCGGGAGGCCTCGGTGATTTCAGGATTGAGCCGTGACAGGGGTGCGTAACAGCTCAGGATGACGAAAGGCAGGTAGTTGTAGACCAACCCGACCACGACGACCTGTTCGTTATAGAGCATACTGGGCAACTCACCCTCGAACCCGATCCAGCGGGCCAGGTTCACGACCAGCCCTTCGCGATTGAGCAGCACGATCCATGCATAGGTGCGCACCAGGTAATTGGACCAGAATGGCAGCACGGCGAAGAAAAGCAGCATCGGCTGATGCCGGCGCGGCATCGCGGCGATTGCGTAGGCGGCCGCGTATCCCAGGATACAGGCGATGGTGGCCGACAGGCCCGCGATCCCCGCGGATTTCAGGAAGATGCTGAAATAGAGCGGATCAAAGACAAGAGCGAGGTTCTCAAGCGTCCATGTATATTCGATGCCGCCGTAGATGCCGCGCCGGAAAAAGGCGAGCACAAGGATCAGAAGGCACGGCACAAGCATCAGCCAGAACAGCCACAACAGCGCGGGCGACATCAGCAGAAGGGGGCGGCGATCAGAGGACATGAATGCGACCTTCACCGGTTGGACCCGGCGTCATAGCAGGGAAAACGCCCCGGATGCACGTCATCCGGGGCCCGTCTCGGGGAGGTCAGTTCGCGGCCTTGATTTCCGAAACAATGCGCGAATAATCACGCTGTGCGGCACCGACATCACGCAGTTGCTCGAATTTGAGCATCTCGGCCGGGGCCATGCCCATATTCGGAAAGCTTTCGAAAAGGCCCGCATCGACGCCCGCCATCGCGGCCTCGTTCGGCACTTTGTAAAGGATGTTCTCAGCCGCCCACCGGTGGTTTTCGGCGTCCAGAATGTAGTTCACGAACTCATACGCCGCGTCCTTGTTTTCCGACGCTTTCAGGATCACCATCGTGTCAACCCACAGGTCAGAGCCTTCCTTGGGGATCATGTACTTGATGTCGGCATTCTCGGCGATCCCGTAGTTGCACCAGCCATCCCACGCCTGCACCAGCTCGGCCTCGCCCGACACGAGCTTGGCGTAGAACGTGGTATCGTCGTAGGCCAGAAGGGTCTTCTTGGCGTCGATCAGCACGTCCCGCACCTCGGCCATCTTGTCGGGGTCGGTTTCATTCACCGAATAGCCAAGCTGCAACTGACCGGCGGCCAGCAGCCAGCGGTCGGTCGCGAGCATCGTGGTCTTTCCGGCCACATCCTCCGACGGCATCAGCAGGTCCGCCCATGAGGTCGGCGCATCAACCAGATCGGAGCGATAGCACAGGCCGGTCGTGCCCCAGGCATAGGGCACGGAAAACCGGTTGCCCGGATCATGCGGAAGCTCCGTCGCCTCGGCATAGAGGTTCGCGAGGTTCGGAATCTTGTCCTGGTCCAGAGTTTCGGCCAAACCGAGATTGTTCAGGACTTCGGCGAATGGCGACGACACAAAGACGACATCGTAGCCGACACCCTTGGATGCGATCAGCTTGCCCATGATCTCTTCGTTGGTGGCGTGCAGGACCAGTTCGGCGTCATTTCCGGTCTCGGCCGAAAAGTTGTCCATGGTATCGGCGGCCATGTAGCCGTCCCAGTTGGAGACGGTCAGCTTCTGGGCCCAGGCGGGCGCGCTGAATGCGGCCAGTGCGGCCATGAGGCAGGCGCTGCTGCGCAAGGAAATTGGTGACATCTAAGGTACCTCCAAGGGCGGTTGTCTGTTGGCTCGTCGACGCAGTGGCCGACTTGTTTTTGATTGCGTTTCTGCTTTGACGCTGTAGATCAGTATTAATATGCAAAAATATACGTCAATTGGTATTTGCGGTCTTTTTCGCGATCCTCCGCACACCGCATCGAACAGCGCCGGGTCGCGCATGTCCGGAAGGTAGGCAGATGATGAAGCCGCGCGGCAATACTCGACAGAACCACATCAGCCTGGCCCGTCAGATCATCGAAACCGTCCTCGAACACGGCTATGCCGAAGGCGATCATTTGCCGGAATCGACCTTGTCCAAGGCTTGCGGCGTATCGCGGACGCCCATAAGATCAGCCCTTAAGATACTGGAAAAAAGCGATATTGTTCGCCGTCGCGACGAAGGCGGGTTTTTTCTGTTTGCCGCGCCAGACCGGATTGCCCAGGACGGGTTGTCCGACATCGAGGACATGGTGGGGTCCCTGGCTTCTCGAATTCTGTCTGACCGCGCAGAGCGGCGGATCACGGATGTGCAATCCGTCAGCGCCCTCGCACGGCGCTACAACGCGCCGCGCTCTGCTGTACTAAACGCGCTAAAGATACTGACGAGTGACGGCATAGTTGTGCAGATGCCCGGCCGGACATGGGCTTTTCAGCCGATTCTCGACACGCCGAACGCCATCGAAGAGAGCCTCGCCTTCCGCTTGACAATCGAACCTCAGGCGATCCTGGCGCCGGGCTTTCAGATGGACAGCCGCAAATCCGGACTGCTACGCCAGCAGATGAACGCCTTTCTCGACCGCCCCGACGGCCGTCTCAGCGCGTCGGGTTTCCTGCACCTGGATTGTGCCTTTCACAGCTTTATCGCAGAAAGTTCGGGCAACCGCTTTGCCCGGGGCGCGCTGCTGGCGCATCACCGGCTGCGGCTCTCGACACAAAAGGACCAATCCATCCCCGATTTTCGCCTGCGCCAATCGCTCGAAGAGCACCTCGGCATCATCGACAGCCTTGAGAGGATGCAACTGCAGCTCGCGGCAGATCAGATGGTCGTTCATCTGCGTCGCAGCCAGATCCGAAAGCCCCGGACCGTGAATCGCGGCATCCTGCCTCTGGCCCGGGGGGCACCGGCATGACCAGGCCCGTGATCGCCCTCTTTCCCGAAGCCAGCTTTGGCTCTGCCCTGAATTGCGTCGGCATCGCGCAGCAATTGCAGCGACAGGGCGCCGTGCCCGTGTTTCTGTGCCATCCCGGGTTCAGCGGCGTGTTTGCCGAATACGGGTTCAAGGAATACCAGTTGCCGGCAAACGCGGCCGCGGCTCAGCAATCCGAAGAGACATGGCAGGCCTTCATCACCGCCCATCTCGAACATTTCAACCTGAGCCCGACAGCCCAGTTGACCACCTATGTGGCCCCCACATGGGAGGCGATTGTCGATACGGCAATTCAGGTCGAAGCGGGGCTTGATATCTTGCTCAGACGCATAAGGCCCGACGCGATCGTGCTGGACAATGTCATCATGTTTCCCGCCATCGCAAATGCGGGCGTGCCCTGGATACGGGTCGTCTCCTGCGCCGAGACCGAAATCCCGGACGCCCATGTGCCGCCCTACCTGTCGGGCATGGCGGCAGATGATCCCGCGCGCCCGGCATTCGAGGCCGCGTATCTCAAGGCCACTGCCCCCGCGCATCACCGGTACAACGCCTTTCGGGCGCGCTGTGGCCTGCCCCCTTTGCCCGCTGGTCAGTTTCTGGAGCCGTCACCGCATCTGAACCTGCTTCTGGCCCCCGACGCGATCCGCCACGATCGCAAGACGCCGCTGCAGCCCGACCTGTTTGTGTTTCTCGATGGCTGCGTCCGCGAAGAGGCGCAGTTCGACCCACCACCCCTGCCGGTCAACGAGGGCCCGATCATCTATCTAAGCTTCGGCAGCCTTGGCGCCATCGACATTGCTCTCATCAGGCGGATGATCGACGTCTTTGCGACACTGCCTGCACGGTTTTTCGTCAATGTCGGCGGGTTTCTGGAACGCTACGAACAGGTGCCCGACAACGTCTATCTGGGCAGCTGGTTTCCCCAACCCTCCATCGTCGCGCAGGCCGATCTCTTTATCCATCACGGCGGCAACAACAGTTACTGCGAGGCGCTGTATTTCGGCGTGCCCTCCCTGATCATGCCGTATTGCTGGGATGGGCACGACAATGGAACGCGCGCCGAACAGACCGGAACCGGCGTTCACCTGCAACGAAACGGATGGCGGGATCACGAGTTGCGCGGGATGGTCCTGTCCCTGCTCGGTGACACACGGATGCTTGAACGCATGGTCGCGATATCCGATGCCATGCAAAAGAAGAACGGCGCGGCTGACGCGGCGCGAACGATTTTGGCAAAGATCGGATGCCATGAATTGATTTAGCCCTATCCTGATCGGCCAGGCATTGCGGGATTACACTCCATCCCCTGCCGTCCCGGTCGGGGAACAGGCCAACCTCGGAGAAGGCCCATCAAGGGGCGAGGTCAAATGCCGGAACCGGTTTCAAATTCATGATTGATCTGCCCGGCTACAAAGCACAGTTCGCGGCTGCGCGAGGTCGCGAAGGCAAGAAAACATCCCGAAGCTTCGGCCCCGGGAACGGACAGCAGGCACCCGTTTGACGGACGGTTTCGGCGACCCGGTTTCGGAACTGGGCCGGGCCGCAATGCCCCGACGGCCCGGTTTCCCTTGAGGTGCGCGGGAAACGCACTTACTAAATTGAGGAAACCTGCGCCAATGGACGGGAGCTCACGTGTCACTCTATCTCATCGTTGCCCTGCCCTTTATCGGAGCCCTCTTGCCCGGCTTGATGAATTCCGCAGGGCGGCAAGCCTGCGCTGGTGTCACCTTCACGGTCACGCTTTTGGCCTTCATCGGGCTCCTGACCAACCTGCCCGCCGTACTGAACGGCGAAGTGGTGACGACAGGGGTGAACTGGGTCCCCTCGCTCGGGCTGAATGTCACGCTGATGCTCGACGGGCTCGGCTTTTTCTTTGCCTTTCTGATCCTCGGGATCGGCCTACTGATCATTGCCTATGCGCGTCACTACCTGTCACGCGACGATCACATGGGTGAATTCTTCACCTACCTGCTGCTCTTTCAGGGCGCGATGGTGGGGATCGTCCTGTCGGACAACATCCTGCTTTTGCTGATCTTCTGGGAGCTGACATCGCTGTCGTCCTTCCTGCTGATCGGCTATTGGAAACACCTGCCCGAAGGCCGCCAAGGTGCGCGCATGGCGCTGGCTGTGACCGGCACGGGCGGGCTTGCGCTGATCGGCGGAATGCTGATCCTGGGCAACATCGCGGGCAGCTACAACCTCAGCGAAATCCTGCAGAACCGCGAGGCCATCCAGGCCTCGCCGCTCTATGTGCCGGCGCTCTTGCTGATCCTGCTGGGCTGTTTCACCAAATCGGCACAGTTCCCGTTCCACTTCTGGCTGCCGCACGCCATGGCCGCGCCGACGCCCGTGTCGGCCTATCTGCACTCGGCCACGATGGTGAAGGCGGGGATCTTCCTGCTGGCGCGGATGTGGCCGGTCCTGTCCGGCACGCCGGAATGGTTCGTGATCGTCACCTCGGCGGGGCTGATCACCATGGTTCTGGGCGCGGTGATCGCGCTGTTCAAGCACGACCTCAAGGCGCTCCTGGCCTTCTCGACGGTCAGCCAGCTGGGCCTGATCACCATGTTGCTGGGCACAGGCACGGCCTTTGGCGCACTGGTCGCGATGTTCCACATCTTCAATCACGCGACCTTCAAGGCCGCTCTCTTCATGTCCGCGGGCATCATTGACCACGAGACCGGAACCCGTGACATCCGCCGGTTGGGCGGGTTGCGCAGACTGATGCCGATCACCTTCATCATCGCCACGCTGGCCGCGCTGTCGCTGGCGGGCATTCCGCTGCTCAACGGGTTCGTGTCCAAGGAGATGATGTTGAAGGAATCGCTCTATACCGAACTCTTCGGCACCCCCTGGCTGGTGCCGGCCCTCGCCACGGTCGGCTCGCTGTTCTCGGCCGCCTACTGCTTCCGCTTCATCGGCCACACCTTTCTCGGCCCGGTGCGCGACGATTATCCCGCGACGCCGCATGATCCCGGGTTCGGCCTCTGGGGGCCGCCCGGGCTGCTGATCATTCCCATCGTCGGCATCGGGGTGGCGCCGTTCCTGGCCGAGCCTTTCGTCAAGGTCGTCACGGCTTCGGTTCTGGGGGATGCCGCCGAACTGCCCAAGGCCTACCTGAAAGTCTGGGTCGGGCTTGTCCCGGCGCTCTACCTGTCCATCGTGGCGGTGGTTGGCGGCCTCGTGTTGATGACGGTCTACAAACCCGCCCAGAGGCTCTGGGACAGGGCGCCTCGTCCCGAGGCCAAGACCATCTTTGACGGCCTCATCTCAGATGCCGTGACACTGTCGCGCGCGGTCACACACCGCCTGCACAATGGTGCCTTCACCCGCTATGGCGCGATTTTCACCGTGGCCGTTCTGGGGCTGGCCTACCACGCATGGACGACCGGCACGCTGGGCGCGCCGGATTACCGGATGCAGCCGATGGGCGCGGTGTCCGTTGCCGGCTGGATCATGCTGGTGGCCGCGTCGCTGGGCCTTGCGGTCCTGCATCGCAGCCGGCTGCTGTCCCTGGTGCTGATCGGCATCGTGGGGCTGATGGTCTCGATGGGTTTCGTGTTCTTCAGCGCGCCGGACCTCGCCATGACCCAGATCACCGTCGAGGTGGTCACACTCGTGCTGCTGCTTCTGGCGCTGAACTTCCTGCCCAATCGCACGCCGGTCGAAAGCCCCACGCTCCTGCGCCTGCGCGACGCCGCGATTGCGCTTGCGGCGGGGCTGGCCGCGGCGGTGCTGACCTTCCACTACCTGTTGCGCGATACCGTCACGACGCCGATTTCCGAATTCCAGCTGGCCAACTCCTACAAGGGCGGTGGCGGCAACAATGTGGTCAACGTGATTTTGGTCGATTTCCGGGGCTATGACACCTATGGCGAGATCATCGTTCTGGGCATCGCCGCGCTGCTGATCTTTGCCCTGACCGAGACGCTGCTGGGCGGACCGGTGCGCGCGCGCCTGCTGAACCGCAAGCCCGATCAGCCGCGGGCGGGCGACATGCACCCGATGATGATGGTCGTGCTCACCCGGGTCATGATGCCCGTCGTGCTGATGGTCGGCTTC